>ORJL010093247.1_pt1 | contig 34111 bp, 34 predicted proteins | sample 1779941 | NCBI WGS metagenome assembly ORJL01 (sample SAMEA104232317, study PRJEB22302) | groundwater metagenome | biome: forest; feature: aquifer; material: groundwater | place: USA | collected 2011-08-07 | depth 5.8 m | reverse complement strand
GCCGAATATTTCCGTTTGCCCGTGGAACCTTTTATCGAAATATTCGCGATCGACCCGAAATATCTGCGCAAACCTGACGAAGTGTTTGCCTACGGCCCGAATTTATTGAACCGCAAATTCAAGATCGCCTTCTCGACCGTCCACCGCGACGCCAAAAGCGGAAAACTTGTTGCCGACAATTGCGTAGAGCTTCTCACCCACGATCTTTCCGTCGCGCCGGTCGTGGCCAACGGCAAGGTCAGCGCGTTCCAGGTCTACGTCGGCGGCGGACAGGGCGAGCGTAACGGCAAACCGGCTACCGCCACCCTCGGCAAAGCACTGACCATTGTCCCCGAGAATCAATTGATGAAAGTCCTCGATGGTGTTGTCGCCGTGCACCAGAAATACGGCGACCGCCAGAACCGTTTCTGGGCGCGGCTAAAATATGTCATCTTAAAAGATGGTGTCGACGCCTTCCGCGACAAGGTCAGCGCGCAGGTCGGATTCAAACTTCCTTTACCAGACCCAACGCTTGATTATGGCGCGCGTCATCTGCATTTCGGCTGGCAGGAGCAACCATCGAACGGACTTTTGGCTTACGGCGTTTTCATCGAGAACGGCCGTCTCGCGGACAACAGCCCCAACGGCAAATTAAAATCAATGGTACGCGACATCATGAACAAGTATCCGGTCGAATTCATGATCACGCCGAACCAGGATGTCTTGTTTACCAATATCCCGACGGATTCGATGAAAGACTTCGAAGCGGAGTTGAAAAAATACGGTTTCGGCGCGCGTAACGGCAAGGGTTATTCCAATTTGCGTTTGCATTCGGGTGCTTGCGTCGGACGTGATACCTGTCGTCTTACTTACACCGATTCGGAAAAATTCGAACCTTTCCTCATTGACGACCTGGAAAAACTCGGCTGGGGCGATATGAAAGAATCGATCGGCATCACGGGCTGCGAACGCCAGTGCTTCCGTCCGGCCACGAAAACGATCGGCCTTGTTGGCTCCGGCATGGACCGCTATCAGTTCAAATTATTCGGCGATGAGACCGGACGCTTCCAGGGAAAACCGCTCATCTCCTCCGATGGTGAAAAAATGTATCTACGCTCTGTGCCGCGCGAACAGGTGCCGGTTGTCATCGACACGTTATTTAAGTTCTACAAAAAAAACCACCAGCCCAACGAAGGCCTCGGCGCCTTCCACCGGCGTGTGGGCGCGGACGCGCTCATCCGCCACCTGCAGGAAAACGAAACCACCCGCCCCTTAATGGACAAACCCGCTCCGACGGATTGCGTATTGGAATAAATTCGTAGCTCGTATCTAGTATCTCGTATTTCGTAAAAAAAATCTTTCGAGATACGAGCTACGAACGACGAGATACGATTACGCAGCCTGTAGAATTATTTTCGGATCAAGGATCAGCGCCACGCGGCCGTCGCCTAAAATGGTCACTCCGGAAATTCCCTTCACGCGCGCGAACTGGGGCGGCAGGGCTTTAATGATGATCTCCGTTTCTTTGAGGAACTCATTGATGAAAATACCCACGCGGCGCTGGCCAGCGCCAAGGACGACCACTCGTCCCTTGTCTTCCCGAGGCATTCGGCCCGAACGGATACCCAAAGCCCTTTGAAGGTCGACTAATGGAATGGTGTGCTCTCTGATCCGCAGCACTCCACGGCCATCATTCACCTCGACCATCTCCGGCGCCACGCTCATGATCTCCATAACCGATTCCAAAGGCAGGGCGTAGATCTCCTCGCCGATGGCGACCACCATGGCCTGGATGATGGCTAATGTCAACGGGATCTTGAGGGTGAACGCGGTCCCGCTCCCCATGGCGGAACGGATGTCGATCGTCCCGTTGAGGGCGCCGACCATGCTGCGCACGGCGTCCATCCCCACCCCGCGCCCGGACACGCCGGTCACTCGCGCGGCGGTGCTGGCGCCGGGTAAAAATATCAGGTCCCATTTTTCCCGTTCCGTCAAGCGGCTGACCTGCTGCGCGGTCACCAGGTTTTTTCTGACCGCGTTCTCGGCCAAAAGCTGCGCGTCGAGGCCCTTGCCGTCGTCTTCGATCTCGATGCAGACATTGTTACCTTGATGGAACGCGCGCAGGATGATCGTTCCGCGTTCGGATTTACCGGCACTGCGGCGCGTATGCGCATCTTCGATGCCATGGTCGATCGCGTTACGGACCATGTGGATCAATGACTCCGCGACACCGTCGATCAAGTTCCGGTCAAACTCGGTCTCCTCACCTTCTAATGCCAGCGTCACGTCCTTGTTGAGCTCTTTGGCCAGGTCGCGGACGATCCGGTTAAAACGGCTGAACACGATACGGACCGGGACCATGCGCGCCTGCATGACCGCGGTCTGGATATAGGAAGCGACCTTTCCCAAAGCGCCGGTCGTTTCATCGATGCGCCGCACATCACCCGGCAAATGGCTCTGCCCGACGCTATGTTCCAACCGCTCCAGCCCTTCACGCAAAATATCCAGTTCCTTTAAAATATGTTTTGCCGGCGCGTCCTTCTTCTCCGCAGCCCAATAGCCCAGTTCACGGGACAGCGTCAAGAAATCAGAGCGTAACGACGTGATAACCCGGGCGAGCTCTTTCCCGGCGGCTACTTCCTTCTGCATCTGGCTGACCAATCCCTCATACTGGGCGCGGATGCCGACGAGTTCTCCGGAAAGATTCATCAGGGCGTCAAGTTTCTGGGCGTCGATACGAATAAGGGGCATCAACGGGCCCGACGGTCCCGCCAAAGCCTTCTCTTTTGCAGGAATTTCTCCGGAGGCGGCCGGCAAAGGTGCCGCAGGCGTGATAGCGGGAGCCGCCTTTGGAGGCGGCGCGAAGATCGCCCTTTTTTCCATCAATTCCGCCAGATCCTTTTCATCGATCGGTTCGATGAGAAGAACGTTGATCCCACCCATCAACAACAAACCGTGGATCTCCCGCGCGCCGGTCACCGAGCCCTGCTGACCTGCCACGGGCAAAGCGAACAGGATACCGATCTTCACCGGTCCCCGACGCAGATCGTGGATCTCTTCGGGGCGCGGATGCATGACAATGACCGCCCCGCGATTGTTCAAATGTTCCTCCACCAGGGAAGCCTTCATCCCTTTAAGCGGAGTGTTCTCTTCCAGGGCGATCATGATCCGGTAGATCTTGTCCTCCCGCGCTACGGCCTGCGTGAGGATCTCCCGCCCGGAAACGGACGCGGCGGCCATTCCGGGAAGATCTTCCTTCCGCCTGATCTCCCCCGGAGAACTTTGCATATACTCTTTGAGTTTGTCGACCACGGAAACGGCATCCACCACGACCTGTTTTTTATTCCTTAATGAAGAAACGATGCTGCTGATGTTATCGATGCCGCCAAAAAGAAGCGGGAACATTTCCGGGAAGGCCTGGCGGTTCTCGCGGGCGATAACGAGAATGTTCTCCATCGCGTGCGCAATCTCCTTGACGCTGGATATGTTCACCATCGCGGAGGAGCCTTTGATCGTGTGAATGATCCGAAAGAGGTCATTGATCAGGTCAGGATCCACAGGGTTTTTTTCGAGGATCACCAGGTCATCGTTAAAACGCGTGATATTCTGTTCCGCCTCATCCAGATACACGCCCAAGTATGTCTGGTCAATTTCGACAGCTTGCGCCGACGCCGCCTTTTTCTTCTCTCCCGCCGGCTTGCCGGTCATCCGGGCGATATCTTCGCTGAGCTGGGCGATGTCCGTCACTTCTCCGGCGCCCTGACTGAGGTCCCTGACCAAGCTCACCAGCGCCTCCAGCGCGGTGCCGATGAGGTCCACGACCTTCCGGTCAATGGCGGTGGAATGCCCGCGCGCGTACTCCAGCAGCATTTCATAATGACGCGTGAGATCCGCGGTTTTCTTCAACTCCGCCTTGGCCGCCGCGGCGTTAAGCGCGCGCAACTCGCCGGACATCTCTTTAAGATCGTAGGTACGGATATCCCTTTTTTCGCGCAGACACAGCGCGAGCTGGAGGAATCTTTCCTCGACTTTCTTCAAAGAAATTTCCGCTTCCTGAAGAAATGCCGCGAACCTCTCTTGCTTCGCCTTTTGTTTATCTTTGGCCGTCATCAGTCCTTACGCGCCTTTTAAGAAACAAAACCACTGATCTCTTTTTGAGCCAACTCATATATTTTATCCCAATCAAGAATAATGATAACGCGTTCATCCAGCCGGCTGATACCCGCAACACATTCCTTGGGGATCTTGAACTTTCCACCGGGAGCCGGCGCGATCGAAGAGCGCTCAACCTTGATGTTATCGAGCAGTTCGTCAGCCACAAAACATATCGGTGTCTCGCGCGTGTCAATGACAATGAGCTTCGCTTTCTCGTTGAGAGATCGTTCTGCCAGGGCGAATTTCCGGCGCAGATCAAGGACGGGGATGATATTGCCCCGCACGTTGACGGCACCCAGGACAAAATCCGGCATCTGGGGGACGCGGGTAATGGGGACCAGGCGCAACACTTCGTGCACGCGGGCCATATCGAGCGCGTATTGCTCATCACCCAGCCGAAAGCAAACCAGCGGCAGCAGATCTTCGGAGCCAGGCTTATCCTCGACGTAATAATAGTCGTCCATAAATACCTTTTTATGGCTTGTCTTTTTTCTCCAACTGCGCCTTGATATGTTTCAAGAGCGTCCAGCGGTCCCCTTCATCGAGCCCGACAAATTCCACCGCGATGTCATGAACGTTTTCGTCGCCGGTCGTCTGCACGCGCACGACCCTCGCCAGGACAATGACCGGTTCCCGGCGCGAGGTCTTGTCGTCTTTGTAAAATTCGTTCTTGTAACGCTCCCAGCCGCGGATCGAGATCGCCAGCTTCAAGATATCCCCGACATTGTATTTGACCTTGGCCTCGAAAAGCGCCCCGCCCAAGCTGTAGTTCTTGATCCGACCCTCCTCCCCCCGCAGAGGGCCTACCGGCAGCATCTCTCCGCTTCCGGTCTTTCCGAAAATATATTTCTCGTGACGCAGCATATGCTGCTGCTCTAACCGGACATAACGCCTGCGTTCACTGGGAGATTGTTGGGCCATTTAACGGATCACCTTGCTGTCTAACGAGCGGATCAGCTGTTCAATGTCATCTTTGGATATCAACGCGTCCACGCCTACCGCCCGACACTTCGCGGCCAGGTCATCGATCAGGCTTCCGGAGAAAACGACGCATGGAAGTTTCTGGAGCGCGGGATGCCTTTTGATTTTCTGGACCAGTTCCAACCCGTCCATCTGGGGCATCTCAATATCGGTGAGGATCAGTTGATAATGCCGCGCGATGTCCTTGAAGTCCGCCGAATGAAGTATGTCATCGAGGACCTCCCAGGCTTCACGGCCATTACTGACGGTCAGCACATTGTACCCCGCCTGCTTGAGATACCTGGCGATCAGCTGGCGCATGAACGCCGAGTCTTCCACGACGAGGATCTTCTTCGTCGAGCGGTCAAAATCGACCTTGGGGATGGCAAGCGGCGCGCGGTCCCTGGACTGGGTACGGTCCACGGGATGGACGTCCAGGGCGATCTGTTCGAAATCCAGCAGGGGGATAGTCCGGCCTTCGTTATGCACGATCCCCTTAAGGCAGTTTCCCCATGGCTGGGACAACTGCGCGGGAAACTCAATGATAGGCCTGGAAACGCGCAAGATCCTGGTGACCCGGTGCACCAGAAATCCGACGCGAAAACGGTAAAATTCCGAGATAATGACGCGCTTTTTCTTAAGATCGCCACTCTCCGGCCCGGCGCCGTTCTCGGGGATCTGGAAACGATTGGCCAGGTCGATGACGGGGATGATCTTGCCGCGCAGATTCACCACCCCGATGATCGAGGGGTGCCCTCCCTCAACAGGCACGATCCCGCCGGCAGTGCGGATGATCTCGCGCACCTGGGCCACACTGACGCCGCAGAAATGCTCCCCCAGAGAAAACTCGACGATCTCCGTTTCACTGAGCTTCTTCGGCGGGAAGACATCATTATGCCATGGTCCCGGAATGGTCATTTGCTAAAAGACAACGGAACGCGCGGCCCAACCGACCTAGGCCCCTTGTTCACCTTTTTGATCGCTGATCTTGAATTGATTGACGAGTAACTCCAAATTCCTGACTTCCTTATCCATCTCGAGGGCCGCGGCGGACATCTCTTCGGAGGAAGCGGCGTTGGATTCAACGATCCCCGTGCTTTCATCCATGGCCGTCGCCTGCTTTTGCGTGGCGCTCGATATCGACGCGAGCTGATCGGCGATCTGCATGATCTTGTCAACGATCCCTTTCAGGTTCCGGCCGGCCTCAATGGAAAGCTGCGCGCCGTCCTTGACCTGATTGGCGCTCTCTTCGATAAGTTTGGAGATCTCGCTGGCGGAAGCGGCGCTGCGTTCGGCAAGCTTGCGGACTTCGTCGGCCACAACGGCAAAACCCTTGCCGTGTTCACCGGCGCGCGCGGCCTCAATAGCGGCGTTAAGTGCGAGCAGGTTCGTCTGGTCGGCGATATCGGTGATAAGATTGACGGACTCGGTGATCTGCTTGGAACTGCGCTCGATAGCCGCCATGGCTTCAATGGTATTCTGCATCCCCTCGTTGACCTTTTCGATGCCGCGCGCCGCCTGCTGGGCCAGGTCGTTGGCCGAACGCGCGTTGGCGGCATTGGACTGCACCGAACTGGACAACTCCTCAAAAGTCGCCGTCTGCTGTTTGGCGCCATCGGAAATGCTGGCGGAGACCGTAGTGATCTCACCAGAAGAACCCGTCAGGTGCATGGCCGCCTGACGGATATTGCGCACGATATTCTCAAAACGGTAGATCAGTTCGTTAAAACTTTTGGCCAATTCTTTAAGGTCGTCGTCGCCGGTCACCTTCACGCGTTTGCGCAAGTCGCCTTCCTCGGCGATCTCCTCGATCTTTCCGATAAGTTCCTGGACCGGGATGACGACGATCCGCAGCAAGACCATCGCGACCGCCCCTCCCAGCAGGACCGCCAACACAATACTGACGATCGACATATTGGAATTCTTCTGACTCAAGGCGGACATGCGTCTTAAAGATTCACGGAATTCAACGGCCTTCGCGGCGCGAAAATCCGCGATCTCTTTTTGCATGGCCTTGGTCATGTCACTGGCGATCTTCAGGTCTTCTCCGATGGCGGAAATGTCCCGGTTCTGCAAATAAAGCTGGCAAATGTTACGGCTGCGCTCAACGTACTCATCAAAGGTGTCCTGCAGTTCGCGCAACAGGACGTCGTCTCTCATCCGCCGCAACCCGCTGACCGTGTTGTTGAACGCAAGCGCTTCTTTGTTCAATTCGACCAGATATTCCTCGTCGTTATAACGGATAGTCTGAATAAGTATCTCTTCGATGTTCTCAACGTTCTTTTGCAGACGCTCGGTCGCCTCAAGGGTAGGATAGGTCACGGTGGAGATGGCCGTGGAGGCGCCGACGACCTCTTCGGCATTGTGGCTGGAAAAATAGGCGATCACGCCCATCAGACAGACTAACAGCGCCAGCCAGAACAAAACTTTAAACAGAAGTGAATTTTTGCGGAACATCGTTTATTGTCCCCAACGGTGCCGGATGTTCGTCATGTTTTGAAATTAACATAGCCGTCTGGGGTTGTCTATAATTTAATTTATAGTTTTTATTAATTTATTCTCGGCAAGGGTTATGGTCACGAAGCCCGTTTCGTCATTGGGCAATGGTCACGTTAAAATATTTAACCGTTACCGCAAAACGTTACCGATACGGGCATCGTTACCATTACCGCAACCGAATCAATTATGAAGAACAGAAAGCATTTCGGGTACGGAAGCGAATTTTTCGCGCGGTTTGCCCGCGGCCTTGCCGCGTTCGATCTCTTTGGCGTCGATTTTTTTCCAATCCGGGAAACTCACGGTCCGCACACCTTTTTTCCTGAGGGATTCCAGCAGCGCACGCGTGTCCCGTTGCGGGGCGGGTGTCAGCAAAGAAATGTCTTCGAAGATATGCCCAACGGTCTGGTCGCTGTCCGCCTTGTTGGTCCCGATGATGCCCGTGGGCCCGCGCTTGATCCAGCCGGAAACGTAAAGACCGGGGACAATGCCCCCCGCGTCCGTGACCCGCCCTTCGTTATTAGGAATGACTCCCTTGCGCTCATCGAAAGGCACGCCCGGGACCGCAATGCCGTAGTATCCGACGCTGCGAAACAAGAGTCCACAAGCCATTTCTTCTTTTGGGCCCGTTCCCACGGCCTTTTGCCGGCCGGGTTCACCTTCAAGGCGGTTTTTTTCCAAGACCACTTTTTCCACGCGCCCCTGGCCTTTAAGTTCAATGGGGCTGCGAAAAAACCGGATGAAGCATTTCTTTTTCTTGGCGCCGGCGCCCAGCGCCGCGAACTTCTGCAAGATCTCGATATTTTTTTTACGGGTTAATTCTTTCGCGGTTTCCAGTTCGGTTTGGCTCGCCGGATTAAGCGCCAGTTCCGCGGGGTCAACCACCGGATCACAGTCAACGAGCTCGCCGAATTCCCTGATCTCAATGGGCGTGAAGGCGGCCTGCGCCGGCCCGCGGCGTCCGATCATGTGGACTTCCTGGACCTTGCTTTGCGCCAGGGCCTCCAGCGCGTAACTGGTAATGTCAGTATTTTTTAATTCGTCAACCGTCTTGCACAGGATCCTGCAGACATCCGCGGCAACGTTGCCCTGGCCGACGACGACCGCCACGCGTGAGGAAAGGTCGAATTTCCGGTTACGGTAATCCGGGTGGCCGTTATACCACGCGACGAATTCGGTGGCCGTGTGGCTTCCGGGCAGATCCTCACCCGGGATACCTAACTTGCGGTCACTGGAAGCCCCGTAGGTCAATAGCACAACATCATAACAATTCCTTAATTCCTGAACGCTGACGTCCTTGCCAACCGCCACGTTGCCAAAAAAAGAGAACCCCGGTTTCTCCGCGATCTTTTCATAGATCTTGATGACGTTCTTGATCTTGGGATGGTCCGGCGCGACCCCGTAACGCACCAACCCGTAGGGTGCCGGGAGACGCTCGAACATATCAACAGTTATTTTTTTATCTGATTGCAACAGGGTCTCTGCGGCATAAAAACCGCTTGGCCCGGAGCCGACGATAGCGACACGCAGGGGGTTTTCGGGAGAACCTAAAGTGACACTCATAATCATTCCTTCCGGGTATCCGGATACCCGGATATTCGGATATCCGGGGACATTTCTTAAATTAGACATTTATCCTTGCACCACTTCCTTCCCTTGTCAATACCTACATCCGTATTTGTGAGGACCAGGACAGACAAATAAAATATTCAAGGTTCTTGACTTTAATTGCCAGTTTGCTAATCTAAGAACCATGATGATCGGAGTTCCCAAAGAGTCACACCCGGGTGAACAACGCGTTGCCCTTATTCCCGCATCCGTCGAGCGCCTCGTCAAAAAAGGCGCCACGGTGAGCGTCGAATCGGGCCTCGGCGTTTCCATTCACGCGAGCGACGAAGCCTACAAAAAAGCCGGCGCGCAAGTGACCGACCGCGCCACGATCCTCTCTACTTCAGATATCCTTTTACGGCTGCGCAAGCCGTCCCTGGAAGAAGTTTCGCGCCTCAAGAAAGGCGCCATTCACATCAGCTTTCTCGATCCTTTCAACGAGTCCCAGGTGCTCGACGCCTTCGTCAAGGCTGGGATCAGTTCGATCAGCATGGAAATGATCCCGCGCACGACAATTGCCCAAAAAATGGACGCGCTCAGCTCCCAGGCGAATCTGGCCGGATATGTTTCGGTCGTCCTGGCCGCAGAGCGCCTCACGAAGATCATCCCGATGATGACCACCCCCGCGGGCACGATCGCGCCGGCGCGGGTCTTTATTATCGGCGCCGGCGTTGCCGGATTACAAGCCATTGCTACCGCCCGCCGTCTGGGCGCGCGCGTGGAAGCCTTCGATACGCGCCCCGTCGTGGAAGAACAGGTCCAGTCGCTGGGCGCGAAATTCGTCAAGATAGATCTCGGTGAAACCGGCCAGACCAAAGACGGCTACGCCAAGGCGCTCACCCCCGAACAATTGCAGAAGCAACGCGAAGGAATGGCGAAAGTGTGTTCCACCGCCGACATTGTTATCACCACCGCCCAGCTTTTCGGACGCAAAGCGCCCGTCATTGTCACCAAAGACATGATCGCGCGGATGCAACCCGGGAGCATTATCGTTGATATCGCGGTGGAAAGCGGCGGGAACGTGGAAGGTTCGCAACTGGACAAGGAAGTGGATATCAACGGCGTGCGCGTGATCGGATTAGGGAATCTCCCCGGACACGTCGCGGTGCACGCGAGCCAGATGTATTCCAGCAACCTGGTCAATCTGATCGAATCGTTCTGGAACACGGAACAAAAGGCGTTCGTCCTTGATGTGGCCAACGATCTTATCAAGGGCTGCCTGATCACGCATCAGGGACAGATCGTTAACGAACAGATCAAGAATCTTAAAAAGTAGGAGCGCGCATGGAAACGCACCTTGACCCGATTTCCCTTATCAATCTGATATTCCTCTTCGTCATCGCGATCTTCCTGGGTGTCGAATTGATCTCCCGGGTCCCTTCGATCCTGCACACGCCTTTGATGTCGGGGTCCAACGCCATTTCGGGGATCACTATCGTCGGCGCGCTCCTGGCGATCGGCCTAACCCCGGGGAGCACCTTGTGCACGGTGCTGGGGACACTGGCCGTCATCTTTGCCACCATTAACGTTGTCGGCGGGTATTTGGTCACCGACCGGATGCTGCGCATGTTCAAAACAAAAGCGGCGGGAGAGAAAAAGTGAGCCTGACGATCTTCATCACGATCTGCTACATTATCGCCTCGGTTTTGTTCATCATCGGGCTTAAACAGATGAGCTCGCCCGTTACCGCGCGCAAGGCCAACCAACTCTCCGCCATCGGTATGCTCATCGCCATTGTCGCGACACTTTTAACCAGCGGCATGATGGAATGGCAGTGGATCGCGCTCGGCCTGGCCGTGGGCACAGCTCTGGGTATTCTGGCCGCGGTCAAAGTGACCATGACGGCCATGCCGCAGATGGTGGGGCTCCTTAACGGTTCCGGCGGGCTGGCGAGCTTTATTGTCGGCTGGGCCGCGTACCATTACCAGCCCGGCGCGTCGCTGTTGACAACGATCAGCACGTATCTGGCGATCCTTATCGGCGGGGTGACCTTCACAGGAAGCTTCACTGCCTGGGCCAAGCTGGAAGAAAAATTCATCAGCGGCAAACCGATCGTCTTTGCCGGACAAAAGATCGTCAATTCGCTTTTACTGGGAGCGCTTGTTGTCGGCGGGATCATCTTTTGCCTGCATCCGGCGGACAATTATCCTTTGTTCGTTATCATCATGGTCCTGTCCCTTATCCTCGGGGTGATGGTCGTTATCCCCATCGGCGGGGCGGACATGCCGGTCGTCATTTCGCTATTGAACAGCTATTCGGGGATGGCCGGGGCCGCGACGGGATTTGTCATCATCAACAGCATGCTCATCGTCGCCGGGGCGCTGGTGGGGGCGAGCGGCATCATCCTCACCAAGATCATGTGCAAGGCGATGAACCGGTCGCTCACTAACGTTCTCTTCAGCGGGTTCGGCAGCGCGGTTAAAAAACAAACGAGCGAAGTCAAAGGCGAGGCCAAGGCGATCAGCGTCAAGGACGCGTATTATGTTCTGGAAGCGGCGCGCTCGGTCGTGTTCGTGCCCGGCTACGGAATGGCCGTGGCGCAGGCGCAGCACACGGTGCGCGAATTAGGAAAGATATTGGAAAATAACGGCGCGGAAGTGCGTTACGCCATTCATCCTGTCGCTGGGCGCATGCCCGGGCACATGAACGTGCTGTTGGCAGAGGCAGATGTGCCCTACGACCAGCTTTTTGAAATGGACGCGATCAATCCCATCATGGAAACGATCGACGTCGCCGTTGTCATCGGCGCCAACGACGTGGTCAACCCCGCCGCGCGCCACGACAAGTCCAGCCCCATTTACGGCATGCCCATCATCAACGTCGACAAGGCCAAGACCGTGTTCGTCTTAAAGCGCTCGATGCGCTCGGGCTTCGCGGGAATCGAGAACGAGCTCTTCTACTACGACAACACCCGGATGGTCTTTGGCGACGCCAAAGAGACCGCCCAGGCCCTCATCGCGGAATTCAAATCCGTATAAATTCCCTCCTGGCTTTAAGTCTGTCACCTCTTCAACATATTGTTCAACTTTTTCATCATATTTTATGATGAAAAACCTGCCCCAAAATGTGCTGTTTTTTCATATCTAAATTGTTGGAAATAATTGAGTTATATTCGCGAAAAAAATATAAGCCGTTGGCACAATTTTTGCTACTTTACCTAGTGCCGCCTCACAAGGCGAGTCTCGGGACAACAGCTTAGGCTGCGGTTCCCACGAAAGCAGGTGCAATATTATGAAGATAGGTAAATTACAAATTTTGGCTTTATGCGTCATGAGCGCCCTCGCGCTTACCCCAACGCGCGCGCAAGCGTTCATATCGATCGGCGGGACCGGATCATTGGGTTCCTACACCGGGTCATTGGATTACAGCTTCACCAATGCCACCACGGCTGAATTGGAGATCATCTTGACGAACACCAGCCCGGCCGATAATGGCGGGTATCTGACGGCATTTGTATTCAATAACCCCGACAACTTGATTTCCGGGGTGTCCCTGACACCGAGCGACGCGGATTTTGTATTGTTAGGCGGCGCTTTATTCAACAATGGGATCAACGGCGCGCCTTATGGCAAGTTCGATATCGGGGCCAGCACAGGCGGGTCGTTCGAGGGTGGAGGAAATCCGTCGAAAGGACTCGCGGTAGGAGCCTCAGGGACCTTCACGTTCTCCCTGACGGGAACGAACCTCAACACATTGACCGACCAATCATTCCTGGACGAGCTATCTGTTCCCCCGGGTGACGGACAAGGGCACAAAAGCTTTGTCGCGCGTTTTCGCGGGTTCGAAGATGACGGCAGCGATAAAGTCCCCGGCACAGAAATAACGACAACGACGACTCCGGAACCGGCAAGCGCTTTGCTTTTGGGAAGCGGGTTGCTCGCAGCGCTCTCCAGACGCAAACGAAAAGCGTAATTTAATTATCTCGTAAATGAAAAAGGGCAACCTGAATTTGAGGTTGCCCCTTTTGTTTTCATGCGTCCGGGACGGGGGATTACCTTTTGAATTATCGTCCCTATTTATCCGGTCCCCTTGATCTTTTTGACCAACGCGAGGCCGGCATCCGCGAGCAGATCAAGCGGCTGCTCATCTTTCAAGAACCGCGGGACCTCGAGACTCAACTTATGATCACGGACCGTAACATTCACGCCGAGGTCTTTAAACATCAGGACCTTCATCTGGACTTCGGGAGTGAGAATACTGCGCAGGGCCGTTTCGTCCGTGCCCTGGATGACAAAGGCTTCGTCGAACTCAGGGTTCCCGGTCGCGATGTCCTGGCCGAAAACCGTGCCGATCCCGAACACACGGCGTTCCCGGTAGATCCTGATTTTGTAGGGCCGCAAGGAAGGAAAAACCGCGCTGAAAACGGTGTCATACTGCCTGTCCTCACCACCGCGCGATTTGATGAAAAGTTCCGCCTCGATACCGTCATGACGCAGCGCCAGGCGCGGCCAGCCCAAACGCTTCGCAGGGACAACGGTGCCGTTATATTTCAAAGCCAGCCGCTGAAATATGTCCACCAGCACCGCAGTGCGTTTCTTGACAAAAAAATTCGCGCCGGCGAACACCACCGCGAGGATAGCGATAGAGGCAACCAAAGAACCTGGACCCGAAGCAAAAAATTCAAGCATAAATCTCTCGTTTAAAACCCGCCCAAGCCCTTCATCATATCGCCCAGGCCAGGCATCGCGAATTTCTGGTAATCGGCCGGCGGCTCAAAAAGGTCCGCGGACTGCGCTCCCGTTTGCAAATTCTTGTATTCAAAGCCCCACGAACCGTCCACGGCCTCGACCTTGACCGGAAATTGTCCTCGCAGCCACTGATACACGGAAACAGGCTTGCCTTTTTCCGTATAGGTGACCTTGAACTTATCCGCGGGCGCCCCATCAACGTCTTCAGTGCCCATCGCCACGCGCTCGGTCTCGCCGTCGAACTCTTTGGCGACCTTGGGCGATCTGGACGTGTCGATCGCGTTTTCCATATACATCTTGTCCGCGGGCATAAGGATCCACGAAAGGTTCTTGTCCTGACGGATGATCATGACACTCTCCGCCATTTCCATGCGCACTTTGTTGTTGCCCACGTAGATCTTGGCATTGGTGATCTCTTTTTTCGAGTAACTGGTCATGTCCGCCGAAAATTCCTGCGCGCCGGCGCCGCCAGCCGTTAAAAACGCGGAAACACCTAAAATAGCCAAAACCTGTAACATTTTCCTGTTCATACATTCCCCCTTTTTAACTTGTTTAACGATCCCCTTTTCACGCGGGCTATTGGATGAATTCTTTTCCTTTCCCGCTGATGGTCACCTTTTGGGTCAGATCATCATATTCGACCAGGTCGCCCTGCACGAATGTCTCCATCATCAGCGAAAACCGCTGGTGCTGGATGAAATACGTGGTCATGCTGTACTCGTGCAGCTCTCCCAAAGAAAGCGAACCGCCTTTTCCCTGCAGATATTTGAGAACGCCCTTGCGGGCCCGCTCCCAGAATTCCTGCAGCTTCGCTTCTTTTTCCTGTTCACTCGTCTGTCCGCTCATCATTGCTCCTCAATTGAGCCCCAACGCTTCATTCGCTTTTGCGAAGCAAAACGAATCAGTTGGGGCGAAATTGATCCCGAGTTCCGCTGGCTTTTTTACGTCCAGGACGAGGGATTACCTTAATTGACTGTCACCTGTCTTTTTCCTCACGAAAAATAATATCTGACAATTCCAGGGACAATTCCAAGGACAGACAATTCCAGGGACACGTACCGAATTAGTGATCTAGTACAACTTGTCGCCTATTTTCCTCCTCTTAATACAATCCATAGGCCCAATCCCAATATCCCTATAAATTTCAAATAACTCAAAACAAACGAAAAGTTAATAGGCGCATCAGAATAATACAGACCGGCAATGCTCTGACCTATGCCGCAGAAAGCGATGCTGCCGAAAAAAATCAGCAAATTGCCTGTAAAGCGCAATGCTCCCGAAAAGAACCCTTTCGGTGCCGCCGATCGTTCATTTAGCCCCACGAGAAAAAATATTATGCCTGGCAAAAACAAGTAATAGCCCGGGTCAAAATTATCATAATAAGCATGCCGTTCAGACTCCAACCGCCAAAAAATTCCCCACCCTGCTCCTGATGCCAGCAAAACAAGGCCTGTAATAATTTTCTTGTTCATCTTATAATTTTTCTCATTTTTTCTGGGGAGGTCTGTTACACGTCCCCTGAGGTTTACCCTGAGGCTCTATTTCCCTATTCTCGCCTGCAGTTCAGCCTCATCGATAATGGACTGGATAACCTGCCGGTGCTTACCGAGCAAATTTTCTTTCCGCTCATTATCATAAACAAAAACTTCGGTCACATATCCTTCATAAGATTTTAAACCATGGATCTCCGGCGATCTAAATTCGACCTCCCTCTCACCGGGATTCAATTTCTGGGTGACAATGATAGGAACACTTCTGCTGGAAGGATCTTCGAAGTGTGCTTCAAGATATGCACCGTTTTCCAAGCCGTTTATTACTTCCAGATCAAGAAAATATGTTATTTCGATCCCCGGCTTCCCGGTATTCATGCCAAATCCGGCAACAGTAGTCCGAAAGTATTTCGAAGTTGCCGGTGGAGGGGTCAGGAATCCGCCTTCTTCCAATCCAGCGCAACCGGTCAACATCACGATAAGCCCAACCATCAGCCAATGTTTTTTCATATGTTCATCACTTTCCTTTAGTAGTGCTTAGGTGCTTGGCGGACTGTGCTCTCTGCGGTATTTTTTCCTTTATTCCGCGTTCATTGCGCAGCTGGCTGGTCTGCCTGGAATTTCAGGCTTTCCACGACTTTACGAAACTCCGCAAAACCTTCCTTCAACTGGTATTCTGATCCCATGAACTGCACGGTGATGATCTGGCTTTCGAACAAAAATTGATACCAGGCAAACCGAAAAGCAACATCATGAGTGCCTTTGCCGCCAATCTCCATATAGCTGGCCTGATAATTTCCGACGGTATCTTCTTTGGGTTCGCTGATATCCATCTCGGGGCTGTACCCTTTGTACATCTCGCGGATTTTCCGGGAATATTCCAAAGCCGAATTGGTCCCGGACATTAATGCGTCCGCGGTGACCAAAACGCTGGGGAATTCCGTATTCTCAAACTTTTGATAGTGCACAAGGGCTCGGGTGCCGTTCTCGAGCCGGAAGTCCGCTTTCTTGGACCAGTCCGCGGGTCCCTGGATAAAAACAGTCCCGAAAGAGAAAATAATGGAATCTGCTTCATTCATTGCGCCCAATTTGACTTCTTTGAAATACCCTTTATTGATCTGTTCAGTAACGTTCCCAACGGCATCCAGCACGAAATCGGCCCCCCGGACGACGATCTTCTCCGGCGCGACTCCATTATGAAACTTCGCAATGGTCTCATCAAGATACTCTTTAACTTGTTTTAGGTCGGCGTCGTCCGGGAATTTTTGCAAGGCTTCTTCAACCAGACTATAGGCCCTTTTGAGGTACCCTTTGGTGTAAAGTTGAATATAATGATTATAATAATCACCGGCGGAGTTCAAGGGGACTTGCGGGTCGGTGCGGCTGGATTTTGTTTCCAGTTCGAACAAAAGGTCGCGGGACGGCCGCCCTCCAAGCTCCCGGGCGGTTTTTATGTCTTGCCAACTTTGGTCGTAATCACCCTTGGCAAGGTAGCCCATGGCCCGCCCCAGATAAGTGGCCGGATCCTTGGGGGCGAGCCCGATCGCTTTATTGAGATCGGCAAACGCGTTCTCGTGATCGTTCAATTTGCTCAACAGCGACGCGCGCCAAAGATAATAATCCGTATTGTCCGACTTTTGCGCGACCAGTTCCCCAATAACTTTGACGGCCTCCGCCAGATTGTCCTGCCTTGTCAAAACAGTCGCCTGGATTTCTTTAATCAAGAAATTAGACGGATCGACCGCCAAAATCTCCTCGATCCTCTGGTTGGCTTCATTGTATCTTTTCTGAGAGAGCAGAAAAGCAACATTATTAACGAGCACCTTCTGATACTGTTTCTGGTCGATCTTCTTGACCTGCTCCATATCCGCCTGGACTTCCATTGGCTTGGCCAAAAATTCATTGATATAAATACGCCCTTCATAAGCTGTAATATCCTTCGGGTCGAATTCGAGGACTTTCCCAAAATCAGCGAGGGCTTCTTCCATCTTCTTTTGGCCAAAATAAAGGGCCGCCCGCCGGGAATACAGGTCCTTCTCATCAGGAAGGACTTCAATGGCTTTGTTACAGCTTTCGATCGCTTCATCGGTTTTTCCCATCAACTGATACGCCGCGACACGGGCCAGCAGCATGTCTTTGTTCTTGGGGTCGAACCCCAGTAAGCGTTCATAGTCTTCGATGGCCTTGCCGAATTCCTTTTTGCGAGCGTAAACAGACGCGCGGTTCATCAGTGCGGCCGTGTATCCCGGATTAAGTTCAATAGCTTTAGAAAAATTTCTGATGGCATTGTCATAATCGGCCATATCCAGATACAGGTTCCCCAAATTGTAAAATGTCGAGGCGTGCGTGGGGTCAAGTTCAGCCGCCTTTTCGAACTCGGGAATCGCTTTTTCGAAGGCGCCTTTGCGGGTGTAAACGGTGCCGCGGTGCTTGTAAGCGACCGCGCAACCGGGATCGACCATCAATGCCTCGTTATAAAGGGCAAAGGCCTCATCAAGTTGACCGCGGGTTTCAAGCTCCCATCCTCTTTGAACGATGGCGCGGGCTTCTTCGCTGGGAGAAGTTTCGGCACGGACCGGAGCTTTGGGGGCAGGAAGAAACTTCAGTGTGAAAAAAAGCCCCAAAAACGCAATACCACCCATAACCCAAAAAAAATTCTTGCCCTTACGTATTTCATCCATCTTTCCATCTCCTATGTTAACTACAGGGAACACGCTTGGCATTACTGTGCCGCGTGTAGGATCATTTACTACAAGATCAACCCCCGGGCTTCTTTGCACGCCATTCCCATATCACCCAGCGCGTTGGACGTCGCGTCAGATAACCCCTGATCACCGGAGCCGCCGTCGCCCTTGCCCGTGCTCATAATTTCCCCGGTCTCGATATTGACGGTGCGCGTCAGCACACGGGTGCGGCTCCCTACGGTCACGGCACTGCCGTAAAGATGCCGAAAGGCGCCTTCCTGTTTTCCCTTGGGCAGATAGCCGTTCTCGCCCGCCTCCATAACGCACTGGCCGTCGGGAAGCACACAACCGTTCTTATCGAGCCGGACGACGAATTTATCGACCGCGCCGTTGTGGTACGACTGGACGAGGATGTGCTCGGGCCCGATCGGAATCCCTTGCGCGTGAAAACCGGCGATGATCGATTTCACGACCGGGTCATCCGGTGAATACGCCTTGTCAGTGTCCTTGCCGGAGCACAACTTGCAATAGGGCTTTAATTCTTCACAGACGCTCTTGGTTTTCAGAAACTTCTTGCAGGCGCCTTCGCGTTTCTCGGGATGAGCTTCGAGATACTCCGCGCAGTGGCGGTCGGCTCCAAACCAATCGCCGCCGACACTGACCAGACGACCACAGCAGGTCAACTCCTGGGCGTTAACCGGATCCCCGAAACCGAAAATTACCACGGCAGCAAAAATAAATAAAACGCGTGAATGATCCATATTTTCTTAGGCCCTCCCAAAAGCCCAGAGTGTGCGCACTACGGCATAACCCAGCGCGAGTCCGGCGAGGAATTTCAATCCCGGTGTAGCCAGCACAATGATAAGACCGAAACCGCCAAACGCCATCAACAGCGCGCCCAGGGCCATGATAAACAATCCGCGCCAGCGCGAGTCCACGCGCCAGAGCCCTTTTTTCCATGCGGCTTTAAACTGCGATATGGAGACCTCGTCGCTGAATCCCCCGCCCCACGCTTTCTTCGGCACCCAATACCGTGACACGCGTGAAAAGTAAGGCACCTCCAAGCCGTCCTTGACGCTTTTGACACTCGTCTCGATCTCGGCGCGCGTGAGCGACCCGCCGCCGGTGCGGATCCGGTAGATCGTCGCCCCGATCAAAAACGCCCAACCCGCAAAGGCCGTCCCCGCAGTGACCCAGGCGAGCATCGTTCGCTGCGGCGCGATTCCCCGTTCCAGCGCCTGCAGCGGCGGAAGCGCTTCACCAACGCCAATGACCACCAGGGCGATCGCGACGTTACGAAAGATCAAAAGCCATTCACGGAACTTGTTCATCAATTTTCCTTCACTGGCCGGGGTGTCGGGTCCTGCGCGTTAGGGACACCGTCGCAATCAAAATCCCTGCCCCGCAAATTCCACGTTCCCGGGCACCAGATCTCGTTCATCGTTTGCCGGTCTTCCTCGCCCGAGTCGCCCACCTGTTCCCCGGCCCGGACGCGGGCCAGCGGAGAGCAGCACTTCGATTCGTACTTCCGTGATTCACCAAAAGCGATCCCCTTGACCTTCTCCTTCTCCGGCTCTTCATTGACGGTCTGGCCGCAGCAACTTTTCACGCGCACGCATTCGCTTTCCTGGTTGGCAAGGTCAAAATTCGTCACGTTACACCGCTCGAGCACCATCTCGCAGGCACAAAATAATTTTTGCCGGATCTGCGTTAACTCTTTGGCCACCTGCTTGGCCAGGTCGGCGATCCCGCCCGAGGGCGAGCTTGAGGTGGCCGAAGATGTCCGGCCGCTCACTTGCCCCAGCGCTGAGGAGGTCTCAGCGCTGAGCGTAAACCCGTCGGGGCCGGACTGCCCTTTCAGTTCGACCATGCCCGTCGCGCAACTGAGCAGCCGCTGCTGCAACTGCTCCCCGGCCAACTCAGGATCGCGCCAGGGCAGATCCCCGAGCCCGTATTTTTCAAAAATTTTGTCGAGCTGGGCCTGCAGCTCTTTAAGCCGCTCGGTGTCACCGGCGGCGATCGCGTCCTGGATCTGCTGCGTCAGGCCGGTCTGCTCGGCTTCATCCGCGACGATCAGCGTTCCCGTGTGGTACGAATTCATCCAAACCGGCTCGATACAGGGGGCATTGGCCAGCGCGGCCGCCATTAGCGTCTCGGCGTACATGGCCGCGGCGAAGTCGCTCATCCCGTCTTGCCCAAACCCTTCCCAACTCGCGTGCTCGGCTTGATCCAATAAACTCTGCGAAAAGAATCCGTCCTCATGGTCGCTGACGATACACACCGGCATCTTCCCGCACGGACAGTCTTGCTGGGGCTCGCCGCCGCAAGTGGGGGCTGGTTCTTGCGCGCGGACCCGGGCCGGGCCAAAAGAAAGACAGGAAAAAAATACCATGGCCAAAAGGAATATACGGCGCGTCATTGGGCGCTCGTCATTTTTTCAGGACCATCCGAAATTTTCCGGCGATTGGAACGCCGCAAAAAGAATCCGCCAATGAGCGCGGCCGCGCTCATCCCAAAAAATACCGGCGCCGAGGCCGTCTGGCCCGCCACGCGGCTGTCGCCGGTCGCCGGCAAGTATTCGATGTTGACAGGATCGCCGACATTCATCTTGGTCCAGTTCTGCAGCAACACATCATCGAACGTTTCCTTGTTTTTTCCTTCGGGTGTGGTGAAGCGGTAAGTGATGCTATAGCGGCTGTTGGTGCCGCGACTGCCGGAACCCACACGGCTGGTGCCCGGCGTGTAATGCTTGGCGACAATGGTCGCCGTTAGCTTCACCCCTTTCTGGTAACAGCCCTCCTGCAAAGCCAGAAGAAAAAAAACCACGCCGAAGAAAAAAAGGAACGGCGCCAGCCCGGCCCGGGGATTCTTCAAATCAATTGGCATCAGACGGGCACCCCATCCCGACACACTCTTCCTGAAGGCCGACGGAAACCTCACCGTCGCAGCCAAGCCCCACGCAGGACTCTGGCAATCCGGCGGAAGACTGTGCCGCGGCCGGCTCAACCGCCCGCGCGCCGGATTTTTCCGCGGAAGCGGCGGGCTGTTCTTTCTGCCCGCACCCGCTTACAGCGATGATCGCGACCAACACCGCCACGCTGGAGAATTTATAATGCCTCATATTTTCTTCTCCGCGATATCGCCGATAACGGGCAACTTGAACATTTCGCCCTGGTACGCCTTGATCATCAGGATGATCCACAACGCGATGCCCAATAAACCCACGAGCGGCGACAGCATGACCAAAAACGGGATATAGCTCAAAACGATCTGCAGGACGAAGATCGATCCAGAGGTGATCGTCGATTGCATCGCGTGGAAACGCACGAACTTGTTCTCTTTCTCAATGACCAGAAAGACTATCCCCGAAACAAATCCCACCAGATAACTCAACAACGCGGCCATGTTGGCCTGAATGCCTGTTGACGTTTTTCCCAGATCTTTTTCCATCTAATACCTCCTCAATGAGCCCCAGACTTACGGAGCCGAAGGCGAACGTAAGTCTGCTGGGCGAATTGATCCCGAGTCCCTTTCATTTTTATGCGTCCGGGACGAGGGATGACCTTAGTTATCCCGCGACATGAGTGTCGCGGGATCTTTTAAACACTATATTTATTCCAAGCTGGACTGTACAAGACAATTTAACACAAATAATCGCAAAATGATCCTTCCTTCACCTGTATTTTATGCCCGCTTCATTCCTGATTGTGTCCATACAGCGCCTGCTGTTCGCACGACTCGCAGCCGCGCCCTTGACGATCCGTTCCGCTGGGTCATCTGCCGGCGAACCATTCTTCCCGCAGCTTCTTCCCGTCCAGGACCCAGACATATCCTTTCTCGCGGCTCGCGGCGGGGATATCTTCCGCTATCAGATCAATATAACTGCAAATCTCTTCTTCCTGAAGCCAAATTTTGCTGCTGGCAAGTGTTTTAAACGACGCCACGACAAAATCATTAAACCTCCCCGAATCATAAAGGGCGGTGAGTTCTGGATCTTGGTCGAACTCTTCTGCCAGGCAGTTGCTTAAAATCGACTTGTCGTGAATGGGCGGCACCAGGACATAGCCGTCATTCACCTCCCGCAATGAGCGGATCCACCGGAAAGCTATCTTTTGCGGTTGCTTGGGGTTGTTCAAATGTTCGATGATGTTCGCCTTGCGCGGATGGTCCGCGTAGGTAGCGACTTCATAAATACGGTGGTCCAAAAGCCATTTCTCCAGATGCGCCGTGCCCATTCTTGAGGGATACACGTCCGAGAAAAAAATATAAGCATTATGCATCAGGTAAGAAAAAATAAAAAACATCAAAAATATTCCAGCCCCCTTCCTCACATAAAGCGGCCAGCGCGCAAAAAACCGCTGTTTCAGATCATAGAAGGCAAAACAGACGATCAGAATGATCCCCGGCAGGCAGGAAAAATAACTTCTGCCCAATTGGGCGATCTGGATGAATTCGTTGATAAAAAGTGTCGACAACCCCGCCAGGGCCAGCAGGACGGCAAGAAATAATCGGCGACGGCTTTTGGCATAAATGAAGAATACGTACAAAAAAGCGGCCGACAACGCGACGAGCAAGAAAGGCATCATCAGCCACAGATACTTGAGGATCCACAACCATCCCTCCCCGCGCATATAATCAGAGAAGTGATAACCTTTGAGCTGGTCGGCATAGTAATAAAAATGATTGGCGTCGTGACTGATACGGACGAAGGTCTGGTAAAACCGCAGGTGCAGATATATCCAGGGATAATATAAAAACAGAGCAACAAAAAAAACGCCTGCAAGATTCAACATGACCGGCCAGATAATTTTCTTAAAAAACGGCCGCGGCGCCTGGCGGAAGTTCACATACACAAAAACACCCAGGACATAGGGCAGGTACATCGGCCCGGTGGGCGAGGAAAAAATGGCCAACCCGGCAAAAAGCCCGGCAAAAAAATTGTACAGGCGCTTCTCCCCGCTTCGCTGAATAAAACAGATCGCGATCAACGCGTTCATCAGGGCCAGGGGGACATGCGTTCCCATGATGGCATATTGATACGGCCAGAAACAGCCGGCTAAAAGAAAAAACGCCAGTAAAGCCGTCTGATCGTCAAAGAACTTCCGCATCACCAGATACATCAAGATCGACGCAGCACTGACCGCGATGATAACGAGCAAAACATTCGGATAAAGGCTCTGGGGATCATGAAGGATCCGCTGCATGACCGCGATCCCCAATATCAAAACTTCCTTCCCGTGGACCTTGAGCTGGGAAGGAAAATCCGGAAAGGTAAAATGCATGTCGGATAAGTGCGGCAGACTAAAAATTTTTCTGGCGGCGGGCAAATAATGCGAATAGGAATCGGTCGGCCAGAAGTTAATATACCGCGTGCTTAAAGCCAGGCCCAGGCCCAGCGCGGCGCTAATGAGAATGGCCAGAAATAAATAATAGCGGGATGGCGAAGCCTTCATTGGTCCACTCCTTCAGGCGTTCCCTGTGGATCGCCGGTCTTGTAATAGCGCGCGTCGATCCAGTAATGGTCCTGGTCGCTGTACAAACCACCGCGGTACACAACGATCTTGTACTTTCCATTGCCCAATTCAATGGGCTGGGGAAAATGGAACCTGACCGGAAGGCCTTCCCGCGCGCCGCTGATCAATGACGCCTCCACAGGCTGCGAAGCATACTCTTTGTCCGCGGGCCGCCAGATCCATTCTCCCGGAATCTCCTTATAAACAAAGGCCGTCAACCGGTCTGCGGGCGCGCCGATCTTTCTAATCCTTAGCCACAGGTCCTGAAAAGTCCCGTCATGGCCCTCAACATCAAACTCCAATCCGTTAAAACGGTAAAGCGACGACCTTGTGCCGATCCGTCTGAACCCCGTTCTGACAAGGGAACGGAACTCCTCATTCGGGGCGAATTTCTCCCTGTCCTGGTGAAGTTTGCGGCCGTCGAGCAGATAGGCATAACCTTTCTTCAGGTCGCCTTTAAAAAATTGGCCGCGTATCAAATAAAAATAAGCCAGGATCTCCTCTTCCAGCGGCCAGATACGGCTGGCCGCCAAAGTCTTGTACGAACCGACCGCGTACTTCTCCAGGGCCTCCGGGCCGCCGGCGATGATCTCATTTAAAAAAAGGTCCTCATCAAAATCCGTATACGTCCCCGTCATCGCCAAATAAATACTTTCGCCCGTCACCGGCGGAAGAAGGACCAACCCGTCGCTCACCTCTTCCACGGAATCGATCCGGCGCAGGTCGATCCGGTCAAGCAACTCAGGCTTTAACTGGTCAACAGTATTATGGTTATAGGGATGGGATCTATAAACGTACAGATCCGTAACGCCGGACTCGATGACTTTTTTTGAAAGAAAACTCAGGAACATCCGGCTGGGATAAACATCGGAAAAGAAAATATAGCTGTTGCTGACAAGATGCGCGAGCAAGACCAACCCGCCCGCGATCCTGATCCGGGAAGATTTCGGCAGCGCCGCGTCCTTGCCGAAAAAGACATAGAACGCGTACCCGATCAATCCAATCAGGCCGACCAGGGAGGCGTAATAATTCCTTAGACACTGAGCGAACCCCAGCAGTTTAATGACGATAAACGGCGCCGAGAAAAGCAGTATCATCCCCAAATACCCGAGAAGGACCCTTTTATCCGCCTGCCTCCAGCCGCGCGCGACCAGCCCCAGGCAAGCGGCCAGGTATAAAGTAAAGATCACCGGCATGACGATGAAAAAAGCCTTCCCGATCCACACCCATGAGGGCTTCACGGCGGCGGGATCGGCAAGCCATTGGCGCAGGACCGGCTGATTATGAAGGAAGTGATTGCCCGAAACGCTGATCTGGAGGAATTCATAATATCCCCGGAGGTTATGCGCCACGTCGGGGTAATTGATGAAAATGACCGGCACAACACAGCCCAGCAGCCAGATAAAGACCAGACGATAATTTGTGCCGGCTTTACGCAGGACAAAAAAAGCCAGCGCCGCGTAAAACAGGAAATACGACCTGGCCAGCGGCGAGGCAAAAAACGCCAGGCAAAGGGTGTACCCGGAAAGAAAATAATACAAGAGATTCTGGTGGGCCGGGACCCGCAGCAGGAAAAAAAGCGACAGCAGGAACAAAAACAATCCCACCGGCGGATGAATGGCCATAAGGACATACATGTACGGCCAAAAGCTTGTTATAAACAAAAAATAACAAAGCAGGGCGGCCCCGCTCCCCCAGAGCGTACGCGTAATATAAAAAATAAGGACAGCCGAGAAAAAATTCGCCCAAATGCACAAAGCAACCAGGGGCCGCAAGGTGGTAAAATCGTTGAACAGACGCTGAAACCCCGAGGCCAGGAGGATAAAGACCTCTTTCCCGTGCAGCCAGCGCACCTGGTCGGAAAAATCGAGCTCTTTGTGGATCTGGGAAATATAGGGTAACTGTTGCAGGCGTTGCAGGGCCGGCAGGTAATAATGTTCCGCGTCGATGGGCCAAAAATGGATGTCCCAGGTGAGGGCCGTTAAGGCGATCCCCAGAAGGATCGCGAAAAGCCATATGAAGACAGGAAGCCGCACCTTAGCTTTTACCGATCGAATTGCTCAAAAAATTTTAAAGCTTTCTCAACATTGTCCGGATTGCGGTGGAATCCGCCGTGGCCGCTCGTCATGTCCTGGATAAAAAGCTCAACGATGCCACCGTTGGCCTCGACCCATTCTTTGGTCCTGGCCATGCCTTCACAGCCGGCCTTTTCGGGATCCGGGTCTTTTCCGCCGCAAAACAATATCCAGCGGGTCCCGGTGAAAGGTTTATAGCCGAATTGTTCGCGGTCGATGGCGCGGTTGATCAGAAAATCCCGGGAAGCGCCGCCGGCGTTGGCAACGATCAAAGGAAAAAATTTATTTTGGGTATACCGGTCCAGGGCCACGACCCCATAAATATTGGCAGCGCCGCGGCTGAAACCATGAAGCAAAAGTTTCCGGTTCGTCAGGCCTTCTTTGCGCAAGGCATTCTCAATGACCGCGTATAATTCCTGCGGCGAATAATAATCTTTTGCTTCATCACCCAGGCCAAACCACCATTGCACCGCCAGCAGGCCAAAGCCTTTTCGGGAAAGCGCCAGGGACCACGCCGCGTGATCCTTAAAGGCCCAGCCCGCGCGGCCGTGCAACGAAACCACGATCGGAGAACTTTCCTGCGGGGAAACAAAGAGGTAGAAACTCCGGCCGTCAAAGGTCTCGACGACTTTTCCGCCTTTGGCGATAAAATTCTGATATTCTTCGGAATTAAATTTCTGGGCCTTGGCGATCAGCGCGGCCGCGCCCTTGTCCGCGGGCTCCGCCGCGGCGCTGGCGCTGACCGCCACTGCCAAAAACATCACCACTACCAGTTTCAGTCGCATATCATTCGGATCCCAATGTGTCGGCCGATCTAAGATTTTACCTCTTACCTCTTACCTCTTAGCTCTACCTAGAGTCACTCTTTCCTATTCTCTCTGAGGAACGGATCATTGAAATACTGCCCCAGGTAAGCCTCGAACCCTTTGCCCACATCCACATACGATCTTCTTTTGCCCATGCTCCCCACATAACGGATCGCGTTATCTTCTTTTCGCCACATATAGATCGTTTCGTAGTGGTTGTTGTGGTCGCGGTCGACCTTGCCCATTTTCCCGTTGAACCAGAATTCGTTGCCCGGGGTGCTGGGGTCAGGGTCGGTATAATAGCCGCCGTTAAATGTTCCCGCCATTTTCCCTTCCTTGAAAAGTTTATACCCCGTTTGCGCCAATGTTTCCAGCTCCGGTGTGTATTTATAATCATTCCTGATCGAGTCCTCGCTAAACGCCACGATCGTGGGCGCGCCGGTGTCTTTAGCGGGCGCGGGCGCTGGAGCCGCAACCGGAGCCGAGGCTGGGGCGAGAACAGGAGCGGGCGTAACAACGGCAACACGTGGACTGGGCGCGGGAACCTGCGGGGACGGAGCAGGAACAGGAATAGGAACAGTCACCGCGCGCGTCGTCGGGCCCGTACTGCTGACACAGCCCGTTAACATCACGATAAAACCAACCATTAGCCAATGTTTGTTCATATGGTTACCTCGTATCTCAGAACACCAACCTGTCAGAATCATCCTTGAGTTTTTCGATGGCGTCCATTTGTTTTTTCTGCAGCATCTCCAGTTCCTGGCGCAACTGCACCCTTTTCTGGTAATCTTTTTCACACACGGCGTTCACCGCCACGATCTCGATCTTCAGGACATCCAGGACCTTTTGCAGGTCATCGGCGATGAAGATCTCCACCATCATGGCATCCCCGGTAACTTGCAGTTTCCTTTTCATGATATCGGCGTTCTTCTTCTGGACTTCATAAAAATTTCTCTGCCAGTTCTCGTCCGGGGCCAACGAAAGCGTGAAGGGGATGACCCAATGCTCAACTTTCCCCGAACCCGCTTTGATCGCTTCCTTGTCTACGCCGATGATCCTGATGTCGCGCGTCTCCTCACCCATCACCAACCTCGCTTTCTAAATTTTGTCCACTACCTTATTTTTGTTTAGAAAAGGGGACAAAATTTACCCCGAAGTATGCGAAGAAGATTTCGGAACGCAGTGAAAGAAATCTTCGAGCGCTTATACGAGGGGCAACCTCATTAACTCACAACTCGTTTGTCATCTATATGTTACTGGTACCCGGTTCTGCATCCCCATCTAACCCCTATCCCCTAAAACCTAACCCCTAAATTTCGTTCCCTACCTTACTTTCCTTCGGGAGGGGGACGAAATTTATCCCTCAATTGAGCTTCTACCTTGATTGTGGGAAGAAGCTCAATTGAGTATGCGCAGAAAATTTCCGAACAAAGTGAAGGAAATTTTCAAGCGTTTATACGAGGATCACCTCCGCTATTCTTCGTGCTTCACCGCCAATCCGGCTTCGCCAAATTACTTTCGTGTTTGGTTACGCCGGACAAGCGTATCTCGTCGCCCGCCAAAATCTTTAATTTTGGCGAGGTCTCGCCAAATTTGCTATCAAATTTGGCGGACTCGTTGCTGACAGGTGCAAGGCCGCATATTTAGCAGCATATTTAGCAGACGCTTTAGCTAACCTCTTGGCGTCGCAATAATTATAGATCAAATCCTTTTGAAAACATTTGTTTTATATTCTGTTTAAACTCAATTAGTTGCGTAAAACGTCTGCTGCCCTGTATATGTTATTGGTACCCGGTGCTGCATCCGATTTGCTTTTCGGCGGCTTGCCCTCTTTTAGCTTTTCTCTTAAAAAATTATGAAACTGTTCAATATTAGCATAGAAAGGCATTAGCTTCTCTTCAGAAACAGAGATTTCTTGTATTACTTCTGGAGGATGTGTGCGTGAAAGATGTCTTTCCCAAGTTTCAATGAATTGGATGAGGGTCGGAAAATGATTCTTGGTTTCTTCCTCAGCTAACCAATAATTATTCTTAAAAATAGCTGCCATTTGTCGGTAAGCAGGAATAATTTTTTCAGTTAATTGTTTATTTTCATATTCAATTTGGCTTGAAATCATCGATCCTTTTTCATCAAGATATTTTTGAGACAGCGAGCGTTCTTTAATCTGATCTGAAAATTTACTAACATCCTGCCACCATTTGTAATGTGCTTTTTCACCAGCGAGTCTAAATTCACTCAAAATTCGAATTTCCTTCCGAATCCCAACTAACGGCGAATAAAATTCCCTCAATTGTTTCTCACAAAACTCAAGCTTTCTATGCACCTCCATTTGACGCCTAGTAAGCCAAACGCCAACATAAACACCCAATAGACCAATTAATGCCGAGAAATTATCAGCAACAACACCCTTAATCCAATCAAAAGTTTCCATTATCCAATTCATAGTATTTAACGTTGAAATGCTTTTCAAGAGACGTGTGTTAGCGTGCCAGGTGTACTAGCTCACTAATTCGGTTACTCTTTTTGATCTTGCTCATGAAAATGCAATGCTAAGCTAACCATTTGTAAACAAAAATGCGAATATCGCCTTCGAAGGCTTAGGTTATGGAGGCGTTACTGCCCGTGCCACGCTAAACCTCGCCCAGCCCGGCACCACCAGTAACGCCGCCTATTTAATTAGGGACGTCCCCAGAAGTTACGCTTCCAGGAATAACTCATCTTCCTTTGGGAAACGCCTCCAGGTTTTAAAGTCTTCTTCCGAGCAATTATCTGATCGCTCCTTTGAAACATCCCGTGCATTCCATGCTGTGTTGATATGATGATACAAATGCGTCATGGCAACCACATACTCCCCATACTCATAATCAGAATTTGTTTTTATTCCATTAATCATAGCGTCAAGTTCTTCTCTAGCTTGCTTTAGATTATATTGAATGTATCCTAAGTTCATAATTGCCTCCCAATAAAAAGCCGCAGTAATTCCAGGAAGTAATTCCCTGGCCACGTACCTAACCCCTACCCCCTAACATGATTAGACATGATTAGCACATGATTAGCAGACGCTTTAGCTAACCTCTTGGCGGCGCAACAATTATAGATCAAATCCTTTTGAAAGTATTTGTTTTATATTCTGTTTAAACTCAATTAGTTGCGTAAAGCGTCTGCTGCCCCTCTTTAATTACCCCTAACGAATTGGTTTATTATAGCAACTTCCAGAGCAGCATCATCCCAATGACTAGCAGCGCAAGCATGCCTAAGAAAATCAAGGCATCGCGCTTCTCTGTCTTCTTGCGCTCCTTCTCTTCCGCCGTAGGATGTTTGTCCTTCAATACGGCGAGAACAATAATCCCTACCCAACTAAAAAGCCCAAGCAGTCCCAGCCACCGAGAATACCCCTTGGCCTTGGCGTAATAGCCCAGCCCGATAATCAGCAAAATACTTCCTATTAACGAGATCAAAGGATTGACGAACAAAAAAATACTCTGAATAATGATCCCAGGAATACCGTACGCCAAGCTTTTTGAATTATAACTTTTAATCATGTTTTCGAGAACTTAAGTAACTTAGTAACTTAGCAGACGCTTTAGCTAACCTCTTGGCGTCGCAACAATTATAGATCAAATCCCTCCGCACCGTATTTGTTTTATATCCTGCCTAACTCTAACCTCTTACGTAAAAAGCGTCTGCTGATCTCTCTATGCCTTATTACCCTATTTATTACCTCATTGCAATAACTATTACCCCATTGACATTCTTTAAGACGGGCTTAGGGAATGTGCCATGTTTCACGGGCGCAAGGCCCACCCCCCTACTTTTGCGCCAGGGCTTTCAAAGTTTTGCCGTGCTTGCGGTTGACCGTAACCACCGCCGCCCTAAAAGCCTTTGTCCTCGTGACTTTACGTACAATTTTCAAACGCTTCATACGACCCCTTGACTATGTATTACATCAATCGTTGTATATTTTACAACGATAGTCAAAATCCTAACCCTCGTACCTCTCCGCTAAACCTTCGTCTAACAGAACCTGATTCAAGTACTTCTCTTCTTTTCCGTCACCGTAAAATACGTCCGCAAGGTATCTATCCCACTTGTCGGACCGTGAGCTGGTGAGGATAATATAGGGAACTTTGGCCAAGGCGCGTTCGACAAAGGCCTTGGCTTTCTTGCCTTCGGGCGTGTCGATCTCGGGCGCGTTGATCCCGCGCAGGCGCAGGTACTGGAACTCGCCTTTTCCGAAGCCCTGGTCCACGTCGACGTACAACGTGTCGCCGTCCACGACACGCTCGACCCGCGCCTTGAAGGTGAACAGGTCCGCTTCCGTGCGTTGGGAAGGGCGCACTTCGTAATTGCCGCTATTGTCCTGAATGCTCTCAATGATCTGCCCCGCCTTCAGTCCCTTAGCGGGGCCGGGAAGCTGGCAATGCCCCTTGAACCCCAGATCGACGCGCAGATTTTCCCCAACGGTACCGGCGTCTTTGTGCACGGGTTCAAGCTCGATCAGGCGGTAAGTGTACAACTCACCCTTGCGGGGAATAAGTTTGGCATAAGAAATCTTGGCGGGCTTTGGCAGGTCGCGGACCTCGCGCACCAGTTGTCTGATCTCAACACTTTTGAGGTTTTCCTTGAGGATGCGCCCTTCGAGGCGCTTGCGTGTTTTTTCATCCTTGACCGGCAAAAGTTCGACGTAATCGGACCAGTCCAATTCAGGCGATGTCGCCTGTTTTGGGTGGAGCAGGTAAAAATGCCGCATTTTGCGCAAGATCGTTTCGGAAAATCCGGGGCCGTATTTTTTGGTCAATTCCTTCGAAAGCTTCGGGATCAGTTGCTTGCCGTATTGGGCGCGCGTGGTGCCGTTTTGCTCTTCTTCAACGATGAGCCGCCCGGTCTGCCAGGCGAACTGGACCTGCACGCGGCGGGCATTGACGTACAGGCGGAAAATGGTGTCGATGAGTTTATGGAACCTCGCAACGGCCGGCGCGGCGGGCATTTTACAATGGTCCTTTATTTTTCCGCGCCCGGCCTTCAATGAGGGTCTTTTTGACGCGGGCCAGAAGCCCAGAATAATCGTTGAGGCGGACATTGTTGCGGGTAAGCTGGGGCATTTGAAGCATTTATATCACTTTCCCGGGGAATTGTCTAGGGAAGTGTGCGGGCGGGATTTTGCGAAGGAGGGTGCGCGGGAAGTGTCAATGTGTTTTGGGGAGGCGCCGGAAATTTAAAAGGCAGAAGACCTTTCGATCTTCTGCCTTTTAACGTGGCTGTTGACCTTTTGTAAAAAACGGGCTTTCCGTCCCGCCCCTTACTCCGGGTCAGTGCTACTTACCTTTTGGGGGAGATTAAAATCTTTCCACGAGATCTGGACGTTCAAGCAATGATGAAAATACACCTTGGCCACCAGGTCGCCGTTGGTAGTATAAAAGCTTCCCTTGATCTGGAAGCAGAATTTCTCGATCTTGTTTAACGTATCAAAGGATTTCCGGATAAAGATCTCCGGTGCGGTCATGGCCGTCTTGCCATCTTGCGAACGGGTGACGTGGTAAAGAAAGCTCTTACGCACCCGGGTGCGGCTTTCCTGGTCCTCGATGCGGGAATTGATCGTGATCAATTTGGTCCCCCGACCGAGGTTACGCCGTCTTTTATGGAGCAATTCTTTCATATTATCCCCTTTTATCATAACTAAAGAAAGTATATCACGACGGGAACTTCAAACAAGGCGTCGCCGGGCGTTTGGAGAAAACGTTTTCTCAATAATCGCCCGTCGCTGTCTGAAGATTTTCAGCGGGTCAGGAAAAATGGAAAGTCAATTAAGGGAGAAACGTGGCCAGCAGGGAAAGGTTCACTTTTTCTTGAAATACGGCAAGGGCACGCGGGATTCCTGCCCCTCCCAAAGCCGCTTGATGTTGGGCCGGTGGCGCAGCACAATAAACACGCAGAGGATGACCCCCAAAAGGACCAGCGGGAATTCCTGTCCGGTCAGGGCCATAAAGATGGGAAGCAAAACAGCGGCAACAATTGAGGCCAGCGAAACAAACCCCGAGGACAAAAAGACCGCCAGCCAGATCAAAAGGGTAAAAATGAGCACCGGGCGGATAAACGCGATCTTGATCGTCAGCCCGATCAACGCGCCCAGGCTGGTGGCGATGCCCTTGCCGCCTTTAAAATCCAGAAAGACCGTCCAGTTGTGCCCCGCCACGGCGACCAGCGCCAGCAACACGCGCTGGCCCACTTCGGTGAGCCCGAAGATGTCGCCGACGACCGTGACCGCCAGAACGCCTTTGAGGATATCGAGGACCAGCACGACGATGCCGGGGCCTTTGCCCAGGACCCGGAACACATTAGTCGCCCCCACGTTGCCCGAACCGTGCTTGCGGATATCGATGTCTTTAAGAAGCCGGCCCGCGATATAGGCGGTGGGAATAGCGCCCAAAAAATAACTGATCCACAAGGCCAGAACAAATTTCACGTGGTCCCTCCGTTATTGATAATTTTGATCCCCTTACGGATATAATCGATCCCCGAAAGCGCGGTCAGAAGAAGTGTGGGCATCCACACGGCGCTCAGCCACGGCACATGCAGCAGTATCCCCAGCACGGCCACGACCTGGAAAAATGTCGTCGCCTTTCCCCAGATGGTCGGCTCGACCGCGAAATCGCCGTGAAAAAGCCTGATGATCGCGGCCCCGGCCAAAAGGACCACGTCACGGCTGATCACACCCACCACCAGCCAAATGGGAAAATGCATGCCGCCGCCGATCGTGTCGCCGACCTTGTAGAGGCACAAAAACGCGCTGATCAAAAGCAGTTTGTCCGCGACCGGGTCCAGGATAGCCCCGGCCTTGGTGCGCTGGCGGTAGTGGCGCGCCACGTAGCCGTCGACCATGTCCGAGATAACGGCGAAAGAAAATATCCCCAGCGCGACAAAACGCAGCTGGTCTTGCGCGGGCGTGTAATACAACACCGCCACGATCAAAAACGGCACCGCCACGATGCGGCATACGGTGATCTTGTTGGCGAAGGTGAGAGCCATTGTTTACAGAAGTCTTCAGTCTTCAGACATCAGTCTTCAGACAAATCTGACGACTGAGGACTGACGACTGATGACTTGTCATTATTGATTTCCATCAAGCGCACCTTGTGAACCGGGCAGATCTCCAAATGCGGCGCGTAGCGCGCTCCATCTACGGGGCAATACTTGGACTTGGGCGCTTCGCTCATCGAGGTGGCGATCTTGCGGATCGCCGATCGCGCCTCGGGGTCGCTGCGGATCTGCTGCTCGAGCTCGCGGGTTTCCTGCGGGGTCAACGGCCGCCCCGCCAACCCGCCGGCGACGGCGGTCATGGCTTCACGGGTCTCAACAGCCGCGCTGTGTTTTTTCGAGAGCGTCTGGCAGCCGCCGGCGGCCACCCCAAAAAACAAAAGCAAACTCCACGTTCCCAAACCTGTTTTCAAAATGGCCATCCTAATACCCTGATATCCTAATGACCTAATGCCCTCACTCATTCATTGATAAACCGCAGACGCGTGACCGGCCAGTAGATGAATTCCGCCCGGCCGACGATGTTCTTCTCGGGGACAAAACCCCAGAACCGGCTGTCGTGGCTCGAACCGCTGTTGTCACCCAGCACGTAAACGTGGCCATCGGGGACCTTGATGACCTT
>ORJL011550531.1_pt1 | contig 34113 bp, 34 predicted proteins | sample 1779941 | NCBI WGS metagenome assembly ORJL01 (sample SAMEA104232317, study PRJEB22302) | groundwater metagenome | biome: forest; feature: aquifer; material: groundwater | place: USA | collected 2011-08-07 | depth 5.8 m | reverse complement strand
CTGGGTTTCTGGATTTGTCCCTCGCGTATGGATTTTGATAGCCGTAGGGGCTTTATTCGCTTGTTTAGGATTTTTAGGTCTGTATAAAATCAAAAAAGGAAGCCTTGCGCTCATGCGCTAAGGTATGGCATACTTAAAAGGTATGAAATTTGCTGTTTTTGCCTCTGGTTACGGATCCAATTTGCAGGCCATCATCGATGCCGTTAAGGGCGGTGAGATTAAGGCGGAACTCGCGCTTGTTTTTTCTAACAGCCGCAAGGCCCATGCCCTCGAGCGCGCGCACAAAGCGGGGATTAAAACGCTTTTCTTAGACCCCAAACATTACGCGACACCCCAAAGTTTTGAACGCGCGCTGGTGATTCATCTCAAAGAAGAAGGGATTGATTTTATTGTTCTGGCCGGTTATATGCGGCTGTTAACACCTTTTTTAATCAAAACCTACCCGCAAAAAATCTTCAACATCCATCCTTCGCTGCTTCCTTCCTTTAAAGGGATTGATGGCATCAAGGATGCCTTTACCTACGGCGTCAAGGTTACGGGAGTGACGGTTCACTTCGCGGATGAAAAAATAGACCATGGCCCCATCATCCTGCAGGAGTCTGTGAAGATTACCGAGAAGGACACCCTTAAAAGTTTAGAGGAGAAAATTCACGCCCTTGAACACAAACTTTATCCTAAGGCTATTGGGTTATTTGCCGAGGGCCGTCTTAAATTGAAGGGACGGAAAGTTGAAATTGCATAGAAGGGGTTTCTTCCGGGAAGGATATTTCTTTGAGTTGAGACTTCTCAACGCGTTTGAGCGAAGTATTGCCTAAATCCCGCAATTCAACCGTATTAAAATCCTCAAATTGGTAAGCCTCTAGAGTTTCCTTAATAACTTTGAGAACTTCCATCTCTGTCTCTGCCGATGGAGGGAAAGCGCTGCGCTGATATTTGTACTGAATCCGGTATAAAATTTGTTTGATTAAAAAATTTGGCCACGTTAATTCTTCAACATTTAAATGAGTTCCTTCTTTGTCCCCAATGATCGCTTGGTTTCCACTCGGATAATCGGAAATAAATCGTTTGGTATATTCTTCCTGAAAAAGAGGATCACTCATGCCCCGCAAAAGATCTTTAAAATAAAAAATAATCCTTGCCTCGATCCCTTTGGTAATATCAGCAATCACGATAATAAAGAAATTAGGAGCTTTTACATCTGTTGGCGCGTTTGGATCAGAGACACGAAGATCAGAAAAGGCGCGGTAGACCGCGGTTAAAATATTTCTTTGGTCTTTTTGGTATTGCTCGTTAAATTGAGTAGAAAATCCATAATCCTTGGCGTAAGTTTTAACGGGGCCGATATCGTATTCGAGTTTAAACGTTCGATCCGTAAAATTTCCATCTAAAAATTTAATACTGACCGATTCTTTAGGTTCGGAAGAGGATTGTGCTCCTTTTTCATTAGCCTTAAGATCAAGAAAGCTTTCGGTCTTAGGCAGATAAATCCAGACGGTGTTGTCCAAAGATTTTAGAACAACATCAAATTTATATTCATTTTTACAGATTTCTATTAATTTTTTTTCAGCATCGGAGAGTTTTCGCGAGGGCGCGGGAGGAGCGGCGCATCCTCCAAGAATCGAGAGGACGCAGAAATAAATAATGATTTTAAAAAATTTGAGTTGAGGCATTATGATTTTAAATGGATCCGGCCTGAGATGGGTTTAAGATTGAATTTATTAAAGAGAGCTTCGATTTCATCAAATTCCAACTCGCCTTGCTTAACCAATTCCTGCGCGAAGTAATCTAGAACTTCCCATTTCTGGATAAGAAGTTCTTCGGTTTCTTTAACGCAGGTTTGAAGAATATCTTGGACGTCATGATCCAAGGTTTCTTTAGTTTTTTCAGAGAGAAGTGAAGAAGAAATAGTATGGAAATCTCCGATAAGGCCGCTTTTCCCCATTCCGTAGCGCCAGACCATATCGTGGGCCAGTTGAAGGGCTTTGGAAAAATCGGAATTTTTTCCGCCTCCAACACCCGTCGTTGTGGTTTTAAATTTTATTCTTTCGGCGCAATAACTGGCGATGCAGACCTTGATCTCAGCTAAGAGGTGCTGACGGTCGTAGCTGTGGAGTTCCTCCGACGGACGGGCGAATACGTAGCCTAGATTCCCCGAACGCGGGACGATGGTCGCCTTCATCACGTCATCGGTGGGGTGAATAAGGTAATAAATAACGGCATGGCCCGCCTCGTGATAGGCGGTCATGATTTTTTCATTTTCGGATAAAGTGATATTGGATTTATGGCCGAAACTAACGCGGTCGTAAGCGGCGGAGAGGTCCTTTGTGTCAATAACATCGCGTTTATCTCTTAGAGCGATGAGGCCGGATTCTCTGACCATATTTTCTATTTCCGCGGGCGTAAACCAAACTGTTTTTCTGGCGAGGACATTTCTATTGACGGTTGAGGCCGTTTTAACTTTAGATAAATAGAATGTGAATAATTTTTCTCTTTCCGCCAAGTTAGGGCGGCTGACCATAATTTTGCGGTCAAAGCGGCCGGCGCGCATGATGGCTGGGTCGAGTTCACCCTCAGGGACGTTGGTCGCGGCAATGACCGCGATGTTATTTTCTATTTGCCTAAGGCCATCCATTTCCGTTAAAAATTGATTCACCGTCGCGTTATGGTCTAGTCCTGCGCCTAAACCCATTTCCGTCATTCTTGGCCGCGCGAAAGAATCTATTTCATCGATGAAAATAATGCATCCGCCTTCATATTCCGCCATAGCTCTGGCCTGGCGGAAGAGGGCTTTCATTTTGCCGGCGCCTAATCCTACGAAAATTCCGACAAATTCGCTACCCACCGTCGTAAGAAGCGGCAGATTGCATTCGGTGGCAATCGCTTTGGCTAAATAGGTTTTGCCGCAGCCAGGCGGGCCGACCATCAGAGTTCCTTTAATAATTTTTCCTCCGATCGCTTTGAGCATCGCGCGGTCTTTAAGGAGTTTAATTAATTCGAGGGCTTCTTTTTTGGCGTCTTCCATGCCGATCACGTCATCCCATTTGACATTGACTTTAGCCTTGTCGTAGCGCTGGCTGACAATTTTGCTGAAGCCCCCCTGGAGGAAATAATATTGCAAGGCGAGCATCAGAGGCATGGAAATAAGCTGAACTAGGACAAAGATGATAAAAAGCCAGCCGTATTGGGCCAGCATGTTTTGCCGGGTGAACCGTTCTAAAGTAGAGAATTCACGGAAGCTATAAAAGAGAAATGCTCCAATAAGGAGGGAGAGAATAACAGCCAATCCTATAACAACGATTTTTACCCATGTTAATCTTAGATAAATCAGAAATTTTCTCATTTTTCGTCCTTTGTTTAGAAGCAGAGCCGTTAAAAAAATATTAGGTATTCTATAGGTAAGTATAGCATAAATCTAAAGTTTAGAAGCAGATATGGCATAAAATTTTATCCACCCCATGAATATATTGACTTTAAAAACAAACTGTGGTATTGTTCGTAAATAATTTACTGCGTGGTAAAGTGGCAATAATAAGTATTTGCAAAAGGATAATAAACATGCCAAAAATTTCTAAAGTCAAGGCCCGCCCAATTATTGATTCGCGGGGAAATCCAACCGTTGAAGTGGATGTTATTTTAGAGTCGGGCGTCTTAGGCCGCGCCGCGGTGCCATCCGGTGCCTCGACGGGTGAGCATGAAGCCATTGAACTGCGTGATGGGGATAAATCCCGTTATTTAGGGAAGGGCGTTTCTAAAGCGGTTGAGAATGTCAATACCCTGATCGCCAAAGCGATTATTGGTCAATTGGCGGATTTTAAGGCGATCGATAAAATTATTTTGAAATTAGATGGCACCGACAATAAAAGTAAACTCGGGGCCAATGCCATTTTAGGTGTGTCGTTAGCGGTCGCTAAAGCCGCCGCGGCCGAAGCTAAAAAGCCGTTATACCAGTTTTTAGGCGGTACCGAAGCAAAAATCTTGCCTGTTCCCTTAATGAATATCTTAAACGGCGGCGCGCATGCCGACAACAATCTCGATATTCAAGAATTTATGATCGCGCCCTTAGGAGCTTCGACATTTTCCGAGGCCATGCGTATGGCCATTGAAGTATTTCACAATTTAAAATCTATCCTTAAATCGCAGGGGCTTTCCACATCCGTCGGTGATGAAGGCGGATTCGCGCCGAGTTTAAAAAATAACGCGCAGGCCATCGCGTTAATTTTGGAAGCCATTCAAAAGGCCGGATACAAACCAGACAAGGATGTGTTTATCGCCCTCGATGCCGCTTCCTCGGAATTTTATAAAGACGGCAAATATAATTTTGACGGCAATCCGTTAAGCTCCTCCGAGCTTATTTCCGTTTACGAAGATTTGTCCAAGAAAAATCCCGTGATCTCGATCGAAGATGGCCTGGATGAAAATGATTGGGCCGGCTGGCAGGAGATGACCAAGAGATTGGGCAAGAGCGTTCAGCTTGTTGGAGACGATTTATTCGTCACCAATGTCAAGCGTTTGAAAATGGGGATTGAAAAGGGGATTGCCAATTCTATTTTGGTCAAGGTCAATCAAATCGGCAGTTTATCCGAGACCCTTGACGCGATCGATCTGGCTAAGAAAAATAAATATACATCCATTATTTCCCATCGTTCCGGAGAAACGGAAGATACCACCATCAGCCATTTAGCGGTGGCCACCAACGTCGGGCAGATTAAAACTGGATCTTTGTCGCGCACCGACCGCCTGGCCAAATATAATGAATTACTGCGGATTGAAGAAGATTTAGGGAAAAAGGCGGTGTACGCCGGCCCATTATGGGGTAAAATATTTTAATGGAATGTTAAAAAATGCCATCTGGCTTTTTAGTTTCGCTTTTGTTATACTGATACTATTCCTTCCGTCTTATACAAGGCTGCAGGATTTACGGCAGAAAAACGCGACGTACGAGAAACAGATTGAGGCGCTTAAGAAAAAGAATATTGAACTGACGGAAGAGAAGAGACGTTTGCAGGATCCGGTGTATTTAGAAAAGGTCGCGCGCGAGAAGATGGGGCTGATTCGGGAGGGGGAAATTATTTATCGCTTGGAAACTACTGATGAGAAATAATTTGCATATGGCTTATGGCATATAGCGTATAGTTTAGTAGAAATGTACTTTGTTTACATTTTACAAAGTTTGAAAGACGATAATCTTTACACGGGATGTACAAGTGACCTTCCTAAAAGATTAAAGGCTCATAACAGCGGAAAAGTAAAGTCAACGCAAAAGAGAAAACCATTTCGATTAGTTTATTTTGAAGAGCACGAAACGTTATCCCAATCAAGATGTAAGGAAAATTATTTCAAATTTTACGAAGGTGGAAGGCAGAAACGAAGTTTAGTTGAAACGTTTCCTCAAGAGAAAGTAGATTTGATGTTAGCGCCGCGGGCCCTGACGGGCAGTAAAGGCTCGGGTGGAGCAAGTCCGGTCGAGGCGAAGCCGAGACCCGAACCTTTTTGAGGCTCGAGGGTGAGCCTAAGCTGAGACCCGAACCGAGTTTCTTGAAGAGGGTAGCGAGTCAGGCAAAATTCAGCAGAGACGTCTTCTCAAAATATTGATTTGATTTTAATGCGGCGGTTAGGGCCCTGACGGGCTCGCTCGCCGAGGTTTAACAAGAGCTCGCGGGGTGGAGCAGTCCGGTAGCTCGTCAGGCTCATAACCTGAAGGCCCTGGGTTCAAATCCCAGCCCCGCAACCAATGTAAAAGCCCTTTTCTCGACTAGAGATTAGGGCTTTTTGGTTTGTTCCGCCAAGTCTTCAATTGTGACCAATTACAAAGAATTTTGGTCAATTTTGATGTAGAGTTGGCACTGATTTGGCACAAATTAATTTAGTTAATGAGTGATAAAATTGATTGGAGGATTATTTTAAGTAGAAGGGGGAGGCTGGTTTTGTGGCCTATTTCCGGATACTTTTAGTTTTACTATTCGATTTCTTTGATCAAAAGAAACTTCCTCAAACAATTCGAAAAATCCTAATCTTCCTAACAAGCCAATGCCTAAATTATCAGTTCCCCTAGAAAAAGCCGCTAAGCACTCCCAGTGCCATGCTTGCCCTTCAATTTCAACCCAAGTTTTTATGTTGTGAAAATACCAATTATCTCCACCGCCAACCCCATGAGCAGGCATATGTATACCACTTTCAACATTGATACCTAATCGTTCTGCAAAGGTAGCAGGAAAAACACAATGATCTGCACCGGAGTCAATAACAGAAAAAAAGCTAAAATTTAAGATTTGATTATTGGCTTCAATGCTTGTTTTTACCATTGGAGAGTAAGTAATTCTTGCGGGTAAATTGCCGTTCGCAGGTATGGGTATTTCCGTATAGGGGATAGTAAGAATATAGCTCAACTGAAAAATGCACCCGCTGAGGAATCGGGCGCTTTAATTAATAAAGGATGAAATTCTCCCTTTTCTCTTGCTTGTTCAAGGGCAGAATCTATTGTGTCCGCAACTCCAAGTACAACTCTTTCATCCTTAGATAGAGTGACCCATTTCCCCGCATGAGGGTTAAGTAAATTTGCTAAATGTATGGTATCTTTAGTGTGTGTCATTTTATTCACCCAATAAAAGTATAGCACTATTAAATTTTAAAATCCATATAAAATTTCAAAGGCAAGTATCCTCAGGAATCGAGCAGTTTGGAAGCTTTTATGCCCATGGCTTGGGCGATTCGTTCGATAGTAGTAAGTCGAATGTCCGGTGGGTTCTTTCCTTCAATGCGCTGAATATATTTATAACTTGTCTTTATTAATTCAGCTAATTCTTCTTGAGTAATTCCTCGTTTTTGGCGGGCTTCTTTAATTCTTTTTCCAAATTTTATATTTATGGAGGTTGACATGCACCATATTATCGTATGGTGTTTTAATAATTGACACCCCCATATATGATGGTATAGAATTTAAGCTAACTATTGAGGCAAACTATGTTAGTATTAAAGAGTTTACTCGATGACTAAAAAGGATTTTATGAATAGAAAGCACAAAGAATTTGTTCTCAGGATAATAAATATTTTATTAAACAACACCGATAAAATTTTCAAATGGGTAATAATATTTTTAATGTTTTATTTAATGATGGGGAACCCTGTCCATATAAAAATAAAAAGTAACAAAAAATCAGATTTGCGTCTTCTGAGATAATGACAACAGGAGGTAACAATGATTAAATTCGTTTATCTTTTAGTTATTATTATTCTTTGTTCGGGGTGTGCTACAGCTTATAAAAAGGATGGTATCTTTGGCGGGTATACAGATACACGAATACAAGACGATATTTTTCGGGTTAGTTTTAAGGGCAATGGATATACCAGCTCAACAAGAGCCACTGACTTTGCCCTATTAAGAGGCGCTGAATTAGTTTTAGCGAATGGTTATCAATATTTTGTGATTATAAAAGAGAACGAAGAAACAAAGACTATTATGGCCCACACAACGCCAATAAAGGCAAATACGACTGGTAATATCAATATGTATGGTGGTAGCGGTTATGCTTATGGTAATTATCAAGAAACTACGACATACTCTGGAGGAAACACTTTCTTTATTAACGCCCCCTCAGCAAATATGACAATACGATGTTTTAAGGATAAGCCAGATATTCCGAGGATGATATACGATGCTCAGCAAGTCAGTGTTAATATTAGACGATCATATGGGATGAAAGCAGTTGAATATGTAGAGCCTTTAATTAAAAAAGAAGAGTCCGTGGGGGCTACTTCGGATCTCCCGGTTCCCTCGGGAGACGAAAAAGTTAAACAATTATCGGGATTATACGAAAGAGAAATTGATGACATAATTAATGAAGCTGCTAAGAGCGGGAATGGCTTCAACGATAGTGAAAAGAACGAGCTTGCTGAACGTGTGAAGGCTATGGTTTTGGCTGGTATGGAGGATGGGTCATATGAGGTTAAATCGGATGAAGATTTTGTGAAATTGATTAAGGAAGTTGGCAAGGCTGTTTCTGAAGATATGAAAAAATTGAGTAAAATTCCGTCCTCTAAGTCAGGAAAAAAGCTTCGGCTTTTACAGCCATCTGATTAAAGAAGTAAGTTTTGCACCGTAGTGGATGATCAGTATAAATCAGTTGAATAAAAATGTGTTGAGGATGTGTATGAAAAGAATAATTAGAAAGAGCGTGTTGCCGTTTCCAGAAATTAAAGTGAAAGTTGATAAAAAGAAATTCCTTTTAGAATTTTTTCCTATAATTTATTGGAGAGAAGAAATTGAAAAATGGGAAGCTGAAATAACAGTTTTACGGATGAATAAACCAGAGCCATATTTGGATGCGATGAGATGGGGGCTCGAAGAGTGCCGTAAGGAACTCAAAAAAGCTTTGGATAATGATGCTCAAGAATTTAAGAAAAAGAATAAGGAAACAATTGAAAATATAGAGATAAAAGCTAAAAGGGGAGATAAGGCTTCTCTTTTTTGTTTAATTAGGTGGAGCAAGGAATGGTTGTTTAAAGATTGGGTGAGGAAGAAGGTTCTTATTGCTGAAGCCTTACGTGATCGCGAGTTTTTGGATAGACTTGCTAAAGCAATAAAAACCATAAAGAAGAAACCTCCCCAATATCAATTAATTAGATTTTTAAAAAAGTTAAAAGTAGCTGGGTATCCGTTTCATGACAAAAAAAAGACTAAGAAGTTAAGAGAATACCTATATAATTATTTTAATGACTTAACAGTAGAAAATACGGAAACTCTTTCCCGAAAGTTTGTAATTGATGAAAATAATGTTATTTTTAGACCTTTATCAAGTATGGATAATTTTAATAAGTTATTGAGAAGAAACAAGATAAGAGAATAGCAGCGATTTAGAAATACCGGACATTAAAAAGTTAAGTTCGTGTCCACTATTTAGCTTTATTATTTGCTATCCTTGCGTTTATTAAATAAGCGTAAGGATTTTTTATTTTGGAGGATGTGAAATGAATAAGTTCGAAATAAGTGAGGTTCAAATCGTACCCCTTCGCCCGCAGAATGGCCTTGTCGCTTTCGCCTCATGTATCTTAAGCAATCAATTTTTTATTGGGAATATAGCGGTTTATAGTTCTCCATCGACCAAGAGTGGCTTTCGTCTTGTTTTTCCAACTAAGAAATTAACCTCTGGACGCATGGTGGATTGTTTTCATCCAATTAATAAGGATGCCGGCGAATTGATTGCGTTGGCAGTTATTAAAAAATATATCGAGTTAATGGATAATTTTCATCATGTGGAGGTGTAATAAAGATGTGGAGACAATGTGAGCATGAGTCGGAAGAAAAATAAACATCGCCGCTTTGTATTACTTGAACGTCAAACGCTGTTGAGCACTTTTTGGAAAGAATTGACTCATGCTGAAATGATCGTTTACATATATTTAAAAAATAATTTTAACGGCGTAAACAATGGACAAATTCCTTTGAAATATTTAGAACTGAAAGGCGTTATGGCCCCGGCAACTCTCTCAAAAGCCTTGAAGGGGCTGATAACCAAAGGATGGATTGAAAAAACACAACACGGCGGAATGTATCGTTATTATTGCCTTTATCAATTAACTGGTAAATATGATTGTATTAAATAAGGCATACAGAGATGGCAGAGTCTATATAAGAATACAATTCTTGAAGAGTCGTTTTTTAATATTCATACAGGCCACAATTTAAATTTTGAAACGCCATTTCACAAAAGAGAGGATTGACACTTCAAAAGCTGAAATGTGACAATTCAAATACTGTAGTTGAGGAAGGATTAAAAGGTATGTTAACACCCATTAAAGCGATCCGAGCTAACTGTCTCCGATGTTCAGTTAATCAGCCATCTGAAGTTAAAAAATGTGTAATTCCCGACTGTCCGCTTTTCCCGTATCGGTTTGGAAAAAATCCTAATCGAAAGGGAATTGGCGGACTAGGCAGGGTATCAAAAGAAAAAAGAGAGTTGAGTTAATGATTTTTACAAAAGAAGCCCATTCTAAAAGAGGTTGCCAGACAACGATGGTGACCTTATCTATAAAACATGAAATGTTTGCTCGATATTTGATAATCCATAAAGGCAATCAGACAAAGGCTTATTTGGAAGTGTACGAGAGATGTTCCGTTAAGTCAGCACCATCGAAGGCTTCACGTTTGGTAAGAAATGGTAATGTTTTAAGCCGTACATATGAACTTTTAACGGGAAAATCAGCTCTTCTGGAGAGCGCCATGCGGCAAATTGTAAAAAGTTTAGATGCTGAAATAGGAGTGCGTTGTAACCAGCATTCGGTGCCTGTGCCCGACTATAAAACGAGATTGGCTGCGGCAAAGCTTGCTTTTAAATTAATGGGATGTTTGTAAAGTGAGTAATTCATGGAAAAATTGATTGGAATAAATGAGATTGCTAATTATTTGGGCGTTAAAGTAGAAACCATGTACGCTTGGGTTCATCAAAGAAAAATACCTTATTATAAAATTGGGAGGCTAGTTAAGTTTAAAATTAGTGAGGTTGAAAAGTGGATGAATCAGAGCCGGGTAGAAGTATTAAATTTTGATTGATTATTTTAAATCGAGTAATTTACCCGGAGAAATTTTAAGGGCTTTAGCAAGTTTTCCAATAAGCTCAATGCCCATATCAGGAGGATTTTTTCCTTCAATGCGTTGCAAATATTTGTAGTCAATATCCGCTTCGGCCGCTAATTGTTCTTGGGTTAGGCCGAGCTTTTTGCGTACTTCTTTTATTCTTTGGCTTGTTTTTCGTCTTATGTCTTCTGTCATAATACCGTATTATAGTACGGTGATAATATATTGACACCGTCAATCATAAGGTGTATAATTTACGTATGTCTAGAGTTTTTAAAAGAGGAAATAATTGGGGTATAGATTATTCGGTTAACGGAATCCGAAGGAGAGAGATCGTTGGCCAAAATCGATCTATTGCTGTGAAAGCCTTACAGAAAAAACAGGTTTTAATCGCAGAAAATAGATACTTGGATGTTAAGCGCCTCCCTAAAATAAAATTTAAAGAACTTTCCGAAAAATATATCGAAATGTATTTAAAACCCAATCGGCCGACATGGTGGAAGTCAGAGAAGCATAATATCCGCCATCTTAATAATTATTTCGGAGAAAAATATCTTTACGAAATCAATCCGATTGATATTGAAAAATTCCGGCAAGAGAGGCTTCAGGTTGTAAGTAAAAGTAGTGTTAATAAAAATGTCGGGTGCCTACGAGCAATGTTCAATAAAGCAATTGAATGGGAGTTTTTTGATGGCCGAAATCCTGCCTCTAAAATTAGATTTTATAAACTAGACAACAAGCGGTTAAGATTTCTTGAGAAAGAGGAAATTAAGCGGCTTCTAGACAATTGTGAGGGGCATTTAAAAGACATGATCGAGTTTGCTATCAATACCGGGATGCGCAAAGGAGAGATTTTTAATTTAAAATGGCAGGATATTGACTGGAATAATGGATTAATTCACTTGCTCGTAACTAAAAACAACGAAAAACGAGAAATTCCCATGAATGAAACGGTGCGCAATATTTTGATACGGGTAAAGAAAAATCCGGATTCGCCGTATGTATTCAGCAGTTTTAACGGAAAAGCTTTTGTCGACATTAAACATTCATTTTACACGGCGTTGGCTAAATCAGGAATAGAAAATTTTCGCTGGCATGATCTCAGACATACCTTCGCTTCACACTTGGTCATGTCAGGGGTTGATTTATTAACCGTTAAAGAGCTTCTCGGACACAAAAAGATTGAAATGACCCTTCGCTACTCCCACCTTAGTTGTGACCATAAAAAGCGAGCTGTTAAGGCTTTAGACGGGCTAAATGGCACAAATATGGCACATGACCAAAACCTCAAAACGGTAAACCTTTTAACAGCCACTAGTTATAATTTAAGCCACGTTCTCTCATAACCTGAAGGCCGCAGGTTCAAATCCTGCCCCCGCAACCAAATAAAGGCCCGGCCTATTGCCGGGCCATTTTATTTGGTTGCGTACTTGAACTTCATCTGATTTAGAAAAGTTCAAGTACCGCAAGTAGCTCCGAGCCAGAGCGAGGAGCGTAAGTTCTCCCGACGTTTGCTAAACTTAAATTAATGTAGTCGGGACCCCGCCCACCACTGAGAAGAAATAGGCGGGGAAATCCTGCCCCTCACTAAAAGAAGCCAGGCGTGGCCGGCCTTCTTCTTGCCAGTTTCTTATTTTTGTTTTGTAAGCCGGCCTTGGCTATTGAGCTTCAGCGACGGTTTTACGCGAAAATCAACTGGCGCATGGAACCGATCTCCATGCCCAAAGAAATCGTCTTAAGTAAAATTTAATTTGACAATTCGCGATTTAGGGCTTATACTCTCTTTGTAGTAAATAAATGACAAGAATCTAAAAACCGTAAGGGGACTGGATAAGTCACTCGCGGTTTTTATTTTGCACGGAATTGGGCTTTCATTAGACAATGAGTCGTCTGAAGATTTGTTAGCTGGTCGAAGTAGAATCAGATTTGCCTTTATTTACTTAAAATTCTTTAAGGAAGGAGGAGTAAATAAATGGCAAATGGAACAGTAAAGTGGTTTAATGACCAAAAAGGTTTTGGCTTTATTACACCCGAGTCCGGCAAAGATGTATTTGTGCATCACAGCGCAATTCAAGGTGAAGGTTACAAATCTCTAGCCGAAGGTCAGGCGGTTGAATTTGATATCGTCGCCGGCCCCAAAGGTGAGCAAGCTCAAAACGTCGTTAAGCGATAATCCAATAAATAGGATCGGGGAGAAATCCTCGGTCCTATTTTTTTAATCCCTCATTTTTAATCCTTCAGGAGAACAATATGAATCTTTACGTTGGTAATTTAGCCCGCGAAGTGACCCAGGAAGATTTACAGCAAGCCTTTGGAGCCTTTGGGCAGGTTTCCTCGGCAGCCGTTATCAAAGATAAATTCAGCGGTGAACCCCGTGGATTTGCCTTTGTGGAAATGCCGAATAAGTCCGAAGCGGAAGCCGCGATGAATGGAATCAAGGATATTAAGGGCAAAGTGGTGACCATCAATGAGGCGCGCCCGCGTGAATCATCAGGTTCTCGTGGTGGAAGGCCGGGTGGTTTTGGCGGCGGTCGATCAGGTGGGTTTAGCGGCCGCGGCAGGCAGCAGGGTGGCAGAGACAACCGCAGTGGTGGTTGGCGCTAAAGAAGTAGTTTTCTTAAAAAAAATAATTATTTTTTGGTTTGAAGTATTAGGCCATCGTTTTAAAAGACGATGGCCTTTTTTATGATATAATGCAACTTTATGTAATATTGAATCGTGGAGCAAAGTGATATTCCCTTAAAATATGAAAAAATATTTATTTGGCATTAGTATAATTCTGGCTGGCTTTTTTATCCCATCGTATACACGAGGAGAGGAAGTTTCAGCAAGAACCCTTCACGAATGTTACGAACTCGCCCTTAAACAAAGTGAGACATTGGCTATTCAAAAAGAGGTTATCGAAGAGGCCAGGGGAAGATTTTTGCAAGCCTTAAGTACGCTTTCTCCTCGAGCGTCATTTTCTTATTCCAACAAATGGCAGGATGTCGATGAAACCACCAGCACTCTGCGGCGGGAAACACCGGAAGGCAAGTTCACGTTTAGTCAGCCCCTTTTTACCGGTTTTAAAGAATTTGCGGATATCGCTGCTGGCAACGCCGAGAAAAAACAACGCCGTTATGAATTTAAACGCGCCAGCCAAGTTCTTTTTCAGGACGTGTCCGATGCTTTTTATCTTCTTTTAGGGTATCAGAAAGATTGGGAAGTTCTTAGGACCATTGAACAGATTTTAAATGATCGCATTGGTGAGTTGGGCAAACGCGAAGAATTAGGACGCTCGCGTCCCAGTGAAACGGTGAGTGCCCAGGCTCAGTTAAGCCGGGTGGAAGCCGAAGCGCAATTGGTGGAAAGCCAGAGGGAAGTGGCCCGTCAGCTTTTAGAATTTTTAACGGGGACAAAAATTGATCAGTTAAAAGAAGAAGAGCAGACGGTCACACTTTTGCCGATGGAATCGTATTCTTCTTACGCTCAAAATCGTTACGATGTTTTAGCGGCAGAGGAAGCGTGGCGTAAGACCAAAAACGAAGTGACCTCCGCCGCTTCCGGTTATTGGCCCGAGGTTTCTTTAGACAGCAATCACTACACCAAACGCGTGGGCAGTTCTAAAGATGTTGACTGGGATGCCACGGTCACTTTTGAAGTCCCTCTTTTTCAAGGCGGAGAAACTTTTGGAGAGGTCAAAGAATCTCAGGCGAAAGCCAAAGAAGCCGAGCTTACTTTTGAGAAATTAAAACGTGAGGCGCTCCTGAATATTAACAACGCCTATACCCAATTAGATTTTGCGTTACGACGAGAAGCGGCTCTGCGCAAGGCCTTTGAAGCCAATGAAAAAAATTATCAACTGCAGTTAGGGGATTACAATATTAATCTCGTTAATAATCTGGATGTCTTGCGCGCCCTGGAAGAATTCCAGGAAACCAAGCGCGATTTCGCCGCCATTGAAACTGAGGTTCAGCGCCTCTACTGGCAGTTTAAGGTAAGCCTGGGAGAATTATGATTCTATCCGATATTTCCATACGCCGTCCGGTGTTTGCCTGGATGCTCATGTCAGCGCTCATGCTTTTCGGGTTTATTTCTTTTACCCGCATGGGGGTGGGCCAGCTCCCCGACGTGGATTTCCCGGTTGTCTCCGTGCAAGTTACCTGGGAAGGGGCTTCCCCTGAGGTTATGGAAACCGATGTCGTCGATATTGTCGAGGAGTCCATCACCGGTATTCAAGGCATTAAGGAAATTAATTCCAGTATCCGTCAGGGACAGGCGAGCGTCAGCGTTGAATTCGATCTGGATAAAGATATTGATGCTGCCGTGCAGGAAGTTCAAACCAAACTCTCCCAGGCCCAGCGCCAGCTCCCGCAGGATATTGATCCTCCCATTGTCAGCAAATCTAACCCCGAAGATCAGCCTATTATCTGGATTACCGTCACTGGTAATAATATTCCTTTGCGGAATCTCATGGATTATGTTCAAAACTATTTGGAAGATCGATTCACGACGATTAAAGGAGTAGGGGAAGTTTTCCTGGGAGGATTTTTACAGCGTAATTTACGGGTTTGGGTCGACGCGCAAAAATTAGAGGAATATCAAATTACGATTCAAGACGTGATTAACGCCATTCAACGCGGCCACAGTGAAATTCCCGCCGGACGTTTAGAGACTGCTGAACAAGAGATTAATGTCCGCGCGATGGGGGAGGCGTTAAACGTCGAAGAATTTGGCCGGATTATTATTCCGCGCCGAGGCGGCGCGCCCATTTATAAGCCGATTTATCTCAGCGATGTGGCGAAGATCGAAGATGGTTTGGCGGACGTGCGGCGGATTTCACGCAGTAACGGCGAACAGACTGTAGGCCTGGGGATTCGCAAACAGCGCGGATCTAACGAAGTCGAGGTTGGCCGACGGGTCTTGGAACGGCTCAAAGAAGTGCAGCAGGATTTACCTGCGGGGATTAAAGTTGAGTTAAACGTTAATCGAGTGAAATTCAGCGAGGAGGCCATGCATGAGTTGACCTTTACGCTTATTCTCTCCGCGCTGATCACTTCAATCGTCTGCTGGCTTTTCTTAGGCTCGTTGAGTTCTACTTTCAATATCTTGCTCGCGATTCCAACGTCCATCCTCGGGACTTTTATCGTGATTTATTTTATGGGATTTACCCTCAACACATTTACCATGCTGGCACTTTCGTTAGCCATTGGCATCGTGGTTGATGACGCGATTATGGTCTTAGAAAATATTGTTCGTTACCGGGAAAAAGGACTCAATGCTGAAGAAGCGGCGCGCACCGGCGCCCGGCAGATCACCTTTGCCGCGACGGCGACGACCCTGGCCATTATCGCCATTTTTCTTCCGGTGGCATTTATGCAGGGAGTGATCGGAAAATTCTTTTTTCAATTCGGTGTCACATTATCCATTGCCGTGGCTATTTCTTTATTGGAGGCGTTGACATTTACTCCTATGCGCTGCGCGCAATTTCTTACCATTGAGGAAAAAAGAAGAGGCATAACAGGAACCGTTGAGAAGGGCTTGCGAAATTTAAGAAACCGTTACCAGGCGATGCTAGGCAAAATTTTAAAATCTCCGCTTAAAGTTACCGCGGGCGCGATGGTTTTTTTTATTTTGTCTTTAGCGTTACTTTTAGTTTTGCGTAAAGAATTTATCCCCGCCCAGGATCAAAGTATGTTTTTCTGCCGGGTCCAGGCGCCTGTGGGATCTTCTATTGAATATACCAGCCAGCGTTTTAAGGAAGTGGAAGAATTTATTCTCTCGCGGCCGGAGGTCAAACGTTATTTTAGCGCGATTGGCGGATTTGGCGGCGGGGAAGTTAACAGCGGACAGATTTTTGTCACGTTAAAAGAACGTAAAGAGCGGCCTAAGGTTGAGCCTTACAAACGTCGTCCCACGCAAGAAGACGTGATGAACCATTTCCGCGAGGAGTTAAAGGCTAAATTTCCTGATTTAAAGATTACGATTCAAGACCCGTCGCTAAGCGGGCTTTCTTCTCAGCGGGGATACCCGGTTGAATTTAGAATCTCGGGGCCAAGCTGGGAAAAGTTGGCGGAATTAAGCCAGATGCTCGAAGAAAAAATGAAGGGGAATCCGTTATTGGTTGATGTGGATTCCAATTCCCAAGAAGGCGTGACCGAGGTCAGAGTTTTTCCTGACCGGCAAAAGGCAAGCCAGCGGGGGGTGAGCATTGATGAGATTGGCACGACGATCAACGCCCTTATTGCCGGCGAGCGGGTCGCGAAATACACGCAGGGTGGAAGGCGTTACGACGTGCGCGTGCGGCTTCTGTCCTCTCAACGCGCGCAGACTGAGGATATCAAATCTTTGTGGGTCTGGAATAATCACGGGGAACTTGTGCAGTTAAAAGATGTTGTTACCATTGAAGAGAAAAAGACGCCGCTCACGATTACCCGTCAGGACAGGGAGCGTTCCATCCGGCTTCATGCCAATGTCGCGTCGGGAAAATCTCACGCTGACGCGATTGCGGAAGCCAAGCGTGTGGCCAAAGACATGCTTCCCGAAGGTTATCACGCGGTTTTTAGCGGCAGCACGCAGACCTTTCAGGAATCTTTTAACAGCTTGTCGTTTGTCTTGTGGCTGGGAATTATCGTCGCGTATATGGTCCTGGCTTCGCAGTTTAACAGCTACATTGATCCCTTCACGATTTTACTGGCTCTGCCCTTTAGTGTGTCCGGCGCATTGCTCGCGCTGTGGCTTACCAATCAATCGATGAACATTTACAGTTTTATTGGCATTATTCTTTTGATGGGCATTGTGAAGAAAAATTCGATTCTCCTCGTTGATTTTACCAATCAGTTAAGAATCCAAGGAAATGCGCCCAAAGAAGCTCTTTTGGAAGCGTGCCCTATTCGTCTGCGTCCCATTTTAATGACCTCAATGGCGACCATCGCCGCCGCCATTCCTTTAGCCTTGAGTTTAGGCCCCGGCTCCGAGGTTTTACGCCCTATGGCTATTGCGGTCATCGGCGGCGTCCTTGTCTCCACCTTTTTTACCCTCCTCGTCATTCCCTGCGTGTATCTTCTGTTTGTGAGGTTTGAGCGAAAGAAGATAGGGAAAGAGTAAAATTAGCACGGTGGGAGATGAGGAATATATTAGTAGTAAAATAGTGGTTACTGTATCTTTAACTTATTATATATACTGGATCATTTTAATTTTGAGGATCACATTGAACGAATACTGTACTGTTTTGAATCCCGAGATGGTGACGGGCAAGATAGATGTACGGAATTAGGGTGTATGAGACGAAGGATATTTTCTGAGAGGGTAGAGTTAATTGAAAAATCGAAAGAAGCAGCCCTTTCGGCTGTACAAATTTATAATAATCCCAATACAACATTCAAGACGGAGTCTTTTATTGTGTTATTTACAATAGCTTGGGTTTATCTTCTACATGCGCATTACAGAAAACAAAAGATTGATTACCGCTATTATGAAGTAGTAAACGGTCGAAAGCAGTATGAGCGATTAGATGGTTCACATAAATATTGGGATCTTGCAAAATGTATATTGGTAACCGAATGCCCACTGGATAAGCACACAGTGAATAATCTTAAGTTTTTGATAGGGCTTAGAAATCAAATTGAACATAAAAAGGCAGCTGGGTTGGATTCTTATTTGTCTGCCCGGTATCAAGCATGTGCATTGAATTACAATTTTTATCTAAAGACGTTGCATGGTGAGAAATATTCGCTCGATAAAAAATTAGCATTGAGCCTTCAGTTTGCAGAACTTGATTACAATCAAGCGCAAGTGATTAAGGATAAGGAGCAACAAATTCCGAGCCATATTAGGGCGTATGTTGCAGATTTTGAGAAGGGTTTAACAGAGGAAGACAAGAAAAGTGAACGCTTTGCATATCGATTGCTTTTTACTAAGGTTACCGCCAAGAGAGAGTCGCAGGCTGATCGGGTTATAGAATTTTTGTCACCCAGTGATCCTTTGGCAAAAAATATTCAGAAAGAATATTGGATCAAAGAGGATCGTGAGAAGCCAAAATTTTCTCCCACTGAGGTTATAACCAAGATTAAAGAATTGGGGTTTAAATCATTCAGAATGCACCAACATACTTTATTTTGGCAAAAACACAACGGTAAGGATTCAGCAAAAGGATTTGGTGCAAAGGTAGTGAAGACGTGGTATTGGTATCAAAATTGGATTGATTTTGTTATAAGCGAATTAAACAAAGAAAGTGTGTTGGAGAAATAACATGTCGATCACCAACGAAAAAGCATTTGAAGAATCCATCGAGCAAAGCCTGATCGAATTGGAGTAAAATAGCACGCTTGAATTAGCTGGGAGGATAAATGGTAACAAATACACAGGAATTAGAACGATATATGGCCGCTCCACGCGAGAGCGAACATTTGGAATTTAAAGAGGCCAAGAAGCATTTCGATACGACGAAATTATTTCGCTATTGCGTGGCGATTGCTAATGAAGGAGGAGGGAAGCTTATTTTTGGCGTAAGCGATAAACTTCCAAGAAAAGTTGTCGGTAGTGATGCTTTTCGTAATACCGCGGACATTGCCGAGAGAATTTTTATCAAATTACGCTTTCGAGTTGATGTGGAGGAAATTTTTTGCCCGTCTGGGCGCGTTGTTATGTTTCATATCCCTTCCCGGCCGAAAGGCACTGCTTATCAATTTGAAGGCGCGTATTTAATGCGATCGACGGAAGATACCGTCTCTATGTCAGAAGATCGCCTTCGTCAGATTTTTGATGAAGGGAAGCCGGATTGGTTTTTGCGTTTAGCCAAAGAAACATGTACGGCCGATGATATTGTTCGCTTATTAGACACGCAGGGGTACTTCGATCTTTTAAAATTGACTTATCCTACGACGCGAGAGGCGGTGCTTGAGCGTTTTGAGCAAGAAAAACTTATTCAAAAAAAGGATGGCTCATGGAGCATAACGAATCTAGGGGCTGTTTTATTTGCTAAGAAGATTGAAGATTTTGATATTTTGTCTCGGAAAGCGCCGCGGGTTATTGTGTATGAGGGGACCAGTAAATTAAAAACAAAATTGGATAAGCCGGGGACAAAAGGATATGCGGTTGGTTTTGAAGGATTACTTGAGTTTATTAATGGGCAGACGCCGACCAATGAGGTTATTCAGCATGCATTACGCCAAGAGAAGAAAATGTTCCCGGAGATTGCTATCAGAGAGCTTGTGGCAAATGCTTTAATTCATCAAGATCTAAATGAATCGGGTCCTATTATGATTGAAATATATTCTGATCGAATGGAGATCACGAATCCAGGCCGTCCGTTTATTTCAACGGATAGGTTCATTGATGAGTATCAATCGAGGAATGAGCGTCTTGCTGATCTTATGCGGAGGATGGGGATTTGTGAAGAGAAAGGGAGCGGTGTGGATAAGGTTATTGATGCTACAGAAGTGTTTCAGCTACCTGCTCCTGATTTTCGCGTTGGAGAGCGGCATACGACAGTGGTTCTATTTTCACACAAATCATTTGAGGAAATGGATCGGAAAGATCGTATTCGTGCTTGTTATCAGCATTGTTGTTTACGCTATGTTATGAATGAGCGGATGACAAACCAGAGCTTGCGTGACCGTTTCAAATTGCCGGAAGATAAGACGGCCACGATTTCTCAAGTGATTGCGGATGCGGTTGATATTAATTTGATCAAGCTGGACGATTCAGCAACGGCTTCAAGAAGGTATGCCCGATACCTGCCGTTTTGGGCGTAATTTCATTTAATTTCAAGGGTGTTTTTTGAGCTAATATTGTTGTAACCAATTGTTATTGCTATAGTTGCTTATTAAAAAGCAAAGGCGTTTTATCTGACTTCCTTTTTGGGCTTAAATTACATGTAAGGGGATGTAGCAAATCATGACCATAGCCTTTTGAATTATTTCATAAGTTATTATATATCATGTATTTGTGTTAATAGTATTGATGGTTTCTATGTAACAATGAGTAGCTGGAGATAAGATGAGCTCTATTGTCAACGAAAAAGCTTTTGAAGAGGCCATCGAGCAAGGCCTGATCGACCGTGGCGGGTACGTTAAAGGCGATCCCGCGAATTTTGATCGAATTCTGGCCCTCGACAAAACAGAATTGTTCAAATTTCTTGGGGCAACTCAAAAAGAAACTTGGGATGCTCTTGCCGCCGTTCACGGTGGTGACGTTGAAAAGAAATTTCTCTATCGGCTCAACCAAGAGCTCGACTCCCGCGGCATGTTGGACTGCTTACGTCATGGAATTACCGACTATGGCAAGAAATTTTTCCTCGCTTACTTTAAGCCGGTTAGCAGTCTCAATCCAACCACGCAAAAGCTATATCCTCACTGTAACGCGTCAGGTTCATTTTAGCGATAAGGATGAGCGTTCGGTAGATATTGTTATTTCTGTTAATGGTTTGCCAGTTGCTACGATTGAGCTCAAGAATCAGTTCACGGGTCAGAACGTGGAGAATGCCAAGCGTCAGTACAAATATGACAGAGACGATAGGGATCTCCTGTTCCAATTCAAGAAGCGCGCTCTTGTTCATTTCGCGGTGGACGCTGATGAAGTCCACATGACCACTCGGTTACAGGGCAGTAAAACGCGGTATCTGCCGTTCAATAAAGGGTATGACAAGGGTAAAGGCAATCCTCCGGCCAGTGGACATAAGACTGCGTATCTGTGGGAAGAAGTGTTAGTTAAAGATAGCTGGATGGACATCCTTGGCCGGTTTATACATCTTGAGGTCAAAGACATCAAGGGCGTGAAGAAAGAAACCATGATCTTTCCCCGCTACCATCAGTTGGACTCTGTTAGAAAACTTTCGGCCGACGCTTTAAAGAGCGGATCTGGTAAAAATTATCTCATCCAGCACAGCGCTGGAAGCGGCAAGAGCAATTCTATCGCGTGGCTGGCTTATCGACTATCCGGGCTTCATGATCAGGCGGATAAACGAATATTTGACAGCGTCATTGTTATCACGGACCGCCTTGTCCTCGACCAGCAGTTACAAGATACGATTTATCAATTCGAACATAAATCCGGCGTTGTTGAGAAGATCGACAAGGATTCCAACCAGCTGGCGCAATCTCTCGCCGGCGGAACGAATATTATTATTACGACCCTGCAGAAGTTTGGCTTTGTTCTTGATAAGGTTAAAGGTCTTCCCGCGCGTAATTACGCGGTCATTGTCGATGAGGCGCACAGTTCGCAGGGTGGTGAAATGGCAGGGGATCTTAAACGCGCGTTGATGATCCCGGAAGACGGCGAGGTCGAAGATGGTTTGCGGGAGATGATGAAAGCCCGGGGGCCGCAAAAGAATTTGAGTTTTTTCGCGTTTACGGCAACACCCAAGGCTAAAACGATGGAGGCCTTTGGCCAAAAGGGGCCGGATGGCCGGCCGCAACCTTTCCATTTGTATTCGATGCGGCAGGCTATCGAGGAGGAGTTCATTCTTGATGTTTTAGCAGCGTATACGACATACCAATCCTTTTATCAGTTAAATAAAAAGATTGAAGATGATCCTGAATTAAACAAAAAGAAAGCGGCATCGGCAATCGCACGTTTCGCAACGCTACATCCTTATGTTTTGGCTCAAAAAATTGAGATTATTATTGAGCATTTTCGGCAGGTGACGATGAAGAAGATCGGCGGTAAGGCGAAGGCTATGGTGGTCACAGCTTCGCGTGAGCACGTGGTTCGTTATAAGCAGGGGTTCGATGAATATTTAAAAAAGAAAGATTATCGTGACATCAAGGCTTTGGTGGCGTTTTCAGGTACGGTACTTTTAGATGGGGTACCGCCGGAATACACGGAAGTCCGAATGAATGGGTTCGGCGAGAGGGCATTACCTGAGAAGTTTGCAACGTCGGAATATCAGATCCTTCTTGTCGCGGAAAAATATCAGACCGGTTACGATGAACCGCTTTTGCATACCATGTACGTGGATAAACGGCTGGATGGCGTGAAGGCGGTGCAGACTTTAAGCCGATTGAACCGCATGTGCCCAGGCAAGGAAGACACCTTTATCTTGGACTTTGTGAACTCCCGGGAAGATATTCTCGCGGCATTTCAGCCTTATTATGAGCAGACGCAACTTACTGAGACTACAGATCCAAATAAACTTTATGATCTTAAAACTAAGCTAAATTCATTCAAAGTTATATTTCCAACGGATGTCGAAGAATTTTGTGTAGTGTTTTTTAAGAATAAAGATCTCCACAATAAACGTGAGCATGGTCAGTTAAACGCTTTGATCGATGTGGCTGTCATTCGATTTGAGGCAATCGAGAAAGATGAATATAAAGATGATTTCGTGAACACGCTAGGTGTGTTTGTCCGGCTTTATGCGTTCTTGGCGCAGATCATGCCGTTTCAGGATGTGGAACTTGAAAAATTTTACGCCTACGCCCGGTATCTCTTGAAGAAACTCCCGGGGCCGAACCGTGGCCCGAGATATGATCTGGGCGATGATGTGGCGCTTGAATATTACCGTCTGCAAAAGATGGCTGAGGGTGGTATTGGATTACAGAAGGATTCCGATGCGGCCATTAAGCCAATGTCGGAAGCGGGGACAAAAAAGGACAAAGAAGAATTAGCCCGGCTTTCCGAGATTATCAATCTTCTCAATGACCGGTTCGGTACAGACTTCACGGAGGCAGATAAGCTTTTCTTTGACCAGATCGAAGAGGAAATGGTTTTGGACGAAAAGCTTGGCCTTCAAGCACAGACCAACACTATTGATAATTTCAAGTACGGCTTTGAGGAAATTTTTGTCGACAAGATGGTCGAGCGCATGGATCAAAATCAAGATATCTTCAATAAGGTTATGGACGACAAGGCTTTCGCGGAAGCGGTGAAGGACTATTTAATTAAGAAGGTTTATGATCGTTTGAATAAAGATAACAGCGGTCAATCGAGAGATACGTTATTCTTTAGTGATGTGATTCCTGATGAGAAAATAACACCAGCGCAGCGAAAAACTCATGCCCCGATATTTTCTCTTCAAGCAGTGGCGACTTCATTTTCGGAACAACCAAAACAAAAAGTTCTTGGCTGGAAACCGTTAGACGGAATATTCAAATTAAATAAGGACATGTTTATAGCTCAAGCTGCTGGACGGTCGATGGAGCCGATAATCAAAAATGGCAGCTGGTGTCTGTTCCGGCCTGATCAAGGCGGAAGCCGTAATGGTAAGATTGTTTTAGTTGAATCTCGCAGAATCACAGATCCGGAAATACAGAGGAGTTTTACAATCAAAAGATATCATAGTGAAAAAGAGTATTCCCCTGACGGCACATGGATTCACAAAAAAATTACACTCTCACCGGATAATAAGGAATTTAACAATATTGTCCTTGAGAATGTGAGAGAAGATGAATTTCATGTGGTGGCAGAATTTGTAAGAGTGATCTCTTAATGAGAAGGGATCACTCTGTACCCAACAAATTAAAACACTCACCCTTCTGCTCCCAAAAAGTCTCAATTCTTCTTGGTGAATAGGGATTCTTGGCATAGAATATTTTTATGCCTTTTAAGAAGTATAGCCGCTACACGTTTGGCCTGGCGAGTATTATTCTGGCCGGGGTTTTGGTGTGCGCCCATTTTCTTATTTTTTATGAGACCAATGAAAATTCTCTCGTAGAATCGCCGTCTGCCCCGACGGTCTCTTTGCCGGATCAAGAACAGCCTCAGGCCCAGATGCCTCAAAAAATATTGGTACAAAATAATGTTTTGACGCGAAAGACGAGGCTGGGTTCAAAGCGCGGACTTTATCTGACCAGTATTTTTTATCAAGGGAATCAAGTCGCTGCCCGTCAAAAAGAATCCGGCGGCACAGCCTATGACCGGGAAGGGCAGATTCCTGATGGCGAGATTACCTTTGAGAATTCCGCCGATAAGACATTTGGTGTCGAGCATTACGAAAACGGTGAGCGCCACGGAGAATATAAAGAATATTTTACCACGGGCCAGCTTAAAAAAGAGGCTCAGTATGTTGGTGGGGAACTCACACAGAAAAAAGAATATTATCCCGAGGGGATTTTAAAAAAGGAAGAAGATTACGCCGACGCGCTGCGCGTTGAGGGCCGTTCCCAGGCCGGAGTTGGTAAAATTTACAACAAGAACGGCCAGCTTGTTTACGAATGGCGCTTTACCGTGGTTGACCAGGGAGGGTTTAACCGCAGTTACGGCGAAGACGGCCAGACAATTGAAGAGAACCTTTTTGACGCCGAAGGTAATGTTAAAGAAAAACAAAATGAGATTTCAACGCTTGAATAAATTTGTATCTTGTGACGGATTTACGCTCGTTGAAGTGCTGGCGGCGGTGATGGTCATATCCGTAGCCGTCCTGGGGACCCTTCTGACGTTTACAAAATCCAATCAGATGATGACTCAATTGCGTGAGCTTACGGTCGCTGACCAATGCATCAAAGAAGAAATAGAATCTATCCGCGATATGGATTATGACAACATTCTAACTTTGGGATCAACATTTAATTCAGACGGCTTTAGCGGTTTAAACAATGTAGTCGGGACAAGGACAATCGACGATCCTTTCGGCGATCCGAATATCCGCCGGATTACCATTGATGTCACGTGGGATTCCCCTGATGGGCGGGAGTTAAATTTAAATCGCGCGACATTGGTCACCCGCGACGGGATTAATAAACAATAGTATTGATAGAAAAGGGATTTTGAATGAAATTGGTTTTTGGGAACAAAAAAGGTTATACTTTAAGTGAGGTTTTGATTAGCGTTACCATAGGCATTATTCTCTTGGGCGCTCTTTTGATGATTCAGCTTTTGGGCCGGAACACCTTTGATTTGAGCGTGGCCTTTGTGGATGTCAACAGCAAGGCGAAAACGGCGATGGACTGGATGAGCAAAGATATTCACTGGGCTAATCAGCTGGCCGCCTCGAGGACAATTGACGTCGAAGAATACACCACCGGTGATGATGAATTAATTATGGAAATACCGGCTATCAATCCGAGCGGTGATATTTTAGAGGACGTGAACGATTATATTGTTTATTATCGTGACAGCACGGATTCTAGAATTTTAAAGAGAACTATGGATGCTAATGCCGCGAGCAGCCGCGTGAATGGGACGCGAGTGATTGCCAATAATGTGAATACGCTGAATTTTAGTTCCAGCGGAGCGGGCTTATCTTCACTAGCTGACGTGACGGCGGTAACCAAGGTGGAAATTTTTTTAAGCACGCAAGGAAGTTCGGGTCTGCAGACGTTGACCGAGCAATTTAATACGGATGTAGAGCTGCGCAATAGATAGAGGAGAATATGCTTTATTCCAAAATAAAATGCGTATTGCTTCATAATGAAGAGGCGAGCATATTGATTATGACGCTGGTCGTTTCCCTTATGCTGGTTGTCTTTAGCGCCGGGATACTGATTTTAGTCTCGACGGACGCCCGCGGCACGCTTCAGACCGCCCGCCTGGATTCGGCGCTTAACGTGGCCGAGGCCGGAGTGGAGGAAGCGTTGTGGGAGTTTAAATTTGGCGGCGCGGATTTTAACGGCTGGAGCGGCGATAACCCGAAAACAAAGACAGGGTTGTTACAAACAAACAGCGGCGATACAGTGGGGGAATATTTAATCACGGTCACGGATCCAGCGGAAAATAATCCTAAGATTCAAGTGACGGGTTATACCCCCGGCCAGGCGAACGCCCTTGCCCAAAGAACCATTCAAGTTTTTGTAGAAGCGGAAAAAAATTCCGATTTTAATATGGCGGCCTTTGGCACGGAGAGTGTTAATTTTGACAAAGAGATAAAAACAGATAGTTATAATTCTACCAACGGAGCGTATGGCCCCGGCAATAAAAATGAAAGAAAGGGGCATGTGGGTACGGATTCTACTGAGCCGGGGGCAATCACTCTAGGCAAAGAAAACAAAATTTACGGAAATGTTATTATCGGGCCCGGCGGGGTTCCCGGGGAAGTAATTTCTAAACCAGCGGAGCTTGAGATTTACCCGGAAAAAGCCATCGAAGAAACGGATCCGCAGCCCAAACCAGCTCCCACGGGATTGACTGTTAAATCCGATATTGCTGTAGGGGACGGGGATACTTTCACGATTTATGAGGATGGCGAATATCATTCGGTCACTTTAGGAAAAAAATCAACGCTGGTTATCGATGCCGAGGACGCGATAATTTATGTCAAAGAGGTGCTGAATTTTGATAAAGAAAGTCAAGTGAAAATTCCATTTGGAAAATCCGCGAAGATTTATCTGGATGATGTCGATTTCATTTTGGATAGAGCAGTGACGATTAATAATGAAAGTAAAAATCCTGCCGCTTTTGGCATTTATGGGACACCGAATTTTACCAGAACCATTCAAATCAAAAAAGAGACGGAATTTTATGGCGTTATTCACGCCCCTAATGGCACCATTGATATTAATAAGGAAGCGAAAATATACGGGGCGCTGGTGGCCAAGAAAATTGTTTTAGACCAGAAGTCAGCTATCCATTTTGATGCAGCCCTCTTGGATATCCCTGGTGACGATAGTACCTACACCATGACCTACTGGCAGGAAAAATAATCCTTTCCCCAATGAAAGCTTGTAAGCCTATTATTTCTTTTATCATTTTCATTTTTCTAACCTCTGACGTTATCGCCGCTTCCTACGGCGATGTCAGAGTCGATGGTAGAAAATTATTGGTCAATCAAAACGGCACGTTCAAGCCTTACATCATTCGCGGCGTGGGTTATAATCCCGCGCCGGTCAACACGTTCTTTAGCCAGTACGGCTGGTGTGAACGCTGTGACCGTTACTCAGGCTGCACGTATCCCGATAATAATGGCGACGGGTTTGCCTGCGAATCCTGGCCTGATTCCGCCCCAAGTTTATATGACCGCAAAGATGTGGATTTAAACCGCGACTTTTCTCTGCTCAATGGAATGGGCGTTAATACAATCCGTACCTGGGATAAAGCCACATTGAAACTTTTAGACAAGGCTCAAGCCCACGGGATTAAGGTGATCGCGGGGTTCTGGGTCGATTATGGTTTAGATTTCTCTAACGCGCGCGTGCGTGCTAAATTAATCAAAGAATTTGAAGACTATGTAAAAAAATTTAAAAATCATCCGGCTATTTTATTTTGGGCCATCGGTAATGAAAGTAATTATAAAGTCTCTGGACAGGAGCAGTTAAAGGCCATGTATTCGTTGTTTAATGAAATGGCCGGCCGGGCGCACCAGCTGGAAGGCGGCTCTTTCCATCCCGTCTCTCTTATGAATGGGGATTTAGCGAATTTAGGGAGTTCTCTGTGCTTCTCCGATGACGTTCATTTACCCAATGTTGATTTATGGGGAATTAATGTTTATCGCGGCCGATCCTTTGGAAGTTTATTTAAGGAATATCAGAGGCTTTCGCAAAAGCCGTTATGGATTGCCGAGTATGGGGCCGATGCCTACGATAATAGAGAAAATCGGGAAGACCAAAAGGTTCAAGCCGATTGGGCAGGGAACCTGTGGGATGAGATTGCGCAAAACAATAGTTACAATAGCAGCGCGGCGCCTGTCTGCGTGGGAGCCAGTATTATGTCTTTTACCGACGAATACTGGAAAGCAAACGGGGAGTGGAAGGCCTCGGCCGGATCCCAAGAAACCGGCGGGATGTCTTCCCCGGGCGGAGCGCCGGATAATTTTAAAAATGAAGAGTGGTGGGGGCTTTTTGCGATCGCCAATCAAGGAAAGAACCCTGATAAGAGATTCCCCCGAGAAGTAGTTAACACATTAAGAGAGCGATTTTCCCGTCTTAATCCATAAGCCCTATCCATGATTAACCTTATTAACAATTATTTTCAAAATTCAAATCTTTTTAAGCATCTGCCGATATTCGATGAAATTTATTACAAAGGATTAGTTGAAGGCAAGGTGCAGGAATACAGAGCTTTGCGGGAAGATCAGGAATGCAAGCTCCTGGCCCTAACCATCATCCGTAAAGAAGAAGATATGTTCTGGGATTCGACCGAAGATTTCTTAAAGCGAAGCATTATTATGGCTGCAGGCGCTGTACACGGTATTTATAATTTTGATCTGCTTACCTTTGACATTCATCGGGAACTGAAGACATTTAATTATCAAGAACTGACCACGATTCTAATTAATTCTTCGCGTAAATTGCCGCCCGGACAGCCGTGTTTAATCAAATATTCTTCGCTGTATGGAATTTTGCAGAAACTCGTTGCTGAGGATTGGGGCAAAATTATTTTTAAGACCGCCATTGAAATTTACAAAGATAAACCAGCCTTTTTCTATCTGCTTATAAAAAAGTTATTAGCCATCGATGCCATGCCCCATGGCCCTTTAATTATTCTGGTCAATGATTTAAGCCTTGAACCGCTTTTTGATTCTCAAAACAGCGTTCAGCAGGAAGGGTTTAAAAAGGTCATTGACGCCAAATCCAAAGAGGCCATTGAGTTCCCGCCTGAAGTGTATATTCAAGATAAAAATGGAGTCCGCGAACTTCTCTCGGGTTCTATCATTGCCTGAAACATATTGTGATTGAAATCACAGTAAAATGAGAGGAAAAAGTCTCAAAGCGTTTTTATTGAAAAGATTTTGCTTTCCTTTATAATGGCTTTATGGATGTCCTGTTGTTGTCGCGCCTTCAGTTTGCGGTAACTATCGCCTTCCACTATATCTATCCGCCGTTATCCATCGGATTAGGGCTCCTTCTTGTGATTATGGAAGGGCTTTATCTCAAGACAAAAAATCCTTTTTATAAAAGTATGACCCAATTCTGGGCCAAGATCTTTGGCCTGACATTTGCCATTGGGGTCGCCACCGGCATTGTCATGGAATTTGAATTTGGTACCAACTGGGCCACGTATTCGCGTTATGTCGGGGACGTTTTTGGCAGCGCGTTAGCCGCCGAGGGAATCTTCGCGTTCTTTCTTGAATCCGGATTCTTGGCGATTATGCTTTTTGGCTGGGAAAGGGTCAAGCCTGTCACGCATTACATCTCAACCATTTTAGTTTGTTTAGGAGCGCATTTTTCGGCCATCTGGATTGTGGTGGCCGGCTCCTGGATGCAGACACCCGCCGGGTATCATATTGTTGGGGAAGGATTAACCGCGCGCGCCGAGATCACGGATTTTTGGGCTATGGTTTTTAATCCGTCGTCGATGGATCGTTTAATTCATGTCCTTCTCGGATGCTGGCAGGCGGGCGCGACACTTGTTTTAAGTGTCAGCGCGTATTATCTTTTGAAAAAACGCCACGAAGAATTCGCCAGAATTTCTTTTAAGATTGCCCTTTTTTTAGCCTTATTCTCCTCGATTGCCCAGCTTTTTTCCGGACATTCCAGCGCTCAAGTGGTGAACAAATATCAGCCCGTAAAATTAGCCGCCATGGAAGGTATTTTTGAAGAATCCGCGCCAGCGCCTTTAACCGTTGCCGGCTGGGTCGATGAAGAAAATCAAAAGGTTTACGGCTTGCGGATTCCTAACTTTTTAAGTTATCTTATTTATGGCGATGCGCAAGCCCCTGTTAAGGGTCTTAACGCGTTTCCTAAAAAAGATCATCCACCGGTTGCCGTTACATTTCAGGCCTTTCATGGAATGGTTTTAATCGGACTGGGATTAATTATTTTAAATATTGTCGGACTTGTATTATTGTGGCGCAAAAAGTTATTCACCTCCAGGCCTGTTTTATGGCTGTTTGTTTTTTCTGTTTTAGGGCCGCAGCTGGCCAATCAATTAGGATGGATTACGACGGAAGTCGGCCGTCAGCCGTGGATTGTCTACGGGCTTTTGCGAACCTCCGAGGGGCTTTCCAGGGGCATTACCGCGAATATGGTCTTAACCTCTTTAATCATGTTTACGGTGATTTACTTTTTGTTATTTATCCTGTTTATATTTTTACTGGATCAAAAAATTAAAGCCGGACCGGATGGCCTGGATCAGTTACCCGCCGGGCAAAGGGCGTAAAAATGTTTGATTTTACATTCTTAGATCTTAATTTAATCTGGTTCATCCTGATCGGGCTTTTGTTTAGCGGCTACGCGATGCTCGATGGTTTTGATTTGGGTGTGGGGGCGTTACATCTTCTGACGAAAACCGATGACGAGCGTCGGACAATGATCAATGCTATCGGGCCGGTGTGGGATGGAAACGAAGTCTGGCTTGTGACCGCCGCAGGCGCTCTTTTTGCTGCGTTCCCGGATGTGTACGCGACACTCGCTTCGGGATTTTATTTGGCGGTATTTCTTCTTTTATTCTCTTTAATTTTTCGGGCCGTGGCCATTGAATTTCGCAGTAAACAAAAAAGCCGCGCCTGGAGAAATTTTTGGGACGTCAGCTTCAGCCTCTCGAGTATTACGACCAGTTTTGTTTTAGGTGTCGCGTTGGGAAATCTTGTCTGGGGAATTCCCTTAGGAGCTGATAAAACTTATCAAGGAACGTTTTTAGATTTATTTAATCCCTACACGATTTTAGTGGGAATCACCACGGTTGCTTTGTTTATGATGCACGGTTCCATTTATGTTGTCTTAAAAACGGAAGGATCGTTTCAGGAACGGGTCCGCCGCAATTGGGTCAACAACTGCGTTATCTTCTTTATTATTTGTTACGCTATTCTGACGATGGCTACCCTTGTCTACTTGCCGTATATGGCCTCAAAGTTAAGAGAACATCCATTCCTTTTTATAATTCCGCTTCTGAATATGCTGGCGATTGCCAATATTCCCCGCGAAATTTATCACGGCCGTGACTTTCGCGCGCTTTTATCCTCCTGCGCGGCGATGTTGATATTGTTTATTCTTTTAGGCGGAGGAATTTATCCTGACATTGTCTTTTCTCGTGGCGATGCGGCGCATAGCCTTACGATTTACAACGCGGCCTCTTCCACCAAATCCTTAAATTATATGTTCAACATCGCCCTTTTAGGAATGCCTTTTGTGATCGGTTATACAGCGGTGATTTACTGGATTTTTCGCGGAAAGGTCAAGATTACTAAGGATAGTTATTAAGACATTTACGTTTTAAAGGAGGAAGTGATGTTGTGGTTTAAAATCATTTTTGTTTTTGTGACATCCTTTTTTATTAACTTATCTTCTCTTAGTTATGTTCAAGCGCAGAATACGGATTTTGAGCAGGCCAGGCTTCTTAACATTACACCGGTTAGTCTTCAAAATCCTGAAACCGGAGAATTCTTTGAAGCTCTTCTAGTGACTCATCTTGAATTTAATTATACAGGGGCCCATGAGCAGGGACTTATTCTTTCCATGGGCGCTTATGAACTGCCCGCCCCGTATGACCATACGTTTTTCGAAGAATTTGCCAGCTGGTATTCATTCATTGCCGATTATCTTTATAAACAGCCGCAGGCCGTCGTGATTGTTCCGGACAGCGCATTTAACGGCTCCTTAAGAGCCGGGGCTATCGAAGCCTGCGCTTTTTATTTAACCACCTCGTCAAACTTGATGATTCAAAAGTTAGGGGTTGTGTCAGGAAGCCTGGGCTCCCGCGGCGGCCTTTATTTTATTGAACACCCCGAGCGGTATCCGTCTCTGGCCAAAGTTCTTATGGTTGATTTTGCCAGCCCGCGGGAGTTCGCGCTCGAGGATCTTAAAGAAGAAAATATCGCGACGATTGAAACTCCTTTTGGAATTTACGTCGGGGTTGAGACTGTTGACCGTCAATCGAATCAAGACGCTCACGCTCTTTATGATGCGGTGGCTTTGTATAATCCCGGGCTTCCTCAGCGATTGAAGGAATATACCGACGGCCGTCATGGATTTTATAAAATTTATAAAGATAACGCGGTGGGTCAGGATGGAGAGGCCGCCCGCGAAGATTCGTATTATTTTTTTCAAAGGGCTTGTGAAAGGTAGGGCAGATGTCCAAAAGTTGGCGCGTGTCTTTTTTTATTAATTTAATATCCTGTTTTTGCTTGGCTATAGGATTATTACCGTCTGCGTCAGCGGAAGTTGTTGAGAATGAATCGTGTTTTACCTGCCATGGCGATCCTGCCAGTAATCCATTTATTGATTCTCAAAAATATGAACATTCCATTCACGGCGATCATCGCTGCATCAGATGCCACTCGGATATAACCCAGGTTCCTCACGATCTGCCTTTAGCGCCGGTAAGCTGCTCGGCCTGTCATCATCTGGAATCCCAGATGTTTCTCAACAGTGATCATGGCCAGGCTCTAAAAGCAGGGATATCCGAGGCTGCCTCTTGTAAAAGCTGTCATGGAGATTCGCATGAACTTTTAGATTATCGTAATCAAGAATCTCCGGTTTATCGATTTAATATTCCGGCGATGTGCGGGACCTGTCATGAAAATACCGAAAGCATGAAAAAGTTTCATCTTTCTCAAGGCGCGCCGGTTTATTCTTACAGCCACAGTGTCCATGGCTTAGCGCTTCAAAAAGGGGCAGTGGCCTCGGCGGTGTGCACCGACTGCCACGGGTCGCACAATATGCATAAGGCGACGAATCCGTCATCTAAACTTTACTGGCAGAACATCCCAGAGACTTGCGGTAAATGTCATGAAAACGTCAAACTGATTTATTTAGAAAGTATCCACGGCAAGGCCATGGCCGCCGGTAAAAGGGAAGCGCCGGTCTGCACCGATTGCCACGGCGAGCATACCATTGACGCGATTAAATTATCCACCTCTAAAGTATTTCCTTCGCACATTCCGGAAACGTGCGGGCAATGTCACGACGCGGAGCGTATTACGACCAAATATCAATTACCGCCGCACGCCGTCGAGACGTATATGGAAAGTTTTCATGGGCTGGCCATGCGGTTAGGCTCGGTGACCGCGGCCAATTGCGCCTCCTGCCACGGCGCGCACGATATTCTGCCGTATAATGATCCCCGCTCTTCGGTCCATCCGAATAATCTGCCGCAAACCTGCGGCAAGTGCCATACCGGAGTCGGAGCGCAGGTTACGCAAGGCCAAATCCATTCGGGGACCCGTCCGGGAATGGAACATCTGGCAGTCGCCTTTGTGCGCCGATTTTATATTCTGCTTATGATTCTTGTCTTGGGCGGAATGTTTCTTCACAACTGTTTTGATTTCTTTAAGAAACTAAGGGCGCATTATCTGAAGATGTCCCAGATGGGGGCGCGTTTGCGGATGAATTTTAACGAGCGTCTGCAGCACGGAATTTTAGCCATTACCTTTATTATTTTAGCGTACACGGGGTTTGCTCTGAAATATCCTCAAGCCTGGTGGGCGGCGCCTTTTGTCGGACGAATCGATTGGCGGGGGCTTGGTCATCGCGCGGCGGCTTTGATATTTTGTATTCTGGCGCTCTATCACGTCGGATTTTTACTATTTACCAAACGCGGCCGCTGGCAGTTAAAAGCACTCATTCCACGACGGCATGATTTTATTCAGTTCTTCCAAATGTTTAATTATCTCAGAGGCAAGCGCCCTAATCGTCCGGTATTTGGATTTTACAGTTATATCGAGAAGATTGAGTATTGGGCGTTGGTGTGGGGCAGTATGGTGATGGTCGTCACCGGTATTTTAATGATCAATGAAGGATGGTTTTTAGGAATTT
>ORJL010229345.1_pt1 | contig 34118 bp, 29 predicted proteins | sample 1779941 | NCBI WGS metagenome assembly ORJL01 (sample SAMEA104232317, study PRJEB22302) | groundwater metagenome | biome: forest; feature: aquifer; material: groundwater | place: USA | collected 2011-08-07 | depth 5.8 m | reverse complement strand
GGCCGGTAAAGATTGAGGAAAATCCCAGCAGGATGACGCCGTACATGGCCAGTGAGACGTTGGTTGTCGTATGGATGCTGTAAGGGGGATAGAAGGTCCAGCCGGTATCGGGAGCGCCTCCCCCGATAAAGACCGAAAGGAGGATAAGGACGCCGCCCAGGAGATAAAACCACCAGGAGAGGAGATTAATGCGGGGAAAGGCTACATCCCGGGCCCCGAGCAGAATAGGCAGCAAAAAGTTGCCCAAAGAAGCGGGGATGCCCGGGATGATGAACAGAAATATCTGTATTACCCCGTGGACGGTGAAAAGTGAGTTGTAAGCCCTGGCGGAGATGAATTTTCCCGGAGCGATAAGATTGATCCGCATCAACACCCCGAGGGCGACGCCGACCAGAAAAAAAGTCAGGATCGCTGCCAGGTACATAATGCCGATTCTCTTATGGTCGGTCGAAAGCAACCAGGAAAGAACGGCGCCGTGTTTCCCTTGGGCATGATAAAAGCTGGGAGGCGAAGCGGCGTTGGCTTCCTCATCGGCCATTTTTTACCCTCCCCAAGAATGCTTTTTCATGATCTCGGCAAGTTTATCTTCGATAATCTTTCTGATAACCAGGAGCCGCTCTTCCGTAAAGGCCTCGAAGCGGAGGACCAGAACGGGTTGGGTGTTGGAGACCCTGACTAACCCCCAACCGTCGGCGAAAGGTATCCGGACGCCGTCAATGTCGATGATGCGGTATTCCTTTTCAAAGTGGGCTTTGATGTCGGCCACGACCTGAAACTTGATGCTGTCCGGGCAATCCACCCTGATTTCCGGCGTGCTGAAGGTCCGTGGTACATCGGCCAAGATGCCGCTGATTGGTTGGTCGGACTGGGAAAGGATTTCCAGGAGGCGTGCGGAGGCGTAGACGGCGTCGTCATAGCCGAAATAACGGTCGGCAAAGAAGAGGTGGCCGCTCATCTCTCCGGCCAGGAGGGCTTTTTCTTCCTTCATCTTGCTCTTGATGAGTGAATGCCCCGCCTTCCACATGATGGGCCGGCCGCCCTGCGCGGCTATATCGTCGTAGAGGATCTGCGAACACTTGACCTCGCCGATAATGGCGGCGCCGGGATTGTCCCGCAGGATAAACCGCGAGAAGAAGAGCAGCAGCATATCCCCCCAGAGGATCTCGCCTTTGTCGGTGACGACGCCGAGACGGTCGGCGTCGCCGTCATAAGCGATTCCTGCATCGGCCTTCTTCTCTTTGACCAGGGCGATCAATTCCCGCAGGTTTTCGGGAATTGTGGGGTCCGGGAAGTGGTTGGGAAAGCGCCCGTCCGGTTCACAATATATGTCCGTGACCTCGAAGCCCCACCGCTGAAAAAGCGGGAGGGCAAAAAGTCCGCCCATGCCGTTTCCACCGTCGACCACGATTTTGAGGCGGCGGCCGATTTTTATCCTGTCAAAGAGGTAGGCTTCATAGGCCTGGGAAACATCGTGAGTTTGAGACGATCCGGCACCGCTCCTATAAGCGCCCGTTTCCATTATTTTTCTCAGTTCCTGGATTTCCTCCCCGTAAATGGTGTCCGGACCGAGGCAAACTTTAAAACCGTTGAATTCTGGGGGATTGTGGCTGCCGGTAATCATCACGCCGCCCCCCGTTTGGAGATGACGAATAGAAAAGTAGAGCAGGGGAGTGGCGCAGGCGCCGATGTCGATGATCTGGATGCCGGCGGCGTTAAGCCCCTTTTTGACAGTTTCGTGATAGTCCGGGGAGCTGAGGCGGCAATCCCGGCCCAGGGTCATGGTTGTTATACCCCGGCGTTGGGCCAACGTCCCGATGGCCCGTCCGAGATCGTAAACGAAATCGGTATTCAAATCTTTACCGACGACGCCCCGGACATCATACTCCCTGAATACTTCCGCGTTCATAGCAGGTTCCTTTCCCAATTTATTTGAGGTGTTAGGGCAGGGAGATCTTCAAGGTTCCCCCCCTGCCCAGGATATCATGCAGATGAATGTAGCCCTCGAGTTCCTGATTTTCGTTTATGACGCCCAGAGTGGTGATTTCGTCCCGCTGCATGAATTCAATGGTCTGGGCCAGGGAGGCCTTGCCCCCGATGGTCTTGGGAGAGCGGGTCATCAGCTCGTCGACCCGCTGGTCATCGAAACTCATGCCCTTTCTGATCATGCGGCGCAGGTCGCCATCCGTCAGTATCCCCACCAGCCGGTTATGGCTGTCCGTCACCAGCACGAAGCCCTTGTTCTTGGCGTCGATTTCCTCGATGGCCTGCCGTACGGTAGAACCGGCCGGCACTTTCGGTATTTGAGGGTCCCTGATCATTACGTCCTCCACCATGGCCCGCAGGCGCAGTCCCAGATTTCCCCCGGGGTGAAAGCGGAAGAAATCGCTTTCCTGGAAGTTTTTCTTCTCGATGAGGGCCACGGCCAGTGCATCCCCCATAGCCAGGGAGGCGGTGGTGCTGCAGGTGGGAGCGAGCCCGAAAGGGCAGGCCTCTTTTTCCACGCCGGCATCGATCGTCACATCTGAGAAACGCGCCAGTGTGGAGGACAGATTGCCCGTAAGGGCAATGATGGGAGTTCCTAACCCGCGGAGGGCGCCGATGATCAGGTTCAGCTCGGTGGTTTCTCCGCTGTTGGAGATGGCGAAAATCACATCATTCTTGGTGACAATCCCCAAGTCTCCGTGTATCCCCTCCACGGGATGGAGAAAAATTGCCGGAGTGCCTGTACTGGTGAGGGTGGCGACGATCTTCTTACCGATAAGTCCCGACTTGCCGATGCCGGTGACGATTACCCGGCCGGGGGACTGGCAAATGATGTCCACAGCCCGGGCGAAAGATTCATCGACCTTGCCGATGAGCTGCAAAATGCTTTCCGCCTCAATTTTCAGGACCTCTCTGGCCCTGGCGATGGTTTTATTATGCGGCATGCCGGATTTCCTTTTCTGTTTGCTTGCGGCGCCCGCTGCTGAATTTCACGCCGTCAGGCAAGTTAACAAAATTTTCCGCGGCTTACAAGGTAGATTTTCGGGCCTCCCCTTCGGGGCTATGACTGACGTACCCCGGCTGCCTGAGAATCACTCGTATTCGTTGACAGCGATTTGACTTTTACCTATGATGGCCGACATGCATGCTAACTTACGGACAAAAAGGCACTGGCTGGTCGGCTCAGGATTTATCCTGCTCTTTTGCCTGTTGCTGACCTTCCGGCTAGGCTTGTGGGAAGGCGGGACTCCGGTGCCTCCTGGTGCCTATGAAGCTCAGCCTTCCCTTCCTGCCCGGGACGACTGGTTTACGATTTCCCAGGAGGGGCGAAAAATCGGTTATGCCCATCGTACCATGGCGCCCACTACTGCGGGTTATGACTTGAAGGAAGAGGTCCTGCTATACATTAATACGATGGGGGTCCTCCAGCCCCTGCATTTTCAGACGGCGGGAAACCTGGACCCGCGGATGAGTTTGACGGCCTTTACCTTCGGTCTCAATTCGGGCTTGTTTCGCTTCCACGCGCGGGGGTCAGTTAAGGGTAAACTCCTCAACCTGTATATCGGGCCACCGGGGGAAGAAAAAGCGATAGAGATAGCACTCAAGGAACCCCTCTATCTGTCGGCCGGTGTTTTTGAGGTTTCACGTTTTGTCGGCCTGCAACCCGGCGAAAAACGCACTTTTCACGTTTTCGACCCGGTAGCGATGGGGGAACGGCCGGTTACGGTATCGCGGTCCAGCGTTGACGAGGTCATTCTTCAGGGTGGTGAACGAAAGCTGGTGACAAAATTTGCCCTTAACTTCATGGGAGTTACGCAATTTGCCTGGGTTGATGTCGCCGGCAACATCTTAAGGGAAAAGGGTATTTTGGGCATTGTCCTGAAAAAACCCATCCGGCGGGAGGCGCTGGCGGGTCTGGATCGGCTGGGCAGCGCCGACCTGACCGATCTGGCCGCTATTCCTGCTAATAGAGTATTGGAGAACCACGAAGAGTTGCAGGAACTGCAAGTGCGGCTGTCGAACCTGGATGCCGCGGTTTTCTCTCTGGACGGGGATCGGCAAACCTGGTCCAAGGGCGTCCTCAGGATTCGCAAAAAAGCTGCTCCCAACCGCCAAGAGACGAAAATCACAGAGGGTAATCCGGCACTGCAACCCGGCCCCCTGATCCAGAGCGACCATCCGCTGATCATCGGCAAGGCGGAAGAGATTATTGCTGCCGGTGACACCGAAGAGGAAAAGGCCCGTAAGCTTATGGACTGGGTGTACCGCCAGGTAAAGAAAAGGCCGGTGCTTTCCGTTCCCAATGCCTTGGAAACGCTGACCAATCTGGTTGGTGACTGTAACGAGCATGCCATGCTGCTCGCAGCTTTAGCCCGGGCCGCCGGTATCCCGGCCGAGGTGGAGGCCGGGCTCGTCTATTCAAAAGGGAAATTTTACTACCACGCCTGGAACGCACTCTATCTAAAGGGGACGTGGGTGACGGCCGACGCCGTGCTGGGACAGATGCCCGCCGATGTCACGCACATCAGATTCGTCCGCGGCGCAGCAGAGCGGCAAATGGACCTATTGGGGCTGATCGGCCGGCTGCGCCTGGAGATTATTGACGTTTTATGAAGCGGAGCGGGAATATGAAGGAGTCAAGGAGATGATAGAATTAACAAATCTCAAGAAACGGTATGGCCGTACCCTGGCAGTGGCCGGTCTCAACCTTTCCGTGGCGCCGGGCGAGATATTCGGCTTTATTGGCCCGAACGGCGCCGGCAAGACCACGACCATCCGGATCATGGGCGGTATTCTGGCGCCCACGGAAGGTACGGTATTTATTGACGGAATCAATATGGCGCAGGAACCGGAAGCGGCGAAGAGGCGGATCGGCTTTATCCCCGATCGGCCTTTTCTTTACGAAAAACTGACAGGTTGGGAATTTATGAAATTTTCCGCCGATCTCTACGGCGTGCCGGAGGATATGTTCTATGAAAAGGGTGCCGAGTCGCTAAAGATGTTTTCCCTTTGGGAATGGGCCGATGGATTGGTGGAAAGCTATTCCCACGGCATGAAACAACGCCTGATCATCGCCGCTGCCCTCCTTCACGATCCCACGGTGATTATAGTCGACGAACCGATGGTGGGCCTGGATCCCATGGGCATCAGGATGGTGAAAGACCTCCTGAGAGGCCAGGCTCGGGCCGGAAAGACGATCTTCATGTCCACGCACAGTCTGGGAGTCGCCGAAGACATCTGCGATCGCATCGGCGTTATTCATCGCGGTGCCCTGATCGCTACGGGGACGACTAACGACCTGAAACGGACAACGGGATTTAAAGAAGCGGATTTAGAAGAGGTCTTTCTGAAGCTGGTGGAAGAGCAGGTACCGGCATGAGGGAATTTCTTACCCTGCTGCGGCCGCGATACCTGGCCTTCCGGAATAATCGCACCGGTAAGTCAGCCGGCAACCGCCGGGCGCAGCTATTTCTCATGGGGAGCATTGGCCTGGCCTTCTGGATGGGTGCTTTTGCCATATTTTATCGTATCCTCCGCTACTTTCAGAGCGTGGAGGGGTTTGGTGATATCCTGGCCTACAAACTGCTTTCCATGACGCTGCTTTCCTTCTTTGCCCTCCTGATTTTCAGCAGCATTGTCACGTCGCTCGCCAAATTCTATTTGAGTCGCGACCTGATCCTGGTTCATGCCCTGCCCGTGAGACCGGCCAAGGTTTTCTTGGCTCGCTTTGCGGAAAGCACACTCGACAGTTCCTGGATGGTCATCATCTATAGTTTACCGGTACTCTTGTCCTACGGGATCGTCTTTCGTGCGGGTTTTTTCTTTTATGGCGCCGCCGTCATGGCCCTGCTGCCTCTTTGTCTGATCGCCTCGGCCCTTAGTTCCTGCGTGGTGATGATCGTTGCCATCGTACTGCCGGCCGGCCGGATAAGGTCCGTTCTCATTTTCCTCGGCCTGATCTTATTCTTGGTTCTTATTGTCGCCTTCCGTCTCATGCGGCCGGAGCAGCTGGTCGACCCGGAGGCTTTTGCCTCCCTGCTGCTTTACTTCAAATCAGTTTCTACGCCCGCCTCGCCTTTACTTCCCACGACCTGGGTCTATGACGGTTTGCGCACCGCCCTGACGGGGGAAATAAGGGCAAGTCTTTTCCACCTTTCCCTGGCCTGGAGTTTTGCCATTGCCGCCATTTATTTGTGTTTCTGGACCGCCGGACTCTGTTACTTTGCCGGCTTTTCCAAAGCACAAACGTCTCCGGAAAAGCTTTTTTCGCGGCGTCCGGCCAGCAAGAAAAAAACCTTTTCCCTCTGGGGCCGCCTATTTCCGGGAGCAGTCCGGGCTTTCATCGTCAAGGAGGTCAAGACCTTTTTCCGGGACCAGACCCAGTGGCCGCAACTTTTTCTGCTGATGGCGCTGATTGTTGTCTATGTCTATAATTTTTCGGTCTTGCCCCTGGAAAAGTCACCGATCAAGACTATTTACCTGCAGAATGTCATTTCTTTTCTGAACATGGGATTGGCGGCCTTTGTCCTGACGGCCGTGGCGGCGCGGTTTGTTTTTCCCGCCGTGAGCATCGAGGGCGAGGCCTTCTGGATCGTCATGTCTGCGCCCGTATCTATCGGAACGTTCCTCTGGATCAAGTTTTTCATCTATTATGTCCCGCTGCTGGTTTTAGCCGAAATCCTCATCGTGGCCACCAATCTGCTTTTGCACGTGACGCCCTTCATGATGTGGTTGTCGGCAACGACAATATTTTTGATGGTGCCGGGGATTGTGGCGCTGGGATTGGGCCTGGGCGCAAGTTATCCCGATTTCAAGTCGGAAAATCCGGCTCAGGCCGTAACAAGTTTCGGGGGGCTGCTCTTCATGCTTTGCAGCGCCTGTTATATCGGACTGGTCGTAGTGCTGGAAGCAGGTCCCGTATATACTTTTTTTATGGCCGGATTGCGGGGCCGGGTCCTGAACCTTATCCAGTGGCTGTGGTTTATCGGTTCTTTTTGTCTGGTCTTACTGCTCTCTGTTTTAACGGTGGTGGTGCCCATGCGCCTCGGTATCCGGAATTTGAAAGAAAGATGATTTCTCCGGAAGTTGATATTTTTTCTTTTGGTACCGGTCGTTTTATGCTAAGAGACGCCGAAACAGGAAGGGCCGTTTCCTGAAGCAATCGTAGAAATCATATAAATATAAACTGGTTATTTGTAATGAAGGTGTTATTCATAGCAGATGCCCATCTTCGTTTCCGTAATGACCATGGGTACCGAATGTTGATGGACTTTCTCGGCTGCCTGAGAGGCAAAGGGACTTGCCAGGGTAAGAGCGAGGGCCAAGAGGACGGTTTCCGGCAGGGGGGAGGACAGATCGCCGGGATCGATGACCTTTATATTCTGGGAGATTTTTTTGATTTCTGGTTTTCCGAAGGGACCTCAATCTATCCCGAATTCAAAGATGTCGTTGCAGCCCTGGCGGAACTGAAGGAACGGGGTATTCGCGTCCATTTATGCGAAGGGAATCATGATTTCTTTCTGGCCGACTATTTCGCCCGGCACCTGGGCTTGGAAGTGATCAGGGATTGGGCCACTATTAACCTGGATGGCAGGCGGGTGCTTATTTCTCACGGTGATACCGTCGATAGCGGAAATAAAAAGTACCTCTTGCTGCGGAAGTTGCTAAGAAGCAGTTTTTTTTATAGGTTGCAGCGGGTGATGCCCGTCGCCATTCTCTGGAGGGTTGCCCGGGTGAGTTCTCATCTGAGCAAAGAGTTGACAGAAGAAACCGCTGACGCCCTGGCCTTAAAGATGCGACTTTTTGCCCGCCGGAAGTTCCGGGATGATTTTGATGCCGTTATATTGGGACATACTCACCACCATCTGGTTGAAGAGTGCAACGTAAATGGCAGTAAGAAAACGCTGGCCCTACTCGGCGATTGGGTGCGGCATTACTCTTATCTCTGCTATGAGAATGGTGAATTTACCCTGGCGAATTTCCGCAGTTGAGGAGAGCAGCCTTAATAATATTACCAGGCTGTCCCGGGAGACAGCTGGACAGAAAAGCGGGGATATGGTAAGCGGGAGTTTGCTTTTCCCCTGACAGGTAAAGCGATGAATTATGGCGGTATTGAGGAGACCCTTTCGTCCTTTGAGGAGGCTGCTTTTGTAGTCATCCCCGTTCCCTATGACCTGACGTCCACTTATCAGTCCGGTTCCCGCCGGGGCCCGGGCGCTATCTTGGAAGCCTCGGCGAATATGGAACTTTATGACGAAGAATTGGGGCGTGAAACTTACCAGGCCGGGATCCATACCTTGGCGCCCCTGGCGAGCGAAGCCCGCGGACCGGCGGAAATGATAGCTTCCGTGTACCGGCAGATTGATTCTGTCCTTAGCCGCGAGAAGATCCCGGTCATGCTGGGCGGTGAACACAGTATCTCCTTAGGCGCCGTGCAGGCCTTGAAAAAAAAGTTTCCCCAGCTTTCGGTCTTGCAACTGGACGCCCATGCAGACCTGAGGGATGCCTATCAGGGCAGTCCGTACAGCCACGCCGCCGTTGCCCGCCGGATCGTGGAAATATGCCCCCTCGTTCAGGCCGGCATCAGAAGTCTGAGTGCCGAGGAGGCCTCTTTTATGGCCGGAGGGCAGGTGTGCACCTTTACTGCCGATGCCATCCACCGGGATGAGGAGTGGCAGGATAAAATCTGCGGCCGGTTGACCGGCGATGTGTATGTAACGATTGACCTTGACGTTTTTGATCCGGCGATCATGCCGTCAACAGGAACACCGGAGCCGGACGGCCTTAGCTGGAGAAATGTTACCGGCCTTTTGAGGAAGCTGTCCCGTCGCTGCCGTATCAGAGGCTTTGACGTGGTGGAGCTGGCGCCGATTCCCGGCATGGTGGCCCCTGATTTTCTGGCAGCCAAGCTGGTCTATCGGTTCATGGGCTATTTGACGGAGAATAATTCCTAAACTTGCTGACCCCGATGAATGGGATAAGTGAGGTAACGAAATTGCCGTCTACCGGAAAGCAATTTCTAACTTACTAACGTCCATGCCCGGCACGGGCACAACGAAGGATGAAAATCACAGTGTCATGGTGAGCTTGAGCCTGCCCTGAGCAGGCCGAAGGGAACCATGGCGTCACCCTTCGACAAGCTCAGGGTGACACTATTTTCATATAAAAGGAGATGAAAGAAATTGAGTGTATTGGTTCCCAGAATGATGTTTTTTACCAAAGGGGTGGGTACTCATAAGGAGGAACTTCATTCTTTCGAATTGGCACTCCGGGATGCCGGCATTGAAAAGTGCAACCTGGTGCAGGTATCCAGCATCCTGCCGCCCCACTGCAAGGTTATATCCCGGGCGCAGGGGCTGAAATCGCTGCTGCCCGGCGCCATCACATACTGCGTTTTGAGTCGTTGCTGCAGCAATGAACCGCGGCGGCTGCTGGCTGCTTCGGTAGGATGCGCTATTCCCACCGATAAGAAGGCCTATGGTTACATAAGCGAGCATCATTCCTTCGGCCAGACGGAGCGGCAGGCGGGAGATTATGCGGAAGATCTGGCAGCGGCCATGCTGGCCTCGACGCTGGGAATCGATTTCAATATCGATGAAAGCTGGGATGAAAAGAAAGAGATATTCAAGATAAGCGGCAAGATCGTGAGTACGCGGAATATAACGCAGTCCAGTATCGTCAAGAATCAGGGTTTCACAACGGTAATTGCTGTAGCTGTATTCGTTTTCTGAGCAAAGCGGGTTGCCAGGATAATTAACTCCCTGGTCCGAAGGGAGCGAAGGATCTGTCTCCCCTGACCCCGATAAACGGGATAAGTAAGTTTACGAAATTATTTTTTGCCACTCTTTTCAGTACCCCCTTGAGGGGTAAAAAAGCGCAGAAAATAATTTCTTACTTACTAATGTCAGCGACCCTGCACTTTGTTCCGGGAGCGCGGTCGGGTGTCCTTTTTGTGAGAGCATCAGTCTTGGTTCTTTAGAGAAGAAGCGGGCCTATGTTAACCTACCTGTTCACCTCTTATGCTTATGCCATCCCCCCCATCCTTGGTTTCTTCGTCCTCTTTTCCCTGTCGCTGATTGCCCTGCTCAAGGGTAAAAGAAATGCCACCAACGGGCTGTTTGCCGGTCTGTGCTTTTTCGGCGCCATTATCAATGCCGATGTCGCCCTGGTGTCCCTGATTCCCGATAAGAACCTTGCCCTTAAGGTTGACCGGTTCACTTATTTCTTTTTCGTCTTCAGCCTGCCCGTCTTCATCCAGTTCGTCCACACCTTTCTCGGGATCAAGCGGCGGGCCTGGCTCGAATATCTGGCCTATTTTTGCAGTCTGTTTTTTCTTTTCTTTACCCCTTCCTCGCTTTTCATCAGCGGCTTAAAGGCTTTCGAATACGGCACGATCGCCCAGGCCGGCCCCCTCTACATCGCCTTTGCCATTGTAACGTTGATTACGGTGAGTTATTGCATTTTTACGTTATTCCTGGCCATGAGAAGAACCAGGGACAATCAGTTGAAAAACAGGATCAAGTACATCCTGGGAGGCATGGGGCTAAGCAGTGTCCTGCTGATTGGCGACGTCCTGCCCGTCCTCGGTGTTCCCATCTATCCACCGGGTAATTTCAGCTTCATCCCGGCGATCTTCCTGGCCGTCGGGGTGCTTAAGTTCGATCTTTTGGACATCGGCGCCGTCATCCGCCGGGGAACTGTGTATTTCCTGCTCACGATGCTGCTGGTGGTTTCCTACTTCTTCATTATTTATTTCGTGAACAGTTTCCTGGTTGTCCCGGGCCGGAGCACGGTGGTGCTGCCCTTGCTTCTGGCCCTGTTCATGGTCCTGCTCTTCAATCCCATGAAGGAGGCGGTGCAAAAATTCATCGACAACCTTTTCTTCCGGGGCAAGTATGATTACCAGCGGCTCCTCAAGGATATCAGCCGGGAATTGACCTCCCTTTTGAAAATCGACCAGATCAGGGAACTTTTGCTGAACACCCTGGCTGCTGCCTTGCAGGTAGACCAGGTCAGCCTCCTTCTTTATGACAGCAGTCAGGGGCGCTTCCGGGTACACGCGCGGGGCGGCGCGGGGAGCGTGGGAGACGGGGCGGCGCTTTTCGACCGCGCCCATCCGCTGGTTGATTTCCTGGAGGCCTCGGGGGAACCGCTCGGCAAACTGGCGGCGGAGCGGATCAAGGTGGGGCATGAGCGGCGCGAAAAGATCCTGCAATTATTTCATGACCTGGAAGTGCAGATGATCGTTCCCATGATTTCCCAGAAACAGTTGCTGGGCGTAATCGCCCTGGGAGAAAAGAAATCGGGAGAACTGCTCGTTCATGAAGACATGGAGCTGTTGACGACCATCGCCAACCAGGCGGTCACGGCCATCGAAAACGCCCATGCTTATGAAGAGATAGAAAAATTGAACCTCGAACTGGAACGGAAAGTGGCACAAAGGACCGCTTCTTTGCGCCAGACCCTGGAGGAAAAGGAAAAGGCGCAAAAGCAGCTCGTCCAATCGGAGAGCCTGGCCGCCATCGGGCAGCTGGTGGCGGGCGCCGCTCACGAACTCAATAATCCGCTGGCCAGTGCCTCCAGCCTCATTCAAACGAGCTTGGAAGCCATCTCGCAAACGGAATTGCGAGGGCATGAACTGGCGGACGATCTCAAGTTCTCTTTGAGAGAACTGAAGCGGATGAGCGAAATTGTGAAAAGTTTGCTGGACCTTTCGCGAAAAACACAGGTTTATATCGAACCGGTGCTGATCAACCTGGCCCTCGACGACGCCCTGAGGATTTTATACAATCAATATAAGTATCTCCGGGTGGAAATTGAAAAGCAATATGACGAAAACCTGCCGGTGGTTGAGGGAAATTTTGCCAATCTCGGACAGGTTTTCATCAACGTGCTGAAAAACGCCCTCCAATCCTTGCCGAACGGTAGCGGCCGGATAACTGTCACTACGAGTTATGATCGGCAGCGGGATTGCGTGGCGATCGAATGCCGCGATACGGGCAAGGGCATACCGGCGGAGCAGCAAAAGGATATCTTCAAACCGTTTTTCACTACCAAGGGGGTCGGAGAGGGTACGGGACTGGGCCTTTATATTTCCCACGAGATCATTAAACTGCATGGCGGCAGCATCGAGGTGAAGAGCGAAGAGGGCAGGGGCACAGCGGTGACGATCGGACTTCCCTGCAGAAGGAGCGAAACATGAGCGGGCTGGTAGTTGTAGATGACGAGGAAGGCGTCCGGAGGTCCCTGCGCAAAGTTCTCGAAGGCGACGGTTACAATGTCTTGCTGGCGGAAAACGGCGAACAGGCCATCGACATTGTGGGCAATAACGGTCGGGCGATCGAAACGGTGATTTCGGATTACCGGATGCCGGGGATTGACGGGCTGGAAACGCTTACGGCTATCGGCCGGATCAATCCCGAAATTACCCGCATCATGCTGACCGGCTATGCCACAATGGAAAGCGCCATCGAGGCGGTGAACGAGGGGATCGACGGCTTTCTGACCAAACCATTCGAAAATAACGAACTTAAGGCCAAGGTACGGGAGTATAATCTCAAGAAGCGCCTTAAGCAGTTCGTCTCGGAGCAGATCCTCAAGGAGTTGCAGCGGGGAGGGAATAGTATTCAGCCGCGCCGGCAGATCGTCAGCGTCGTTTTTTCCGATATTCGAGGCTTCACGGCCATGGCGGAGACGATGGACCCGGAGGCGCTGGCGAACATGTTGAATTACCGTTATTTTACCCCGCTCGATAACGTTATTCATGAGTTTGACGGGACTTTGGACAAGCATATCGGAGACAACATCATGGGGGTCTTCGGGGCGCCGGTCGCCTATGACAACGATGCCGAAAGGGCCGTGCTGAGCGCTTTGCGGATGCGGGACGCGATGAGGGGCATAAACGGAACCGCGGGTGCTGCGGACCGGCAGATCCTTGTGGGGATCGGCATTTGTACGGGGGAGGTCATGGCCGGTATCTTCGGCTCGCTGAGAAAAAAAGAATATACCGTCTTAGGTTCCGTCGTTAACATTGCGTCCCGTCTGGAACGACTGGCCCAAGCGGATCAAATCCTGATCTGCGAAGAAACCTATCGCCGTGTCCGGGATCGCATAAAAGCGGAGAAAATCGCCGTGCCCGCTATCAAGGGGATAGACCGCCCGCTCAATGTTTACAGTGTTTTGGGAGAGCTGTAAAGCAAGGCTCCGGAAAAATACCTTGACAAATTTGCGGTCCCCCTCTATAAGTACAAACTTCAATCAACGAATGTCGCGGGGTGGAGCAGTCCGGTAGCTCGTTGGGCTCATAACCCAAAGGTCGCAGGTTCGAATCCTGTCCCCGCTACCAATTAATTACCAGGGGTTAGCAATTTAGCTAACCCCTTTTTGTTAGGTTAAACCGAGGTACTCAATAAAATCGGCGCAGCCCGGACGGATAAAAGAACCCGACTAGAATGTTCGCCACCCTCCAACGTATCCCTCAATATGTTGAGGTTTCACCAAATATTGAGGCCAAACCAATCATTTCAAACTTCCATATCGTTCTCTCTATTTTATCTAACTAACTGTTATTAATATATTATTATAAAATTAAATTTCATATCGCTTATTGGCAAGGCACTTGCAAGCTCATTCACAGGATCGTTCTTTTAACGTGAAGGTATTTTTCACTACCACTACCGTTATAATAAAGCTCTTTGGCAAATAATTAGATAATAGAAGTCAGACGAGATGCTGCGATGCGCGTATTGAGTCTATTCTACTGGATGTTAACGAAAAGAGAATCATAGGGTCTTCGTGGTGATTGCCACCCTTACAGACCGGATCTTGAATGATGGACTCCAGTACTGGACAAGACGGCATAGGTGGCTCTCGTCTTTTTTTGAACAAATTGTGTAGTTTGTAATCCAAAGGAGATTCATCGTGAAATGGACAGGCATGTATCTTATTGGTTATGTGGCGTTGATCGGTGGTGTTATGGCTGCTCTCTGGAAAATGGGAGTTTTGGCCAGCATCGGCCTGACATGGACAGTGATTGGAATCATAATATTGATTGGATTTGGCATCATGATGGCCGCCTCCCACAGCGGCACCAAGGGAAACATCCAAATCGACCACAAATAATTCACCAGACGCCGTGATTGCAGCGTGCTGAAAGAACAAGGCCCAGAGGTGATTTCATGGGCTGATGGAGAACTTAGCGATATGGATTGGTTAGGCTGGCTCGGTTTCGCAGTAATCATCACCGGCATTGCGGCAATCACCGGCATCAAACCGAAGGGTACGCGACACGTCGCCCACACGAGATTGATGGGGATGGCAAGGCTAGTGCTGTTGGCGGCCATTATCATTGTCGGCTACCTGGTGTTTCGAACCCGATCCGGCGGCTGACGTTGTCGCGCAAAGCCTGATATTTTACCATTGCAAAGACTGGTAATTTAGTAATTACCACGCAAATGAAGGTACCTGATGCTAGTGCGTAAGCTTCAGGGAGGTGCAAAATGCAAAAGAGTCTTCAAAAACAACACCAGATTAAGATTCTCCCCGCCTTAATCGTAAATGAGAAGCTTAGATTGCAAAAGGTGGATATTGACGATGTTGTGCAAACGGTGCAGGGTGCCTTGTCACCGCATGTTGATGGTGGTATTGATGTGACAATAACACTCTTGGAAAAAAACCTTCGGATAATTAAAGACATTGCCCTTATGAAGGAAGCCTTGACTCTTCTTGTCAGCAATGTAATGGGCACAATGCCCGCTTACGGCAAGTTCTCACTGGCTATCAATCAGGCCAATTTTAAAATTAAATCTCTGCTCAATGGCGACGACTCTATCATAGGCGCATGCGCTTTCATGTACCTTGCAGGTGTAAGTATGTATATAAGTGATGAGAAGCTAAAGAAAAAAATACTTGAGCCCTTCTTTATTACAAGAACAGACGATAATGGTGTGCGTCTCGCCATAGCTTACCGCATCATTAAGCAGCATCATTTAAGGATAAAAGTAAGCAACCCCATGGGACAGGGTACAGGGGTCAACATCTATCTTCCACTTAACAGGTTGGAAATCGTGAGTATGATGTCAATACCGATAGAGTAAACCTTTGTGCAGCGTCAATATTCAGGACATACAATTAAACCAAATGAAGGCATCCACCTTCAAATATCTTTACGCTCTTTCTTTGCGTAATGCTCAATGTCAAAACATTTCAAAATCGTTAGGTGGGTGTAAGGGGCGCTCATAAATTTTATTAAAACACGATATTTTTAAGAAAAAGTCAATAATCTGAATAATCCCCGGAAAGCCGCGTCAGTTCGCCATCTGCAAGCTTTGTGATTTTCACGTCGGCAGGATGGCTTTCAAACGTTTAGAACAGGGCATGTGAGCGCTGTGCCAGATTTCTTTGAGGGGTCTACGGATGGCCTCGCTCTGGTAAACAGGCGGCTTGCCTCTTTTCTTTGCTTTCGGTTTTGTAAAGCGTTTGAAGCCCTTCAGAACTCTAATGGCATGTTTGATGTGGTATCCGCAAGTGGCACAGTATTCATTCAGAATGGCGGTTTTTTCCTGACGGGTGGCATTTTTATAGCGTAAATGGACTGCCTCCGTATACTCTCTTTTGGATCGCGGGCTAATAATTCTCCCTCCTTGGGAATTAGGTGTTCGGTAACACCTAATTATGAGTCAATGATCTCTTTCTAGTCACCCTTTGGGTAACATTTATTATGATTCAATTCGGTGCCAATATCTCATTGACATACAAATTTATTATGCTAATACTGCACCGGCGCGAAATAATAATTTGTCAAAAAAATCAAGCAAGAGGTGAATAAATGGCTAAGAAGGTGTTTGAAATTGAGGGTATTTCTGCGGCGCCGGGGACTATCGGCAAAGGATTTATTAAAGTTGGAGAATTTTGCGACAATAGTCCTGTAAATATGCCGGTCATGATCCTCAATGGAGCGGGCGAAGGGCCGGTTCTCTTAATGCTGGCAGCAGTCCACGGCCACGAAGTGGTGGGGACTGAAGCCGTTAAGCGGGTTATAACAAGTTTAGATCCCAAACAGGTGAAAGGGACAATCGTCGGCATCCCCGTCGCTAATATCCCTGCTTATGTCCAGGATTCGCGGATCAATCTTATGGAGCAGCCTACGGGCGGCAATGACATGAGCGTCATGATCAGAAAAGGGGAAATTGCGGATGGGCCCCAAAGCCAGGTGATAGCAAATATCCTTCATGAAAAGATCTTTCCCAGGATCGACGTGGCGATCGACCTCCATTCCTCGGCTCCTGGTACCTTTAACTACCCTAGGGCGATTGTCGTAGGCGATAGCATCAAAATCTCTAATGAGCTGCGCGCAAAATGCCATGCCCTGGGCGTAGCCTGCAATTTTGAATTAGTTTTCCGGCCATCCAAGCCGCAATGGAAGGGTATGTATTTTATTCCGGGCTCGATGTTGGAGACGAAATACGGCATTCCTTCCATCATCCTGGAAACAGGCGCTTCCCCGACCACCGACGATGTTGATTCGATTATCTATGGCATCGATAACATTCTGAAGCATTTGAAGATGATTCCCGGTAAACCGGCCAAGAAAAATAAGCAGCTTTACCTGGACCGTCTGGTTGCCTTCCGGGCCAAGAGCGGCGGGATCTTCCGGCTGATCGTCAAAATGGGCGCCAACGTCAAAAAAGGCGATGTGATTGGAGAAACGACCAACCTTTTTAATGAGGTTGTTGAAACAATTCGGGCCACGGAAGAGGGGCACGTCATGAAGATAGCTACTTCTGCCCTCATGACTACCGGGGTGCGTGCTGCCGTTATCGGTACTCCAATCAAGAAGTGAACAAGGGGTCTAGAAATGTGGTTTGAAGGGTTGTTGGTCGTTCTGAAGCCAATAAATCTGTTCTACCTGATGCTGGGGAACTTTATAGGTCTGATCTTTGGCGTCCTGCCTGCAGTGGGTCCCGCATTTGGAGTGGCTCTGATGTTGCCGTTCACATTCGGAATGGAACCTGCAACCGCAATTATCTTTCTGTGTGCAGTCCATGCGACGTGCGCCTATGGTGACTCGGTTACATCGATTCTGATGAAAATCCCCGGAAGTTCAGCGACCGTCCCTTCATCATGGGATGGTTTTCCGCTCACGCAACAGGGAAAAGGGGGGATGGCTTTAGGGATAGCCGCTTTTGGTTCTTTTGTCGGAGGATTTATCGGGTGGTTGTTCCTGATAGCTATTGCCAAGCCGATCACCCAGTTTGCCATAGAAATCGGTGCACCAGAGTATTTTGCTCTCGGCGTGATGGCTTTAGGGCTCATATCCCTCGCCTCAAAGGGAGAGACCCTGAAAGGGCTGCTCTGGGCATGTATCGGCTTGGCGATCTCCTTTGTCGGAGGGGATCCGATTACGGGTTTGACATCACGATTTTCCTTTGGTGTTGTGTGGCTTGAAGGAGGAGTACCCATAGTTGTTTGCATGCTGGGCCTGTTTGCCGTGACGCAGGTAACAAAAATGATGGAAGAAGGAGAAAACATCGTCCAGGTCATGGCCGTCAAAGACAGTGTCCTTTCGGGATTCGGGGCGGTCTTGAAACGTCCGTTTACGATCTTAAGAGCTTCCATGGTGGGCCTCTGGGTTGGGGTGCTCCCAGCGCTCGGAACAACTCTTGCCTCGATAACGGGGTATTTAGTTGAACAAAAATACTCTCCCGAGAAAGCAGAGTTTGGGCATGGAGCGCCGGCAGGTTTGGTAGCCGCAGAAGTTAGCAAGGGGTCATGTGTCGTAGGTGACCTCATCCCTACTTTCACCTTGGGCATTCCCGGGTCGATCACCGGGGCTATAATCATGGGGGCCTTGATAATTCATGGGATCGATCCCGGACCGCGGTTCATGACCTCCGGTGTGTTACCTTACGCGGTGTTTACCGGGATACTGATGACACAGGCCTGCCTCTTGATTACGGGTATGTCGGTGGCAAAGTATTTCGCTAAAATCGTCTTTGTGCCGAACGCTATACTTGCTCCCTTGATTGTATCCTTGTGTTTCCTGGGTTCCTTCACAGACAGGAATACGATCTTTGATGTCGGTCTCATGGTCTCGTTTGGGTTCATTGGTTTTTTGTCTGTTCGCGCCGGATATCCTGTAGTATCCATGTTATTGGGTATCCTATTGGGCCCCCTGGTAGAGGTAAATTTTTTCCGCTCCCTGCGGATAGGCCTTGATTCCTACGCAATATTCGTAACCCGCCCCATTGCCCTGGGAATCTTGCTTATTACAGTCGCCTTCATGACGTGGCCTTTCGTTTCACCGTTGTTCAAGAGGGGGGAAAGCGATATCCCCTCAGCGGAGGAAGCGGAGGAAGCAGAGTCAGGGGAATCGCCGACTGATTTTGTGGCTATCGAATTCGGTTTGCTCATTGCCGTTGTTATTTTCTTTGGGTTAATCCAATGGGAATCATGGCATTACAGCAAGGATACAGGGATGTTTCCCAAAGGGGTTTCCATTGTTGGCATGATACTGGCTATCTATCATTTGCTGATCCTGGTGCCCAGGATGGGGATGGGCTACCGAAAAGAGCTAAAAGAGGAAGCACTCAAGGTCTGCATGCCTCCTTGGGTTTCTTTTTTTGGGTTTGCTGCCTATCTCTTGATGATTTACTTGATAGGATTCCCCCTGGCAACGGCTGGTTATGTGGCAGGCACGGGATGGAGAGCAGGTTATCGGCGCATTACTGTCTTGGCGCCTTTATCTGTTGGCGTTGGAGGGACTATCTATCTTTTAGCGTGGGCCATGAGAATCCCGATATCTGTATGGGGACTATTCGGGGCTTCTTAATTACAGGAGGATATAATGAAATCATCGACAAAAAAGAGCAGTCTGCTGGTTTGGCATGTTGCGTTGTTAGCAGTCACGGTGTTATTTACGAATATGACGTGTTTGTCAGAAGCAGCTTCATATCCCGAACAGGATATTACCTTTGTCGTGCCGTTCAGACCCGGCGGTGGACTGGATACGCAGGCGCGCCTTTTGGCTCCTTTTATTAAAAAGTACCTGCCCAAACAGGTCAATGTGGTCATAGAAAATCAACCTACTGCGGGCGGCAAAGTCGGGGCCCTAAAGGTATTCGGTGCCAAGCCGGACGGATACACCATCGGCATCCTGGCGCCCAATTCCGTGGCATTACTCAATGCCAAGGGCGAAATAGGAAAGACAAAGCTTGCCGACCTTGCGTATCTTTGCAGAACTACCTATGCACCCTATATGCTAACGCTGAGCGCACGAACTCAATTCAAGAATATCAGCGAAATGAGAGGGCAGCGGGTAAGATTCGGGGGAACGACGTCCGTTGTCTTTCAGGCGGCGATGATAGCCCAACAGCTGGGTGCAAAGATGGTATTTGTGACCTATGACGGTTTTCCCGACGCGTCCATGGCCGCCATGAGAGGAGATGTGGACGCAACCTTTTTCAACTGGGATAGCGGGATCAAACATGTGGAAGCGAGTGAAGGGAAATTGAAGACAATTTTCATAGCCTCGGAAAAACGCCTGCCAGAGTTACCAAATCTTCCCACCGCCAAGGAAGCAGGGTTGGCGCTGGATCGTGATGTCATATCGGTTATGGCTGCCCACAACGTGGTGCTTGCTCCCGCCGGCCTCTCACCTGAAGTTAAGGGCAGCTTGGAAAAAGCGGTCCAGAAGGCCATTAACGATCCGGAATTGGGGATCCAGATGCAGAAGGCTAATTATTTTGTAAAGCCGCTCACCCCCAAGGAAACGAAAGATTATGTTCTGGGGATTGCGTCGCTGTATTTGAAATATAAAGGAATGATTGACGAAGTGAAATAAGCATTTTCCAGATCGGAATGTAATTTTGCTCCGAAACTGATCGAACTTAAGAGGGTGAGACTGATGCGATTCCAAGCCGTATTGACTCCGACGGAATCCAAAAAATTAATTGCCAAGGCCGTTCTCCAAACGGAGGAAATGAAGGAGGCCCTGGCCGAGGATATTGTAGTTATTCATCCCAGCAGCACTACGGTCTTTATGCTTGAGGAACTGGGGATTGCCAGGCCCGCAAGCTGGTGGATTTGCGGACTCATTCAGCCGCGTGGGTTATGTGCAAGCGGACAAATATTGGATGAATCGAGGGGGGCCCGCTTTGAGCCGCATAAGTATGCCCACTCTTGGATGCTGGATAAAGGGAGTCTCGTTGCGCAGTCTACATTATCGGAAACGTTGGAACGTATGGGGTCAAACAGCGTCTACATCAAGGGAGCAAATGCCATTGATCCTGATGGTAAGGTAGGCATTCTGTTTGCTGCGAAGGGCGCAGGGACGGTAGGCATTGTCATAAGGGAACAGAGAAAAAGAGGCTTCCATATTTTACTCACAGTAGGATTGGAAAAGTTCATACCAACCAAGATCAAGGATTGTTCAAAAGCCGCCGCGCTGCCTGCTATTTCAGGCGCTCACGGCACCCCCTGCGGGGTGATACCCATACAGGGAAGGGTTATTCATGAAATTCAGGCATTCCAACTGCTCTGCGGAGTTGAGGCTATTCCCGTAGCGTCCGGCGGAGTTGCCGGTGCGGAAGGTTGTGTGGTATTTATCCTAAAGGGGACCCGGGAAGAAATCCGTAAGGCGGAAACGCTGCTGTCGCAAATCAAGGGCACCCGCCTTCCGCAAATCTATTTGTTGGATTGCGAAGTTTGCCCCCGCGAGAAATGCTGCAACTCGCCTCTGTTCAAAACCATCATTAGTTAATAAATAAAGGTTGTTATACGTCACGCTCCAGCTCGGCGCGGATCGCCTCGACCGGCACCTTGATGTCGACGCCGGCGCGTTCCTCCTGCAGCAGCATAAAGACGCGAGAATCACGCTCACCCCAGTCGCGGTTTAGCGCTTCGGTCATTTCGGCATGGGTTAGATTGGCAAGGCGCATAGGTACTCCCAGTTCGCGCGCAAGTTCCGTGGCCAGCGTGACGTCCTTATGGGCGAGCTTGAGGGCGAAGGCCGGTGGATCAAACTTACCGGGCAGGAACTGGTCTGCGATACGGTCGAAGGTCCGCATGCGTCCCAGCGCACCTTGGCGGATGGCCGACCAGAGCTCAAGAGGATCGACCCCGGCCTTCACCCCCAGTGTGAAGACTTCCGCCACGGCGCAAAGCATCGTGTAGCCTGCGCAGTTGTGCACAAGCTTAGCGATCGAACCTGTGCCAATGGGTCCGATATAAAGGATCTGATCGCCGAGCGCCTCCAGTACGGGACGGAAACGGTCGAAAACCGCGCGTTCACCGCCGACCCATAGTGCGAGCTTACGGCTTTTTGCACCTTTCGGACCGCCGCTCACCGGCGCGTCAAGCACCGGAATGCCTTTGGCAGCAAAGCGCTCATGCAGACGGCGAATGACCGTCGGCGAATTGGTGGAGAGGTCAAACCATGCCGCGCCCGGCAGCATACCTCGATACAATCCTTCTGCGACTGCCTCTACTTCGGGCGGGCCGGGAAGCGAGGTGAAAACGATTTCTGATGCCACGGCCACCTGGTACGGGTCTTCGGCCCAGGTCGCCCCGGCGTCGAGGTGCGGTTTGGCGGAGTCACGCCTACGGCTGTGAACGACTAGTTCGTGACCAACGGCGATAGCATTGAGCGCCATGGAACTGCCCATGGTCCCCAAGCCTATAAACCCGATACGCATATGTCCTTCTCCATTTACCTTGATATAACCGGCTTTCAGCCAGGGGAAGTATAAGAAAATAACAGCTTGGTGTCAAGATAAGAGAACCACATGAACCAGTTTAAGACTCTGACAGCCTCATTATTGGGGTATTTCCCCAATTGATCGACCCTAACCATATGATATACTTCCCAAAAATGCTTGTCAGGAACTTGTCTGCAAATATAATGTTCAAATGTTGCTGTTTAAATGAAAAATATCTGATAATATTTGTATAAATATTAAAATACACGACAGGGAAACCATTATGCCGGAGACATTCGATATCCTGGTGATTGGAGCGGGACCGGGCGGCCATGCGGCAGTGGTTCGGTCAGCAGGACATGGGGCTCGGTCGGCAATCATTGAGAGGCAGGGATGGGGCAGAACCTGCACTTACCGGGGATGCATTCCCACCAAGGCACTCCTGGCGTGTAGCCGGCGTTACACGGAACTGAAGAAGTTCGGTCGGATGGGCGGGCGTGCGCGTGGTGGATACATCCTTCGATTATGCCGCGATGAAACGGCACCAGGATCAGATCATGAAAATCTCCGCGATGGGCGTTCAGAAATCGCTTGAGGAGAGCGGCGTGGAGGTGAAAAGTGGTGTGGGGCGGATTCTCTTCCCGTGCGAGGTCGAGTTGACCGCCCCTGACGGCCGCCGTGAGCGCCTCTCTGCCCGGAACATGGTTATAGCCTGGGGATCGGAACCCTTGCTGCCGCTCGGTGTGCATCTGTCGGAACGGATACTGACATCCGACAGTCTCCTCTCTCTGCGGACTACGCCCTAATCTGCACGGGGAGAAAGCCGCTGTTCAACACGGAGGAGTTGAACGCATTGAGGATACTTCATGACCGGCGGGGATGAGATGAGACCGGCCAGCCCCAGGAAGCGGTCCGGCCGGAAGGACAGTGAGTTGCCATCACTGGCCAAGTCGGGCCAGGACTGGACGTAAATAGTGAAGGCCAAATGGCCGCAATTTTTTTAGTAAGTTAGAAATTATTATTTGCTTTTTTTTTCGGCAAAGAAAATTTCGGTAACTTACTTATCCCGTTTACCAGGACTAGCTACCGGAAAGGACGAATGATAATGACGATCTCAGGCAAGGGAGAATCCATGCTCTCGCAGCAACTGGCGGCTCATTTCAGCCGCATCGATTACTCAACCTTAAACGCCGCTGCTATTGCCGGCTCCAAGGCCCTCCTGTTGGACTACCTCGGAGTGGCTCTTTGCGGCAGCAGCACGGAGAGCGGCCGGCTGGCATCCCGGCTGTCGCTCGACCAAGGGGGAATCCCGGAGGCAACCCTCATCGGCGCCAATTGTTCCGTCCCGGCGGCCGGGGCGGCCTTTGCCAATGCCATCTCCGCGCACAGTCTGGAGCTGGACGATGTTGATCAGGAAGCGCTGTTCCATTTCGGTCCGCCGGTGGTTTCCGCCGCTTTGGCGATCGGCGAGGCGCGGGGCTGTTCCGGGCCGGAGTTGATCGCCGCCGTTTTCTGCGGCTGCGAAATGATGGAGCGCTTGAGCCGGGCGGCTAACCCGGCCCTGCGTAACCGCGGTTTCCACACCACAGCCGCGGCGGGCGTGTTCGGCGCCGCTCTGGCCAGCGCCAAACTCCTGAAACTCGCTGACGAACAGGTCGTCAGCGCCCTCGGGTTGGCGGGGGCCCAGGCTTCGGGCCTCATGGAAATGTACGGCAGTAATATGCAGAAGCGTTTTAATCCCGGTCCGGCGGCACGGAATGGCGTGACCGCCGCCCGTCTGGCCGAACTTGGTTTTACGGGCGCCGAAACTATTTTTGAGGGCGAACGGGGATTTCTCAATGCCTTTGCCGGTGGTGAAGCCAATTCCGCTGCCCTGATTCCCCAGGCCAGCGAGCCCTATCGCCTGGAGGTGGAGTTCAAGGCCTATGCCTGTGCCCGTCCCATCCACCCGGCCATCGATGCCCTGCTGAGCCTTCGCCCCCAGATTTATCCCCGCCTGTCGGATGTTGAAGGCATCCGCATTTACCGCCATCCCATGTGGGCGCATTATCACGTAAACAACCAGCCCCGCTCCTACCACGAAGCCCAGGTGAGTCTTCCCTATGCTGCCGCCGTAGCCCTGACGGAAGGCGATGCCTTCCTGGAACAGTTTGAGCAGTTTGAGGTGCTCCTGCCGAAAATATCCGCATTGATGGAAAAAGTAACCATAGCGCCTGCTGACGGCCTGCCCAGTACCATATGCTGCCGGGTGGAAATTACGTTGGCCGGGGGCAAGTCCCTTTACTCCCAGGTGGACTATCCGAAGGGTTCGATCCAAAACCCCATGACCGCTCCGGAGCGGGAGGCCAAGTTTGCCAAGCTCACCGCCCGGGTCATTTCTCCGGAAAAGATACGGGAAATCATCGAGTTGGTAAACAACCTGGAGAAAATCTCTCAGATCCGGGATTTCACCGGACATCTGAAACTATCTTAAGGAGAAAGCATGGAGATGTCACCTACGGCGAGACTTGCCGAGTTTGTTGCCGCCCTGAAATATCAAGACCTGCCGCCCGAGGTGATACGGCACATGAAGCTCTGTCTGCTCGATACCATCGGGTGCGGTATCTATGGTTCCACCCTGCCCTGGGGGGGAATTTTAGCGGAATTTGTCCGCAGCCGGGGAGGGGTCCCCGAGGCTTCGGTCTGGGGCGGAACGGCCAAAATCCCGGCAGAAGCAGCGGTCCTGGCCAACGGAACCTTCATCCACGGTTTCGAGATGGATGATCTCCATCCGCGCAGCATCCTGCACCCCGGCTCGGTGACCATGCCCGTCGTTATCGCCTTGGCGGAAGCCAAGGACGGGATATCGGGCCGGGACGCCCTGACGGCCATGATTGCAGGGTACGAAGTCGGGGCACGCACGGGTATGGCCGTGGGAGCCGAGCATTTACGGCGCGGCTTTCATCCCACCGGCACGATAGGGACCTTCGCGGCGGCGGCAGCAGCCAGCAAGATTTTGGGGTTGTCCCCAGGCCTGACGGTGCAGGCCCTAGGCATAGGCGGCACCCAGGCGGCCGGCCTGATGGCTGCCCAGTACTCCTCCATGGTTAAGCGGATGCATGCCGGCCGGGCCGGGCAGAGCGGCGTATATGGAGCACTGCTGGCAGAGCGCGGCTTCACGGGTATCACGGATATCCTGGAAGCCCAGTACGGCGGTTTCTGCACTACCTATGCCGAAAAACCCGACCTGGCCAGCCTGACTGCGGGCTTGGGAGAAACATACGAGACCATGAATGTGGGTTTCAAGCCCTATTGTTGCTGCGGAAGCAATCATACGAGTCTGGACGGGGTGAAGGAACTGCTGGCCAAGTACAACCTGAAGCCCGCACAGATCGCGCGAGTACGGATATATACCACCCGGGCGACCAAAATGCATGTGGGTTGGCCCTACGTCCCGGAGAGCATCACCACGGCCCAGATGAACCTTTACTACTGCGTCGCGGTCCTGCTCGCCGATGGGGAGATCTTTGTCGATCAGTTCCAGCCGGAACGCCTGGCCGATCCCGCCATCCTGGCCTGGATCGACCAGATAGAGGTCATCCATGACCCGAAGCTCGATGCGGCGGGAGACGCCGGACGGCATGCGATCCGGCTAAAGTTTGTGCTTCTTGATGGGACGGTCCGGGCCACGGAAGTACGGCATGCCTGGGGAAGCCCCCACCGGCCCATGAAGGAAGAAGAGGTCAGGCGGAAATTTGCCCTGCTTGCCGGCAAAGTCCTGCCGCCTGAGGATGTGGAAAAGCTAGCTACCCTTATCGACCATCTGGAACAGTTGGATAACTTGGCCCCCCTGATCGAGATACTGAGGAGGTAAGAAGGAAATGAAAACAAAGACTGCCATTTTGAGAAAAATGCTGACCGAGCCGGGACTGATTCTCCTGCCCGGAGTTTATGACGCCCTGAGTGCCAAGTTGGCCGTAGCAGCGGGCTTTAAAGCCATTTACCTGTCCGGTTCGGCCATTGCCATGAGCCAGTTTGCTTATCCCGACATCGGTTTGCCGACTATGAGCGAGGTAATAGAACAGGCGCGCCGGGTCACCGCGGCCGTGGACGTGCCCGTGGTAGTGGATATCGACACGGGATACGGAAACGCGGTTAATGTCCTGAGAACCATTCGGGAAGCCGAAGCCGCGGGGATAGCCGCTGTCCAGATCGAGGATCAGTTATTTCCCAAAAAATGCGGACATTTTGAGGGTAAGGAGATCGTCCCGAGCGACGAAATGGTAGGCAAGATCAGGGCGGCCGTTACCGCACGCCGCCAGGATATCGTCATCATCGGCCGCACGGATGCCCGGGCCGTCACAAACTTGGCCGATGCCATCCAAAGGGGCCGGGCCTATGCCGAGGCTGGGGCTGATGTGGTCTTCGTCGAGGCCCCCCGATCTACCGAGGAAATGGCGCAAGTAACGAGTTCCATCCCGGCCCCGCTGCTCATCAACATGGTGGAAGGAGGCAAAACCCCTCAGCTGACACTGGCCGAACTCCAGGCCTTGGGCTTTAAAATCGCCCTCTATCCGACGGCTTGCATCAGAGTCGTGGCGCAAACGCTCCAGACTTTTTACGGGCATCTGCTCCGGCAGGGCTCTACGGCCGACATCCTGGATCAGATGGTTTCCTTCAAGGGACGCAATGAGATCACCGGCTTGGCCTGGTACGAGGAATGGGCACGGAAGTTCGGGGGTAAGTGAAAAATAACCTGCCACAGAGGGCGTCGGGACTGTTTTATCGGTTATTTCCAATGATGTCCGGTTAAGGATTTGCATATGATTGATCCTAATTTGGCGGTTGATAGTACCAGACGCCTCTTTCATTTACAATGTCCTCGAAGCTCATTTCGTTGCGGATATTGATGGAGATTTCTCTCAGACCTTTGACCCAACCTTTTCATGACGCTGATCATGGCAGCTTTCGATTCGGCAAGGTTGTCGTTGTGTCGGTTTATCTCGATCGGCGTTTTACAGCCCCCCAGAAAGCCGAGATGGTGATGCCGATGTTATTGACGCCATTAATGCGATGATCGACGGTCACCCCCGCTGGGGTTTCTGGAAGACGTTTAAAGCAATGACTTGACCGAAACAAACCGTTATCGCTAGGGCTGATCGTAAACGTCACGAATCTACCGTAAGGAGGCTATCCAGACATGAAGATTGATCAAAAAAATGTTCTCAGAACCTCGGTTGTGGCGGACGGCGCATTAATGGGCGGACAACTGGCTTACGGCGCGGGCCGAAATGAAATGATACCGCCCAAAGAGAAAATACCGGTGACTGCCGAGGCCGATGTCGTTGTTATCGGGGCCGGCCCGGGAGGCTTTGGCGCGGCTCTGCGTGCGGCGCGGATGGGTGCGCAGACGGTTCTCATAGAGAGGTATGACGTGCCGGGTGGCGTCCACACAGTAGGTCTTCAGGGCGCGTACAATGCTGGTGTTGGCGGCATCCATACCGAGTTGATGCAGCGGCTCAGTAATGAAGGCGAGGTGTACACTGCCACGGAAAAAACATATCCGGATTTCGCTGGTAATCCGCTCTCTCACTATGATTGGGGCCTTAAACCAGGCAGCCCTCTGTCAAGAAGCACCTTCAATCCCGAAGGGGGCGGAAATGTTATGTTGGCCATGTTGCGTGAGGCAGGCGTAAAAGTGTTTTATAATGCGAGCTTTATTGACGTGATTACAAAAAAGCTCCGAAATGGTGTTACCACCATTCAAGCTGTCATCATGAAAGACGCCTCTGGTATGCGGGCCATAAAAGGAAAAGTTTTCGTAGACGGTTCGGGAACAGCTGAAGTGGCTGCGCGGGCCGGCGCTCCTTTTGTACGGGGGGGCGGACCACAGCATCCGACATTGGCGGGTGAAAAACAGAGCTGGCCCATTCCGGGTGGACTGCTCTGGATAATGACCGGCATTGATTTTGAGAAAACGGTCTGGTATCAGAAGAGCCATAACGACCCTATGCTGAGCAAACTCATTTCTGTTGCCGTGGCGGCAAAAGATATTCCTGCTAACCTCTTCAGACCCAGACTGTCAGGTGGTTGCGTTTACGGCGATGTTTACATAGGGCATCCTACTCTGGACATGAGCCCAATCCAAGGTCCTAACACTTTCATATTTTGGGAGAATGTCCCTTACGAGTGGGCGCTTCATATCGATGACGACGCTGGCGATATGCTTCGTGCAGAGGTGGCAATGAGAGATTTTATTGATGCAGAGGCTAAATTTCTGAAGAAGTATGTTCCGGGGTTTAAAAATGCTTTTACCACGAATATCAGCCATTATATCGGGGTGCGTGACGGCCGCCACCCCATAGGAGAATATTTGTTCTCCCTGGACGATGCCTTGAACGGCAGAAGGTTTCCCGACGCAGTGACAAAGCCAATGACCAGGAGTTTTCATTGGGACTGCGGAAAACCCCACACCTTTGAAGTCCCTTATCGATGTTTCCTGCCAAGGAAAGTGAACAATCTCTTGCTGACAGGTGCGTCTCTTTCTTTTGCCTACGAGACAATTTTCAGGGCCATGAGGAACTTCCCCTGGTGCATGCAAACCGGAGAAATAGCGGGATATGCCGCAGCTCGGTCAGTAGCTCAGGGATGTCCACCCAACCAGTACAAATGGACCACACCCCTATTTTAGAATTTTTCGGGCCTGGGACTCTCCCCAAATCCACACGGAACTTATTAATGCGAGCTTTCCATGGGGTCGTAAATCGAGCGGGGCATTCCTGTTTTGATAGCCCAGCATTATGATGCTAATGATCATTTTCATCAACCTCAGTCCTGTTGTTACTGGGAAGTTGGGGTAATATATGAATTTCGCTCTTTGCTTTCTTGTCAGATTATTTTAGAAAAAAGGGGCGTACATCACGGTGCCATCTTATTGATTGCCAAGCGAAGATTTGAGGTAGGTGATGGTTTTTCTGTCATTGAGAATAAGCATGTATTCTAAAGGTGAGTCCAGTTCACTTTTCACCACTAAGATTGGTTCGCCGTCAAAGCCATTCTGGCTTGTCTATTTTAAGAGAGATCTAAAGATGTCCTTGGCTAATTTTGTAAATTCCTCCTCCCTGCTGAGAACATCCGCATCATCGGCAAATAAATATTTTGCCGCAGGATCTCTGAGCCAGTCGGCGTCCAAATGGTCAGTTGGAACATCGACGCGGGCGCTTTGGATACCTGATGCTCGACTGTAAACTGTTTGGCCCTCTTTAGTAAGCAGCCAGTTCAGAAAGACCTTAGCTGCGTTCGGATGAGCAGACTTGTTGATTAGTGAAATTACGCCGGGTGAGGAAGATAACCAGGTGCCTTCGGAGGGCGATATATAATTCAAAGGAGCTCCCACCTTCTTGAAACTTTCAATCACCTCCTGCACAATGCCAATCACTATGGGATATTTCCCACGGGCTACCCATTCTGTGGCCTGCCGCTGATCACGAGTAATCAAAGGTTCCTGCTTGGCTAATTCGCGCATATAGTCCATGCCCATTATATAACCCCCTACCGTACTGAATAATCTTAACCCACTCCCGGGGACTGTGGGGTCGCCGAGAACTAGTTTGCCTTTCCACTTTGGATTAAGGAAGTCTTTGTAAGACTTTATTTCCTGTGGCTTCACTAAGTCGGTATTCTGTGCCATACTCCCTACAGCGTATAGGGAAAAGCCCAAAGCATACTGGGCTTCTTTGTCGCAAAAGTATAATCTCCCTGCCCACCATCCCTTAGGATCAGTGACTTCCGGCAAGATTAGTAAAGGCTTCAAAGGGTCTAACATGCCTCTAGGCTTCATGTCATTCACTTGGGTAGTTGCGCCCGCTATGTATAGGTCGGCTAAATAAAGACCGGCCTTTCGTTCCTGAGTTAGTTTAGGAAGTAATTCCGATCCCCTTCCCACAATATACTCAACTGTAATATTATACCTTTTTTTGAAAACATCAGCGACGGATGTTCTGGTGGCAGGGATTGCGGTTGTGTAAATAACCACTTTTCCCTCTTTTGTCCCCGCAGCCACTGTTCGGTTCCATTCATTCTGCCAGGACGGTATGGAAGATGCACCTGAAGATACAGAGGTTTGTGCTAGTGCCGTGGTTTGTGCGGCCGCTGATTTGATGCCGCGACCATAAATCAGCGCAGTTACTAACACGATCACTATGGATACAGGAATCAACTTTTTCATCACTTTTCCTCCATATTTGATAAGCAGTGTTATCCCTTAGGAGAAAACTAAAACAAATTCCAAGTGTGTGTCAATTAGTTTCTTTCAACCTGTTTCTTCCATGTATCATTTCGATATCGCTGCCCGCGGCACGCGTAAGCGTTGGCTCACCGCGGCCATCAGGTGACGTGGATATGTATTTTCATTCATGGCGTGAATTATATCCATTCATGAGCGTATTTGCATGCGCAAGAAGGCGACCCTGCGCATAATGGCGAGAAATTGCCTAAATTGTGTCAGTTTTATGCTAATTGTAAAGACAATTGACAAATTGCATGATGTTATGAAGCGTTACATTATGATTCCTCGACAAGCTGAACAAACCATCCGGTCCCTCCTGCGGGTCGAAAAGTTCCCCAGTGTGATTTACTGACAATAATAAGGACACTGCTCAGGATAACCGGCAATTCTCCTTGACACTTACTGCCTAAACCGGACATATTTTCTACCGGTTAACGCAATATCGTAAATAACCATGATCAGGAGAAACCCATGCTTGAGACGATCAAGCCAGTGCTTTCAAATTAATCGGGCTGATGACCCAGCGAAAAAACAACGAAAAATTTAATGAAAAAGCCAGTGCGATATTTTATGATTAGTTGTTCATTTATGCCATATTGCCGCTATCAAATTTTTTTTGGAGGGGATATCCTGAATTACTTTGTTGGGTTAACAATAACTGTAAGATTAAACTTTATCGGTTAAGCTTAATCCTTCGAATAGAGGTTTCATCTCTGGTAAACGTTCCTGAATGACTTTCCAGACGGTCATCAGGTCTACGCCCATATAATCATGGATGAGAACATCCCTCATCCCTGCCATTTTGCTCCAAGGTATGTCGGAGTGTTTTTTCCTAAAGGATGGCGGAATATGCTTGGTAGCTTCGCCCAGGATTTCAAGACTCCTGATAACTGCATTGATAGTTTTTTTGTCTACTGAAAATACTTCGTAGGACATGCCCCGTGTGAATTCCTCAATATCAGCAATGGCGGTCATAATGTCGTTAAGGTAATCGGCAACTTCCTGCACCTTAGGCATACTCAACCTCGGACAGAATGCGTTTGCCGATGACCGGCTTAAGAGCTGATTCCATAACCAGATCAACTTTACCGTGGAGATGACTTTCAAGGTATTCGCGCAAGTCGAGAAAATCGAAGAGGTCAATATCTCGGCTGAAGGAAACGAGTATGTCGATATCGCTCCTTTTTCGCTGCTTTTCCTTGACATATGAGCCAAAAAGGCCGACTCTCCTGACGCCGTAGCGCACCTCCATTTCCTTTTTGTTGTTTCTGATAATGTTAAGGATTTCCTTCTTTCCCATAATTATGCTCGTTAAAATGCTTCGATTAATTCCTTCTCGCTTTAGCTTCATTATATTATGTACCCATTTCTATAAGGAATAGCAAGAACCTAAAAATTATTGCCAGACTAAAAAAGTCTGATTGTCACCACTGAAATGAACGGTCGAAAGAAATTTTTGTGGGACAATAAAACAATATTTTGCCTCACGATGGGCGCTATAGTTCTTTTGTGAATTTGTCCAGCAGCTCCATCACTTCTTCATCGTCTAAATCATACCAGCGTTGATAGAAGCTGGCGACGGCGAAATAACGGGTGTCGGCAATGATGAGACTGATGATGTCATCTGCAAGCGGTTTAATGAGGTTCCAGGCGCTGGCAGACGCAACGGGGACAGCCACGACAACCTTGGCGGCCTTCCGCTCCCGGATCGACTTGATGGCCGCCATCATGGTAAAGCCGGAAGCCAAACCGTCATCGATAATAATGGCTGTTTTTCCTTCTGCGGACAGCATGGGAAGCTTAGTCCGATAGACGGAATTACGGCGCTTTATTTCCTGTTTTATCTCTTCGGCATGGCGTTTTATCAGAACTTCTGAGTAGTTCAGGCTCTTTACCAGGGGTTCGTTGAGAACAATGACGCCGTCTTCCGTAACGGCGCCGTATCCCGCTTCCGGATTGGAAGGGATGGGGATCTTCCGTGTGATGATGAGATCGAGACGACATCCCAATGCCTTGGCTACTTCAACCGCTACCGGAATGCCACCCCGCGGTATGGCAAAAACAAGGGGGTCTTCCCGCTGGTAACGCCTTAATTCTTCGGCTAACCGTTGCCCGGCATCGGTGCGATCCCGTAAATGGGGGTAGGCTTCCTTGACGATCATGCTATTACCTCAATAACTGCCCCTCCTGGCAATATTTGATACGATTACAAAAAAGATTTTTCCATCTCTTTCCATCTTCCCAGTCAGATTACGGTGTTTCTTAGGATAATGCAATAAGGGTTGAATGGCAGTCTAATCACCGGCAAAAACCAACCATGAAAGATGCTCTTGATCTCGATCCCGCGCAGGTGCAGGCCGGATGGATGCAGACTTATTAATTGCCCCCCATATTCTTCTCCTATTTTATTATCATTGCCCTCCCATAAGATGCGGCATAAACTGTCCCAAAATTAAATAAATCAGGGATAAGCAGGAGGCGGGGGAAGAAAATGATAAATTATTCGTTCACATGTCCATTTCCATGCACTAACAAAATAAATGTTGATGCCGAAAATCGTGATGACGCTGTCATGAAGATTGTTATGGCAGGTGCCATGAGTTGCCGCAATCTCACCTATCAATGCTATTGTGAAAAATCGAATGTCAACCTATACCCAATACCGGACGAGGAGTTAATAAGTACCGTTAATCACCAGATGCGAATCGGCAATTAGCGCCCCCAAGCCAGATTTGGATTGTCAGGCATGGCATTTCTCTAACGGCGCTTCCCGCAGATATGATTATGATTCATCATCGCAGGCTGACCGCTTATATTTACAGGGACTGCTGCATATGAAAACCCGCATCTGTAGCCTCCTATTGGCGGTTCTTTTAAGTCAACCCATTTTATTGCCGCTTTTAGAAGCAAAGGCGCAGGCCGACACAAGGGTTGTGGTTACCTTTGCAGTGGGTGGCGCTGTCTGTGGCGGTGTTTTCTTTTTTTTCCGGTTTACGTCCAGAGGATCTCTATTCCAGCAACAGGAAAACGAAAGCGGCGCCCTGTTTAATCGAGGGCTGGATGGCTGGGCAATCGGATTCCCCTCCGTTAATTTCACGAAGGACGAAGGACTAAAAATGAGCCTTCCTGAGCATTCCTCCGAGACGGTGCAAATGGAACTGTTAAGATTTAGATTTTAATGTTCCTTACCGACCTAAGCTTTCAAAATAGCGGCAGGATAGAGGCGGATAATGTAGTATTCCCGTTGCAACAAGTCCCTTGTAAACAAAATGACGAAACTTGAGTCCATAGAAGATATAAAAAAAATCTTACGGGAGTTTAGCCTGCTTAATTCCCAACTTACCAATGACCAAGAGGTCCTTCGGGCATTCCGGAAGTCCTATGAAAAATTACTCGAACGGTTTTACCAGGAGAATCTGGAGATGGTCGCATACGTGGAATATAAAAAGGCCAAACAGGATTTTGAATATTTCGTGGACCTCGTGGAATCGGTTCATCGTTACTTTGCGGATGCTGAGCAAAGGGAGGCGGGTGAACCTTTGCATTGAATGCGAAGCCAATGAGGGTGTAGCTTCGGTGTTAAGGATCATTAATTGTCATCATCGCTGTTGTTAAATCACTTCAAATGACCTCAAAGCCAGGTCAGGTTAATAATTACGATCTCATGATGGCCTGTGCCGTCCTATGGGACTAAGGTCCAATATCATTTCTTTTCTCCTTGTTATAAAAGAGAATCAAAAGCCGGTGGGTGGTTCTTTATACCCTCCTCTCCACCCACTGGCCCCCCCCTTACAGAAAATCCGTGTCAGCATCCCAACAATAGGAGCGATCTGCCTGACCTTATGCCTGCAAACCTTGATATTATCCATCCAATCCCTTATAAAGAGCAAATCTTTGATCATTCCCGGAGGCCATCTTGAAAAGCAACTATTATGTCTTGCCGTAATTTTTCCCCTTTGGAGTAAGGAATTGGCGATCTTGATCTCGACAACTGGACGAAACATAAGGACCATTCTGTGAGAAATGAAGGGAGATAATCGATAAGATGGGCGTAGCAAATGAAAAGAAATTGACCAAAGCCGAATTCATTACCCGGGAAACATTGGACTGGATATCAGGGCAAGCAAAACAATCATCCCGCTTACGCAAGAATTATAATTTCCATACTTCTGATG
>ORJL011334351.1_pt1 | contig 34131 bp, 31 predicted proteins | sample 1779941 | NCBI WGS metagenome assembly ORJL01 (sample SAMEA104232317, study PRJEB22302) | groundwater metagenome | biome: forest; feature: aquifer; material: groundwater | place: USA | collected 2011-08-07 | depth 5.8 m | reverse complement strand
TGGGCGGCGGCACCCAGCTGGAGCGCACTGGACAGCTCGGCTTCTTCCTCATCACCGCCGAATCGAGCATCGGCGGCGGGCTGCGGCGCATCGAGGCGGTAACGGGACGAGGGGCCGAGGCCCTGGTGCGCGAGCGGTTCAAGGTGCTGGAAGAAGTCTCCAAAACTCTACAGGCTCCTGTCGTAACGGTAAGTGCAAAAGCTGCTTCAAATGTTGCGGAGTTGAAGGAAGCGTGGGTGACAGTTGCCTCCTTGGAGAGGGACGGCGCCTTGCACAGGGCAGAAGCTCTTCTGTCGCAAGTCAAGAAGGTGAACGGCATCTCGGTGCTTTCAGGTCGGGTGTCCGTGTCCAACCTGGAGACGATGAGGCAGGTTGGTGACTGGCTGCGGGACAAGCTGGGGTCCGGCGTTGTGGTGCTGGGCGACTCCAGCGGCAACATCATGAGCATGGTCTCCCCGGACTGGGTGGAGAAGGGCCTGAAGGCTGGCGACCTGGTCAAGGAGATCGCGAAGGTGGCGGGAGGCTCCGGTGGGGGCCGGCCTCATCTGGGGCAAGGCAAGGCCAAGGACCTGGGCAAGATGGATGAGGCGCTGAGGCAGGCGCCGGAAGTAGTGGGGAGGGCGCTGGCGGGCGAGGCCAAGGGAGGAAGCCGTTAGTGTCGAACGTGGGGCGTGGGAACCCGCAGCACAAGCCCCGATTACATCGGGGTGCCACCGGAGATTAGAAATGGGCCGCATCTTGTGTCTGGACCTGGGGCAGAAGCGCATTGGGATGGCAATGACCGATGCCATGGGTTCCATGGCGTTTCCCCTGGGCACGATCAACCGGACGCAACCGGAGCGCGACCTGGCGGCTATACTGTCGCTGGTGAGCGAGGAGAAAATAGAGACCATCGTCCTGGGGCTGCCCCTGACGCTCAAGGGAGAACAGGGGCAGGAAGCGCAGGCGGCACAGCTATTCCGGGAAGAACTGGCTGAGAAGACGGGGCTGCCCGTGGAGATGTGGGATGAGCGGTTGAGCACCGCCGCTGCGGAGAGGGCTATGGTGGAGGCTGGGGTCAAGAGAGAGAAGAGGCGGCAGGCGCGGGACACCGTGGCGGCGACCATTATCTTGCAGGGTTACCTTGACAACAAGAAAAGGCAGCAACGGGCTGGCGAAACCACAGAAAGGGGTGTCTCATGAAGCAGCTACGAGATAACTTGCTCCTCCAGTTCGTCGTCGTGAGCATTGTGGCCTTCGTGGTCCTGGGCATTATCCTTGGCCTTTTCGTGTCGCGACGGCTGAACACCTTCGTCCTTGACGAGACTGTCCGTGACGCAAGGCAGGTCGCTCAGGGGCCGCTAACAAGTAATGTCAGCGTTTCTGATTTCACGGGGCCGATGGACTCCGAGCGCTACGCTGCCTTCGACGAATTTGTCCGAAAGTACGTCGTATCCGAAAGCACGGCCCGGATCAAGCTCTGGAATTCGGCGGGGACCGTTGTCTATTCCAGCGATCCTACCCAGGTAGGACAGAACTATCCCATTGAAGATGAGTTGGGTGAGGCTCTGAGGGGCGGGGTATCGGCCGAGATATCGAAGCCGGCAAGGGCAGAGCACGAGACTGAGAGGTCTCTAGGGAGACTGGTCGAGGTGTACGTCCCGGTGCGCATGCCGGGCACCCCGGGAGTGGTGGGAGCATTCGAGGTCTACCAGTACTACGCGCCGGTGGGGGTCGCCATTGGAGATGTCACCAGGTTTGCCCTCGTGGCGATAGCCCTGGTCTTCCTGGCGCTCTTCTTGTCTCTCGTGGCCATAGTGCTGCGCGGCTGGAGGCGCATTCAGACGAGCCAGACGCTGTTGAACAACCGGGTCCGGGAGCTCCAGGGGCTGAACAACCTCTTCCAGACGTACCTCAATCAGAACTTTGAAGCCAAAGCACACGTGGATGTTTTTGGCAAGCGTTTCGCCGAGGTCCCAGCGGTGTGCAGAAATCACCTGCGCCTGCTGCAAGAGGTCACTGCCCTTGCGGACGAGTTCTCCTCGTCGACTCCTGGCGGGCCCTTGAAGGTGCAGAGGTAGATGATGAAGTTGCTGGGTCTCCTGGGCCATCCCCTGGGCCACTCCGTTTCGCCGGCCTTGCAACAGGCTGCCCTGGACCACTTGGAGCTGGACATGCGGTATGAGGTCTGGGACGTGGAGCCAGCGCAACTGGCTGCCTTCGTAGCGCGGTTGCGCAGGCCTGATTACGTAGGCGCCAACGTCACTATTCCCTACAAGGAGGTAGTCCTGGGCCTCGTGGACGAGGTGGATGACTTCGCCCGCAGGGTCGGAGCCATGAACACCATCGTCAACCGGAACGGGCGCCTCCTGGGCTACAACACCGATGCGCCCGGTTTCCTTCGTGCGCTCAAAGAAGATGGCGGGTTCGCTGCCCGGGCAAAGCGCGTCGTGGTTCTGGGAGCGGGCGGCGGGGCCAAGGGGGTGTGCTTTGCCCTGGCGGGGGAAGGCGTATCGGCGATCACCATTGCTAACCGGACGGTGGAGCGGGCGCGAGGGCTGGCAGTACAGCTCCAGGGCCTCGGGCCGAAAGTCGAAGCTATCTCCCTGGCGGATGTGGCCCGGCCGTTGGCGCAGTGCCACCTGCTGGTGAACTGCACGTCCGTGGGGATGTGGCATGGCGCCGCCGAGGCGGCCTCTCCACTAGCGCAGGAGCTGATCCCGCCGAACATCCTGGCCTTTGACCTGGTGTACAATCCGGCGGTGACACCCTTCCTGCGAGCGGCACAGGCGCGGGGCGCGCGGACGTTCGGTGGTTTGCCCATGCTGGTGTATCAGGGGGCGGAGGCATTCCGTCTGTGGACGGGTAGGGAGGCTCCCGTTGACATAATGATGGCGGCGGCGCGGAAGGCATTGAACGAGCTTGCGATGAAAGGGACGGGCAGATAGATGTTCCGTTTCCTGACTGCCGGGGAGTCCCACGGGCAGGCCCTCACGATTATTGTAGAGGGTGTGCCGGCAGGGCTTCCTCTTGACGAAGCCTACATCGCCAGGGACCTGGCGCGCCGGCAGAAGGGCTACGGCCGGGGCGGACGGATGGCCATCGAGCAAGACCGCGCCCTTATCCTGTCCGGCGTGCGCTATGGCAAGACCCTGGGCAGCCCCATCTCTCTTCTGGTCCAGAACCGCGACTGGCCGAACTGGCAGAGCATCATGGCGGTAGAGGAGTCGGCGGAGCCGGCAGCGCCGGTGACCCGGCTTCGTCCGGGCCACGCCGACCTGGCCGGAGCGATGAAGTACGGACTGGACGATGTGCGCCCCATCCTGGAGCGGGCCAGCGCTCGGGAGACAGCGGCGCGCACGGCCGCTGGGGCCGTGGCGCGCCGCTTCCTCGAAGAGATGGGCATCGCTATTCACAGTCACAGCGTGGCCATCGGTGAGGTGCGAGCAAGGGACCTGGAACCGGACTGGACCGAAGTAGAGGCGTCGCCTGTGCGCACTGCAGATCATACCGTCGAGGCTGTCATGATGGCTACCATAGATGCCGCCAAGGCCAAGGGGGATACCCTGGGCGGCGTCTTTGAGGTCGTGGCCACCGGTGTGCCCATCGGATTGGGCAGCCACGTGCACTGGGACCGTAGACTGGACGGCCTGCTGGCGCAAGCTCTCATGAGCATCCCGACAATCAAAGGCGTGGAGATCGGCGCCGGGTTTGGCGGGGCAGCCATGCCCGGCTCCAGGCACCACGACCTGTTCCAGGAAGCCCCGGGACGCCCCTGGGCGCGAGCCTCGAACCGGGCAGGGGGGGGGGAGGGCGGCATCAGCAATGGGGAGCCCCTGGTGCTTCGGGCGGCAGTGAAACCCATACCGACGCTGGCTAACGCCCTTCCATCGGTGGACCTGGCGACTGGGGCAGCGGTGCAGGCCCATCAGGAGCGGAGCGACGCGTGTGTGGTCCCGGCGGCGGGGGTCGTCGGGGAGGCTATGGTAGCTGTTACTCTGGCGGGGGTCTTCCTGGAGAAGTTCGGGGGGGACCATCTTGAGGAGACCAGGCGGAACTACCACGCCTACATGGCTACTCTGCGACCTCGGAGAGGGCGGTCATGAACCTGGGCTACCACTGCAACCGCTTGAACCATGTCCAGGACCGAATCCTCGATCTGGGGCTGGACCGGGGCGAGTTCTACAACCTGGAGCCTCGCCATGAAGGCACGATAAGGGGCCTGGTACGGGAGCATCGCTTGAAGGCCAGTATCCATTGTCCTCTGGTGATGCTGGAGTGGTATCCCAAGCCACCCACCTGGGCCTTTCTGTGCGACCGCGACCCCGACCGCCGGCTGCTCAACCTGAGGATGGTGCAGGATACCCTCGAGCGGGCGGGCGACCTCGGCGCTGAGTACGTGGTGGTCCATTTCCCATCCCCCGACTCCACAGGCGCTATGTTGTCCTACGGCGAAGCCAGGGACATCGCCTGGAGGAGCGCCGAGGACCTGGCACGGCTACGTGAGAGGTACGGCGTCTCTATCTTCATCGAAGGATTTGGCCCGAGCCCGCTACTTTCGCCGGCTTTCCTGGGCGAGGTGTTGACCACGTTCCAGGCCTTGCGTTACTGTTTCGACACTGGCCACATCAGCATCGCCGCCCGGCGGGACGGCTTCGACTACTACGTTTTCGCGGAAGCCATGGCCCCGCACCTTGGCTCGATTCACCTGTGGAACACACGGGGCATGGCGGACTACCAGGCGTACCGTCACATACCCGTGCATCCCTGTCAAAGGGCGGAGGCGGGATGGGTTGACGTGCCGCGCGTGTTGAGGGCGCTACGAAGCAAATGGCCGGATGTCCCGGTCATTCTGGAGAGCGCGGCGGCGTATCCTGCTGACCTGGGGGACTACGATTTCCGAGATGGGGTACGATGGGTCAAGCAGCTTCTGGAAACATAATCCTCACCGGATTCATGTTCACCGGAAAGTCGGAGGTAGGCCGCGCCGTGGCCCGGAGGCTGGGCTGGCGCTTCGTCGACACTGACGACCTCATCGTGGAGATGGCGGGCAAGGCCATCGCCGACATCTTCTCCCAGGATGGCGAGCCGGCCTTTCGCACGCTGGAGAGGCGGGCGCTACGGGAGGCATGCTCCGGCGAGGGCGCCGTCATCGCCACTGGTGGCGGTGTGGTGATGGATGAAGGGAACCGGGCGCTCATGGAGCAGCGTGGCCTGGTGGTCTGCCTGGAGGCTCGCCCGGAGACCATCCATTCTCGGCTGCTGGCCGCCGCGCGCAGCGGCCCTGGAGTAGTCAGGCCCCTCCTGGCTGGGGCCGACCCCTTGGGGCGGATTCGGGAGCTAAAGGCTTCTCGGGCTCCACAGTACGCGCAGGCCCAGTGGACGGTCCACACCGACGCCTTAACCGCGGAAGAGGTGGCCGATGAGGTAGTGCGGGCCTGGGAGATGGCAGCCCGGCACAAGAGGGTGCAGACAGGAACAGGTCCTTCCGGACAGTCGGGTGAATCGCCGGCTGCTGTCGTGGTTACTTTGACGCAGAGCTACCCTGTCTACGCTGGCTGGGGCATCATGAAAGACCTGGGCACGCGGCTGCTGCGGGCGGGACTGCGTGGGCGGGCCTTCGTCGTGGCCGACTCCGGGGTCTGGCCGCACTACGCGGATGTGATCCTGGCCGGCCTGAAGGAGGCCGGGCTTCAGACGGAAGCGCGAGTGGTGCCCTGCGGCGAGCCGTCCAAGTCTCTGGCCAGCGCCGAAGCCCTCTATGCCTGGCTGGTGGAGAAGCGCGCCGAGCGCGGCGAGGCCATTGTGGCCGTAGGTGGTGGGATGGTTGGCGACCTGGCTGGCTTTGTGGCGGCTACGTATGTTCGGGGCATGCCCTTCGTCCAGGTCCCGACGAGTCTCCTGGCCATGGTGGACGCCAGCATCGGAGGCAAGGTGGCCGTGGACCTGCCGCAGGGGAAGAACCTGGTGGGGGCCTTCTACCAGCCCCGGTTCGTGCTGGCGGACGTGCAAACGCTGACCACGCTGCCTGCTCGGGAACTTACGTCAGGCTGGGCCGAGGTCGTCAAGCACGGTCTTATCCTGGACCCGGACCTGGTCGCTTTCCTGGAATCAAACAGCGACCGACTGATGGCCCTGGAACCCGAGGCGACGGTACAGGCGGTGTCGCGTAGCGCTCGCATCAAAGCCGAAGTGGTAAGCCGCGACGAGAAGGAGACAGGGGAGCGCATATGGCTCAACTATGGGCACACGGTTGGCCATGCCCTGGAAGCGGCCACAAGCTACGGCACCTATCTACATGGTGAAGCTGTGGCGCTGGGGATGGTGGCCGCCGCGGAGATCAGCCGCCGCATGGAGCTATGCCCTGCTTCTCTGGCGGACAAGGTCAGGGAGTGCCTTGCTCGGTTCGGGCTCCCGACAGCAGGCGCGCAAGTGGGCATGGACGCCATACGGCAGGCGATGCAGTTGGACAAGAAGGTCAAGCAGAAAGCGCAACGCTGGGTCCTGCTGACCGATCTAGGCAAGCCGGTGGTCAGGGACGACGTGCCGGCTAGCGTGGTGGAGGCAGCCATCGCGACCATCCTGACGAGAGGGCAGCCCAGTAGTAGCAGTAGGGGTGGTGGCAGATACCCCAGGACTAATCCTGGGGTATAGGGACCGCCCTTTTGCGAAACCAGTTCTGCCTCGCGCGCTTGTTTCGAGCACGAAGGGGCCTTGACAACGGCAGGATTCACAGTTTAACATAACCTAATTTGTATCACTTGGTCTTCTGGCCGTATGGCTGGCATTCGCAGTGCGATCGACAATGAGCCAGTGATTACAAAGGACTGGCAGTCAGAGGCTAGAGTTCCGGCAGAATAGCGTTTGTGGATGCCGGAATGGATTAGTAAGACAGGACAAGAAGGAGGATCCCAGAAATGGAATCGCTACGCAGACACTGGCCGGTTGCCGTTGCTCTTCTGGCGCTTATTGGTATCCTGGTGGTACTGTCGGCCTGCGGCGCGGAAGCCACGCCGACGCCTACCCCCAGGCCGCCTACGCCAACCCCGGTCCCGGCGACAGCCACACCTACACCCAGGCCACCCACAGCAACGCCCATATCTCCCACTGCTACCCCGGTACCCGCAACACCTACGCCCAGGCCGGGCGTGACGCCTGTGCCGGCTACCCCAACTCCGCCACCGGCCGTCGCCACGCCTACACCGACAGCCACGCCGGTCCCGCCCACGCCTACACCCAGACCCATCACCGGCCTGACGGACGCCCAGTGGGCTACCGTAGTGGAGGCGGCCAAGAAGGAAGGCACGGTGATGTGCTACTGCTGGCAGTTCACCACCTGGCAGGAGCAGGCCGTCAAGAAGGGCATGAAAGCAGCCTACAACATCAATGTTGAGATAGTCAGCGGCACCACCAGCGTGTTGGTGGAGCGCGTGAAGACCGAGGCCCGCGCCAACGTCTACACTACGGACGTGGTCAACGGGGTGATCGTAGCCATCAACCAACTGGACCAGATGGGGTACTTCAAGCCTACGACCGATCTCCCGGCGTTCCGCGATGTGAACGACCCGAATGTCTGGGTGACCAACCCCTTCCTCAGCCCCACCCTGCCGCGGACCAAAGCCACGCAGACACTTCCTGAAGGGAACTTCCATTACAACACCAGGATAGTGTCGCCGGACAGGGTCCCCAAGAAGTGGCAGGACTTGCTCGATCCTTGGTGGAAGCAAAAGGTGTGCTTCGTAGACCCCGGGACCAGCATGTTCCAGGACACGATACTTTACCGTAACTGGCAAGGCTATGGCTATGAACAATGGTTCCTGGACTTCTGGTATCAGATGGCCAACAAGAACACCAGCCAGCTTTACTTCTACCTGTTTGGCGCCACAGACCCCAAGCTGGCGGGCGACTGCGCTCTGCAACTGGGCCAGACAGGCTTCAGCGGCACCAACACCAAGACCAACCGCACCATTGACAACGTGACCTGGACGGACATTGGGACCTGGGACCCAGCGGCTCCGGCAACGCCTATCACGCACATAGTGATGGGGGTGTCCAAGAGAGCGCCTCATCCCAACGCGGCCCTGGTCTTTCTCAACTGGCTGAACAGCCCCGAGGGGATGAAAGCCTTCCAGGCAGAGCGGGCGGTAGATTCCTTCATGCGGCTGGACGTTCCCAACGTGGTTGAGCCTCAGTACTGGCCCAAGAACCCGACTCAGACCTTCTGGGTCCAGGACCTGAAGTGGTTTCAGTGGGAAGACTACTCCTACAGCTCACGGCTGAACTTCAAGCTGATGAAAGAGGGCATGGCCAAGGATGCCTGGATCGCCGGGCTGAAGCAGATGTCCAGCGCCTTCTGGGGTCAGTGGCCTCCGCCGAAATATGAGATCAAGCCTGTGCCGTCCACGAAGTAGGCAGAAAGGATGAGCAGCCTGGCGCTGCTCGGGACAGTGTAAGGACCGGGGTGCTGGGTCGTTTGGCCCAGCCCCCCGCTTGCCGTCGGGGAGAGCGTGTTGTTGGCGGAGGCCCTTGGCGCTTGCCCCCAGGCTCCGACTTCGATTAGAATCTGAGTGTTGTCTGGCGGCGTGCGGAAATTGCCGATGAATGCCCTTCGAATGGTTTGTTGAAAGAGAGGGACAGCGTGCCGGAACCATTCTCGCCCTTGAAGATAGGTAAGCTGGAGATCAAGAACCGTTTCATGCGCTCGGCTACCTGGGATGGCACGGCCGATGAGCAAGGCCGGGTTACCGATGCCTCGGTGCAAGTTTTCCGAGACCTGGCGAGGGGTGGGGTTGGCCTCATCGTCACCGGCCATGCCTTCGTCTCTCGCCACGGCCAAGCGGGGAAAGGCCAGTTGGGCATCTACTCCGACGACATGATACCTGGACTGCGTCGCCTCAGCGAGACGGTGCACGCCTTCGGGGGCAAGATAGCGCTCCAGATGAGCCACTCCGGCCTCAACACCCGTTTCCATGCCGCCCGGGGCGCCGAAGCTCTGGCGCCGTCCGTCAAAGAAGGACATCCTGCGCCGCACCGCGCGCTGACAGACAGCGAGATCGAAGGGATCATTGCCAACTTCGGGTCTGCTGTTGTCAGGGCCAGGGAAGCCGGCATCGACGCTATCCAACTCCACGGCGCCCACGGCTTTCTGATGAGCCAGTTCCTGTCGCCCCTGTTTAACCGTCGCACCGACAAGTGGGGCGGCACCGCGGAGAACCGCCGCCATTTCCATACTGAGGTAGTGAAAGAGGTGCGGCGAAGGGTGGGCAGGGACTATCCCGTGCTCATCAAGTTCGGGGTCATGGATGATCAGGAGGGCGGAGCAACTTTGGAGGAAGGCATCGAGACGGCGCGAGACATGGTCGCCGCCGGCCTCGATGGCATCGAAGTGAGCGGCGGCTTTGGCCGCAGCCGGCAGCAGGCGGAGGCTGCCAACAAGAGCGGTGACGCGGGGGAGCCGTTCTTCAGAGAGCGGACGGTGGCGGTCAAGAAGGCAGTGCGCGTTCCGACAATGGAGGTCGGCGGCATCCGGACTCTGGCTATGGCCAGGGCCATCCTGGCTTCCGGAGAGGCCGACATGGTTTCGCTGAGCAGGCCGCTCATTCGGGAGCCGGGGCTCATCGCCCGTTGGGAGCGAGAAGACCAGTCGGCTGCGCGGTGCATCTCATGCAGCCGCTGCTTCTGGACCATCGAGCACGAAAGCAGCCTGGGGTGCTACCAGGACCGCCATCCCGAGGGGAATACGTAATACGGAGACGGGCTCGAGTCCGCCCCGAGTCTGGACGCTAAAGGCTATTAAGCTCCGCCATGAGCGCGTCCACCTTGGCTTGTTGTAACCTGGCATAGCCGGCCACTTGCCGGATGGTCATGCCCATGGCCAATTGTATCATCTGGGGAGTCACGCCCATGTCGCGAGCGTACTTCCCCAGTAGGTCGGCTGCGCGCGGCTTCTCTTTCAGTATGTCTTCGATTCTGGAGTCAACAGTGATGGCCATGCTGCCTCCTTTGTCCAGTGTCCCCCAAGGCTACGGCATTATTAGCACAGTTCGCCGTCTCAAGTCAAGCCAGAGCAGGAGGCCCCAAGCCCACCACTTGATTCGTCGTGTTGTCCAGTTGCGGGACGTTGCCGCACGGTGCACCAAGGCATTTTCCGTCAGCTTTGCAGGCGGTGCAGGGAGGCTCAGACCGGTGGATTTCGGCTGGCGTCGTCGCGACGGGCCTGTAGGGACATTGCCTATGGCGTTCGTGCTACGGCAAACGGGTTGCTATCGGGCGCCAAATGGATCGCGCCCTTGCATGGTTGCCTGTGCCGCACCTTCGCCCCAGGCGCAGGTCATCTAATGGTCAAGGTGAAGGTGCTTCCTCTGCCGTAAGCGCTCTTGACGGTTATCTCGCCGCCGATAAGCTCTGCCAGCTTCTGGCTCAAGTGCAGGCCCAGTCCGGTGCCTTCATGTGGACGTAGGGAGCCGCCGGTTTCCAGTTGAGAGAAGGCCTCGAAGATCTGTCTCTGGTTCTCCGGTCTGATGCCCGCGCCGGTGTCAACCACGCTTATCTCGGTGACGACGTTTCCGCCCCTCAGGTGCTGGGCGCAGTCAAGATGGACGCTACCCTTGTCAGTGAATTTGATGGCGTTGTCGGTGAGGTTCAGGAGAATGTGGCCGACGGCCCGCCGGTGGGTAAGCACAGTCACCTCTTTCTGAGGTATGTTGGCGGTGAACTTGAGGCCCTTTTGCTGCGCTACGGGGCTGGCGACGCCCATCACCTCGCGAAGCACGCCAGCCAGGTCAACAGGCTCGGTCATCATTTCCACCTTGCCTGACTCGATCTTGGCCAGGTCCAACAGGTAGTAGATGAGGGACTGTAGATGCTGAGCGCTGCTGCGGATCATCTGCGCCTGCTTCACCTGGTGCTGGGATAGCGGCCAGGGCTCCCTCTGCAACAGCGTTCCGGCATAGCCGATGATGTTGTTGAGGGCGATCTGCAGCTCGTGGCTCATGGTGCCCAGGAAGCGAGTCTTTGCCTGGGTAGCGTTCTCCAGCTCCAGGTTTCTCTCCGCCAGCTTGTATTCCGCTTGTCGCCGTTGCTCTACTTCTTGCTTCAGGTTCTCGTTGGCCAGGGCGAGGTCGGCGGTGCGTTCCGCCACTCTTCTCTCCAACTCGTCGTTGGCCTTACGCAGCTCCTCCTCAGCCCTCTCGCGCTCCGTGACATCGTGGAATATGAGGATGACTCCCATAACGTCACCCTTATCGTCTTTGATCGGTGCGGCGCTGGAATCTATGGGTATCTCCCTGCCGTCTTTGGCCGTGAGCACGGTGTGGTTCGCCAGGTCAATAACCATGCCCTGGGTCAAAGCCTTGGTCGCGGGGTTTTCCATGGGCTGTCGCGTTTTGCTGTTGACTATTCTGAATACGTCCGTCAGCTTGGCGCTTAGTAGCTCTTCCTGCGTCCAGCCCGTCAGCCTTTCAGCGGTCGCGTTCATAAACGTTATGAGGCCATCTTTGTCGGTGGCGATGACCGCATCGCCTATACTTCTCAGAGTTGTAGAGAACCACTTCTCCCGCTCTCTAGTACTCTTCTCCATGGCGTGCTTATAGAGGGCCATGTCAATGCTGATGTGGAGCTCCCTCTCTCTGAAAGGCTTGACTATGTAGCCGTAGGGTTCCGTTATCTTGGCCCGCCTCAGGGTGTCATCGTCGGCGTAGGCAGTAAGATAGATGACGGGGATATCATAGCGGGCGCGGATCTGCTCCGCGGCCATGACGCCATCAATGTCTCCGTGCAGCATGATGTCCATGAGGACTATGTCAGGACGCAGCTCGCTGGCCTTCTCGACGGCTTCCTCTCCGGACAGCACCATTTCCGGCGAGGGGTATCCGACGCTGGCCAGCCTGCGTTGAAGGTTCAGAGCTTCAATACCTTCGTCTTCCACAATGAGGATCTTGACGTCACGCATGTTCACGCACTCCTTACCAGACCGCAATCCGCACTCGTCGCCATCCCAGCACAGTGATGAGATACCCGCTCTCTCTGCACCCCTGTTTTCTCGGCAGCCTCCTATTTGGACCCTTCAAAGGCAACGGTGAATTTGGCCCCCTCGTTGCCAGCGACATGGAGCGTGCCCTTGAGTTGTCTTACCAGGACGCTCACCAGTTTCAGACCCAGCGATTCTGAGTCCTGTATCTCGAAACCCGGAGGAAGGCCCACGCCATTGTCGCCGACAGTCAGGACCAGTGTATCAGCGCCGTCGCGGGTGAGGGTGATGCCGATCTCACGTACTCCGTTCCTGCGCCGTGAATCCGGGAACGCGTGCTTCAGGGAGTTTGAAACGAGCTCGTTGACGATCAAGGCGCAGGGGATGAGCTTGTTCACATCAATGGCAACATCGTCCACGTGCATGTTCAACTTTATGTCCCCATCGTCCACTCCGTAAGAGAAGAAGAGGTTGTCTGCCAGGCTTCGCATGTATTCGGCGACATCTATCTCTGCCAGCGACTCGGACTCGTACAGCTTCTCGTGGATAAGAGCCATGGAGTAGATGCGGTTCTGGCTCTCCTTGAAGGGTTCCATGGCGTGCTCGCCCCGGACATAAGGTAGCTGAAGGCTCAACATACTCTGTATGATTTCGAGGTTGTTCTTGACGCGGTGGTGTATTTCCTTGAGCAGCACCTCTTTTTCCCGGAGTGACTTCTTGATCTGCTCGTCCGCTCTCCTGGTTTCTTCCATCAAACGGGCATTCTCCAGCGAGATGGCTGCCTGGGAGGTCAACAGTTCTGTCATCTGGGTCTTTTCCGCAGTGAATACGGAGTCGGAGAGCCGGTTCTCCAGGTACAGGATGCCTATTCTCCTTGATTGCTTGATCACAGGGAGGCAGAGGACGGAGCGCAAAGGCATGCTCTGGACTTCCGCATTGTCCTTGAACAGGCCTTCCTGCAATGCGTTATTCAGGATGACCCTCTCGCCGGTCCGGTACACATAGCGAACGATGGCCTTGCAGATGTCGTTGGCGTCATCGAGTTTCTGGTCCAGGGTCCGCGCCGCCTGGTTTCCACCGATATGGCTTTCGGCTCGGACCAGGAGGTTGCCAGCATCTTCAATGAGCAGATAGCCGTGCTGGGCCCCGGAGCACTCGATAACCACAGTCATGATCTTCTTCAGCAGGGAGTCCAGCTCTATCTCAGCGGAGATGGCCAGGGAAGACTTCATCAGATAGTCAACGTCCAGGTCGGGGAGAGTGGCGTCGGCGGACGTTGCCTGATACTGCGAAATGGCGGCCTTCTCTTCTTCAAAGTACTCCGGGTACCTTTCGACCAGGCTGATTTCTTTTCGCTCGGCGTGACACTTTCGGTACAGGCGCACAGCTTCGACCAAATACATCCTCGCGGAGCCTTGCCCCGCCTGGCGGAGGAGTTCGCCCAGGCATTCGCTGACATACCCTTCCAGGAAGGTATACCTCTGTTCGTGCGCGGCATTCAACGCATCGAGGTACAGGCTTCTGGCTACTTTGAACTCGCCGGTGACTCTCTCCAGTTCGGCGTGCAATAAGGCAAGGTAGGGCTTCAACAAGGGACCCAGGCTCGCCCATGTTTCGACCTGATTGATTAGGGGCTGTATCTGCGCCATCAATTGTCCCAGCGGCATCCTGTAACCATCAGCCAGGATACGGGTCATTACCGTCGTCAAGCTGAACTCAGCCTTGCCCTGCCAGTTGCGTACCCTCCTGCGGGGAACCTCAAGACCGTTTACACCTTCGGGACCACCCTCATGCGACTGCCCTTCCGCTTGCTGCTCCCGGTTTCTTGCTGCCTTGATTGCCTTTTCATACAGTTTGAGCAGGTTCAACACCAGGAATATGTGCCACTGCCTTTTCAGCACATTGTCGGTCAGGCCAGTGAGGTATCGGCGGACCTCCTCGAGGTAATCCTGTGCTTCCTCATATTCGCCGAAGTAATAGTGCGCCAGGCCCATGTGGACAAAATAGCTTCCGGCTGAAGCGACGTGGTTGTCCCGCTCCCATTGTCCCAGTTTTTCCGTCATGTCTACCGGCGCATAGCCTTTCTTCATGGGCGCCACCCAACCGGATTGCATAGCTTCCGCCAGGCCCACGGAGAAGGACAGGTGGTAGCGGTTGGAGAACTGGAGGCACTCTTTGGCGTAGTCCTCGATGGTGGACAGGTCCGCTCCTTGGACCTGAAGGTTCCACATCAAGGGACCGTAGGAGAGGCCCGCGTTATAGAGGTCGCCGCAGTTCTTGCCGCACTGGATGGACTTGAGGCAGTATTCCACGATGTCCTTGGGGTGGTTCCTGGAGTGCATATTGCACCAGACGATGCCGTTCATGCCGCGGGTGGCGCCGAAGGTATTGGGGTACTTGGCCGAAAGGTCCCGCGCCAGGTCTTCGTACTTGAACGCCTGCTCGAACTCCCCCTGTTCCCCGAGCTGGAGTCCCATAATGCTGAAGGAGTAGATCACGGACTCGTCCATGCCTCCAGCGAGGCAGTGCTGCGTAGACTGGGCCGCCGAGAGGTAAAGCTGCGACACCAGCCCGGACATGTACAGATCGGGGATGAGCTCGCTGTAAAAGGCAAGCTCGATCTTGTTTTTCCTGTCTTTGGTGAAAGGCATGTTCAGGATGGTCCCCCAGACGTCCACGTTCTTGGAGGCGATGTCGGCCATCAGCTTGTTTCTTCTCTCATCGGCTTCGTTCGGCGTGTCGGGGAGCGCCTTGTCGAAGTAGGCCAGGCCTCTATTGGCTGTCTCGACAGCCTTGATGAAATTGCCGATGGAGGAGAGGGAAGTTGTCTGCTCCGCCAAGCATTCGGCCTTGTCCAGGTCGGTCTTAGAATGGTCGAGCAACTGTGTGAGCAGCCCTTCAGACTTCTCATAGTTGCCGCACATCAGTTCTGTCTTGGCCGCCTTCTGAAATATGCGGAATGTGTCCTCGTAGTGCCCTTCCTCCCAGCGTTCAGCCGGTAGCAGCTCCCGGCTGAGGTTGAAGTACTCGTTGGCCGCTTCTGTGGCCAGGGACCCCAGCGCCTTGTTGCCAGCATGATAGTTAAGGCCTGACAGGAGATACGCCATCTTCGAATCGAGGTCGGCTTCCTTCCCCAGGTTAAGGTGAGAGACAATGGTGAACAGATTGTCCAGTTTCTCGATATCGGCGGTGTCCGGCGGGACAGCGGAGAGGAGATGGTTGCCGATCTGCCAGTGGACCTGCCGGCGCTTTTCCGCCGCAATGGCCGACAGCGCTGCTTCCTGCACCTTGTCATGAATGAACTGCAACTGGTTCTTGTTCTCGATGAGCAGGCCCTGTCCCAAGGCGGGCTTCAACAGCTCGAAGGCCTGGAGCAGCGTGATCTCCCGGATCAAGGAAAGCTCGGCAGGCGAGAAGGTGTTTCCCATACAGGCGCAGTATTCCAGCAAGCTTATCAGGTCGGGCGGCAGCTTTTGGATCTTGGAGGTAAAGAGGGCGACCACGGTGGTGGGCATGCGCGACCGCCGTATCTTGTCCATGTCCCACCGCCACTGTCTCTCGTCGTCCAGGAAGAGCAGGTTCTCGTTGTGAAGGTAAGACAGGCTCTCGCTGACGAACAGGGGATTGCCTTCGCTCAAGGCGCTTATGAAGTCGGCGAGAGCGCTGGTCTGAGAAAGGGGAGAGTCAAGGATGTAGGACACCATCTCATGGCAATGCTCGGGCTTCAGGGGGCCGAGCCTGATCTCCTTGATAGGCTGGCGGGCCTCCCTGGCGCTACGGAGCAGCTTGGATAGGGGATGGCTGGAGTCCACTTCATTGTGTCGGTAGGCCCCCAGGAAGAACAGGTAGGGATGCTCCTTGTAGTTGGCGAATATGTTCGCCAGGAAATCGAAGGAGGCCGTATCGCACCACTGCAAGTCGTCTATGAACAAGGTCAACGGATTTTCTTCGCTGGCCAGGCAGGTCAAGAACCGGTCAAACACGTCATGGAAGCGGTTGAGCGATTCCACGGGAGGGAGCGAGGGCACCTCAGGTTGGGGGCCTATCAGGACCCCCAGCTCCGGGAGAACGTCTGTCAGGACCTTGCCATTTTTGCCCACGGCTTTCAGGGTCTTGGTCTTCCAGGCGGCTGCCCTTTCATCGCTTTCGGTCAGGAAGGTCCGCATCAAGTTCCTCAGGGCCTGGATGAGGGAGCTGTAAGGGATGTTCTTCTGGTAGACGTCGAACTTCCCCGAGGTGAAATAGCCCCGGTGCCGTACGATGGGCTTTTGCAGCTCCTGGATGAGGCGGGTCTTGCCTATACCTGAGAGCCCGGAGATGAATAGGGAGCGGAATCCCCCACGGGCCACCTGCTCGTATTCTTCCAGGATGGTCTCGGCTTCCTTTTCCCGGCCGACCATCTTGGAGATGAAGGTGACCCTATGGGTGTATACCAGGCTCTCCAGGGGGAACTCGTCTATCTTGCCTGTGGCGATGAACTCATCCCGGCAGCGCATCAGGTCGGCCAAGAGCGCGTTGCTGCTCTGGTAGCGCTTCTCCGGCTCTTTGAGCATCAGCTTATCAATGATCTTGCTGAGGGCTACAGGGATGGCCTGGTTCATTTGATGCACTGGCGGAGCTTCTCCGGCCAGATGGGAGTGGATCAGCTCAAGGGGATCGCTGGAAGAGAAGGGGAGCCGGCCGGTGAGCAGCTCATAGAACACGATCCCCAACGAATACATATCCGAGGAGAAGACTACTCTGTGGCTGATGCGTCCCGTCTGCTCCGGGGAGGTGTAGGACAGGGTTCCTCTGACGAAAGAGGAATCGTAAATGAAATGGCTGACCTCTCGCACATCAATGGCGCTGATGAAGTCAATCAGCCTGATCTCAAGCCCGCTGGGACTGACCAGTATGTTGTGAGGCTTGACGCCGCCGTGGATTATCCCGGCTTCGTGTATCCTGTCCAGTGCCCGGGCCAGTCCGCAGGCTATGGCGAAGAAATCACCCAAGGAGATGAGGTGACGTTGCTCCACGAACTTGTCGAGGGTCACGCCGTCGAAATAGTCCTGGGTGATGAAGCAGACCCCATCCTTGGCTTCAAAGGAAGTGGGAGTGATCACCAGAGGCTCGTTCAAGACCCTGAGCTGTTCGACCTTTTGTCTGAACTGCGATCTCTTGTGATCGGAGAGAAAGGCGGCTTTCATGACTTTGAGGACCAGGGGATGGTGGGGACTCTTCTTGTGGAACGCCTTGTAGACGGTAGCCTGGGGGCTCTCGGCTATCTGCTCTACGATCTCATAATTGGGGATTACGACGGGGGCGCTCATCTTCTCCCCCAACCGCAGGGCTGCCAGCGTACGGTATTGATGACCACATGGTAGACGTCAGATGCGTGTTGTGTCAAGCGCGCGCCTTGACAGCAGATATGCGGTTTCGTATTATGCCAATACGCAAGTCTCACGTGGGCGAAGTATATCGAACAAACTCAGTGGGAACTCCTGTTGTCACGGCTGTTGAGAGGGCCAACGAAGACCCTCGTCGCAAGGGAGGGTGAGAGTGTCTGAAGAGATGCCTGGGCATGATGCCCTGCAACCACTAAGCAAGACGCAGACCGCCCAGGTGGAGGCGACTATCGCGCGACTGGAAGGTCAGAAGAAGAGCCGCTGGGATATACCGGTGGGCACCGAGAAGACCTGGGATTTGAGGATAACCCCAGAATTCGTCATCCTGTACTCCGATGGGGTGGAGGACTTCAATCCCTGGTATGAGGCCTGGCCGGTCGGGCCGGGGCAATCTCCCTTCGGACCTGCCATCGCTCCGCCGCTGCTTCTGGGTTACTGGGCCTTCTGGTTCTTCTGCGAGTGCGCCGGGGGCCTGGGTGGTTCGCCGGAGGGTGTTGCTGCCACCTGGGAAGGAGAGATAGTCGAGCCTTGCCCGGTGGGGACGGTGGTGCGGTTCCGGGGCAGGTTGGCCAGGAAGTACATCAAGCGTGGCCGTCAGTATGTGCGCATCGAGGTAACCATGGAGGACGCCGAGACCGGCAAGCTGCTCTACAGGCACGCGCAGGAGACCCTGGCGCAGTATCAGAAGGTGGAGGGGGAATGATGGCCACAGTAACGAAGGACACCCCTGTGGGCTACGAGCTTGACGGCGTCAAGAAGCAGATGGTCATCCAACTCATGGGGTCGAGGCACTGGGGCAGGTCCAATCCGCTGCACTGGGACCCTCCCTACTCCGTCTCGCGTGGGTTGAAAGGGCCCATCGCCACCGGGCAGATGTCTGCCGCGTATATCGCAGAGATGTGCGTCAACTTCTTTGGAGAACACTTCTTCAAGGGCACGAAGATCTCCGGCAAGTACGTCAAGCCGGTCTATGCTGGCGAGACCATCACCACCCACGGGATAATCAGGGAGAAGACTCGCGAAGGGTCAGGGTACCGATTCAAGGTGGAGACGTGGGCTGAGAACCAAGACGGCGAGACCAAGACGGTGGCGTGGATAGAAGTCCACGTGGAATAGGGGATGGACCTCTCTCCCAAGTCCCTCTCCCCGATGCGAGAGGGAATTGCGGCGGTTCCCCTTCTCGACGCGGCAAGAGGCCAGGGGATAGGTCCGTTTCTTGAAAGGCGGCGCTTATGTATGACCTGGTAGTAAAGGGCGGCAGAGTGATCGACCCATCGCAAGACGTTGATGGTGTGATGGATGTCGCCGTCGCGGATGGCAAGATAGCACTTGTGGCGAAAGACATCGCCAGGGACGGCGCCCGCGAAGTAGTGGATGCTCGAGGGAAGATAGTCACCCCGGGACTGATAGATAGCCATTGCCACGTTTCGGGGAGCCTTTTGAAGCTCGGCGTGGACCCCGATGTCGCCGGGGTGAGCCAGGGTGTGACCACGGTATTGGACGCGGGCAGTACCGGCGAGGCCGTCTTCGGCGGCTTTCCCAGATATGTCGTCCCATCATCCCGCACCAGGGTCTACTGTTTCTTGCACCTTGCCTCCCAGGGCCTCAGCATCTCGCCGGAGCTCAGGGACCGGGACGAGATCAACATCGAAGCTACTACTGCGACCATCGAGGCGCACCGGGACCTGATCAAGGGAGTAAAACTGCGCCTGGTAGGGAAACTGGTGGCGCGGGATGGCGCCAAGGTAGTCGAGACGGCCAAGAAGGTCGCGGGCAAGTTCGGAATGCCCATCATGGTACACATCGGCGACCAGCAGAAGGAGGTAGCGCCGGGCGTGACGAGGGACACGCTGAGGTTGATGGAGCGGGGAGATATTCTGAGCCATGTCTACACAGCGCAGCAGGGCAGCGCCCTCGGGCCGGACGGCGTGGTGTTTCCGGAGCTTGCGGACGCGATGAAGAGGGGAGTCATCCTGGACACTGCCCAGGGCAGGTTCAATCTCAGCTACCGGGTCGCCCGCGAGATGATGAAGCAGGGCATCATGCCGAACACCCTGAGCACGGACCTGACGGCCCCCAGCGCCCGGGGCCCTGTATTCGGCCTGACTGTCACTCTGAGCAAGTTCATGGCGCTGGGACTGGACCTGAAGCAAATCATCCAGATGGCCACCGTCAACGCGGCGCGCGCCCTCGGCGAGGATGCCCGGATCGGGGCGCTGAAGCCTGGAATGGAGGGAGACATCTCTGTCCTGGAGCTGCGGTCCGGCCGGTGGCGGCTGGAGGACTCTGAGCAAAAGACGGTCGAGGTTGACCGACTGATCGCTCCTGTGATGACCATCAAGGGCGGGCAGGTGATCCCCGCGAAACCTCTGGCGCAGCCCGAACCGGTGGGATGACCTTCGTGACCACCGGAATGCTCCAGGGCCTCAGGGCATTGGACCTGACGGACCGGGAGCCTCAGCTATGCGGACGCATCCTGGCGGACCTGGGCGCCGATGTCATCAGGGTCGAGAGGCCCGGAGGCGATCGCTCTCGCCATTTCGGGCCGTTCCATGACGATGCCGTCCATCCGGAGAGAAGCCTGTGGTGGTTCTTCCTCAACGCCAACAAGAGAGGGATCACCCTTGACCTGGAGACCGCCGACGGGATCGGGCTGTTCAAGGGACTGGCCAAGAGCGCCGACGTGGTCATCGAGTCCTTCCCGCCCGGTGACATGGCCAGGCGAGGGCTGGACTACCCTGCTCTGGCGGCCATCAACCCTCGCATAGTCCTGACTTCCATTACCCCGTTCGGGCAGACGGGGCCGTACCAGGACTACAAGGCGTCCGAGCTGGTCCTGAACGCCCTGGGAGTGTTCATGTTCGGCAACGGCGCCCCTGACCGCCCGCCCCTGAAGCCCAACTACCCGTTGGCCGGCATGACCGCCGCCATCGCCGCCTCCAGCGCCACCATGGTCGCCCACTACTCATGCCGCAAAAGCGGGAAGGGACAGCACATAGACGTTTCGGCCCAGGCAGGGCTGCCCTGGCTGACGGGAAGCGTGGGCGCCTGGTGGCAAGCAGAGCACGTGGAGATGCCGCGCCGGGGCCCAGCGCTGGGCCGGAGGCCGGACCTCGTTATCCGTTTCTTTTGGCCGTGCCGAGATGGGCATGTGGTCTTCCAGTTCTTCGGCGGCGTGGTGGGCACGCGCAGCAACAAGGCGCTGGCGCAATGGATGGCCGAGGAAGGAATGGGGGACGATTACTTCAGAAGCATTGACTGGGACAAGCTCGACCTGTATCAGGTGTCTCAGGATGTGATAACCCGGCTAGAGGAGTCCATAGGCACGTTCTTTCTCACCAAGGGAAGAGAAGAGCTGTCCGAGGAAGGGACTCGGCGGGGGATGCTCCTGGGCCGCATGGACAACATGCGGGACCTGTCCCACAACGCTCAGCTTGCCAGCGGAGGGTTCTGGAAGGAGATAGAGCACCCCGAGATGGGCACGTCGCTGACCTATGCCGGGCGCTTCGTCCGCAGCAGCATCATGGACTGCGGCATCAGGCGGCGGGCGCCGCTCATCGGAGAGCACAACCACGAAGTTTATGCAGAGATAGGTGTTTCCAGGGAGGAACTCCTGGCGCTGAATCAGGCGGGGGTTGTTTGAATGGGCGGGGCACTGGAAGGGATACGGGTCATAGATTTCTCGTGGGTCCTGGCCGGCCCGGCCATGACCAGATACCTGGGCGACTACGGTGCCGAGGTCATCAAAGTGGAGAGCGCCGTTCATCCCGACGTCATCAGGACGTCTCCGCCGTACCACGAGAGGAAACGCGGCTTCACGCGGAGCATCTACTGGGCCAACTACAACTGCAACAAGTACGGGATGAGCATCAATCTGGACCACCCGAAGGGGCCTGACCTGGTCAGGCGGCTGGTCGCGCACGCCGATGCGGTGGTGGAGAACTTCATACCTGGAGTCATGGACAAGTGGGGGCTGGGCTACAAGGACCTGGTCAAGGTGAAGTCCGACCTGGTCATGGTGAGCATATCCCTCTACGGGCAGGAAGGCCCGTACAGTCGCCGGTTCGGCTTCGGCACCATGGCTGAAGGCATGAGCGGGTTCCTCAACCTGTTTGGCTGGCCAGACAGGGACCCGTGCTACTTCCAGACGGTGGTCGGCGACGCGCTGGTCCCCTTCCTGGGCGTCACGGCGCTGCTGGCCGCCCTGGAACACCGCCAACGGACGGGCGAGGGACAATGGATTGACCTCAACCAGCTCGAACTGTGCTCGTACCTCATGACGCCCCAACTGCTCGATTTCGCGGCGAATGGAAGAGAGGCGACCCGGTGCGGGAACGCCTCACCCGGAAGCTGTCCCCACGCGGTCTATCCCTGCGCCGGTCATGATAAGTGGTGCGCCATCTCGGTCTCCTCGGACGAGGAGTGGCGCAACCTGCGCGCGGCCATGGGCGACCCGGAGTGGGCGCGCGATGCCCGGTTCGCCACCTTCGCCGGCCGGAGGGCAAGCGAAGCCGAGCTAGACAGGCTCATAGGTGCGTGGACATCTGCCTTTGACCCGCAGCTCCTTATGCAGTTGCTTCAAGCGGCGGGGGTGCCCGCGGGCGCCGTCCTGAGCGGCAAAGGCATCTTCGACGATCCGCAGTTGCAGCACCGGAGGGCGGTGTGGTACATGGACCATCCGGAGCTAGGGCATGTGGGCTATTACCAGGCGCCATTCCAGCTATCGGCAACGCCGGCCGAGCCCCGGCTGCCTCCGCCCGGCTTGGGCGAGCACACTCACCAGATATGCACCGAGCTGCTGCAGATGAGCACCGACGAGTTCATCGAGCTGCTCAACGACGGGGTATTCCAGTAGTGGTGGTCCACCTGCCGATTGCTTTGTGGCACCGCCAAGGATAAAGATGCCATTCTGGCCTTCGAGCCGCTCCGATTCCATCGGGGCAGGGAGATGGGAACGGGATTACGAGCAACGGGCCTGGGTTCCCGCGGAAGCGGGAATGGCACACGATATGCCTTTTCTGGGTGATTCGCCGTTCCCCGGCCTAGATCCAGTCTGGGTTACGCTGCGCATGACGGTGTCCAGCCTCCGGCCTGCTAGATGACCCCGCTCTTCCGCCACTCCTCCAGCTTCTCTCCGCTGTAGCCTAGCAAGCCACCGTATATCTCGGTATTGTGTTCTCCTACGCCTGGCGCCGGGCTGGCGATCTCTCCGGGGGTCTCGCTCATCTTGACGACGATGCCGCTGACGGGCACGGGGCCGATGCCCGGTTGCTCGATGTCCACCAGCATCTGCCTGGCCCGTATCTGCGGGTCAACGAAGGCCTCGGTGACCGTGTTCACCGGCCCGGCAGGTATGCCTGCCTCCACCAGGAGGTCAACGGCTTGCTGTTTCGTCTTGTCTGCCAGCCAGCCCTCGGCCAGGCTATTGACATAATCTCGGTTACGGCGACGCATCTCGCCCGTGGCGAAGCGAGGGTCGTCGGCCAGATCCTGGCGAGCGATGACCTGGGTGAACCTTTTCCAGAGGCGGTTGGTGCTGACTGCCAGGTAGACATAGCCGTCGCGGCACCGGAAGCTGTCGGTGGGGGCGCTGAAGGGTCGGGCGTTCCCCATCTGGGGTTGCACTTCGTGGGAGACCTGGTACTGGGCGAACACAGCTTCCATGAAAGAGACGCCGGTATCGAGAAGAGACACGTCTACCTCCTGTCCCTTTCCGGTCCTGTCCCGCTGGCGGAGGGCAAGGAGGACGCCCAGGGCGCAGTAGAGGCCGGCGCCGTAGTCGCACAGGGAAGCGCCGGACTTGGTGGGCCTGGTGTCTTTGAACCCGGTGACGTACATGTGGCCCATGATGGCCTGGCAAACGGGGTCGAAGGCCGGGCGCTCGGCATAGGGGCCGTACTGCCCGTAGCCGGTGAGGGAGGCGTAGACGAGGGCCGGGTTGGCGTCGCGCAGCGCCTCGTAGCGCACCCCCAGGCTGCGCGCCGCCCGGGGAGTCAGATTGGTCACCAGGACATCGGAGCGTCTCACCAGCTCGTGAAGGAGCTGCTTCCCGGTCTCGGACTGGAGATTCAGGGTGATGCCCTTCTTGTTGCGGTTGTAGAGGGGGATGGCCAGGTTCTCGCCATTGGGGGCGAAGGGGCCGAGCTCCCGGTCTACCGCGCCGCCGGGCGGCTCGACCCGTATCACCTCGGCGCCGAAATCGGCCAGAAGCTGGCAGCAAAAGGGCGCTGCCTGGAACGTCCCAATGTCAATGACTCTTATCCCCTCTAGTGCTTTGGCCATTCCTGACCTCCTGTGTAGACTTCCTGCGTTCGCTTCCTTGAACTCTATCGTGTCCGTTGACGCCAGTCAATGAGCGGTGCCGCCGGCAATTGTCTTGACATTGACTGTGCCCATAGGGTATCTTTCCTACGAATCTGCGAAACTTTCGCTCGGCGATTTGCAGGGCGCGCCGGACCCATGGACCAGCGCTCGTAGAGGAATGAAGAATGGCCTACGTTGAATACGAGAAAAAGGGCAACATCGTCGTTGTGACCCTGAACCGGCCCGAGCGGCTGAATGCCCAGGGCCGCGCGGTGATTGACGGCGTGAAAGACGCCTGCGCCCGATATACGGCCGATGACGATGCCCGGGTGGCGATCATTACCGGCGTGGGCCGGGCATTCAGCGCCGGCGCGGACATCAATGAATTGGCGGATACGCTGGTCATGGTCCTGGCATTCAACGCTGTAGAGGAAGTGAAGAAGCCGGTGATAGCTGCCGTCAATGGCATCGCATTTGGGGCGGGCTTCTTGCTGATGCTGGCTTGTGACATTCGCATCGCCGCCAGAAGCGCCACTTTCGGCCTGCCAGAGATAGCTAGAGTCATACCTCTCGGGCCGGAGCGCCTGCTTGCCCAGCGAATGCCTGCGGCGCTAGCTATGGAGCTGCTGCTCACCGCCGAACCCATCACCGCCCAACGGGCTTACGAGGTGGGCCTGGTCAACAAGGTTGTCCCTGACGAGGAACTGATGCCAACGGCCTTGAGGACGGCCGAGAGGATCGCCGGGTTCTCTCCCTGGGCTGCGCGCCTGGTGAAGCAGGCGAAGATCGACGAAACGGCCCTGAGCAAGGAGCAGCGGGTGCGGGAGCTGGAGTACCGTCGGCTAGCCAGGCAGTCTGAGGAGTTCAAGAAGGCGGTGACGGACTTCGTGGAGAAGCGGAAAGACCCGTAGCGGTGAGGCGTGCCTCGCCCTGGACATTGAGTAGGCTTATTGGGAGGAACGAATGGCAAGCAACCAACTGGTGAGAACGGAGATCCGTGATTACATCGCCACGGTCACTCTGGACAGGCCACCGGTGAACGCGCTGAGCATGGACCTCTACCGCGCCATCGCCAACGCCTTTCGGGAGCTGGACCGGCGCGGCACCGATGTTCGCGTGGCCATCCTGACAGGGGCCAGCAAGTGTTTCTGCGGCGGCCGGGACATCAAGCAGGCCGACACCGATCCGCCAGAGGAACGCTCCGCGACTGTGAAGGACTGCTTCGGTGCTCTATACCACTGCGAGGTGCCGGTGATCGCCGCGGTGAATGGGCCGGCGATGGGGGCAGGATTCGCCCTGGCGGCCCTTTGCGATGTGATTATCGCCTCGGAGAAGGCAGTCTTCGCCATTCCGGAGATCGATGCCGGGGTCAACCCGGGCGTTGCCGCCTTTCGACGGGGTTTCACCGAGTACCAGGCCCGCAAGTTGGCCTTCACCGGGGAGCGCATCTCCCCCCAGGAGCTCTACAGGCTGGGGGTTGCAGACCAGGTCGTGGCGCCGGATGACTTGTTGCCATCGGCACGAAAGCTGGCGGCGGTCATGGCTGCCAAGAGCCCGCTCATCATGCGCAAGGCCAAGTGGTCCGCCAACGAGACCGAGAAGATGGTGGACTTCGAGCAGGCCTACCGCGCCATCGAATCGCGGGTCACCGTGTCTCTGTTCAACACCCAGGACTCCCATGAGGCCGGCCGTTCTGTCATCCAGAAGCGCGCCCCCAAGTTCAAAGGGGCGTAGCTGGACGAAGTGGCGGCCAACTAGTTCGAACGCGAAAACGGGGGTCGTGTTCGAGGCCGTCTCTGGAGCCGAACCTGAGATACATGTCGGGTTCCTGGACTAGCCTGACTGCGCACCCAATACCGCGCCTGAACTGGTTAAGGCAGGCGGACTTGGGCCAGCGTCGACCAGCCAGCCCGAATAGGCCGCTCGCCACACAGGAGGAGAGAGACGTGCCCTTCGCTGATGTTCGTGACCTTCGCATGTATTACGAAATACGGGGCGACGGACTGCGTTTGCTCAGCATCAGCGGGACTGGCGGTGACTTGCGCCGCCCGCCCAACATCTTCGAGATGCCTATCGCCAGGCATTTCCAAGTACTCGCCTATGACCAGCGTGGTCTTGGGCAGACCTCCCGCCCTGACATCCCGTACACGATGTCCGATTACGCGGAGGACGCCAATTCATTGCTCGATGCTGTGGGGTGGGAGAGGTGCTCGGTCATGGGTATCTCCTTCGGCGGGATGGTCGCCCAGGAGTTGGCTCTGCGCCATCCGGGCCGAGTGGAACGCCTGGTCCTGTGCTGCACCAGCAGCGGGGGAGCCGGCGGCAGCTCCTATCCCCTGCACGAGTTGTCCCATCTCTCTGCCGAGGAGTATGTACGCCGGGTCATCCCACTTCGCGACGCGCGCCGCGACTCTAAGTGGCAGGCAGCCAATCCTGAGAAGTTCCAGGCGCTGTTCGAGCTGACCCTGGCGGGGATGCGAGTAGGCACCGACGAGCCGGGCCGTCAGGTGGGCGCTCGGCGCCAGATGGAAGCCCGCGCTCTCCATGATACGTACGAACGACTCCCGTCCCTACACATGCCTGTGTTTCTCTGCGGGGGATGGTATGACGGCATCGCTGCTCCTGCCAATCTCGAGGCTATGCAGAAACAGATCCCCGGGGCGAGGCTGGAGTTCTTCGAGGGAGGCCACCAGTTCCATTTGGAGGACCCGCGGGCGTTTCAGCGCATAGGGGCATTCCTGCGCGGGGAACTGGACAGCTAGCTCTCTCATCGGGGACGAACGGCGGAGCCTGTCTTAATGACCTCGTAGGAGGTACAGACCTTGCTTGGGAGAAGCTGACATGAGAGGAAGCCATGCATACCCCACACTCGAAAGTGGGGTATAGCTTCACGACCGCCCGCGGCAGGGTCATCTACAAGACATTCTCGACACGTCGCCCCCACCACCGCCTGCATGTTGGCGCCCATTCGGGTGCCGGTAGCGTCGCATTGACCACCATCGCCGTCTGTGCCAAGATAGGAGTTGAACCGTGATGGAGAACATTCGCTTCGTCTTCCCTGAAGTGACACGCCTCACCGCCGGCGCCGTCGGCGAGCCTGGCCACCGGACTTTCTACATCCTGGTGGGCCGTGGCGTCACCAAGGTGAGGGTATGGGTGGAGAAGGCCCAATTGCAGGCCGTGAGCGCTGCCATAGCCAGGCTGGTGGTCCTGATGCCGTCCCAGACTGGCGGCGATCTCGAGGAAGCCATAGCCTTGCCCCCGGCTTCTGATGAGCCGCTGGTAGCGGATATCCAGGGCGGGAAGCTGGCCCTGGGCTACGATGAAGAGAGGAAGAGGTTCCTTTTCTTGGCTCATGAGAAGGACGCACCCGAAGAGGCCTCGCCAATGGTAGGGTTTTGGGCCACCTTGAGCCAGATGCGAGCGTGGGACCGCCGCATAGACGAGGTGTGCTCTGCCGGCCGCCCGATATGTGTCCTCTGCGGTGGACCCATAGACCCGGCGGGCCATGTCTGTCCACGCGGCAATGGCCACCGTCCGCCAGATGCCCTACATGGGACGGAAGCACAGTAGGCGCCGACATTCCATAGGCGGCCAGGACGAAAGTTCAGGGGCCGCCACATTTGAGGGGAGTCCTGATGCGGACATCCTTCGCCTTCTGGCGCGGGGCCACATCTCCTCTTGCCGCGAATTGCCCTGGGGGTCGAACTACACCTTCCTGGCAACGATAGTCGCCGACGCCACCCAGATCAGGGCGGTCTACAAGCCGAGAAGGGGCGAGGCGCCGCTGTGGGACTTCCCCCAAGGGACGTTGTATCTCAGGGAGTATGCGTCCTACGTTCTCAGTCGCGGCCTGGGCTGGCCGTCCATCCCTCCGACCGTGGTCCGCGACGGGCCGTGGGGCATCGGTTCCTTCCAGCTTTACGTGGACCCTTTGCCCGGCCAGGACTACTTCAGCTTCCATGCCCAGTACGCCTCGGAGTTGCAGAAAGTCGCTGTCTTCGATGCCCTGGCCAACAACGCCGACCGCAAAGGGGGCCACTGCCTGCTGGACCGGCGGGGCCGGCTCTGGGTCATAGACCACGGCCTTACCTTCAACACGGACCCCAAGCTACGCACGGTGCTGTGGGACTGGAGCGGGCAGGCCATCCCGTCCGAGATCGTCGAAAGGATGAGGGAGGTCAGGCCTCATCTTGAGCCGGGCGAGAAGCTGTGGGCCAGACTGCGTAAGCTCCTGGCTGGAGACGAATTGGACGCCCTTGCCCGACGATGGGATGGTCTTCTGGAGAGGCCCATCTTTCCCCTTCGCGGGCCTTACCGCAGCGTCCCCTGGCCGCCATTCTAGAGCCAGCGGGCCAGGAACCGGGACACACGGCTGCGTCTCTTCAAGTTCCTCGCCAGCAGCGAGGCCGTCTCGGGGCTGGCGACGATGGTGGACGAACACCAGTCTCGCAGTCCTTTGGAGTCTTTCCTCGTGGGAGGCTGGAAAGCCTGCAATGCTTGCCATCCCTGGGGGCGCTCCCGGATGAGCACCTCGCCTCCCGCCTCCCGGACCAGGACCGCGCCGGCGGCGAGGTCCCACAATCGCGGCGAGCCGAAGTAGGCGAAGTGAAAGGTCCCTCGGGCCACCAGGGCCAGGTCGTAGGCGATGCTGCCCAGGGAGCGAGGTTCGCCCAGCTTCTTTCGAAGGTCACGCGCCGGCCTGGTGAAGCCCTGAAATCGGGAGGGCAGTGAAGCTAGCTTTTCCTGAGAAAGGTTGGGAAACACTGCGAGGCGCTGGTTGTCCAGGAAGGCCCCGCCGCCCCGGTAGGCATGGAACATCTCTCCGTTAACGGCAAGGCCCGCCGGGGCGTAGATGCATCCTATGACTGGTTGACCGCGGTGGAGCATGCCCAGGGAGACGGCGAAGATGGGAAGGCCATTGATGAAGTTGGAGGTCCCGTCCAAGGGGTCGGCCACCCAGAGGAACTCTGAGTCCGTCGTCCCTCCTTCCTCAGATTCCTCGGCCAGGAAGCCATGGTCGGGGTATGTCTTATGGATAGCTTGCTTCAAGTATGCCTGGGCAGCGTGGTCGGCGGGAGTGACCGGGTGGCGACGGTCCTTGCCGGTGAACTCTACGGCCAGCGGCTTCTGGAAGTAGTCGAGCAGGATGCGCCCGGCCTCGCGCGCGAAGCCCTGGGCCTGTCGCTCCATCTCCTGCAACTGCTTTGGGTTGGGTTGGGTAGACATGCCGCCACCTTCCTGCGCCTTGGCCCTATCATAGCCGTAGGTTGGCCGCGGTGTCTACTGAGGAATGATGTGAAGATACGGCGATTCAGCTAGGCGCAGGCTTGTCCCTTCGGCAGGCTCAGGGCAAGCTTGCCGCTGACGCGGCGAGGTGCCCTGTCATCCTGAACCGGAATCCTTCCGCAGAAGGATGAAGGTGAAGGATCTTAGGACTATCCGTGCATCAAGGCGGGGCCTAAGATCCTTCACTTCGTTCAGGATGACAGCCGTAGGTCCCGTGGGCATTGAACCGTCGCGAATCGCTGATTTCGGGGCTATCGCAGCCTGCCCACAGCCAGCATGATGCCCAGGGCCAGGGCGATGAGGTCAAAGAGGTCGAGGGAGAAGCGTGCGTTCAGGAGAAGGGAACTCGTCAGGTAGGCCAGGGCGAGCGCGACGCCCGCGATGACCTGGAGAGGCAATCCTCGCTTGCGGTTGGTGGCCAGGCTCACCGCCTCGCCAGCCGCGTAGCCCAGTCCCAAGGCGATGATGAAGTTGAGGTAGGGGAAACGGACCTCGGAGAGCAGGAAGGCCCAGGCGAACCCGCCGCCAGCAGCCACCGCCAGGCCTGCGCCCACCGCCCGCAGATAGAAGACTGGGGTGAGGTGGTAGGTGGGTAGCCTCCGGACCTTGGCGCACGCGGGACACTTGGCTCCGACCGGTGTGTGTACCAGGCAACGCGGGCAAATGAGAGTGTCGCACTGGTTGCAGCGCAGGTTGGTCTCGACCTCGGGGTGCCGGGCGCAGCGCGAGGACATCTAGGTCTGCGGGCGCTCCACCAGCGCGAACATGATCTCGCCTTCGGCAGCCACTTCGCCGTCAACAGTAGCTTTGGCTGAGGCCTTTCCAACTGGGCCTCGCACCTTGAGAAGCTGGACCTCCAGTCGAAGGGTATCCCCCGGAGCTACCGGCTTGCGGAAACGGAAGGCGTCAATCCCGGCAAAGAAGCCCAGTTTGCCCCTGTTCTCTGGCGGCGACAACAGGACCACGCATCCTACCTGGGCCAGCGCCTCGACGATGAGGACGCCGGGGAATATGGGATACCCCGGGAAGTGCCCTTGAAAACAAGGCTCGTCCGCAGTCACGTTCTTGATGCCTACGGCTCGCTGTCCGGGGTCCAACTCCAGGATGCGGTCTACCAGAAGGAAGGGCCAGCGATGGGGGATGATCTCCTGTATTTGCTGCGAGTTCAACATCTGTTGTCTTTCCAGGCCAAGAGGCTCTGTACAGCCTTCTTCGGAAGGAACACAGACCCCGGCTTGCTTTCTCTAGACTCGTCCAGGCCATGGTAGTCGGAGCCTCCACAGACGAGCAGGCCGAGCCGGCGAGCCAGAGCTTCGAGGCGCTGGGATTTCTGAATAGAGTAGCCGGTGTAGTAGGCTTCGAGCGCTCCTAGCCCGGAGGCCTTGAGCTCCATCAAAAGACTGTCCAGGTTGGGCGCCTCGGCCGGGTGCGCCAGTGCTGGCAAGCCGCCGGTGCGTGCCACCAGGGCCACCGCCTGGGCCGCCGCCATCCGTTCTCTCTCAACGTAGGCCGGGCCGTTTCGTCCTATGTACTGGTAGAAAGCCTGGCCGAGATTGGTGATGTACCCCTTCTCCAGCATGGCCTGGGCGATGTGGGGACGTCCTATCGAGTCGCCGTGCGACAGCTCCAGGACTCGCTCCCATTCCAGGGGCATGCCCAGAGCGGCTAGCTTGGCCACCATCTCATGGCCTCGCTCGACGCGGCCGGCGCGCTGCATCTCCAGTGCGCTCTGGAGCTCAGGGGACTTGTGGTCAACGAAGAAGCCCAGGATGTGCAACTCGTCGCCGGGTATGTCCGTATTGATCTCCAGGCCGGGGACCACGGTGAGGCCGGGATAGGACTTAGACGCGTTCAGAGCTTCGTCGACTCCGCCCACGCTGTCGTGGTCGGTGATGGCTATGACATCGAGGTCCAGGCTGGCGGCCAGCGAGACCAATTGGGATGGGGACAGCTTGCCATCGGAGGCAGTAGTGTGGAGGTGAAGGTCGGCCTTCATGCTATCTCCCGGTCAAAGCGAGAGATGCTGGTCGCCCGCCCCGTCTCGCTATCTATTTCTATGACCACTCCGTTCACCATGGTGTTTCCCTTTCCTACCGACAGGCGGTGTGGCATCTGGGTGAGAAACCGGGAGACCACAATCTCCGCGTCGTCGCCGATGACGGACTCCAACGGCCCGACCATGCCGACGTCGGTGACGAAAGCGGTCCCCCCTGGGAGTATGCGAGCATCGGCCGTGCCAACGTGAGTGTGGGTGCCCACGACTGCACTCACGCGTCCGTCCAGGTAGCGGCCCATGGCGCCTTTCTCAGAGGTGGCCTCGGCGTGAAGGTCCACAATGACCACGCGCGTCCCCTTCATGTCCTGCAGCAGGCAGTCCATGGCGCGGAAGGGACAGTCGAAGCTTCCCATGAACACCCGCCCCGTCAAGTTCACGATGAGCGCCCCGTGCCTGATGAGGTAGCCTCGGCCGGGCACGCCGGGCGGGTAGTTCAGAGGGCGGATAACGGGCATGTCACTGCCCAGGCAAGGGATGATCTCCTTGTGGTCCCAGATGTGGTTGCCCGAGGTGAGGACATCCACGCCGGCGTCCAGCAACTCTCGGGCCGTCTCGGGGGTAAGCCCCAAGCCTCCGGCGGCATTCTCGGCGTTGGCTATCACCAGGTCCAGGGAAATCTCCTGGCGCAACTGCGGAACGAGGCCGGCGATGGCGCGACGCCCGGGCTTTCCGATGACATCGCCCAGCATGAGGACTCTCATATACGTTGCCTTGCGACTTTAATAGGTTGGGGTGCCGACCCGATGAAACGCAATGAACCGGCAATGCGTTTGCGGCGAGGCAACGAGGGAACGACCCCCTGAAGTCCCCCTAAGATAAGGGGGACGCTGGAGATACGCTGGCGGCCCCGATCGGGTTGGGGTAACGTCCCCCTTGAGAAGGGGGACCATAGGGGGTCACCCAGCCTGAGGCACGGACGGTTCATTGAAAGCGGCGTCACCGGGCAAATTCCACGGCCCGGGTCTCCCGAACAACGGTGACTTTTATCTGCCCGGGGTACTGGAGCGTTTCCTCGATCTTCTTGGAGATATCTCGCGCCAACCGCACGGAGGCCAGGTCATCTATCTCCTCGGGCTTGACGATGATGCGCACCTCGCGGCCGGCCTGGATGGCGAAGGCTTTCTCCACGCCAGTGAAGCTGTTGGCCACTGTCTCCAACGCCTCCAGCCGCTTCAGGTAGTTCTCCATGGATTCGCGCCGGGCCCCCGGGCGACCTCCGGAGAGGGCGTCGGCTGTGGCCACGATGGCTCCCAAGATTCCAGTCTCCGATTCTTCTCCGTGATGCTGACCTATGGCTGTTGCTATCTCCGGTGAGCGGATCCAGCGCTGGACCAACTCCGCGCCTATCTTAGCATGAGGCCCCTCGACCTCATGGTCCACGGCCTTGCCCAGGTCATGGAGCAGGCCGGCGGTCTTGGCAGTCTGTATGTCGGACCCCAGCTCGGCGGCGAGCATACCCGCGAAGTGGCTGGCTTCGAGGCTATGGGTGAGTACGTTCTGGCCGTAGCTGTAGCGGTACTTCAATCGCCCCAGGAGTTTGATGAGCTCCGCGTGAAGGCTGGGGACCCCCGCCTCGTAGGAAGCGGATTCCCCGGCAGCCTTCATGGCCGCCTCTACCTCGGCTTGAGCCTTGCCCACCACCTCTTCGATGCGGGCAGGATGGATGCGGCCGTCAGAGATGAGCTTGGTCAAGGCCAATCGGGCAACCTCGCGTCGCACCGGGTCAAAGCAGGACAATGTGACCACCTCGGGGGTGTCGTCCACGATAAGGTCCACGCCGGTGGCCGCCTCCAGCGCCCGGATGTTCCGACCTTCACGGCCGATGAGCCGGCCCTTCATTTCATCGGAAGGTAGGGTGACCACCGATGTGGTGGTCTCCGAGATGACGTCGGTGGCACAGCGTTGAATGACGGAGGTCAGGATGTAGCGGGCCTTTTCGCTGGCCTGGTCGCGGTACTCGGCCTCCAGCTCGCGGACCCGTGCGTTCAGCGCTTCCCTGACCTCGCTCTCCACATTGGCCATGAGCAGGTCCTTGGCCTCGGCGCTGGACATCTTGGAGATGACTTCCATTTGCTGCAGCTCACGTTTCTTCATCTCCTCCACGCGGGCCTTCTGGTTCTCGGTCTCCCGCTCCTTCTGGACAATAGCTCGCTCGCGACGCTCTTGAGCATCCAACTTGCGGTCCAGAGCTTCCTCTTTCTGGGCTATTCGGCGCTCCTGACGTTGCAGCTCGGCGCGCCGCTCCTTGAGTTCCAGCTCGGCAGTCTCTCGGAACTTTAGGCTCTCCTCTTTTGCCTGGAGCAGGACCTCCTTTTGCTTGGTCTGGGCATCCGCTATTATGTCCTCGGCCTGTTTCTGGGCTTGCCTGGCCCGTCGGAGCCAAACGTACTGCCGGGCGAGAAAGCCTCCGGCGGCGCCCAGAGCCAGGGCGGCCAGGCCGACCAATACTACCAGCACAGCGTTCATGGTCCTTCCTCTTCTACAGGATTCGTTGTCTTCATCTCTCCGCGCAGCCGCTCGACGGTGCGCCGGGTCAGGCTGAAGCTGAAGCCTCGACGGAGAAGATGGGCAGCCAACCGTCGCCCGAAGGTCTCGTAGTCCAACATGGATAGTGAACGGGCCTTTTTCTGGGCGGCGCGGTAGGCGTTGGCTTCGTCCTCAATGCCAGCCGTGGCCTCACCTATGACGTCCCGGCTGACACCCTTCTGCAGCAACTCCCTGGACACCAGCGACCGGCTTCTCGGGCTGGATGCGTCGCGGCTATCTCTCCACAGACGGGCGAAGGCGGCGTCATCCAAGAGCTTCAGGGTTTCCAGCCTGTCCAACGTCTCTGCGACCACTGGAGGAGGGTAATGGCGACACAGTCTTCCCTCGAGCTCGGCGCGGCTGCGGGGGCGATACGATAAGTATCGCAGGGCCTGGGCCATGGCCCGAGGGCCTTGGTCTGCCATGTTCCCTCCCGTTTTCGGGGAGGCAGGTTACTGGAGCGAGGGTTCGTCCGAAACGGACGCGGCGATTTGTGGGACGACCTTGGAGGAACGAAGGAGGGCCTCTATTTGTTGTGAGACGTCAGGGTGGCTATACAGGAAGTCCCTGGCGCTCTCTCTACCTTGCCCGAGGCGTTGCTCGCCCCAGGAGTAGAAGGCGCCGCT
>ORJL011453582.1_pt1 | contig 34134 bp, 24 predicted proteins | sample 1779941 | NCBI WGS metagenome assembly ORJL01 (sample SAMEA104232317, study PRJEB22302) | groundwater metagenome | biome: forest; feature: aquifer; material: groundwater | place: USA | collected 2011-08-07 | depth 5.8 m | reverse complement strand
GGGATGGTGATCGTGTAGCGGCGGCACTCTTCTATGAGTCTGTCCCAAATCGTCTTCGCCGGATTGCTCGGATCGAGTCGCTCGTTGATGCGCTCGACATACGTGGCGTTGTAGCCGACGATGACCGGCGGGACGACGACATTCACGCTGATGTCCACGCCGCGCTTCGTCGGGTCTTGGTTGATGACAACGGGATTGTTGGGTCCGGTCTTACCGCTGTTCATATAGGGCGGCTTCGATGGATCGTCTTGCCCAATTGTCCAATCACGGGCAGCACAGATACCCAACGGCTGCACACCATAGCCCGCCGCCGTCAGAATCGGTTCAAGATCGCCCACCCCACCGCCGCCAACAGCGGGCGCGAAAGGATCGGTGCCGGGTTGGGGAGTCTTGATTGTTGTTTGTGGACAGGAAGGCATCGAAGGCGGACACTTATCGTAGACAAACACCATACTTATTTGCTTCGCGTCGTTGCCCTGAGCCAGCGCACCTGCCTGCATCTGCAAATACAAGTCCGCCCAAAAGGTCGGGTCAATGTCAGCAGTGTAGTAATCGCCATTCGCGCTCATGCCCATGACCGTGTTGAGGTCAGCGTATTTCTTGCCGATGGTTGAGTCTTTTAACGCTTTTTGGTACTGGAGCTCCACATAATTCTTCTGCGCGAAATCTCCCGCTTGCGCCGCAGATTGAGCGGCGTAGAGAAGATTCGCGGCGTAGGTAGCATTGGGATCGGCATTCGTCATCTCGTGATCAAACGTTTGCTTATAGGCCTGAAGAAGTGCCGCCAAGGGCCCTGTGCCATAGACCAATGACTGTAAGGGAGTACGCACTTCTATTTCCGCTTGAATTCTCACCGTATTAGCGTTAGCGGTGGAATAAACCTGTTGAAGATATTGCGTGACGGCGTTGGGATCTCCACCAGCCGCTTGCTGCACCTGCTCGGTCTTGAATCCGTAATCGTTGAGCGAACCGCCATTTGCCGCCTTCGCCGCCTCGCCATTCAAGAAGGTGTAATCCGCTTTCGCTCCTAACGGATTAATGCCGGTCTGTTGGATGAGTTTGGCGGTGTAAGCGTCAGGTACCAACACGGTCTTGCCATCAGTCGTTTGGTAGGCGTTGAAGGTCATCTCCCCTACCTTTTGCGTGACGACTGCTTTGTTGTTGGCAATGTTGGTGTTGCTCGGCACATAAGATTTCGCGCCCTGCGTGAGAAGAACTTCCATGCCCGGGCTGTTAGCCACGAGTTCCTGAGCATCCGCGCCGGTAGCCAATTTATTTGACACGTCATATTTCACCACCCCGACTTTGTTCATCGAGGCGGTATTGATGGCGATATCGCTTTTGTTGACAACCTGCACGCCCTGGATGTTTTGATTTCCGATCACTGCTGGTGCGTTGAACGCAATCTGCGCGATGGGTTGCGCGCTCTGCGATCCTGTTTTCGTGATTACGACACCGGGCGGTAAGACACTTTTGACATTGACGTTGCCGCCTGCTTGAGCGACTACAACCATCGGGTCGGCGTTGCCCGGCGCGGGCGGTTGACCGCCCTGAGCCAACACAGTCGATGGAATCAAGAGCGTGAGGATCGTGATAGCAACAAGGAGTTTCTTGATCATAGAGTCTCCTACTTGGCTGGGGTAGAAGCCGCAACGGGTTTTGTAGGTTGTGCCTCGATCAGCGTCTTCGCAACTTCGTCCGAGAAGAATGACGTGAATCGCCAACCATTAGGCGTTTTGTTCAATAAAACGTTTGTGGTAAATGTGCCGGTTGAGCCGGGCCACTTCACCGCCGGATCGAGCGTGATTTCGACCAGATGCAATTCCCAATCCATGTTGGCGGTTTTGGAATAGCCCAAACTCAGCAGTTTTTTCCACGTCGCTTTCACTTGCTTGGCTTCGGATTTTGTTTTGAGTCGTTCAAACTCGGGGAAAATTGCCGGCGCTACAACATCGCGCATAATCTTCACCCCTTCGTCACTCGAATAGGGCTGCATTGCTTCGAGCCACGCCGATGGGCGTTGGTAATCAACTGTGTGAAACAAACGCGCCATCGTCTCAGCGACTTGCGCCGGCGTAGCACTTTTGATGTTGACTGATGTAGGCGTGGAAGCCGTGCCGCTCGATGGCAAAAAGAAAACGATGACGGCGATGAGCAATAACACGATCACCCCACCCCACATCAACGTTTTGCGATTAATTTGAATTTCCATGCAATTCTTCCTTTCAACTTCGGGCTTAAAACACAAAAGACCCACGGTGCCTCGTTTGGCACAATACGTGGGTCTTTCAGTCAGTTGTGAATGGGGTCGAGCTTCAGCCCCTCGACTTGACTAAGATTGTATGGGGAATTCGCCGACTGTCAAGAGGCGAATCAAAAGATCCTTCATAATCGAGTGTCGTTTCGATTCGACAACAAGACGTTTCCTAAATTGCAATGCTATTGCCTAAAAATCAAACTCCTGAGTATAAAAAGCTACGCCATGTTCCACATAAACTCCTACTCCGATCTTGTTATATATATGCAACATGTTTGTTCGGTGTCCGTCGCTATTTATCCACGAGCTAATCGCCGCCAAAGGATCAGGCATACCACCGCGAACAATGTTTTCACCACAATCACAATGTGCGGCTAAACCTGAATGGCTGTAATTAGTCACAATCTCCCTTGCGCGCTTACGCGCAATATCCATCAGCCGCTCATCAATGGCTAACGGCTTCTTGCCGTTCTGCGCGCGAAACTCATTGGTCAGACGCACGATCTCCAACGCGGCGGCGTAGTCATAGTAACCGCCATCGCCATCGAGCGCAGGTGACGTTGCCACAACCACCGGCACGGCGGTGATCACCACTCCATTCCACGTCGGCGTGGACGCGCGCGGAGCAAGTGTCGGGCGTGAGACAGACGTGAATGTCGCGGCAGGAGTGATCGGCGTCGGCGTGGCGCGCTTCGCCATCGTCGCCGTTGGAACTAATGTCGGCGTCTCGCTCGGAACAACCGTCAACGTCGGCATAGGCGTCGCTGTGTCTACCGTCACAGCGCGAACCGGCGAGGCGCATGATGAGACGAGTAAAGTAATCAAGAGAAGCATTAGGGTACAGGTTTTATGAGTATTCATTGCAACTTCTCCTTTCGTGGCAAAGACTATAGCACTTTTGGATTCGCAAAGGCAAATCGCCAAAGCCGAAAAATTGCCGGGCCGTATTTGACTCGTCTCCAGGACTTTTTATGCTACAGCCTTCTCAGGTCACTGTCCAAGTGATCTCTCCCTTTAAGGAAACGCCCTCGATATTGAAGGGCGTTTCTGTTTTACTGTAGATGTTTGGTTATTTTGTTAGACATCCCCCTCGGAAAGTCCCGCTCGTTTGAGAAGGTGCTTTAGTTTGGCAATGCCACATTGTGAGAGTCACTGGAGTAGTGGGAAAGAATAGCAAAGTATAATACTTGCAATATGGGTGATTCAGCTAAGGTGAACTACCGCATTAACATTCTGGCGCTGCCGTCTCAAACCACTTTGCTCTTTGGCATCATCGTTGTCACTATTCTGGCGGCATTGGGAGCAATCAATTTACCGTCATCACCGATGCGAGCCGCCCCTCCTTTAGCGCTCTTCCTCGTCATTTTCACTCTGCGCGATTTCTTATCCCAAGTAGATCGAGAGATCAAAACGCATCAACTCCAAAAAATAGAACCGGCACTTTATCCACATCTACGCTCCGCTGTTGAACAACTTGCTCAGACTATTTCGATGCGCGCTCCGACGATCTTAGTCACAGCAAAAACGCCGAATGCCTTATTCGCCTTTGGTTCATTCCGTCGAACTTACTTGGCGATAGGTGAGCAAGTCGCTCACACATTAGAACGCGATCTACAAACACACGCCCATAACATCACAGCGCAAGCCGCCTTGCTCCACGAGATGCAGCATTTCAAATTGGGTGACGTCATAGTGATTGGGTTAGCGCGTAGCTTGCTTAAAACCGCCACACGCTTTACTTTATGGAGCATTGCTTTTTTCTTGGGACTTGCGGCTATCTCGTTTTCATTCCCTGCCACCGATCTCGTGAGTCCCGAATTCGCCCAGCGACTCCGAGAAGCAAATCCTCTTTTAGCAGAGATCGCTATGCCATTTTTCACACCCGAATTTGCTGAGCGCGTGAAGGATGCGCCGACGTGGATCCTTGCCAACTTCTACATAATCAACGCGCACATTCCCATTGCAGTATGCAGCGCTTTTCTCTTTGTGATCATCTGGCGACGCTTGCTTCAAGTGCGCGAACTTTACGCCGATGCCGCAGTGGCGCAAGCTCAGCAGTTCAACACACATCTGCCCCGCGCGCTTCTGCGCTATGGTTCACTTGCTTCATTGCAATCTGCTCGTCTTTCACCATTGGCGCTCGTTGGCGCATCGCTTCAACGTTTATGGCAAAACTCATTTCATCCATCACTACATGCGCGCCGCGAGAGTTTGGTTAACCCCACAACAATTTTCAGCAATCCAATGTGGTTAGGCATCACCGCCGGAATCCTAGTAACGTTGATTGATGTTCTCCTCACCGGGTCGTTCACCATTGCTTACGCCAGCGAAACGCCCGCCACATTCATTATAGTGATCAGTTTCGTCGTACTTGCCCATGGTTTGTCATTTCATCTCGTCGAAAATACGCGGAAAGAGTGGTTGCGGAAAATGTTAATCGGCGTGGGGTGGGTGTTATTTATTCGTATGGGCTTCCATTTTCTCAATGTGCTGCTGCTGTGGGGAGGGATTCTGATCGCGCCGCAAGCAACCGAAGCGATGTTCAGAGATTGGATATGCGTCATAGCGGGCGACTTAACATGCGATCTCATTTTCCAAGTTGACCTTTTGGGCATTGCGATTAACTCAACACTCTACGCCATCTACCTCACCCTGCTCACTGCTTTCACGCTCCCAGCTATGCTGCTCCTCGATCAATATCTTAAACGCATCGCTCTCACTTGGTATGGCAACAAACGTCTCGCGCTCGTGTGGTGGATGATCACGTTAACCGTTACCTTGCTCGCTGGTGGCATCTGGTTGCCTGTGATAGATAGCTTTGTGCCAATCGCCATCACCTTTGGGTTTTCGATCACGAAGGCGATCACTCTCGCGCTTTCATTCTTCATTTTGTTGATCGGCGCGGCAGTATGGCTTTACGCCAACTCACGCTGGCGCGGACTCTGCGCCTGTTGCCATCAACCTGTGAGCGGCGATTTTCATTTAGGCAAACATTGCCCCTCATGTGGAAAGCTGTTGCATGAATCGCTTCACGCCAACTACTAAAAGTTGCTTACGTTGGGGAATTGAAATTTTTGCGTGGCTATTGTGGCTAGGCAGCGCATTAGCGTTGATGTTCACGCCACCTCTACCCGAAATTTTGCTGATCGTGATTGCGCTTTTAGTTATTGGTGCCATCGCTTTGAGCGCCGCCACGCTAACGACATTGCATCACCGTTGGTTGGGTTCAAGTGGCGGCATCACCGTATTGATAGGCGGTCTTGCTATCGTATTCTTTCTACAATCATTCAACATCACGCTACTCAGCAACGTCATGGGGTTCTTTGAGATCAGCTTATTCTTCTCCTACTTCACTGCTCTGATCGCGTTGATGCTCAAACGCGACGTGAGCGTGACACTGCTAGGCACTTTGCTGTTGTTGATGACGTGGGTAACAGCATTCGCCGTCGTGTATCATCGCGGACCCGTCAACTTCCTGCTCGCCTATCTCGCCTCAATGGAGAGCAACGCTTGGTGGTGGTGGAATACTGTGTATGGCGCGTTTTGTTGCGCGCTGCCGGTGAGCATAGCGGGCTTTGTGTGGCACTTGGGGAAGTTGGGGTGGAAGGAGTGGAGGAGAATTTGAGTAGTCAATAAAAGAATGATGACGGGTACTTATTCGTTTATTCGTTAAACATTCGTTGACAGGGGACACCGGAAAAATCTATCTGGATAGCGTAACAGGACTACTCGTTATTTCACTAGAGGTATTTTAAATTTACCGTCTTCCGCGCGAACCCGAAAATTTTGCTTCGTCATTGATTCGGCAGCCTGAAGGGTTCGAGAAGCTAATTTAGGTATTATTTGAGACTGAATTATGTCGTATACGGCTCGACCGCCAAATTCGGCGATGCGTTCTTTATAACTAGTCACGATATGATCGGCTATGCTTTCTTCATCAAAAGAAACTTGTAATCCGTCAGAACGATGGATTTCATTGTAGCGGGTAGAAATATTCTGTAAGTGCCTTTTAACGATATCTCTTTGAATCTCTTCATCATCAATACGATTGAATGGAACTATATTGCTGCCAATTCGGTTAAGCAATTCGGGGCGAGAAATCTCCTTCTTAAAAAAGCGATCAACGGCATTGATAAAATGTTGACGCACTCGCTCTCGCTTCCTCTCGGCATCAACGTCACGCTCAGATTTCACCTGATCAAATAATTCGCGTTCATTGATTTTCTTTCCATCTTTATCTTCCGTGCGCGTCCCAACATTCGATGTGAAAATAATAATGGATTCAGTGAAAAAGACGGTCTGTCCGCGGCTATCCGTCAAACGCCCATCATCAATTAGTTGCAGAAAGATATCCAATATTTTAGGGTGCGCTTTTTCTATCTCATCAAACAGCACCACTGAAAAAGGTTTTTTTCGCACGGCATCTGTCAGCATACCACCCCGATCATAGCCAACGTAACCAGGCGGAGAACCTATCAACTTAGAAATTGCATGCTCCTCTTTAAATTCACTCATATCAAAGCGCACAAAAGCCTCTTCGGAATTAAACAGGAAATGGGCGATCTTCTTGGCTAAAAACGTTTTACCAACCCCGCTTGGACCGACAAAAAATAGCATCCCCTTTGGTTTCCCAGCTGTGTCACTATCGCTAGCAATGCTAGTCAACCCAGCTTTAGCTACGAGTAGCATGTCTCTTACCCGTTCTATAGCTTCATCCTGTCCTTTTACGCCATATTCTTCCACAAATATCGTTGGGATGCTCTCCAATCGCTGAACTTCTAGTTGCCCCCAATAATCTTGTTTCTCGCCAACGCGATAGCGGTTAATAAGTCGTCGCATTTCATGTTCTGACGGGGGAACAGCAGGCGTAATTTCAGGCTGTCCAGCGATCCGATCTAAATCAACTAAATAGAGCCCGTCGGTAAGATCGGCGATTAGTTTAATATACGAGTCGGGATATTTTAGGTTGCGGTGTCTTAAACGCTCTGTTACATAACGTTTGCGATCTTCTTGCGACGGCATAGGCACATCTACTAAGCGCACTTTGGGCGAAAACGTATAGAGTTCACGCGGTATCATCCCGTCTTCCAAAGCCACCAGAATTAATCTGTTATCTGGAGTAATAGTTTGAATCACTTTCTCTAGCCATAGCAATATCTCTGTTTCGCTATCTTTACCACTACTGTAATTCTCTTTGTAAGCAATCAATTTGTCTAAATAGAAAATGATCGCCAGCATTGGGTTGCCTTGCCGACTGAGTTCTTGTTTCCACTTCGCAAGCACTCGGGTGGGTGGCTTCATGTCTTCATCAGGAATACTAATGTTACGATCTTGCGAGGGGAAGGGCGTAGATGTGGTTGCAGACGCATTGCTCAAGGATCTGCCTAATTGTCTTTCCACTCCGAGCGCGTCATACACTATACGGCGATCCGGCTGAAACCGAGTGGGAAATGTGGCTTCTGAGATCAATCTGTCAATAGCTTGGGCTAGGCTTTCATGCACAATACTAGCGCCATCATTATAGGTGATGTATTTGTCCCGGACATTGCCATAGAGAATAACTACTTCTTTTGTTTCTAAGGCTAGTCTAAAATTATTAAACCAAGTGCTCATTTATGTTTTTCCTGTGAGCGGCTTCCTTTAACCGGCTCCGTTTTTTCGTTTTTTTCAATTTTTATAGGTCGCTTCCCCTGTTCTGGCTCAAAGTGGGTCATCACTCCGAATTTCTCTTGCAGTTGTAATGAGAGCTTATCAAACTCCTCAAAACAATACTCAGTGCCGAGATTTGATCCCGAACTAATGTTATCTAAAGACAGATAAAAATTAATCTTGCCCCGATCTAGAGTGTCTACTTGATAAATGATCCGACTCCCTCGTTGCTCGGGATTTTCGGAGATAGACGGCTGTATCTCCTGAAAACCCATGCTTTTACAAACCCGTTGAAGCGCATCCAATAAATATAACCGTTTTTGATGCTTTGCCTCAAGCACTTCGACCTCGCTTACTTCTGAAGCAAAATTGCTAATTGCAAGTGACAATGCCATTTCCATATCACGGTAGGCTTGCTCGCCAAATAAACGCTTGAGATTTGTGATGGTTTTGACCCAATGCTCTACCTCTTCTGGTTTTCGCCATTGTTGTAATAACTCGCGGCGCGCATGCCACTCTACCTCAAAAGTTGCAAGACGATTGGCAAGCTCGCGCCCCATCGCATCCGCTTGCTCGTTCAAGGCATTGCTTAGATTCTGCATAATGGCTTGACCTCGCGCGATGCTTGAACGTTCCTGCGCCACTGCCGCCTCTAACGCGCTTAGCGATCCGGTGTCAACGCTTCTTGTGAGCGCAGCTGTTTGCGCCAACCAAACTTGCGCCTCGGCCACCTGCACCGCAAAAGTTCGTTGTAGCCCCGCCGAAGCAGCTGCTAACATTCCATCAAGATGGGTGTGTAAGCCATTTAGTTGCCGTTGGCGTGTTTGTAACTCTCCCTGCCGTTCAACCCGTTGGGCAGTTTCGCGTTCTAATGCATAGTTTGATACTTTCACTCCACTCATAGTAGCCTCCAAGAAAATGTAAATCCGGAATTAACCTACAATCTTCGTATCGGTTTTTCAATACGTTCTTTTAAGGGATTCCGTTCAGTGCAGGCATTATCTATAATCCACAATAATGGATCTATAACTCGTCGAGGATTAATCTTTTGAGTGAGCTTGGAACGTTTTTTGCCGTTTATGATGAACTCCTCTGTGCTTGGGGGAGCGCCCAAAGAGCTGCAGATGCAAAAAGTCAGGTCTTTGAACTCGTCTTTTCCAATCGAAAAAAAATGGTCGGCGCGCACCTTCTTTAAGGTAAACGTTTCAAGTTCCGTTGAAATTTTCCTCAACCCATCTAGGTAATGAACCATGCCCGTTGCATCTAATTTTTTCGCTTCCCCCGTGCCAATATAGTCAGATATCTCAGGATATTTTTGTAGCCAGCCATTCTTAATCAGCGCATCTCCTAGAGTGTAAACCACAAGCAACTTTTGCTTTTTGGTGTCTGCGCCCATTCCTTCCATTCCATCCCGATAATTTTTTAACAGTTTTCCCATTTCTAGTCCGGGATCTAAACCTTTTAAATGCGGCAAACTGACAAGGAAGAGTACGGTGCTTGATCGTTGAACAAAAGAGGCTCTTTGCCCAAATCGCTTGAGATCATTAAAAGCCTCTCCACCCGTGTCACATATAATCATACGCCAATTGCTTAAGTAAGGAATTTGTAGGAGCCGATGAACTGTGGGTTTCGGAAAAGTGGACCACTGAGTAGGTTCAGGTAAGATGCTCTGGTCCAGATCATTGATGTGATCCTCCATTATCTTGAAATCTTCATCTGCTCTCAGTGGATCATAAATAAAGCGTCTCTTGGCTGAACCCCAGTAACGCCCCAACTTTTTTTGGAGTAGCCACATCAAAGAAGCAAGGTAAGTGGTTTTGCCATGCCCGGAAAAACCAACGACGCTAATCACGACGTTCGGTTCGCGCTGATAGTCCTTTAAATATCTCCCGGGAAATTCCCGTTTACACGCTGTGCACTTCTTGCCTTGCCGGGCAAGAGCTTGCGGAATTTCGTGCAGACAATAGGGACATAGAATCGTCTTCGCCATAAAATTATTTATCACTTCCTGAGTTTCGCCCGTAAGATAAGTCAGTCAGCGCGCACTGCAATCGTTGCGCAAATTCATTTTCCCATGTTCCAGTTAACGCCCAATTGCGCTCGCCGATAATTAATTCTACTTGCCGCGACTCTTGTTGCGCTATTTCCACCAGGTGGGCGTAAGCACTGCTGAGAAAGTGAACACGTTGGTTGCGACTTCCGCGCCAAGGCAACGCCGCCGCTTCACTCGCTTGATAAGGACCGTCAATCAACACATCTAATAACCCTAGCAGTTCCTGCACCGCAGTCTCTTTCTTAGCGCGTAGTGCCTCCAATGTAAAACCGCTATAACAAACTATGGTTAATCCATGTTTCTTTAGCTCGCGCGTAAGGGCAACTAATGCCGCCGCTTGCATCATAGGTTCGCCCCCGCTGTAAGTGACTCCCTCAATATTAGGCGTAGCCAAAATACGGGCGGCTAAGTCCTTCACTGATATTAAACGGCGCACTGTGTCTAAGGGAATAAAATCTGGATTGAAGCAACCCGCGCAGTTTAGTGGGCAACCTTGCACCCAAACCACAAACCTTTCGCCGGGTCCATTAACCACTGATCGCTCTGCCCATGCAGCTAGATTGATAAATAAAGCGGATGCTCCCTTTTTTGCAATGTCATTGATCATGGTTTACGGTTTCTCTTTCTGGAAGATACTAGGACATCTTCATCCCACCAGTTTCGGAGACTCTCTATTATTGAAGATTTTTCCATATCATCCGTAATGGCATTCCAAAAATTGGGGGCACTCTTATAGTAACGTCTGCTTATATCCTTAAGTTTCTTGCGCTGCGCTCCTGACAGCATCTTTACACGATCTGCTAAATGTTCTAGAGATTCATATTCCTTAAAACTAATTAGTTTTCTTATTAGCATCTCTGCCTCTTTTTCCATCGGAAATTTTTGCAGGCAGAGATCAAGCCACTGATCAACTTTGTCGGGCACAAGCAAATCGAGCGAGTTTAGTTTTCTGTGCTTCTGGAATTTAGTCACATAGTCTTTATATTTTTCGGACGGCATTTCTTCAAGCATGTCGCGCCATTCATTCTTTCGTTTATCTCGTAACCAAAATACGATCAGTTCTTTTAATTCTTTATGCCCTGTTTCTTTCGCCAGATTGTCCAAAACTTTGAGTTCTTCTTGATTTTGAGGCGGTTCGATTTGTTCTTGTATCTGACCATAAACCCAATCAGCTAAAGGTCCCAAAGCATCGGTCTCTTTAAAACTGGATAGCTGCTTTACTAGCGCCCCTAATCTAGCCATTGGAACATTTTCTAGACACCGATCAAACCAAACATTAACTTTGCTGGAAATAAGCAACTCATATAGATTTAAGTTTAGTTTGCTCTGTTGGAATTTGGCTATATACGTTTCATATTCCTCAATAGGCATTTCTTCGAGCATATTTTGCCAATCAGCCTTCCGTTTGTCTCGAGACCAAAATATCAGCAACCCCTCGAGTTTTTTATGCCCGGTTTCTTGAACCAGATTGTCCACTGCCTTCATCAATTCCGAATCTGAAGGCGGTTTAATTCTATTTTTTTCCAGATCATAAACCCATTCAGCCGCCTCTTCCTTAGTCACCTTTCCGCGCAGGACGATCTGCCATTGTCCTTCAGGGGAAAGAGGTTTCAATAATTTTTCTATCAATGGCGGTGCAACGGCTTTTCCAAGTATCTGTTTAACATATACGGTAATCTCTTCTTGATTCAAGCGCGTAAATTGGTTCACTAGGTCTGGTGACGCCGATTGCGCGACTGTGCGCCACTTGGCGCGCTCGGCTGGGGATTTTTGCAATAAAGCCTCCATAGCTAATATGTGTGTCCACTGCGAGCGACACGCATCTATATCTTGCTTGCTCATGCAATCCACCCACCAACGTTCGAAAGGTGTGCTAGGAGATAGTTGTGATAGATCGCTTAATAAGTAGAACTTGGAGGGGGGCGACTCGGAAAAGCCCGCCGCCCACACCGGGGTTCGCACTTCATCACACTTATAAAAGTGCGTATCGAAAGCGCATAACAATCGTTTGCTTGGTGGAACCAGCAGAATGGCTATTCGTAGAAACTCCCAAATGTATTCAGGCGATCCAACAAGTGCTAATGGGCGACGCTCCTCCAAGAATTTTGTGGCTTGAAGGGCAAGTAAGCCCCAACCACTATGATTCTTAGTGTTTGCGCTCGTAGGCAATTCTGTTTCATTATCTGAAAGCTCAAAGGAACGCGGAGGAATATCGCCGCTTTGGAAATCACCCTGCGTTAAAGCTTCTTTTACGGTGGATATGAAAGGCGAGATATCAAAAATGCGGAAAGGATCGCACCCAATTTTTTCCCAATCTGTTTGATCGAAAACAAAACGGTGAGAAAAAAAACGCCCACTTCGTCCGAACCTGTCTGGCTCTGGCAGTGGCACAGTTTGTGCCACTACACAACGTCCATCACTTAGACGAAAATATTGCCGTTTGGTAGGTCGTGTGGAACCTGCATAGTAGGCCGTTCGATCCTCTAACTCCGAAATATCGTTTTCGGAGAGCCCATCATGTGAGTAAAATAGAGTCTGAAACCCGCGATTGCTGGTTGGCGACTGCCCTTCTTCAACATTGGTATATATATGTTGCCAGGCGCGAATTTGAATCATGAATCGCTCCGTAAAAGGCGAATACCAAAAGGCGTTAGGGCTTCGCGCCTCCATCGCTCATCGTCTTGTTGTTGAAGCGCCGCTCGCGCTGGTTGTGATGCCTGCTCGGTGGGTTCGCGTATGATCCCGCTAAATGTGGCGCGTGTTTTGCCCAATCCTCCAACCAGCGTTTCCTCCTCATTACAAACCCACTCAAGTACGCCATCTTTTAGTAATAGCTGCGACGCTAGTGTTCCTTCTGAACGCTGTCTACATAGATTCTCCCAGATTAGTTGTGCGCTTATATCTAAGTTCTGAATTGGCATCTCATTAAGAGGGTTTAGATCACTTAGCCACTGATAGGCAGCACGCCACTGTGTGGCGGCAGGTATAGAAAAGGTGCCGCGTCTATGTCCATTGAACCATCTGACAAAAGCGCGAAACTCTTTTTCTCGCAGCCCAGTCATAAACAATTGTTCATATAATTTGGCATTTATATTACGGTAAGACATGCGCGGGTTAAATTCCAACAGTAAAGCGTACCACTCATCCGTATAACCTTTTGACTCAGCCAAAAAAAATTCGAACTGCGCTTTGGTGACAGGCAAAGCCTGTAGCCAAGATTGTATGGGTTCAATATAGATCAGAGGGTACCCCGTTGGGTCCACGTCCCAGCGCATCATAAACAAGCCGCCCATGTATTCTCAGATAGTTTTAAATAACCATCCCAAGCCACGCCCTTATGCCATGCCTTCTCGCGCGAGGAATAACGATAAACGTGCACTTCTCCATCTTCAAGTAAAGCAACTTCATTATTGGGTAAAGATAAAGATTGCCTGTCAAGATAGCTGACATCAACTTGGTTGCTGTTCCCCTCTTTCCGTCGCCGGAAAAGCAGAAAACCCTTTTTATGCCCCCGTTTATTAATGGGCGTATAAGCAGTTCGAAATATCTGCACTCCTTTAGATTCGGCATCTTCATCTTTGGCACAAAGTATTTGCTTGGCTTGATGCTCATTCTTACAAATCTCACACCTAAAATCTGTGCCTTCAATAGCCCAAGAAAAATTAAACCGCTCAATGGTTGACAAGTTTTCCCATTTAGGCTCTTCAATATCAGCAGTCGTCTGTGAGTTAACAAGATTGAATTCTTGTTCGCCTTCCCTAAACGTCAAAGTCGCTATAGGAGGTTCTTTGCTGGGCGATATAAGCGTTAGATTCAAGTCTAAAGAGGGCATTTCGTCTCCGGTTATCTTCGTAACAGTTAGCACGCCTTCTTTCCATTTATAATTTTTGTTGTCCCAATTTAGCGGCTTACCGCAGATGTTTTTTAAGTCAACTTTGATCTCACGCACAGGGTTGTTGAGGCGATGAATCGCTATGGACAAATCTTTGATCTCCTCAATTTGCAACCCTTTCCCCATTTCTTGCTCTCCTGTTCGAATCAGCAACCAATCTGCCCTATCCAGCCAATCAGCTAAATCAAACACTGGACCGTTTCCCACGATTACCATACGTCGCTCAATGCGTCCGTTCTGTAAACGGTGACGTATGATGGGGGCAACCAAGCTGACTCTACCGCCATATTCTTTCATCCATGCATCTTTTTTCTTAAGAAACTCATGAGGGCGAAGCCCTTGTCCTGACGGGTTGCCAAGGAATATTATTTCATGCAACATACCTGCTCCCAAACCCGTGCACAATTCTTCAACCGCTTGGCTCACACCCTGCCAATCATTCGGATCGCCCGCGTCTACAAGAAGAGTTATTCCCGTCCGTTGACTGGGAGACAAAGACCAATGTGAAATCTCTAATGGAGAACTATTCATCATCATCAGAATCCCAGTTGAATTGAATTTTCATAATAAAGAATTGCGGGGACAGATCTACTCTGTCCCCCCCCTGTTACGGGGATTAGTGTCATCCAAGATTCATTCAATCGCCATATGGGCCTTTCTTCGTCGGCTCCTTCGGGGGTGCTTCTTCTTTGGGATTACTTTCTCCACCACTTTCTGGACTAGCATGGACTGGTTTGGCTTTCACGGACTCTTCGCTCTCCATGAAACGAAACAGAAACGGGTTGCGTATTTCCTTCTGACTTGACATAGTTGCTCCTTTCAAGCAAGACTAGCAGACTTCAATGACGGGGTGACCCCCGCTAACAGGCATGCTAACGAATCACTTACATTAACTCCAGACAATTCTTCCGCCCAGAGGAATTGCCCATTACCATTGATCTCTAAAAAAATATACTCTCCATCTGGTTTGCGAATCAGATCAATGGCTCCAAATTCCAAACCCAGTCTCTGAGTTAACCGTAGACACTTTTTTTCTATCTCTACGGGCAACTGGTATGCAGAATATGGCGTGTTCCTAACGTCGTATCTTCGCCAATCCAATTCAGATACTTTACTGTGCTGGCTATCTATCTTTATTGCTAGAACTTCTTGCCCAATGATGTTCACTCTGACTTCATAAGATTTCGATATCTCCTCCTGAAAAGTGACTGGCGCCGTTTTGATTTCTTCATCTGCCTCAAGGTCACTTTGACTTGCCCGGTTGGTTAGAACATATTTGACGTTTTTACCGTCTTGCGAATATGTCCACCCACTACCAGTGGGCTTGCACACAATTTTTCCGTCGCAGATTTTAAAAAACTCTCTCGCTCTCTCAGCATCATTGGTTATGAGGGTGCGCGGCGTTCTTAGTCCTAATTCCATAGCAACGACCATTTGAACTGGTTTTCGCGCGGCTTCTCTGAGTCGATCAGGATGAGAAACCCAAAGAAGATCCTTGACAAGTGCATATATTGCCTCGAGCAACGCTTGCCATTCATCCCGCGCAAATTCAACGCCATCAGAGTCGACCTGACTCCTATTGAACGTAATTAATCGTGGTCTGCGAAACCACACCGAGTAAAATTCGCTAAACTTCATTTCCATCGTCTTTGTGAAAATAGTGGAGACAGGCAATTGTTCGTTCGCGGAATGTAATGCCATCGAAAAATCTTGCCCTAGTTTTTCAGGGTAAAATAAGAATGGTTCTGCACCCAATCCACGAATTTTTGCCGTAACACAGTTGGTATGCTCATCATGTGGGTTGGAGATTACCAATACTTTTCTCATAAGATTGTTCAGCGAAATCTAAAGCGCTCTCAAATGCAAGGCGATACTATCCTTCTACAGAATCAAGTGGGATGTATCGCCTCACACAGGCAACATCCCGCGCGCCTAATTACTCCCTATTATATAGATGCAGTAGTACCCCAAAATCTTTCGCGTTCAAAAATTTGCTACACGCGGGGGTCCGGCGGCTTTTTGAAGTTGAAAGGTGGGCGAAAGTTGCTTGGCGAGGGTGAAGGGTTGCATAGGGAATGGGATTGACAAAAAAGTTTATTTGCGACGGCGAACTTTGAACCATACCCCTAAAATTAGAGGAAGGGTGAGGAGCGACGCGCTAGTACCACATAAACTTTGTAGTGTTTGGTCGAGAAATTTAATAAAGGTCCGCTCCAATTCTTCCATAATCTTTTTAATTGCCTCATCCATGCCTTTTTGGATTTCAACTTGAATTTGCCGCACAGTATCATCTAACCACTGTTGTATGCGCTGGCGCAGATTGCCAATGGCATCATCAATCGCACTGCGAATTGCCTGTCGAAAATTTTCGAGAAGCACGGCCAAAAAATTGCCGTTGTCTTGTTCTGGTGTCCTTGCCACTTGACCGATGCCGACGGCGGCAAACGCATTTTGCACTTGGTCGCAATCGGAAGCGGTGATTTCGTATTGATTGATCAACTCACGGCACGATTCCAACGTGGCTTGCCGCGCTTGCTCAAAATTAGCCCCAAAGATGAGTTTGTATTGAATCACATGGTAATAAATGTGTTGCACCTTGTTGCGCCCTAGTCTTTGCACCGTAATGCCATTGCGGGTGCCGCCCTCTGTCAGTAGATACACAGCCAGGTTCGGGATGGACATATTGGTGTAAGCACACACAGCACCTTTATCTTGGCCATTTGTGTCTTTACCAGAACAGTCCGTCATTCGGTCGGCGTATTTGTCGGGTTTAGCGTTGGGGATGTCGCGCCCAACACCACCTGGAGCAGCTGGCCAAGTGATTTTCCATGGGTCAGTGTTATCTATAAAGGCTGCAAACGCATCGGCATAAGACTCGTTCAATGAACGCGCTTCGCCGGACTGCCACAAAAACCTTCGCGGCCATTGTGATGAAATAATCACCCCATGTGTGAATTCATGCGCGACAATATCCGGGCTCACCCAGCCGGAATGCAGAAACATCCGGTCAAAAAACGTATGCCAAGCCCCTTCTACGTTGCTTACATTGACGTAAATTTTGAGTAGCCCATTGTGTCCATCATAACTGTCGCGTCCAAATGTGTTGAAATAATAGTCATAGACGCGCTGCGAGGCATCCCATGCAGCTAACGCATCGCCCTTCAAGGTTACGCCCGGTCTTGGTCCGTTAACATCGGCAAGTTGAGTGCCAAAAATCAAAGCATACATAAAGTCTCCGCCTTGGGCATCAAAAATTTCACGCCGGAACACGCCTAATAATTGAGATGACCATGTGAGAATAGCACCGGTTTGCGCGTCCACTAAATAGGTGCGCACATCAGACGGGGTGGAGGACTCGGTTTGCACAACCCACACCAGCCGGGCTTCGGTAGCGGCTTCACCAAAAACGCGGGGGTCATAAATAGCGAGCGCGGTTGAAGTGAGTAATTTAGCCGCCCCTAGCGTTTGCAAAACAGTTTGCTCCGCTGTCACCGAGCGAATGCTTGGCTTAACTTCCAATTGCAATGCCGGAGCGTAACCCGCCGACATTGCGGCTACGTCGTTTTGGGTGCTGACTTTCAACCGCACTTCGCTTCCCAGCACTGGCACTCCCTGAAATCTTTGTTCATAGGCGATATAGGCATGTCCATTCGCATCCGTTGTTTGCCCCAGTAAGACGAGATTTTTTTCGGGCGCTTCAATTTGCAATAAGGCTTGATTGGCTTGAAGAAACTGGTGGGCAATGGTTGACGCTGACGCGCCTGCCGTGCCTGTGAAGAGGTGCCCATTTAATATGCGCACGACACCATCTTGAGATTGTAAGTCTATCGGTGTCGTCGCCGTTTGTTGGAGTTGTTCAAGCGCGGCTTGTTGTGCGGGGGTCCAAGTACCTGCTGTTCGAATTTGCGTTGTTGTCGTTTCTGCGGAATTCGAGGGGGAAAATAATAGCCAATATGCGGCTCCGACAATAAGCCCACTAATGATTAAACGCAGTAAACAACCAACGGAAGACGATTTTTTAGGGGTAGAGGAGTGTTTTGGCATGTGAGTCTCCTAACTGCACTTTCGCAAAATTAGTAATTTGAACCTGAATGACCGCAAAATGTAGCACACAAGACTGGCGAATATTTGCGCCAAGTTGGCTAAACACCTATATCTGGCGTTCTTGTCTTTGCCAATTTTTAAAGCAGCTTCTTGGAGCCGGTGAACCATGCCGAATTTGTGCATCAAAACTCAATCAATACCTATCTTGATCTTCGAATCCAGCCTCTTCTTGTTTAGAGCGATTAGCCGCCACTCTAAAGAATACGGCTACGATCAGAACAACAACGGCTGCCCCAATAAGGATGGCGACCCAGGTTCCGGAGAGGCTTCTTGCTGTGGTTGGGTTAGCGCTCACGGTGACTGAGTCGGACGATCCAAATTGGATTTTAGCAACGAGTCGCCCTAACAGGTCGTATTGATATTCGATACGTTGTCCAAGTGCGTTGATAATTGCCGTGAGATTTCCATCCGCGCTATAGTTATAGGAGGTCACTGCCCCATTCGGTTCCGTCACTGTCGTCAGGCGATGGGCAGAGTCATATCCGTATTTGACAGCATTGTTTAATGGATCGGTGGTAGAAGTTAGCTCGCCTTTTGTGTATTGATATTGCGTGACGCCGGTTGACGTGTTGATTGTTGTTAGCTGTCCTTGAGCATCATAGCCAAAACTTACTTGGTAGCCTAACGGATCCTTAATCGCGGTCAGCCTTGAACGATCATCGAAAGTCCGTTTGATCTCTCCGCCACCGGGTAATTGAGCCGAGACCAAATTGCCAACCGAATCGTAAGTAAATTGAGTCTTGAAACTAGCAACGTCTTGAACTGCTTTTAAATTGCCGGTGGGAGTATATTCATATAACGTGGTAAGAGGATCAACAGAAGCGTAAGTGATATTGCCATCTGCCACCAGTTTGTCTAACCGCATTCCGGTTTTTTGGCTGATCACGTTGCCTTGCTTATCATATTGAAAGAAGGTGATGCCGCCATCCGGAGCAATGAGAGTCGACGGCAACCCCTGAGCAATGTAATTAAGCAGGCGCATCTGATCGCCCAGCGGTGAAATGATCCCGCTCAGAAAACCATTCTCATCATAATTGAATTTGGCTGTCTGCCCGCCTCGGTCAGTGATGCTGGCGAGGTTGTTTTGATTGTAGGTGACGGTAGCGGCGTTGCCCAATGGATCGGTTTCTTTCACCAGACGATTTTGGTCATCGTATTGACGTGTGAGAACACTGCCGGAGTTATCCTTATAGGTCACGGTCTTGGATTGATTATCGAATTTGACTCCGTATCCCGTGCCAACTCCTGAGCGCGTGTTGACGACGCGACCCAACTCATCGTAAGTGTTCTCCAGCACGGCTTGCCCATAGCTATCAGTGATGCGGGTCAAACGCCCGTCTGCATCGTAAACATAATTGATCGATTGCGCGTCATTAGACACGCTGACCAGATCACCCGAAGCGTTATAAGCATAATGAATCTTGCGCCCATCCGACGCCGCCAAATCGGTTAGCTGCCCGTTGGCGTTGTAAGTGAATCGAATCCCGCGCCCATCGGCATCACTGATGGATGTCAGCTGTTTCCCGCTGTAGTTGTAGATTAACTGATTGCCAGCCGAGTCGCGGATACCCTTTAAACGCCCGCTTGACTCGAATGCCACGGTGACGCCGTCTTTGTAGCGCACCGCGAAGCCGGCATACTTAACTGATCTCCCTTTAGAATCACGCACATCAATAGGCTGACCCGGCAAACCAGGATTTAAATGTAGTTCTTTGGAGAATCCGAAAGGAGCAAAGAGGTTATCCGTATCTGTTAGACCCAGCGCTTCGTAAGGCGAGGCAAGGTCGTCAGGACGGAAGAAGCCGTTGCTGTTAAGCACAAAATTAGTTTGACTCGAACCAGACGCTAGCACTGGTTGAGTGTAATAACTGTTGGGGTCATTCGGGACGGGGATTTTGCGAAATGACAACGACGAAGTGATCGGCGACCAACCGCGCCCATAAGGTCCTTGCGCCGGATAGAGTGAGTTGTAGTAACGGGTAAAATCGGCGACCAAGCCACCGGCAGTTGGAACCGCCATGTCGGTGCTGGTAGTTGTATAACCGCCGATGGTCTTATCCGGCGACAAGTTCAAGGCAACAGCCGTGAGAGTCTTGCCATCCTTTTTAAAATCCCAAGAGATAGGCATATTAGCCGGACGCGAATCTAACGCTTGCTTTTGCAATGCTGTCGCTTCTTTAGAACTATCCTTGGTGTAAGTATTTGGCGTGGGGAAATCAACGCCCCCCATAGAAATGGTGGAGTAGGTGCCATCATCAGTAGTTTTCTTGGCGACCACGCCGGGGGTTGTTGTGGGGGTCTTTACATACTTAACTTGGTAGTCTTTCATCCAAGAGAGATCCACCGCGATATTATTGTCGTATAGCCACTTCACAACTCCGACGATTTTTGCCAACTGCTTCAGTTCTGCCAGCTCCGGCTTTTGCGCGGCGAATTCGTCATAGTGATCGTTGATGAAGGTGGTGAAGCGATCGGTGACCGGGCTGGTTCCCGGAACATCAACGAGGGTGCCATCGGGTAGAAATTGAATGAAACGGCTCTGGAGTTTGATGGTCGCCCGCTCAAAGATCATGGATTGCCCATCATCGCTCTTTTTCAAAACGATCTCACCCGGCACAAACCAGTTGCGGTGCCACTGGACCTGAGTGCGTGACTCAAACGATAGCTCAAGTTCGGACTTGAAACCCGGCACAAGTGTTGGCAGAGGCGAACCTGTTAACGTATCCTGCCCGGCGGCTAAACTTTTGAGATAGCGATCCGCTTCAAACATCACCCAGCCGAAGTGTGTGTTCTCGGTTTTCCCAAAATACTCTACGCGCTGCGTGATGTCCTTCATAGAAGGATCAACCGGCACCATCGTTACACCCGGATTCTCGCCGGTATATACAGATTGAATCGCCACCACCAAATCATCCATATTCATTGGCGGCAAGCTCGCATCTTTGCGCCCGATGAGAATGACTTGCCCGGTGCGAGGATCGTAAACCGCGCCAGTGATGTCTCGGACATCCACCAACACTTTGGCGGCACGATCGAGGGAAACACCGCCAACACTATTAGCAACGGATATGGCTACGTTATATACAACGTTAGTAGCAACGTTGCGTAAGTTGACTATGTGCATTGCGATGGTAAGACCCAATAAATCTGTTATATCCCAAAATCCATTCGAAAAGTTATGCTGAATATCAACCTTAAGTTTAGTTGGCAAAGCCCCATTATCTTTCCAATATTTGATGATGTCTTCGTTTGCCTTATATGTGCTCCAGATACCGGTTGCGAAGATTACGTTGTCGTTCTCAGTAATTTTCAATTTCTTTAATTGCTCTCCATGGTTTTGGGCCATATGTGATGGAAAAAACCATGAACCATTATTAATAATTTCAGGTGTTTCCTTATAAAACGTGCTAATGAGATTAAGTAAGCTCCCAAACATGTCATTTTTACCCAAAAAATTAGTGGCACCCGGAATAGTTGCCCCGCCCATAGTGACAATTTCATAACCTTTGTAGTATCCGAGACTAACTCCTATCAATACCCACACTGTTGAACCGCTGTAAGCTATAATTATATTTCTTCGAGGTTTTATAGTTTCAGCAGTCAAACCCGCCTGATTCTCTTGTGATGGCGGACAATCCGGTGGGCAAGAAGATAGTCCAAGTGGGTCAACCGAATTGACCGGGTTGTTCCCCGCATAGCTGTAACGGTTCAAAGTTTGCGGATTGAGAGCAGAGGGCGGGAACGAATCTGCGCTAATGAACCGTCCGAGCTTCGGGTCATAGAATCTGGCGCGCAAAAAGAGCAAGCCTGTTTCAGTATCGAATTGTTCTCCGGTAAAACCAAATGACGCTGGAAGAGAGGGCGAGGTGCGCGGCAAGCCAAAAGCATCGTATTCCGTTGCACCTTTGAGAGTCCCGGACGCGTCTGTGATTCCTACAATACTGCCTAAACCATCCTCAAGATAAAACGTAGTCGCTTGAGGGCTGCTCTCGCCAATGCGCGGCAGACCGAGTAATGAGCGCGTGGTCTGCGCGCCTGTAACTTGCACCAACACCTGTGGAAGCGCGCTGCCTTGTTGAACATATTTGGTCGTCTGCCCGTTAACGGTTTTAACTAACCGCCGCCCATCGCCGTCGTAACCAAAAGAAACTTTTGTCGTGCCGTCGTTGACGCCTACTAACAGATTCTCATAGTCCCATGAATAGCGAACCGTTGCCCCCGATTTCTTTTTGCGCTCAACCATATTGCCGTTGGCGTCATAACTAAAAGTCTCCGTCTCTTTCGATCCATCAAGTTGTGTCAACTGCCCCAAGCTATTGTAGGTGTAGCGCGTGAGGCCATTTTTTGATGAGTTCAACACAGTGCGATTGCCGGTCGCGTCATATTCGTAAACGACTGTTTCGCCATCCGCATAAACTACTTCAATCAGCCGATAGAGCGCATCGTATTTATAACGCGTCACGCGGGCTGTGCCATTGGCTTCTGTCCGCGTCATCTTGGTGCGATTGCCAACGGTATCTAACTCATACATAAACTTAAGCAACACTGCGTTCTTTGAATCTAGATGTTGGATGCCCGTTAGCTGATTCGTTTTTGCGTCATACTCATATAAAGTGGTCACACCGTTCGGCAATGTTCGCTTGATCACTTTTCCGGCAAGATCGTATTGGTATTGCGTGACTCCGTTCGCATCCTGAACTGTTGTCAGTTGCCCGTTAGCATCCCATTTGTAAGTTGCAACTTTACTATCAGGGTAAATCAGTTTGCTAAGAAGCCCGCGCGGATCGTATTCATATCCCACAGTAAATCCATTTGGGTCAGTGATGCTCGTCGGTCTGCCGTGAATGTCATATTTGTAAGATGTCTTGCCCAGCGCGTCAGTCATTTGTGTGCGCTGACCCAGTGCATCATAAGTAAAGCCGACTGAAGATCCATCTTGGTAAGCACTCTTAGTCACCCGACCCATGGGATCGTAGGTATAGGTTGTAGTAGCGCCTTTAGCATCGGTGCGCGTTTTGATATTACCGTTAGGGTCGTAAGTAAATCGCGTGGTCAGCTCTGTGGCAGCAGCGTTTAACGTCGCGGGTCCGAAGAACGTGGTAAGCGTGAGCGAAAACGCTGTGACCACGTACAAACATTTGCGAATAAAAACGAGATGGTTATTCATGGTGTAAGTCTCCTGAGTGCAAATCAACTAACTCGGCAATCATATTTCCGGCAAACCACGACCCGTTTGAGGTCAATCTTTTGCCGCCAGAGGGATCGCCTTCGATCAACGCGCACTCTTGCCATCGATCTAACAACGATCCGTTATTGGAAGTAGGCAAGCATGAATACAAGCGCGGGGAAATATGTCCAGAGAGGATCGCGGTGGTAATTGGTTGTAGATAATTTTCCAAACTTTGAACGCCGATATGCAAAAAGAAATAAGTATTCTGGCGAAAATTTACATCTCGCCTAACGCATCCTTTTGCGATTCAATACTATTCATCATCTCCGTCACATCTTCACACTCCCTCACCAAAAACTGCGCCACACCGGCAAAATGCTCATTGTTTATATCTGACAGATCAACATTGTGCATATAGGTGTAAGTCGGTTTGCCGTTTAACGTCTCAATGCACCAAAAACCGATTTTGTTTTCGGCGTTACGGCGCAAGAGCATGGTTGATAAGTGGTTGGGTATTTGATCTTCCGACTCGAACTGGGTCGTGCTTGGCGCTGAAAACTCTAAGGTTGAGTCGTAGCGAAGTATAAACAAATTTTGTGCCCGCCCCGACGTGGACTCAAACCGCAACAACGCGCGATTTTCATTTAGATCGGCAATCTGCCAGCCGATCTGTTCGCAACATTTCTGAATGGTATGGCGAAAATTTACACCCGCAAACAAAGATGTAGGTAGCATGGTTCACTCTCTTATAAGCCAAGCATCTCTCTTGGGAGAATACGCTGTCATGAATTCCTATTGTTATAGATGCAGATTCCATCCAATTCTTTCGCGGCGATAAAACTTGCCACAGAAGCATAAAAGAATCGAGACCTGCCTAAAGCAGGTCTCGTTCAATGTTTGCACTTTCTTAACTGAGATTGCGCGAATGCAAGTGGTATTTCTATTTTCACTACCTTAGGGAGCGGCAAAGTGAGATAAGACTTGCTCCACAAAGGTTTTGACAAATGCTTCGTAGCTTTTGCCTTGCAGGTTGTATCGCTTTACTTCTTCTATCGCAAATTCATTCAAAACCTTCTCTAAAGCATTTTGGTCTTGCAGTGCTTTAATATCAGACAAGGTGTATTTCGCTAAAAATGATTGCATGGCGTAGTAAGAAGCCATGACGAGAGGCAGTGCCAACGTGTCATTATTGCCTAAACCGAGTGGCAACGCCGAAGGTTGTAGCGTTAATCGCTCAGTTGTGCCGGCTAACCGTTCAAAAAAAACTTGGGCGACCACATCTACATCATCTACTTGGCGTTGATCGATCCAAGACATGGCAGCGCGCGCTATTTGGCGAGTCAGTCGCCGCAAACGCAAACCTAAAGGTAAATTAAACGGATAGGCTTGAACTTTAGGCAGTTCGCCCCGCTCTTCACTCACGGCAACATCTAACATCTCGGCATAAATGCTGTCACATTCTATACATCCATCCAGATGAGATGCGACTTGCGAGTGTAACGAGTGTAAGTCTCGCGCGTCTTCGCCCTCTATTTCCGCCTGCACGTAGCGCGGCAACAGCGCGCGACACTCTTCACATTGAATCGAGTCATGGTCGCCGCCTGTCGCCCGGAATAAACGATCTATGTTGCTCATGGTTCAACCTTCGCTTTCGTTCCCAACCATTCGCGCCGCAGTTCAAGAAATTCCTGACACTTGTTCAGATTCTTCAGGGCGCGACATTTAAGCAAGTGCAAGTACGACGCTTTTTTCTGCCAGAGGTGCATCAATTCTTTATAAGGCTTGTCGCCCAAAATATGATCAAACACAATGCGAATCTCTTCAGGGCGATCTAAGCAACGATGCACCGCGCGATGCACTCGCCGAATCATATCCGATACTTCCACCGTTTTCTCCACATCTTCACTTGCCGCCACTTGATCTAAAGTGGGCACCGCCTCATCCTCTTCTGCCTCCTCTTCCACATTACGGTTATTCTCCTTTTGCGTCGCCCACACCGCGCGAATGCCAATAGTCAAAACGAAATTTAAGAAGCTGTGAGGATCGCGCACATCTTGCCAATGTAGCCAGGCTTGCTCCACCGCATAGTTCGCCGACACATCCGCCAAGTTTTTATCACCACGGGCAGTCAACATTAACCGACGAAAGACGTAACGAAAGACCTCGCCCATAGCTTGCGCCTGCCGATCCGATCCATCATCGTGATAAGCGTCATAGAGATAAACGCAATAGACATAGACGACAGCTCGCCGAATAACATTTTCATCCTCTTCGTTCCTGCCGGGTAAGCGTTGTCGCGCTATTTGGCACACCTCGTCCAGAAAAGCAGGCGTCTCTCCATTTACTAGCTCCCATCCATTATTTGCCATTACATCTCGCGCGATGCGGCGGCATTGCGCCTCTAAATCCATGCTGATCTTCCCTTCTTCCAACTGAAATAATTTTGCCACCCGGACACTCCTTTAGTCAACACGCGCGTGACCCTACAAACTAAAGGAGGTGAGACCGATGCTTAAATTCAAGATCGCGGTGGCGATCGTCGCCCTGGTTGTTGCGACTCTGGCGCCGTCGTTGCGCTTCGTCCCTGCCGATTCGCTGCTTGGGTGGTCGTTGCAACCCGCTGCCACATATGCTTGTGATCCGGGTTCCCCTGGTGGTTGCGGCGGTTAAACAACAAGCCCGGTTACGCTTCAATGGCAGAGGGTTTCCTCTGCCATTGAAGTAGAAAATATCATGGCGCACCGTATATTGTAAAGGCGCCCCACGCCCGCACTGCGCCTCTTTCAGCAATCCACTTACGTTGCGCTTGTGACAAAGCGTGAGCAGGAGAAAGCCTTTTCCTCACCATCCCCTCGTATACATCTTGGATGAAACGCGGCGTGGTCTCGTCTTCTACCGCCCACAACGTGGATAACACCGACGATGCTCCGGCTAATAAAAACGCCTGACGCAAGCTCACGGTTTCATCGCCACGATAGGTGCGACCCATTGCTGAATGGCATGCTGAAAGCGTGATCAAACGCGCGGAACAACGCATCCGGGCAATCTCATCTACTTGTAATTCGCCGTTGTACAATACCAGTCGTGAGAGTTCACCATAATACGCTTCATAAATAGCATGAGTCGCAAAATGGATCGTGTCGTAATGTTGAGACGCTAACAACGCCGAGACCGTCTCAGGCGTTGCGCTTTCATTCGTTAAGATGTGAGGGCGATTTACAACGCGACTTACAACGTTCACCTCTTCTAGCGCGCAAGGGAGGTGAGTAAGCCCGTCATCAAAATGCTCTACCCCCACCAATAACGCCGATTCTATTTTAGCAGGCGTTTGCGATGTGTTCTCCAACACTAAGCGCAGACTCTCAAGCGAATCAGCATAAACAAGCGTCGCGCGCTCGCATAAATAATGCTCGCCATCGGTGAGCAAATGAAACGGAACGTAATGCAAATGACCCGTAGGAATAATGAACAGAAGATGATCGGGGCGCAGATGGTCGCGCGCGGGCGAAGGGAGCAATAAAGATTCCAACTGCCACAGGTGAGACCGTTTCCCCCCGTTTCCGTTCCACATCATCCGCCGACGATCCATTTGCGGAGAGGCGCATACCTCCAGCGCGAATCGTTGCAACGGTGTAGGCTCATGTATTTCCACATCCAACTTATCTGGAGTGAGAGTAAAGATACACAAACGTTCCCCTAACCAATGATAGATGAGACACGCCCAATCCTGTCCGGCATAACGAGACAAAGTTTGGCGACATTTAGCCAGATCAAACTGAGCGATATCGAGAAGTTCTTTAGATTGGCTTGCGGAGCGACGATGATAGAGTTGGTTAAGGCGCTCCAATTCTTTGAGCAGTGATTGTTGTTCTTCATCCGGCGGGCGAATAAATGAGGCTTCGTGACCGGCACTCAGGCGGCGACGGACTTCTTGAAGTTGTTGCCGCAAGGGATCCTGCTCTTCGTTAAAATGATTGACATGGCGAGAACGCAATTGCAAAGTAAGTAATTGCGCCCGCGCGCTTTCGGCAAAAGATAATGACAAAGGCGCATCGCCATAGGTCGCGGCACAGGCGATAGCCCGATCAAACACCTCGCGCCGCGATGACATAAAAGCATCTACCAATAGTTCATGGTGAAGGGCGTGACGCGCCAACCTCAATTGCTCAACGGCATGACTATATTCGCGCAAAGCGCGATCGTGATCGCCTTTAGATTCGGCAATGCGCGCTAAACCATAAGCGCCGCGCCAAGCGATATCCGGAAATGAGCGTGTTTGTTCTAAAGCGGCAGCGTAGAGTGCCTCAGCCCGTGAAAGTTGACTAAGTTCAAGATAGACATCCGCTAAATGAATTTGGCATAACCACTTGTTGATTGGCGTGCCAAGTTTAGCAAAAGACAACTCTGCATTTTGAAAGGACTCTTGCGCACTCACAAAATCGCCACGACTGGCAAATAGTTCGCCTTGCGCTTGATCGCAAATTGCTACGTAATGCTCGGCGCCTACCTCGACACATACCTCTCGCGCCTCGCCCAAATATTTCAACGCCTTTTCCAAGTCACCCTGTCGTGCCTTGGCTAAGGCTAAATGTACCAACGAGCGAGCTGCGGGAAAACGGGAGCGGCTTTCACGATACATCCGAACGGCTTGCTCAAAATCTTGCTCGGCATTGTCAATCTCGCCAAGGTCTAGCCACAGTTTACCGCGCTGATGATACGCCAAAGACAGATAAGACTGCGCGTTGATGTCTGCCATGACGGAGAATCCCCTTTCAAATGTTTGAAGCGCGTGTGAATGTAATCCCATCGCCGTCTGAACAACGGCGATGTTCGCCTCACAAAGCGCATATGTCCATAGATCGTTAACCGCGCTGTAAATCTCACGGGCTTCTTTGTAGAGTGAATAAGCAGAACTTAATTGCCCGGCATAGTAATGATCGTTAGCACAGTTAACGACAGCGATGGCATAATCCGCTTTCATCCCCGCCGCCTTGTAAAAAGTAAGAGCTACTCGATGAAGATTGCGAGCCAAAGTTAGTTTGCCTTGCGTTAACGCGATATTTCCTTGTATAAGGCAACTTTGTGCGTGTCGCGCCTTTAGACCCTGATCGCGAAATTGTCGTCGCCCAGACTCCAAGCATTTATTGGCGAGGGCAATTTCTATCTGATCTAAATACACGTTTCCTTGATACAACCATACAGTTGCCCGTTCTACGAATAAACCCGCTGTTTCAAAAACCTGTTCCGCCTCTTTCAAAGTTTGTATGGCTTGATCAAATTTGCCCACCCAACGCAGTTGCGCGCTCTCGGCAAAGGCACACATAGCGGCGTCAATTGTCAAACCGTTTTGAGCAAAGTATTCACGCGCTTGGGCAATTTGCGTCTGCGCTTCGGTGCGTTTACCTTGCCAGTTATAGGCGGCGGCCAAGTCGCGGCGGCAGCGCGCGGCATCAATCAGTAACCCTTCACGCATCAGGTCGGCAAAGGCAGTTTCTAGTTGCGCCACAAAATGTGGGTCGGCGCGCAAGAAACGCTCGGCGACGCCAATTTGCCAACGACATATAGCGCGCGCTTGAGCGAGCGAAAGAGATTGTAAGAAGGGTTCGAGTGATTTGAGCAATCGGCAAGCGTGCTTATATTGCTCGGCGCGATTGAGGAGAATGCCATGCGCCAGATTGGTTAACGCATAACGCGCCGAAGAGTCGCGCGGGGTGTCGCGCAGAATTTTTCCGCTTTGCCTCAGAGCCTCAACAGGCTGAGTCTCAGCTGCTGATAATACTGCTTCAAGGCGCGGATCGTCCCACACCAACGAGCAGAGAAACATCTATTATTTAGAGCGCGAGATGGAGAGACGGAGATCGGTTTGAACTTTCCCGCTAGAGGGGTCAATAACCGAATCAAAAGGAAGGGAAGGGAAGACGGCGTGACCGTCGTCAACTGCTGTGGTCCATTCCTGCCCCCCCATCTTCAGGGTTGCTTGCAAATCATGTCTTTCTATTTGTTCAAAAACTAGAAAGACTTCGATAAACATTGCGCGTGAATCTTTAGAGTCGCTATTGGCAATCACATTCAATCCCACTAAAGAACTATCCACTAATATCATATCGGAGATTAAGAGAACATCACGCGGCAGTGAGCGAAGAGCAGAGCGAGTGGGGTTAGGATTGACGCTCGCTATGGCTTCTTGCAATTCCGTGGATGGCAGATCACATGAGATCGTGTGCCAGAACCCGGCGGCATCCATCTCGATATCAATTGTCCAAGGGGTTTCTTCCGACAAAGGAACTAATAAACCTCAGCCAGTCTCCCCCGTTCAGCCCACTCACAAAGAATCGCCTTGAGCGATTTTCTGGCGCGATGCCTCAAACTGTAAATAGACGGAACGCTTTGCTTCATGTTATGTGATATCTCTTCATTTGTGTAATCAAGCAGGTCAAATTCCAATAGCTGGCGTTGCTTTTCAACGGATATATAAACTATAGCATCTCTAATATCATTGCCGACAGTATAAATCTGCTTTTCAATTTGGTGGGGTTCGATCCCAACCGAAGTCGCCAACTCAGCAGATTCCTCGTCGTAATCCGATTCTATGGACTCTAATTTGTTTGGTTTGTCCAGAACATCGCCGCCGCGGCTGCGCTCTTGTAAATACTCGTTTCGCCCTACTTTTTTGGACCACCAAAGGAAAGGCACATCACGGGGATAACGCTTGCGCCTCATCTGCTCACATGCTTGTTGGGCAATGTCCTCAGCGCGCTGCATCGCGTCATCACTATCCAGACCATCGGTAAGAAGTCTGCGATGGGCTGCCTTGCATTGGCGCTCAAACAACTCTTTCCACGCTTCACTATCGTTCTTCTCGAGGCGGTTAATATACTCCCCATCTTGCTGAAGCGTCTTGGCGATCAAGCAAGCGTAATCACTTAAACGCGCAGAGGGATTCTTCTTGAAGAATTTTTCAACGCGTTGAGGGCATCTCTCCAGATTTATCTGAAGCGTTTCCTCCACTTGTGAACTCACCCCCACATACTCCTCTGGGAGTGAGGCAATAGCCTGTTTAACATCATCCAATGGAAAACACATATTCGGCTACAACGCCTCCTTTTGCCAAAAGTTGGAAACTTAACCGACGAATTGCTAAAAAAGTCGTAACAAGCGTGAAAGAATCGGGAGTGCTACTGCATCTAATATAGCAGGGAAATACCTCAAGAAATATTAAAACTTTCGTTTTTGCCTATCAAAAAACTATTTGGAGATAGCCTACCACTATGAGCGGAATTTCACAGCCTGATGACCCTGCCGATAGGCTCATGACCGTTGCCGAGGTGGCTAAGTTTCTGCATTTCAGCCGAGATAAGGTATATCGCATGGTCAAAAAAGGCGAAATTTCCTGTGTACATGCCGGAACGCGCTCGCTCCGCTTCAAGAAGCAGCAAATTCAGGAATGGCTAGAAAAGTATAACCCGGACTTGCCTAAACCTGTCTCAACAATTTGAACACTGCTCTGGGTGCAAACATAAGGTGACTTGACTATGAAATCAAAAATTGTCTTCTTTATCTCGATATTCACTATGTTGAGCTTGATCCTCTCCGCGTTGCCTGCTCAGGCGAGACAAGGGGATGCCACCAGCCCTGCGCCAAACTTGGTGCCTGTCTTGCAGCAAGACCCACCTCAAAATGTGCCTTGCTCAAACTTGGATGTGGTTTTCATTATCGAAGAATCTTATAGTATGCGCAACCCGAGTCGCGCCTTTGGTTCTGATCCAACTGAACAACGTCGCTATGGGGTGGAAGCAATGATCAGGCTGCTGAAGGATATGGCATATCACCATTGCTCACAAGGAACGTATCGGATTGGCATTGTTTCATTTGGCAAAGACGCAGAACTCAGTTTGGATTTGACTCCCATCAAGGCCGCCGATCTCAGCCAATATGAACAGTTGGTGCAGCAATTACTCAAGGCTCGCGACGAAAATGTAAAACAATTTGCCAACAGCTCAGAAGACGCCGATCCTACAAAAGCATTTGCCAGAGCTTATAATGTATTAAATAATCCAAGAACAGCGTTGCCGACCACCCCTGGAGTAAACAACAAACGCGCCATTATTTTTGTCACTGACGGCATTCCCTGCACTAAAGAAATTGGGTGTTTTGAAAAAGACAAGCTGGACGCTAAACCTTTAATCGAGGGTCTTAAACTCCAAATTGATCGGGATTTCAAATTTAGTCAATCGCTGCTGAAATTGGAAAAGTGCATCAACGCTCAACTGAACGTGGACAACAAGTTTGAAATCGCCAGAATTACGCCGGAGAAAATCACCAAGTGTTATGCCGACAATCCCGTCACAGCAGATGATTACAAACAAAGCACCTACATTTGGATATTGCTTATTGATTCATATGATTTTCGTGTCAACACCGGCGGAGCCACCGGACAAGTTGCATTGCTCGAAAAGACATATAAAGATATAGCCGAATCCCATGCCGGACGATTGATCAGTAGCCCGTTTGACAAACCACAAAACATCCCTGACGAGTTCCGTCGTGTCTTGTCGCAGCTAGGCGGCACACGCGCAACTCCGCTAGACTGCGGCGATTTTTTCGCCGTCAACCCGTACTTGACCACAACCACGTTCACGTTTTTCAAGTATGAAGTGACGAACAAAGTGACGCTCTCCTACAAAGCAAACGGCAAGGACTATGAAATCGTTGGCAACAAGCAAGGTGTCAACGGCGGTTTTGAAGTTCAAAGCTACCAAGCATTTGGCACCAACGAAATTTATGTTTTCAATAATCCCTACCCCGGCATCTGGTACTTAAAAGCAGACAAGTGCGAAGGGGTTAACGCCTCCTACCAAACGGTTGAGTTTGTTCCCAAAGGCATTTACCAAACTAACGTCCCGCCCAAAGTCCCACAATACGATATTGGTGATTTATACGATCCCGGCCAACCTTACTATGTTGAATATCAGATGCGCGGCAATGATGACAAAACCGTTTTGCAGGCCGACCACGACAAATTCAAAGTCAACTTGAACATTACTGTCACTTCGCCTGACGGCAAGCAACAACTGCCAATGGAATGGAAACCTGCCGAAAAACTGTTCCGCGCCAAAGAGCCGCTCAAGGTTAAATCTGTCGGCGATTACAAGATCGAAATCAGCGGCACGGCAGCAGAGCATAAAGGCGTGATGACGGTCAAGACCGATGACTACAATAAGGTGTTTGACGCTGAACGGTCGCTCTTCAAACATCCTGCCTCTCAGTTCATCGTAACCAAAGTTGAGCCTTTTGTTATCACTGCGACAATCACCGCCACATCGCCCTCGGCAATTACGATTCACGCTTCGCCTTTTGAAAAAGGTTTTAAAACATTCTTGCCGTTAGTAGATCTAATTGTGAACCCGATCAGTCCGATCAGTGTTGAGGTGTCCTTAGTCGGACGCGATGGCAAACCATTAAATGCCTCGCCGAACGACATCTTGGTTGACCCAAACGACGCGTTCAAAGCAACGATAAACGAACAGCCTGTCACCCTCCGCCCGGCCAGCGTAGGCAAATACGTTGGCACAGCCGCTGGATTAGGCTCCGCCGCTCCAATCACATTTGAAGTTGAACTGAAGAGCAAGACCAAGCAAGACTATCGCCCCGACAAACGCACAGCCTCAGCTACAGCCACTACAGCCACTCGCACTGATACTCTATGGACTACGCCCCTCACCTATCAGATCGCGGAAGTATCAGGGATACTGCTTGCCATGATCATCTTAGCCATCGTGATCTATAGCCGCCTGAATCCAGTTACTGGCGAACTCATCTTTGAAGTCGGCACCACGTCCATCGCCAGCTTTCCACTCGGCAGCGGTTGGCGCGCGACGAGTATTTCGAGGGGCAGTTTGAAAGCCGAGCCAACGCTTATGTTGCGTTCGCTGAAAGCGTGGAATTCAAATTCGCAACCAAGTAGCATTGATTTTGAAGCGACCGATGATAATGGCAACGCTTATAACGGCACGCTTGGACATGGCGAGATTTTCAACTACACTGGTGGCATGACCATCCGCTACGAATCGTTGCACCATTCAGAGTAAGGTCAGGGATCAGCCCTGCCTAAAGGGCGTCAAGTAATCACATTCGTTATACTTGTTGAACATTCGTTAACAAAAAAAGGAGACTACAACATGACTCGTCCAGCAATCGTCATTGGTTTGGGAGGCACCGGGCAATGGGTGCTGACCTTCCTCAAGAAAGACTTGCTCGAAATTGGCAAGGGGCAAATGCCACCCGGTGTGCGCTTACTCTGTTTTGACACTACCTCAAAGGCAATGGCAGAGTTCGGTCACGTTGAAGCCGCGCGGCAGAGCGAAACAGAGATCAAGCTCGGCTCGGTGAAATTGGAGCACGACATTGAGTTCATTCCCATCGGCGACAATGTCTACGACTTATGCCGCGACATCCGCGACGGGCAAGCGGATCCAAAAAAACAGCGGCACCCGCACATTGCCTCATGGCTAGACGCCGACGATATGCTCAAGCGGCACATGCGGACCACGTTCAATTTAGCCGAAGGCGCGGGGCAAGTGCGGCAGTTTGGGCGGCTGGCGATCTTTAACGATCTTCTTTTAGGCGCGAAAAGTAAAGTGATGGGCAGACTGCGTCAAGCGGTCACCGATCTCCGCAAAGAAGTCAGCGGCAAAAAACAGTTAGAAGTGATCATCATCGCTTCGTTTGCCGGCGGCACCGGCGCCGGGATGTTTATAGATTTAGGGATTCTGGCGCGCAACATTGCCTCGCAAATGGTGGAAAAGAATCTATGTGTGCGCGGCATTTATGTGTTGCCGCGTGTGTTTAGTGCGCAGGACACCGGCATGCAAGCGCGATCTTTTGCCGCTTGGCGCGAACTGGATCGCTTCTTGATGATCGGCGAGAAATACGGACAACGCAAGATCAACTACAACCCCAGCGATCCCAAGATGGAAATGTCGTTAAACGAGCGCATCTTTGACGTGTGC
>ORJL010353570.1_pt1 | contig 34165 bp, 30 predicted proteins | sample 1779941 | NCBI WGS metagenome assembly ORJL01 (sample SAMEA104232317, study PRJEB22302) | groundwater metagenome | biome: forest; feature: aquifer; material: groundwater | place: USA | collected 2011-08-07 | depth 5.8 m | reverse complement strand
TCGTCCTCTCAGACCAGCTACCCGTCTTAGCCTTGGTGGGCCGTTACCTCACCAACTAGCTGATAGGCCGCGGGCTTATCGTGAAGCGTCAGGCCTTTCGGTCCCCAACTTTAGAAATCAAAAGATGCCTTCTAATTTCCACATTCGGTATTAGCTCGCCTTTCAGCAAGTTATCCCCAACTTCACGGCAAATTACCCACGTGTTACGCACCCTTTCGCCACTCCGACTGCTCTACATTGCTGCAGAGCAATCAGCGTCCGACTTGCATGTCTTATCCACGCCGCCAGCGTTCGTTCTGAGCCAGAATCAAACTCTCCGTTACATTTAAAACGTTAGCTTGTTTCTGTTTCGTCAAAGTGCTGCCACTTTGACTTCGCAATTCTTTGTCACTCAAATCTATTCGCGCTAACTATCCACGAATAGTCTTCGAGGGCTCTTACTTATCGCACAATTTAGTTTTCAAAGAACCAGGGTGTTTCCACCAGAAATCGTTCCCACTTAAAGGGACAAAAAAACCGAGCTGCCTTTTCCTGCCGAATTGGCATCTCAGTTAAGCTGCTGACAATCTATTCAGGTTTCACTCGATGTCAACAGCTTTTTCGAGCTTTTCTTCTCCGCTTGTTCATCAGCCAAGTCGCTCGAATCGCCAACCTTATCCCTCGGCTAAGGGCGGTCAATTTATCCATCTCCGCCACTGAGTCAACTGCTTTTTCGTTTTTTCGATGCGCTTCGGTGCAGCGGCTTTTTCCGAAAAGCGGCCGTAAACTTAATCGTCTTCGACAATGACGCAAGCACTTTTTCAATTTTTTTTGCATGACGCTTCACTGCCGAGGGTTGCGACGCGGTTTTGCCAAAGAATTCCACCTGGTAGATCGAAACCCCTGATCGCTTCCGAAGCATTCGGTAGTTCGTTTGAACCGACGCATCTGGCCGCTCCATTCCCATCAAAACCACACAAATCTTTTTGCAGCCGCGTCGACACAACGCCTCTATCGACAATAGTGTGTGATTAATCACGCCGACTTTGTTCTGCGCAACGAGAACCAAACTCGGGTTTAACGCCGCAATGACATCAATTACCAACAATTTCTCCGTCACCGGCACCAACAGTCCACCTATTCCCTCCACAATCAGGACTTCACTCCGGTCTAGCGCATTCCTCACCACATCGAGAATGTTTTCCAACGCCGGGGCAGGCCCAGCCTTTAGCTGAGCGCCGGGAGCAATTGCTGCTGGAAAAAAAAAGGGATTCAACAACCGTCGTGGCAGCTCGCTTCCCTGCAATTCATCGAACAAACGAGCGTCCTTACGATCACCCGATGCGAACAATTTCATGGCGCGAGCGCGGACCCCGCAATTCCGCAGGTGGACCAACAGGAGCGCGGACAAAAACGTTTTCCCCACACCTGTGTCAGTTCCCGTAATGAAGACCAATCTACCCATGACACTCATCGCCAGTAAGCGAAAAGGATGCGCGCATCCAACTGACTCGCGCGGCGTACGACCGCTGTGTACGTCCGCCGGTAATGTCCGACCCGCGCCTGGACCTGTATCTCAAACGTGTCGCTGCGTGTGGTGAGATAAGCACGGAAAGCATTGGCTAATTGGCGATCCATCCCAGGCACGTTGATGATCTCGCCGGGATTTCGAAAAGGCGTGTCATCTTCCGTTCCGTCAATCCCGTCCGGGCCAGAGCGAGTCGCGACAATCGCCTGGCCCAAGGAAGGATCGATGCCAGGGATCAACTGCAGAACTTCCGCTGGCGCAGTATTGATGTTGATGTGGCCATTTGAAACCGTGGTGAACAGATCAAACAACCCTCCCCCGAACTGGGGAGCGCCACTAGGCCCGTGTTCGGAACTGGAGGCGCCCGACGCGCCCAAATTGAATTGCCGATCCTGCCACCCGGGTCCCCAGAACATTTCCGGCGTCACGCCGCGGATCAAAAGCAATTCACTTAAATCGTCGAGGGGACCGTTTTTCGCCATGTAGGGCGGATACCCTGCGTTTGGGGTTTGTAAATAATCCCGCGTTTCGGCGCCGCTCAAATGCTTGTCTTCATCAAAGTCCATCCAGTCGAGGAACGAATCATAAATCGTTGAAACTGCATTCGGGTCCGAGCCGACTTGTCGCAGAGCTCGAAACCAGACTTCTTCCGAAGCATTATTGACATTGAATTTCCGCTCCAGGTCGATGATGCGCACGGAGAAATTTCCGGCCCCGAGCGCGTTGTCTTCGAGATTAATTTCCGCAAGAGCATCGTTGGTCCCCATCGGACCGCCAGCCCATTTCTGATTCAACGAATCCCACGGCTCCGTGTAGATCTGCAATGTTTGGCAGAGGACATATCGGCCCAACTCAACGCCTGATTTGCCCAACCACTCCAAATCCGACTCGAAGCTCGCGTTGCGCGCCAGCTTGGTTTCGACTTTCATCGAATAAGCGAAGCCTCCAGCGAGCACTCCCAGCGCGAGGATAACGATCATCACGATGATCAGGGCGATGCCGCGCGAGTTGTTGTGAACCAAGATTTTCATAACGCGATTACCGCGGGGCCGGCACTGCCTTCGGGGCGGGAAATGCATTTCGGGTGTTGGCATTTCCTGTTGCCGGCGGAGCCACTAACGGACTGCCTGGCGTTAAAGGGGGGACTTGAAACGCTCTGGGCATCGGCATTCCTGGCAACAGAACGACCCGCGAGGCGACCGTTTGATCCGGGGCCGGACCAGCTGTGCTGGAAGTGCCAAACCCAAGCGAGATGCGAACCATTCGCGGCGGAACGTTCGTGTTCAGCCACTCGGGTATCCATTCACCTTTTTGGAGATCCCAAAATTCTAATTGGAACACATTAATCTCCGGTGATAACACGATCTTGTAAGGCTGGACCGTAGGCTCGGGAGGCTCGAGCACGGGCACTTGGCGCAACACCAATTGGGGAATCGCGCGCTCACCACGTTCCACTTCAAAGGTCACGCGCCGCAAGGGTTGGCCGGGAAAAAGACCGCTTCCAGGAAACGAGGGAGGCAAGCGAGAGACAAAGCTGACAGACGCGAAATCTCCGCTCGTATCGGCCAAAAAACCGTAATAGCGCGCATTGACCGCGAAGTTTTGAACGGACCCGAGCGCCTCTTCAATCGCACGCAGGGTGATTCTCTTCCGTTGTGCATCCGCGGCTGCGGCTAACCCAATCCTGGAGCCCCGCAACACCCCTGACCAAGTGGCATAAATCGAAATGAGAACCCCCGTGAAGATCGCGATCGCCAGCATGAGCTCGATGATTGTGAACGCCGCGCGGCCACAGCGAAACTGCGCCGAAGACCGTCGACGGCAAACTGCGGAGCAACTGTAATCGATCGCGCTCATCGGCGGAATTTTGAATTAATCGCGGCATCTGGACGAAACAGAAGAAAGCTCAAGGCGGTTTCTGAGCCAGGTCCCGTGTTCGGCGCCTGCACCCGAAAATCAATCCTGAAAAGGCCATTGCTGCCCACCATCGTGATTTCGCGTGTCCATGAATAGCCGCGGTACAGCTCTCCAAAATTGCCCGACTCACTCCCTTCCTCGAGCCGATTCGTCAAACTGATTTCGGCCGCCAGGCTGCTGGCGTCGATTTGGGGCACTTGCAGGTTGCGCGCCGCTCTCAAATTTCGGGTGGTCAATTGCAGAACGGAAAAAACCGCCGTGAAGAAAATGGCCATCGCGATCATGACTTCCAACAGGCTGAAAGCAGTGGCGTAGTTGCCGGCGCAGAACGCGCCAATAGACGAGCGCTTCTCTGCTCCAGCGCTTCGTTTTCGGTAGTTGTAAATTGTCATCGTAATCGTTCCGCGTCTGCCAGGCCGCTGACCACGTCCGTGCTAATTTTGAATGAGCCTTGGGTCGAAGTGATAATGACCGTGAATTCGTCCGCAGTGCCGTTGGGGTAAAAGCGCACTCGGACCTCCAGGTCCCCCATCCGCTCTTTGAAGTTCAGATTAATCAACTCGATAGCGACATCACGATCCAGGCGCCGTTGAAAAATGGAACTCCCAGTAAAACCCTCGCCCGCGTCTCCGCTCGATTTCGGGGCGCTCGAATCACCAGATCGTGGAACGATCAGCGCGCCATCCGCCCGGATTCGAAATTCCGCAGGAACTCCCGACATGATCGCGTGTGACCGCGCGTAGCTGCATCCTTCCACCAAGTCAGTCACGGCTTGCCGTAACGCGTCTTTCTTCAGATTCCGGAACATCGCTGGAATTCCCGCGGCGAGCACAATTCCGATAATGCCGACGACGATCATGATTTCGATCAGAGTGAAACCGCGTGAATTCGGAATTCGCAATTTGGAATTTCGAATTCGAGGGCGGTTCCCGGCCCAGCGGTTCGAAGGCATCTCTGCCATGTGTGTGAGCTGGCTCATCGTCCGATGTTGGCGGTGATGCTAAACATGGCCGAAAGAACACTGAACAGCAGAAAACCAACGCCCACGGCCATCACAATGATCATCGCGGGCTCGATCAAGTTGGTCATAACTCGGAGCGCGATGGTCAGCTCATTCTCGTAAGTGCTCGCCACATTTTCCAGCGCGCCGGGCACATCGCCTGTGTCTTCGCCAATCTTCACCAGGTCGATCATCAGCTGCGGGAAAACTTTGCTGCGCAGCAATGGTTGCGCGATGGTTTTGCCATCCGTCACCGCCTCGCGCGTTTTCGAGATCGCCTCTTTGAGGATGCTGTTGGGCATGATCTGCTCTGAGATTTTCAGCGCCGTCAAAACAGGCACGCCATTTTCGAGCAACGTCGCCAACGTGCGCGAGAATTGTGCGTAAAGATTCAATTTCACGACCTTGCCCAGCACGGGCGCGCGCAATTTCCACCCATCGATCGTGCGGCGGCCCGCGGGAGTGGATTGAAAACGTTTGAACATTACCACCAGCACAATCAGCACAAGGATTATCAACCACCAGTACGCCGCCACGAACTGGCTGCCCGCCTTGAGCAACATCGTGGAGGCCGGCAACGGGACTTTCATGTCGTCGAAGATCGAAATGAATTTCGGCAGCATGAATGTGACAAAGAAGATAATGATGGCGATGCCCACGCACCCCACCAACGCCGGATAAATCAAAGCCGAGGCGAACTTCTGCTGAACTTCCGCGAATCGCTCAAAATGTTGAGCCAACCTCTGGAGAACTTCCACGAGCGCGCCGCTCTGTTCGCCAGCTCGCACCATGTTCACATACAAATCGGTAAACACGACCGACTGCTTGGCCATCGAATCCGAGAGGCTCTTCCCCTCGGTGACGTCTTGCTTGAGTTGGCGGCTCACGGCCGAGGAAATTCCGCGCGACTCCAGGTGCGTCATGCTGTTCAGCGCAACGGTCAGCGGCATGCCGGATTTCAGCAAGTTGGCCAGTTGCTGGGTGAACGTCGCCAATTCCTTCAGCTTCGGCCGCCGTTGCCGATGCAAAAAATCCCGAATGGCTGGAGGCAAAAGACCCGCTTTGGCAGCTGCAGCAGGCGAGCGGTCGCTTCGAGGAGCAACCGCCACGTTCCCCTTGGCCCCGTCGACCGCGACCGGCAGCAAGCCCATACGTTCGATTTGGACCACTGCGGCGCTCCGATCGGGAACGTCCAACATGCCCTGCACCAATTCCCCGGAACGGCGCCGAGCTTTGTACGAAAACTGTGCCATACGATCTCGATTAAAACCCTGGAAACCATGAAAGTTTCCCTGGCTCGACAAAATTGCAAGCGATTCCAAAGCCGCCTTGGACTCGGCCCTCGAGATCGGAAGGTGCGAGAAACGATAGTCCCGGTCATTTCCAAGCAAGCTGCTCACCAAGTCAATGGCCCCAAATCAGCCGCCGGCCGGTTTAATTTCTGAAGCATGCCTCCAGGAACGGTAATCGAGCTCGGGGAAGAGATTGTCGACGGATTCAACTTGCTCGCAAGCGACCCTGTCCACCTGACCCGCAGCGATATCTCCGTGTAATCTCCAAAAGCGCGTTAAGTGTTCCTCGACTCGGCGCCGCGCGTAATCCGGGCTCGTCCCTGTCCTGACGATGAAAGGCCAGTCGCTCGCCTGTGCGAGGAGCAACTCCCGCCCGGCCTGCTTCAGCGCCCGAGTCATCAGCGGCTCGGCGGCAGCGGAAAATTCCCGGGCAAGTTCCGCCATTTTTTCCTGAGCGACTCGAACGTGCCGAAAAATCCATTCGTTCGCAGGGTTAAGCCAAACTTTCCAATATCCTTCCTCACCCCAACTGGACGCGCTCGGCTGTGCTATCTGAAGAGATGGCCATTCACGCAGATAATCACTTGGAGTCACTGAAACGATCCGGCTCTGATCGTAAAACAGTTTTCTAAACAGGTAGTCAACGAATTCAGGGCCTTCATACCACCAGTGGCCGAACAACTCCGCGTCGTACGGCGAAACGATAAGCGGTGGCCGGTCCATCAGCGCCGCCGCGGCCGTGAGCTGCTCGATGCGCCCTCGCAGAAAATGGTCCGCGTGAGCTGCCGCGCGTTCCAAAGCGAGATCGCGGCGATACGGCGCTTTGACCGGAAGCTCAGCTCCGGTAATCCGGTGGTATTTAATACCGGTGAAGCTCCGTTGCGGGGGCGCGGGCAAATACGGCTGGAGATATTCGTAATCCAGATCAAAACCAATATCGCGGTAAAAATCGCGGTAATGTGGATCACCCGGATAGCCCTGGTCCCGACTCCAAACCTGCTTGGCGGAGTCGAGGTCCCGGCCAAACGCAGCTAAACCATTCGTCGTGTAAATCGGCGCGAAGGTCTGATACCGCGGGGCTGGTTTGGCCAAGAGCACACCATGCGAATCGAGCAGGAACCAATGGATTCCAGCTTCCTGCAACGCAGGTTCAACGTCTTCCGAGTAGGCGCATTCAGGCAGCCAAAAACCGCGTGGATCGCAGCCAAAACACGACCGATATTGATCCACGGCAATCAGCACTTGCGCCCTAATCGAGGGCCCACTCAGCAGCGGCAACACCGCATGAGTCGCTGCTGACGTAATGATCTCCAAGCTTCCGGCGTTTTGAAATTCCGCGAATGCCGCAACCAAATTTCGCCCGTAGCTAAAGTAGCGCTCTCGGATATTCGTCAGTCGCTCGAGATAAAATTGGGCGATCGGTTGGAGTTCGGGATCCCATAACGTCCGAAACGTCTCCTTCTCGGCCAACTCGATGAGCCCGCGAAGATACCGCTCGTAGCGGTCTTGCAGCAACTGATCCAGCAGCATCGCGCAAAGAGTTGGCGTCAAACTCAACGTTAACCGAACGCGCATCTGATCTCGCCGCCAACCCTCCAGCACCGCCAACAGCGGCAAGTAAGTTTCCGTCATGGCCTCAAACAGCCAGTTCTCCTCTAAGAACCGCTCGTGCTCCGGATGCCGAACGAACGGCAGATGCGCGTGCAACACCAGAGACAAATGACCTTCCATGCGACTTTGTTTGGAATTCGCGCCGTTCCTCCGCGTCACACGTTCGCCGACGCCGGCGGCTTCAACACCGCGTCTTGAGGATGATGGTCCACCCGTCCCCTCAATCGCGTTTTTCTTCTGAAACTCAAATCCGCTTCTCGCGTTTCCTCCCCGTCCGCTGCCTCGGCTGTTATCGGCAATTGAAACTCGCCGTCCGGCAGCGCGAAACGGAAACTAAATGTTCCATCCGGCCGCAATCGAATCGCACGGCCGCCAATTCTCACCTCGGCGTCGGTTTCGGTCGCGCCGTAAATGACGAGTTCCGCGTTGACGCTAAACCAAAATCCCCTGCGCTTTGGGGCAGGCAAACTCGGGCTGGAAACATTTGGAATCACTGATGGAGCGGCTTCCAAACCGGGACGCGGACCCGCTAATTCTGCCGCGGCCATCGAGCCTGCTTCCTCCTTCAAGCGGCCGCTGACCAATTCAGCGATTTCGAGCGAGTCGATCCAAACTTGCTGCTGATCCGGTTTCTGCGCCAAGTTCGCCAACGCTGCGATTTTTTCTGCAGGCCAGATCACCGGGTTCGCTGGAATAAGCCGAGGGCTGACGCCCGTTTGAAACTTCCTCGCCCGATCCTCAGCGATTTCGGCCCTAGGGAAGCTCGGCCCCCCTGTTGTCTCCTGTCCCTCACCGCGCGGAGCTGGCGCATGGGCCACCGAAATTGAAGGCCGCATTTCGATCGTCGTGCGCTCCGCACTGCTCGCAGCACTCTGCTCAATGCCAACAACACTAATCACCGGCCTTTGAACAGGATGCTCGTCAGGCCGGATGACGCCGGTCGGTTGAGCTTCGGGCGCAGAATCCCTTTCCATTGCTGAGATCGGCTGCTCTGCTGGTGCATGCGCAGGGACCGGCCCAGGCTCCGTTGGCTCGCTCACTTGGATGGGATGCGTCTCGGTGAGTGTGGCAAACTTCACTTCCGAAGCCACCGAAGGTGATTCCGGAGGAGTTGCCGCAAGTTCCGATTCGAAAATCGAAAGCCACGCCCCTTCTTGCGTGTAGATGCCGAGCTGAGCCACATAACGCTGATCCGGCTTAGCCCCCTCGATAAACATGCTGCTCGCTTCCGCTGGAAGGCTCGTTTCGCTCCAGAACGGGCCGTTGGCGTGTTCCTGATAAAGCCGAAGGACAAGTCGCCCATCCTTGGACAAGCGACCATACCGCTCCCGGTCTGCCGCACTAAACCCCCACGCTGCGTAGAGGCAGCGTGGATCACGCGCGGCCAGAAACAATTTGTCGCTTTCCCGGCGGAACTCGTGCTCGATCGCAGGCGGCTGTTCTTCCTTGAATGCCGCTACCGGGGGCAAGGCGAGGCGTCGGCCCGGTCCACTCGGCCAATCTCGCGAACCCTTCCCGGACTCCAATAATTCGGGGGGCAAGGGCGCTGGCAAGGGTCTTCGAGCCAATTTAGGGCGCTGGGAAAAGGGCAAAGCCGCAACCTGCGGGGCGGCTGTTTTTTTCGGAAGCTCCTTCTGCTCGGGGCGCCGGGTTCGTTTTAAAACAGTTTTTTTAAGGCGGACGGGACGTGTCTTCTTCCGAGCGTTGGTTGACGGTTGGTTTTTTGATCTTCTGTTCCTTTTGCCACGAGAATTCATAAACGAGCGAGTGAATCATTACCCCGAGCAGTGGTGATAACATGGTCCTCCGGGTGGAGCAAGCAACTCACGAGTCAGGCGATAAGACTTGCTGACCCGCACGGATTTCCCATACTACAGCCTTGGGATTGGGCCCAGCATGAGCCAACCTTCCAAACCCGCCGCAGAAACTCCCCACATCCCGAACCTCATCTACGTGGTCGACGATGAGCCAATGATTGGAGCGGTGGTCGAAGTAATTCTGAAATTAGAAGGATTCGAGGCCAGGCTTTTTTCGAACCCACATGAGGCGCTGAAAGTGTTTGCCCAAGCCCAAACAAAACCCGCCTTGTTGCTCACGGATTTCCTCATGAGCCCAATCAACGGAATGGAGTTGATCCAGAATTGCAAAAAGCTCGATCCCGAGCTTAAGACCCTGCTTTACAGTGGCAATGTTCGAGAGGACATCCTCGAATATTACCCGATCAAACCAGACGGGTTTCTGAGCAAACCTTTCCTTCCAAAGAATCTCGTCGGCGCGGTCCAAAACATCCTGGGGGTTTGTTAGACCCTTCTGGAAATTGGCGACCAGCCCGACAATCCACAAAAAACCTATTGTCCGGGAGGAATCTGCTCCAGCTCAGGAGCTGTCCATTGATCGACCCGCGCAGCCACCTTCTGATGGACCGCCTTCACCTGATCTGGCGTCACTGGGGATGCATTATTGCCCCAAGCTTGCCGCACGTAGGTAAGGATTCCGGCGATCTGGTCATCATCAAAAGTTCCACCGTAATCCTTATGCCATGGATTCATCTGGTTGTTGAACGCCTGTCCTTTGACTTGCACTGGGCCTTTGAACCCTTGCAGAACGATCCGAATAATTCGAGTCGGGCTTTCGGCCAAAACCCACTCTGAACCAGCTAACGGCGGGAACTGTCCGGGCTGGCCTTGACCGTTAGCCATGTGACAGAGCTGGCAACTCTGCTCGTAATTCTGTTGAGACTGGGCCAGCGAGATGCCACTACCCTTCGGCTGATTCGCCTCGACGTCATGTAAAGAGACGTACGGCTCGTAGACCTTCGAATTGAATTCACCGGCGCAACGATCCAAATAAATTCCACCCCAAAAAGTGAGGATCCCCAGCAAAACAATCAGACCGACTGGCATCCTTCTCCGCGCCGCAACTGGCTCGGGAGTTTCGGGCAACCTGGGATTCAAATCACTGCCAGGCGCTGGACGCGCCGTCTCCCGCGGACGCGGTGGCGGCACGCTCGAGTGAATGGGGTGGTGCTTGCGATGCTTTGGGCTCATGGACGCCCTCCAGACGCGGGCCTTTCCGCTGGCTTGTTCGTTTGCGGTTGCATCCCCCCATTGGTCGCCGCTGGCAGGTTCGTTCCCACGGCAGCTCGGATCGGCGGCGGGGTATTGCTGAGCACAGCCGCGTTCGTGTTCATCGCTTGCCCAGGCGGGGCATTCGTCCCGGCAACCTGGTTGGTGGCGCCGGCTGGCTGCGGAATCGGCGCTTCAAACAACGGAACGTCCGACTGCAAGCTGATCAAATATGCCGCCAATTGCCTCGCTTCGGGCTTTGGAATAATTTCGTAACCGCGCCCTGTCTCTGACTCCGGCAACGGCAAGGCCTCCGGCGAAGGCTGCCGGCCAACTTTGCGTTTGGAAAAAAGAAAACGATAACGCGGCATGGTCGAGCCTTTCGAAACCAGGCGCGCATTATAAAGGTGCTGGAGATGCCACAACTCGCTCGGCTGCCTGGCGCCCACATTCGCCAGGTCCGGCCCAAGCCGCACCATTCCGAGAAACGCGGGAGTTTCGTTCAGATAATCTTGCGCCACACTTTGGCGTTGCCCCCAACCGCGAACGAAATCGCTCGCCAACGAAGGCGGCAACACCTTTTCGGTATGGCAGTATACGCACCCGTTGGCTCGGTAAACCTCGCGCCCTTGTTGCGCCATCCCAGCACGCAGAGTGGGATAGATTGACTGACCTGCCAGCGCCGCCTGTTGCACCCCAATCTGCAATTGCGGCGCGAGCACAAACGCAATCCATGAAAGCGACAGCGCGAAAAATGCGCCTAAAAAAACCAGCGGCCCGCGGTTCATGGACGACCTCCAAACGTTCGGGGCCTTGTTTCCCCAGCAAACCACAATCGGACGCCGCCCAGCAGCAAATCACAAAGTTGAGTGAGAAATAAAACAACTCCCGCCAACAACAAGAGAATCCCGATCAGGCTTGTCCCCACAAATGGAATCGTGCCCCGAGCCACATCCACGAACGGCTTGGCGGGATTGTTCATCGCAGCTCCTTGAACCAGTCCGCCGGCCAACAATGGCATCGAGAAAAATACCGCCCCCGCGGCCAGCAAGGCAAAGTTTGTCCCGGCCAGCTTCGGCGATTTGAATTCGCGGGCAAAGATTCGCGGCAAGATGAAATACGCTGCTCCGGTCATCGCGGCCAAGAAAACGCCAGTGAAAAAACTGGCAAAAACGCCCAGACGATAAAGCGTCATATCTGTCGAGCGACTAGCCCCGCGCAACGATCCCACCACGTCGGCAATACTAGCCACGACAAAAGCACAGAGCGCAAACAGCACAAATTTCAAAACTCGATTGGTTCTCCAGCGAGCCCATTCACCCCTTGCTGTCAGCAGCAGCACGGCGGCCGCCACGCCCATGCCAACGCCGGCAAAGACCCCACAAACCTCGCTGAGCGCAGGGATCCATCGCGGCACGGGCAGGCTCGCTGGCATTCCCGACGCGCTCCCGAAAATTAGCAATAACCAGAATGCGAACGCCGCAAGCGAACGGCTGTAGAGCGGCCGTGCTAGAAGTTTAGGAATGAAATAGAAAAGAACCGCCAAGCCCATCAGGCAGATCCAAATCACGGCCACATTTTGAATGTACCAGGCGTCGATCACCCCTTGCAGCGCGCCACGCACTGGAAAAAAAACCAGGAGTAATTCGGCCGATGAATAAACCCATGGAAACCAAAAGAGCGCGGCCAATATCACCCATTGTGAGGCGTAAAGCTCGGTCACGCGGCGAAAATGAAACGTAAGCAAAGCGCAGACCGCGATGATCAGATAGCCTATGAACAAAACCGGCGCAACGTAACCGGGCGCTTCCAAACCGAGCTGTCCCGTGCTCGCGCCCGAAAGAATGCCCCACAGACCGAGCAGGATTCCGACGTTCCAAAAACCAAAACCGGCCGCAATCACTGGCGGATTGTGCAAGCGCGCTCGGCCCAGCCGGCAGATCAACCACAAACTCACGGCCAGCCCCGCGGGCAAGGCAAAGCCATAAAGCAAACAATGGATTGCCGCCGGAACTACTCTGCCGAAGCTCAACGCTGCGGTGTTTGAAAACAAAACCGGAACGTGCGTTTGAATCCCGCCGAGCAGAAGCAACAACAATCCAAGGCCGAGCCAGCACCACGCCACCAAGAAAAATAGTCCGACTGCTTCACGGCACGAACGATCGATCTCCAAAGTGCCCGGGATTGGCGCCACAAAACTCTCCGCGCTGGGAACTCCGGTCGGTTGAACAAGAACGGCCATGAACGAAGCGGATTGCGTTATTCGAATGGACTGGGCGCAGCGGGCGGCGGCGCTGGGAAAGCCTTGTCTACCCGGCTCATTAAGTTGGACCGGCCAGCCTCTGGATTCTTCCACTCCCTCAATTCCAGCTCCATAGCCTGTTGGATCGGCAGCCTGACAATCCCTTTTCCCTGATCCACCCAGCCATAGGTTTCGAGTTGCTGGCGGGCCGCCTGCGTTTCAGCCAAAGCTTTCCGCCGCTCCTCGATCCTCGCCGCATTCACCGGCGCCGGGCGCGTGTAACTCCGCAAAATCCACACCATCGCGCCCACAATGAGCAGCGCGCCAAGAATCGCGGCTGTGTAGACCGCGAGCGTCGTTTTGGATTCTGGGGGAGTATTCATTCGACTCGCAAATTCATTTGGCCGGCTTGCCCGCCGGCGTTGGTTCGGTCGGAGCGGAAATCGGTTCGATGTATACCTTCATCAGCTCAGCGTAACGCGGATCTTTCAACGGGTAAGCCGGATGAGCTGCCACATACCGCAGGAACACCTCCACCAAAACTCCACCGATCACCGCCAGACACGCCAAGTCCAGCCAGTGCAGAACAAAACCGTTCGGATGAAGCATCGGCATCACATTGAACGAAACATCGCAGAAATGCATGATCCACGCCCAGATCGCCAACGGGATCATCACCGGAAGGGAAAGTTTCGCATCGATTCGCAGCAATGCCAAAAACGGGATCAGAAAATGGCCGAACACAATCACAAGCCCAATGTCCCACCACGATCCTTTCTCCCGCAGCACGTACCAAAACGTTTCCTCCGGCATGTTCGCGTTCCAAATAATGAAATATTGGGCGAAGTGGATGTACGCGTAAAAAACCGTGAACGCGAAAAGAACGGACCCCAGGAAATAAGCCTGCTCCTCGCCGATCACTTCCCGGAGCAACCCCTGTCGTTTCAAGAGCACCATGATCACGTACGCCGTGGCTAAGGTCGTCCAGACGCTCTCGGCAAAATAATAAACCCCGTACATCGTCGAGAACCATTCGTGCTCGATCGATTTCACCCACAAGATGACTGCCAGCGAGAGCGTGATCGCGAAAGCAAAGATTCCCCAGTAAGAATGAAATCGCATCCGGTAAGTGCATTCGGCTGATCCACTGACGTCTTGCCGCAGCGACCACGCCCGCAAGTTCCGTGACAGCACCCACCAAATCACAAAACAACCAATGCTCGCCGCGTAATATCCAGCGTACGTCAACAATGGCTGCTTGGATAACAGCGCGTGGTCAGGATGACCTTCGCGAATCAAACGCATCCAGGGATAAATTTGCGGGGCGAAGATCGCGATCGGGATGAACAAAAATCCCATGATCGGCAGCAAACACGCGAGGTGCTCGAGAAATCGCCGCAACCCGATCGACCAACTCGCGTCAAACAGGTGATGCAGCATCACCAGGAAAAGCGACCCCAAACAGATGCTCAAAAAAAACATGAACGCGAGCAGCCACGAAAAAGCGAATTGATGGCGCAAAGAAGGGACCAACGCCCCAATCAAAGCGCCCAAGGCGCCAACGACAATCAAAGCCTTTGGCACAATTCGCCACCGCGCCAGATCAAGCGGCGGGGGCGCCAGTTCTGAATGTTGCAAGCTCATACAGCTACTTGATGCTCGAGCGAAATTGTTCCGGAACGTCCTGCACGGTGGCCAGCGTGCTCAACTGCAACGCCCGCACATACGCGATCACCGCCCATCTGTCTTCCGGCGGAAGGACCGGCCCGTACGGAAGCATCAAATTGCGGCCATTCGTGATCACGTAGAACAGTTCTCCGTCCGAAAGCCGCACAATCCGCGGGTCGTGCAGATTCCCCAAGACTGCCATTCCCAATTTCTTGGTGACGCCATTTCCATCCGCCAGGGGCCCGTGACAGGGCAAACAATAAATTTGAAACCGTTCCTGACCGCGAGCCAGCAGTTGCTCGGTTATCGGGAACGGATTGACCGAGACAAAATTGGTCGTTCCCGGAACGCGTCCGGTGTTCGCGGGAATGTCTTCGTATCGATCGCCCATTGCTATCGTGCCCGGCACCGGCAGACGCGAGCTCATTCGGTCCGGAAAGAATCGATAAGGATGTTCCGGCTGCAGCTTGGGTTGCCGGTCCATATCGGGAAAAACTTCGATCGGAGGCTTGCGGGTAAAGCTTCCGCGAAATCCAGCCAGGCTCACCCCGAGCAATACCAGCAATGCCCAAATGATGAAAAAATAGCGCATGTTATTCCTCCACCAACTCGATGTGCTTGCTGCCAAGTCCCTGCAGCCATTTCCCCGTCTCGGCCTCGGAATATTTCGGGTCGCTCGTCTCAATCACGACGAAAAAGCGATCGTGCGTGGCTAGCGCAAATCGCCGATTCTTCAGAAGCGGGTGGTACAGCCGCGGCAGGCCATTCAAGAACAGCATTCCAAGAATCGCCCCAAACGATCCAAACAGGATCGTTAATTCATACGATGGCGGAAAAGCATAGAAGGGGCTGAACATCGGTTTCCCACCCACAATGAGACCATAATCGCTCGCGTTCATGAACCAGATCATCACCATCCCGCAGGTGTATCCGATCACGCCGCCGATAAACGAAAACCAGCCCACTCGCGAATTCCGCAACCCCATCGCCTTGTCCATGCCGTGAACCGGAAATGGCGTGAAAACGTCCCAGCGGCGAAACCCAGCGTCCCGCACGTGTTCAGCCGCGTGCAACACATCAGCGGCAGTCTCGAACTCAGCCACGATTCCATAAGCTCGCATCACTTCAGCCATGGAACCCCCTCCAGATGATTTTCGATTTTGGATTGCCGATTTCGGATTGAAGAGCCGCACCACTCGACCAAATCCGCAATTCGCGATTCGACATTCGGAATTCGAGTTTCATATCAGTGGTGTCCTTTCGCTCCGCCGAGAGGATGGTGCGGGTTGGCCTGCGGCGTGACCCCCTTCACTTCCGAAATGGCAATGATCGGAAGGAAGCGCATGAACAACAGGAAGCAAGTAAAGAACAAGCCGAACGTTCCCATGTACGTCCCGACATCAACCCAGGTCGGAGCGTAATAACTCCAGTTGGCCGGAATGAAATCGTGATAAAGAGATCCCACCACAATGACAAACCGTTCAAACCACATCCCGACGTTCACCAAAATCGAAACGATAAACACCAGCACTAAATTCTGGCGGCACCGCCGGAACCAGAACAGTTGCGGGATCAGCGCATTGCAAAAAATCATCAACCAGCCGCCATACCAGTACGTTCCAAACAACCGTTGAATGAATTGAAAACGTTCGTACGGGTTCCCGCTGTACCACGCGATGAAATACTCCATGCCATACGCGTAAGCGACAATGGAACCGGTCGCCAAAGTCACTTTGCACATCAAATCGACATGCCGCATCGTGATCACTTCCTCCAAATGACAAAGCCTCCGGATCGGCACGAGCAGCGTCAGCACCATCCCGAAACCTGAGTAAATCGCCCCGGCCACGAAATAAGGCGGGAAGATCGTCGTGTGCCAGCCCGGCAGTTGCGAAACCGAAAAGTCCAACGACACGATGCTGTGCACCGACAAAACCAGCGGCGTCGAGAGACCAGCCAGGATCAAATAAGCCTTCTCGTAATGGCTCCAGTGCCGGTTCGAGCCGGTCCAGCCCAGCGCAAAAAAGCCATACAAGAATTGCCGCAACTTCGTCTTCGAACGATCGCGCATCACTGCCAGGTCCGGAATTAATCCGACATACCAGAACAACAGCGACACGGTGAAATAAGTCGAAACCGCAAACACATCCCACATGAGCGGCGACCTGAATTGCGGCCAAATGCCGTTCGCATTCGGAATTGGAAATAACCACCAACCAAGCCAAACCCGCCCAATATGAATCAACGGAAACAGCCCGGCGCACATGACCGCAAAAATCGTCATGGCTTCCGCCGCGCGATTGATCGAAGTGCGCCACCGCTGGCGCAACAAAAAGAGAATGGCGGAAATGAGCGTCCCGGCGTGGCCGATGCCGATCCACCACACGAAATTGACGATCGCCCAGCCCCACATGATCGGATGTTTCAAACCCCACACCCCGACTCCCGTGGATATCAGATACGTCACCATCGCCGTGCCGAATCCAAGGAGCAGAACGCTGATCGTAAAGGAAATCCACCACCACGTCGGAGTCGGTCCTTCCGCGATGCCGGCGATTTTGTCCGAAACCCATCCTGGTGGCCGATAATTTGCCACCAGCGGCTCCCGCTGGAGCTCAGCCGGCGGCTGGTAAACTTGAACGCGCGTTGCGGGCTCAGCCATTAGTGAGCTCCTTTCTCATGGGCAGCCGCGCCTTCCTCAGTTCCACCTTCATGCGCAAACGGATTCCCATGCTTGTTCGAATACTCCTGCAAGGTCATTGGCCACTCCCTATAATCCGGCATCTTCGGGTTCGGATTCCGCACCCGGGCCAGATACGTCAAGCGCGGCTTCGTCCCGAGAAATTCCAGCACCGAATAATCCCGAGATTGTTTCTTCAATTCAGAAACCCGGCTGGTGGGATCTTTAATGTTTCCGAAGACGATCGCTTCGGCAGGGCAAGCTTGCTGGCATGCCGTCTGGACCATCCCATCCTTCACCTCCACGTCGCCAGAAGCGCGCGCCTTCACTTTGACGGCGATCTTCGCCTGCTCAATCCGCTGCACACAAAACGTGCACTTCTCCATCACGCCACGCATGCGCACGGTCACGTCCGGATTCCGCACCATCTTTAACAATTCCCATTCGTCCCCCGGCTTCGAACCTTCCGAGGGATTATTGTACCAACGCTTCATTTCCCACTCGCCATCCGTGAACTTGAAGAAAGGCGTTTTGTACAGCTCGGTCAACGGCCGGCGATTGTAATCAAAGTAATTAAATCGGCGCACCTTGTACGGACAGTTGTTCGAACAGTAGCGAGTCCCCACGCAACGGTTGTACACCATCAAATTCAACCCTTCGTAATCATGCACGGTCGCATTGACGGGACAAACGTTCTCGCAGGGGGCTGATTCGCAATGCTGGCAAAGCATCGGCTGGTTGACGACCTGCGGGTCCTCCAGCGCCCCGGCAAAATAACGGTCAATCCGAATCCAGTGCATTTCACGGCTGTACGCCACCATCGCTTTGCCAACGATCGGAATGTTGTTCTCGCTTTGGCACGCCACCATGCACGCGGCGCATCCAACGCACGTGTTCAAATCGATCGACATTCCCCACTGATGCACCGTCGGATCGTTCGCGGTTTGCGCCTTCACCCGGTCGAGCGGATTCGGGTAAAGAGGCTGGGTGCTCGGCGGTTTTTCCATGTCCAGCCGGCGCGCGAAGTTCGGATGTTTCTTGAATTGATCGAGGTTGGCCTCCCGCACGATAGGACGGCCTTCCATCGCCCAGTGATCCTGCGTGCAGGCCAGCAAATGTGTTCGGCCGAGCGCAGTGATCTTTGCTCCGGCTGCGGCATTCGGTTGACCCCAGCTGCGCAGCTTATACGCATTGTAGCCCGCACCGTGTCCAACCCGGCCCGTGCGTTCCCGTCCATACCCGAGCGCCAACCCGAGCGTGTTGTCAGCTTGTCCAGGCTGTATCCAAACGGGCGCTTCAATGCTCCGTCCCCCCAAGTCGATCCGGATCATCGGCACGGGAAGCGACAGACGTTCGGGATTCGTAAAGTAAACGCCCAACTCCTTGGCCGTTTTCGGGCTGAGGAGAGCGACATTCTCCCAGGTCAGCTTGGTGATTGGATCGGGCAGCTCCTGAAGCCAGCCGTTGTTGTTGTAACGGCCATCATCCACGCTGTAATCACGGTGAAAAATCACATCCAAACTGCTCGAACTCGGCGCGGGCGAACTCTTGAAACCAGCGATCGCCTGGCTAAGCGCCGCATTGTCCACCTGAACCTGCGCTGGCTTGTAAGCGGAATTGCCCAAATACCCGTCGTGCAGAAACTTTTTCCACTGTTCCTCCTCTTTCCCGCCAAGCGCCTGGAAGGTCTCCCGCACAATTTCGTACGGCGTGTTGCGCTCGATCCCAGCGATGCGAGCGAGCACCTCAATCTCCGTCATTCCACCGAACAAAGGCTCAATCAACGGCTGAACCGAAACCACCGTTCCGTCTGCAGTCCGGCCGTCTCCCCAGGACTCGAGATAATGCGCCTCGGGCAAATGCCAGTCGCTCACCGCGAACGTCTCGTCTTCATAATATCCGAGCCGGACGATGTTAGCCGCCTTGCGTTGCGTTTGGTTCCAACTCAAATCCGCCGGGGCGTCATAAACAGGATTCCCACCAAGAATCACCAAATTCTCGATTTGGCCGGCATTCAGCGCCTGCGCCAACTCGGCCAACGTTCCCTCCTTCGCCTGCGGCGCCTCGTGATAAACTACGGTCTCCCCAATGTTGCCGAGCGCCGCATTCATCGCGATGGCCAGCAACTGCACCACCAAGGGTTGCCGGTGCCCAGCTATCACCAGCGACTTGCCGCGCGAATTCATCAAGTCCTGGGCACATTCCGCCAGCCACTGCTCGCTGCCCTTCGCGCCTTGAGCAAGCTCGTTCAATCCTTGGACGCCACCAGCTCCTTGCCCGAGAACCTGCTGGACCAAACGAGCCGCGGCGGCCGGAATCTGGCTCGGCGCCAAACGAAGCCGGTGGTCCGCATTCGCCCCGGTCAGGGTCATGAGCGACTCGATCGCGTAAAGCCGGTTCATCTCATCGTCCGGCTGACGGATGCGCCGACCCTTCGCGTAACGCCGCGTGTAGACCGTGGAATCGGCTTCGGTGCAGAGAAAATCGCTGTCCAGCGTGACAATCACTTTGGCCCGATCAATGCGATAGTACGGAGCAACTGGCTTCTTTAAAGCAACTGAACTCGCGTAGCTCGGGTAATCCAAATCCACCGGCTCGTAAACGAACCAGCCCGCTTGAGGAAGCTTCTGTTGGATACCTTGCTGGAGCCGCATCCGCGAAGGCGAACCGCTCCGCCCCACCAAAAACGCCAGCCCTTGCCCGCCCTTGGTCTGTGCTTCCTTGCCGATCTGGACCAATTGATCCAGCACAGCTTCACGCGCCACGGTTTCGCCCTTGCGCGTGAACCGCTGCGCGCGATCGGGATCGTACAAATTTAGGATCGAAGCCTGAGCGAAATGATCGGTTCCGCCGTTGCTGTCAGGGTGTTGCGGGTTGCCCTCGATTTTGGTTGGCCTGCCATCGTACGATTTGGCGACCAACGGCAGCGCGCTGCCTCGGGACGGCATCGACGTTGCGTAAAACTTTGGCGCTCCGTAAATGTAATTTTCAGGCGCTTTCGAAAACGGAAGGATGTTCTCCTCGGGACGCCGGCAACCCGTTAACCCAAATCCCGCCAGCAAGAACGAGGCGGACATGATTTTCACGAAGTGCCGCCGCGATTGCGGGTCTTCCAGAAAACCTATCCCAGCAGGAAACTCGCGCTCGACGAACGTCCGGAACTCCGGCGTATCCGCCAGTTGATCGAGACTTCGCCAATACTTCGGTCCTGTCTCCGGCTCAAGGCATGGTGGAGGAATCGTTTTCATCGGTGGCAGGAAGAACAATTGTCCGTGGAATGCACGTGCCATTCCTGGACGAATTGCGCGCCCATTTTTTTCTGGAGCGAAGCCGCTTGTTTGGGATCGTTGCTCCACTTCCAATTCAAATCGGTGATTTTATCGAGCGGCCGCAAGCGCAATTCCGGACGGCGGTGGCACTCGATGCAGAATGACATGCTCAACGGCTTGGCGTGATACACCTCATCCATCAGATTGATCTGGCCGTGGCATTCCACGCAGCTCACGCCGCGGTTCACATGGACGGAGTGGTTGAAATAAACGTACTCGGGAAGTTTATGGACTTGAATCCAGGGAATCGGTTTGCCCGTCTGATAACTCTCGCGGACTAGCGCGAGCCTGGGATCATTCGCCAACACCTGGTTGTGGCAGTTCATGCAGGTCGAAGTGGCGGGCACATTGGAAAACCACGAGCGCTCGACCCCGTTATGGCAATACCTGCAATCCATCCCGACCTGGTCGACGTGAACCGCGTGGGAGAATGCGACCGGCTGAATCGGTTTGTATCCAACCCGAGTGTAGAGCGGAGTGAAGTAGTACCAAACCCCCGCAACCACCGTGGCGCCTGTGACAGCCAAACCGACGGCCACGTAAAGCGGCAGCTTGTTCGTCCACTTTTTAAAAATCGCTGACATGGAGTGAACCGGTTAATTGTTCCACCCGCCTGGCTCGCTCTGCGGTCCAGGGCACAAATCAGAAACCTTTCATCGTTCTCTGAAAAATCCTCGAAGCAGATTCTTTAATTTAATTGCCAGTCCCTGGCCAAAAAATAAGAAACTCTGTTTAAACAGCCCGACCTGTTTACCGTACCATCGCCCGCTCGCGCAAGCGCCTCCCGCACTCGCTTTGCACTTTGCACTTTGGCTAATGCGGCCTATTAGCCAATTCTCAAAACCTTCTTCAAGTCCGAAAAAGTCGGCGGCTTACCCCCGCCAGAATGGTGGAAAAGGAAACCAGAACCGGCCCCTTGCACCTCAAATGAGCCGCGATTCTAATGGCTTCGCTCGACGAATCAACCATAATTCCAGCGCCCTTCTTTCTCACTCGTTTCCCACTCCCTTCGCGCACTAAAACCATCAAAACCCAAGTTGCCAAACCGCCTAATTTAATGCCTCTCCACAAATTCCGCCACCGCCGCGAGCACCTCTTCCTGCTGCTCTCGCGTCAGCTCAGGAAAAATAGGAATGCTCAAACTTTCGCGGGCGAGACGCGAAGCCACTGGAAAAGCGCCCCGCGAAGCCCCATCGGGACGTTCAATCGTGAGATATCGAAAACATTCCTGTTCGTGCAGGGCCAGTGGGTAATAAATCTCCGACCCAATTCCTTTCGATGCGAGATGTTCCCGCAGCGCATCCCTCGGACTTGCTTTCCCCTGCCATCTGCCGGGCCCAGGCATAACCCGCAACGTGTATTGGTTCCAGATGTGTCCCCTGCCTGGATGAACAAATGGCAAAACCAAACGCACCGTCCGAACGCGCGAACTCGAACTGCCCGTGACCACGTTTTTCAACCGCTCGGAGTAGAACTCTGCATTCGCCTTTCGTTTGGCCGTGTATTCCGAGTAATGAGGAAGCTTTACCCGAAGCAATGCCGCTTGCAGCGCATCGATCCGAAAGTTTCCCCCAATAAGCTTGTGAAAGTACTTCGGCTGCGCCCCGTGGGTTCTCAGAATCCGCGCTTTCTCCGCCAAGCTGTCATCCTGGCAAACGAGCATCCCCGCATCGCCAAAACCGCCCAGGTTTTTCGACGGAAAGAAACTGAACGCACCGAAAGCGCCGATCGTCCCGACTTGCCGTCCGTGATAGTCCGCTCCGAATGATTGAGCGGCATCCTCGATCACGTGCAGGCGCTTTTCCCGGGCCAGATCGATGATCGGATCCATCTCCGCAGCCTGGCCAAACAAATGAACCGGGATAATCGCTTTTGTTTTCGGCGTAAGCCGCCGCTCGACGTCGGCCGGATCCAAGTTGAAATCGCTTTCGCAGGAATCGACCAATACAGGAACTGCCCCCAAACGCGCGACACAACCCGCGGTCGCGAAAAAGGTGAATGACGGGCAGATCACCTCGTCCCCAGGTCCAATGCCAAGCGCCATCAACGCGAGCAAAATGGCGTCCGTCCCGGAAGACACGCCAATGGCATGCCGAGCGCCAATGAAATCCGCCACAGCCCGCTCGAAGGCCTCCACCTCGCTTCCCAAGATGAAGTGGCCCGACCGCAGAACCCTGTCGAACGCGGCTTGGAGTTCCGGCTCTAAAGCCAGGTTCTGCAATTTGAGATCCAATAAAGGGACGCTCATGGCGCCAGTTTTAGAAAAAGTGGTCGTATTGAATAGCATCGTCGAGAGCGTTGACACGAAAAAATTGTCGGTCCATTCACGTTTCGGACGGCGCCTCCCGTGTGCCTGTAAACGCACAGTTGACCCGCTGAAAGGTAGCACTTATGATCCGCCGGAATCCCAAATTAACCAAGTTGGCACTACAAACCTAAAACCCGTGAATTTATGGCACCCGTCCAAACTTATCGGCCCGTAAGCAGCCTCAGGTCGATCAAACCCAAATTTAAAGCGTTCACATTGATTGAACTGCTCGTCGTCATCGCCATTATTGCCATCCTTGCTGGCATGCTGCTGCCCGCTCTTGCAAAAGCAAAAGATTCGGCGCAGATGGCGCTCGACCTCAACAACGTCAAACAGATCCTCCTGGCGAGTCACCTCTACTCGTCGGATAACGCGGATCGTCTGCCGCACCCCACCTGGGGCGGTGATTTAACAGGGCCAGACGGCTGGGCCTATGCCACGGCAAACAATGGGCGTATTCCCGGCGGACCAAACGCTCCAGGATCCGCCGCAGGCAAAGACGTCAATTCCATCCAATTTTCAAACCAAGTCCGTTTCTTCAAAATCGGTCAGTGCGGCCCGTACCTTCAAGATTATCATGTGATGTGGTGCCCGAAAGACGTGGCGACACGCGGCGGCGGCAAGCTAAAAACATTGTGGCTAGGACGCCCTGTAAAAGTCACTTCCTATTGCTGGAACGGCACGATTGGCGGCTATGTCGGAACCCGCATGAGCGTGGCGCCCGCCGCTGGGAGGACTTTTAAAGTGACCGATTTCATGCCCACCGATTGGCAAATGTGGGAGCAGAACGAGAGCGATCCGTTTTATTTCAATGACGCCGGCAACAACCCCGAATCCATCGGCGAAACACTCTCCCTGCGCCACGCGGGGACTGCTGCCTGGTGGACACTCCCTATCGCTTCGGCCCGCAACTTAAAAGGCGGAGCGGTGGTCGGGATGTTCGATGGCCACGCCGAACTCGTGAAGTGGAACAAATGCCACGATTTAGTGACAAAGACGATCAAGTCTCCCAACGAGATTCTCTGCGGCCCGACTTATCGATGATCATTTAAGGCGGAATCGACCCATTGTTCGATTCTCAAACATCTGGGGGAGGAGCGTAACCCAACTTGCGCTCCTCCCCTTTCAATTTTCCAGATCGGATTTGGTTGCCAGATAAATCTTAAAAATTCAGAATGCCCCGCATCAACATTTTTGCTGCGATGAAAAACCTTAATGCTTTTTCCGTTCTCGCCTTCCTGAGTTTGTGCCTGGTGTTGCCGCCGGGTTGCCGCAAGAAACCCACCACCACTGAAAACGGCGTCGTCCTTCAAAAAGCCACCCCTGAAGCCGCGGCTACCGCCTCCAAGCTGAATGGCGCCAGTCAAGTCATGACCGCGATTAACAACAAAGATTACGATGCCGCCGTCGCACTCTTGATGCAAATCCAGCAAACGGTCGCCTCTGACGAACAGAAGGTTCAATTCCTGACGCTGGCGAGTGAGGTCAAAAACAAACTTCTCGAAGCGGGGGCGACAGATCCCAAAGCCGCTGAAGCCGCCAATGCCGTCCGGCGAATGACAACCCTTGGCCGGTAATTATTCTCGCAAACGCACCGGACGATTGTCTCGTCCGGCAGCAATTCGCTGGAATGATTGGTCCATCCCCTCGGCATCGGAATTAACCAGCGTGCCTGCTGGCAATTCGTGGGCGGGAATCAATTTGCTCCTCCACTTACTCCAGACAACCGACTGAACTGGCGCCCTATTCTCGATTCCGGTCGCATAATCGAAATCGCTCGGCAAAAGGTCTGCCGCCAGTTTCCGCAACGACCGCTCAGCCACGCAACGCACCGCCGCATACGGATCGTCGAGCAACGAAGCCAAAATCGCCGGTTCCCAATTCTTTCCTGAAACCTCCAGCGCGGGTCCCCATCCAAAATGCCAAGCCATCAACACCCGCTGGCCCGCATCCCCCGCCAGCGCCAACCGCACCGAATCGGCGACGCCAGTCTGCTCGGGTGACAATTTCGCAGCCGGTTGCCGGAACCATTGCGCCAAATAATCAGCCGTCCAGCCAAGCGGTTTGTCCAAATGACAAAGATTGCACGCATTGGGCCGGCCACTCGCCAGTTCGTCTGCGATACGCGGACTGCTCACTTGATGGCTGCGAATTCCCTTCAGAACGCCATACGTCGTAAATGGCATGTGGCAATTGTAACAGCCGCTGCCTGACGAACCGATTCGATGATGCGTATGCGCGGCCAAGCGCGGTTCTTCGCGAAAGGTTGTGTGACATTGAGTGCATGCGGCGTTGCCTTCTCGATTCGACGCCACCAAACCGCTTGGCTCGCTTTCGTGCAGGGAATGACATGACAAACACGAAAACTGGCCTCCCTTGAAACAGGGCGATGCTTGCACACCGTTAAATTCGCGCCCGCTCACACGCACCATTCCGTCTGGCCAAAAGAAGTCCTGCAACAAGTCCTGGTGACGCGCAAGATACTCGGCAAGCCCAGGGATTTGTGCCACCCGCGACGGTTGAATGATTGGGGTCGTCTTTTCCAAATCATCGCCCGGTCGAAAACGAAACCCGCGTTGGGGCCACCCTTCCGACTTGTCGAACCACTTCATCGAATGACAAAAACCGCAGATCTGCGCCGCTCGCACGGGATCGATTTTCTTCGGATGAATGATCTCGCTGCGAATGATCTCCGGGTTGACTTTGTTTGTTCGGTCGGCTTCGGCCTGGCGGGCTCTGACGTGGCGTTCGCCTGGCCCGTGGCATGCCTCACAGGAAATTCCTAATTCGCCAACTTCCGTGTTCACCGTGTGGGTCGCGAGATCAACCCGGGGCTCAACACCCGTCGTGTGGCAACGGCTGCAAACGACATTCCAAACCTCAGACCGATGCGCCATATCCGGCGGACGCACGAACGTGGAATTCCGGGGAACCCACCGCCGCTCAGGAATCAACCAGGTAAACGGAAACCCGACCTGAACATTGCCCTCGCCCGCCGGAGCCCAGAACACCTGCATGTGATGAGAACCGGTTAACAATCCGATCCGCACGTCAAGCGCCTCCGGCGCATTCTCGGTCAATTCACTCGCCGTGATGTGCTCCATCCGCACCCAATACTCATCATTGGTGTGGCTGAGTCTGAATCGGGTCGCTGCATTAGTAAGAACCACGCCATTAAAGTCGGCTTGCACCGATTCGCGCCCAGCAAACTGGGTCATCGTCCGGTGATACGTCCGATGCCAGCTCTCGTACTGATCCTTGTGACATGGCTGGCAGTTCTTCGAACCGGTGTACTCTCCGCGGCCATTCACACGCGGCAAAGTCGATCGGAATTCGTCGCCGGAGACTTCCGCATTCAATGGAACTGGAGCGGGAGGACTTGGTTTCGTTGGCGAGTTCTCCTTTCGAGAACAGCCCGTCCCCAGCGCCAGACATAGCATCGCAATTCCCTTGGTGAGGGTTGGAATCCCTTTTTTCACGAGGCTGATCCTACCATGACTCTAGCATCTGTAAAAAAAATCATCCCGTAGCCGCCGACATCAGGAGGCGGACAAAGCCTTACACCCTCCACCTCCCGTCCCCGCCGACCTGAGAAAGCAGAAAGGCGCCGGTGCAACGCTCAATCCGCCTCCTCACCTCGGCGGCTACACAAACTCCTCATCTCGTCGGCTGCGCTCCTTCCACCCCCCGCAATGACACACCATTGCACACCCGCTCCAACCTTCGATTCTGCTTGATACAGCGCCCAATTCGCCCTTTACTCCCTCTCCCTGCTCGCAGATTCATCGAAAAAAACGAGGAGCACCCCTGAGTGAAAATATGAAACGAACAATCAATCTTTTGAGAACCTTGGCAGGGCTTTTCGCCTGCGCAGTTGCCGTCACATCCTCTTTAGCTTTCCCAATTCCTGGAGGAATTCCACCAATCCTCATCTCCGTTGCGCCTCTCAATGGCGCCGTATCAGTCGCAACCACCACTCCACTGGTTTTCACCTTCAGCACCGCGATGGCGGCCAACAACGCCGTCCAGTGGAGTTCGAATGTGAACCCAAACGATGTTTCTTCAGCGTTGAGCGGAGGCGGAACGGTCATCACCTATACACCAAAAACAGCCTGGCCGGTTGGGCGGATCACGTGGGACATCAGAAACTTCCACGGCGCTGATGGAACGGCAGTTTTTGATTTTAATACCCAAGGCGAATTCACCACGTCGGCTGATGGCACTAACCCGTGCGGTCCGGGAACAGGCACGAAGGCATCTGGCGTTTCCATCTTCAAAACCATCACGTACCAGCAACTCGTTGGCGCGCCGCCCGCTCCAAAAATTCCAGATGCGGCCTCGTTTTTCGCCTCACTCACCTCTCCTGAAAACAATCCGGTCACTCAAGCCTCGCTGACCATTCCCGGCGGCAAGACCGAAGACATGCTTGGCTTTGGAGGATCCTTCTTCTTTTCCGAATCTTTCGATGCCCAAGCTCCGCTTGATGCAGCCTACCCAACCGGCCAATACACGGTAAACGCTCAACGCCAGAATGGCGCGACTGCCTCAGTCACCGTGAGCCTCTCAAACCTGGATTATCCGCCCACGCCGCAGATCGTTAACCTCGCCCAACTCCAATCCCCCAGTTTGCCGGCGGATGTTGTCGTGCAGTTTAACGGTATTCCAGGAGCCACTTCGCAAGACAGCATTTCGTTCGTGGTTCACGACCAAACCGGCATTGTGTTTCAGCTGCCGGAGCCATGTGCTACGAATGGCATCCCGAACACTGCAACGTCTCTCGTCATACCAGCTGGAATCCTCGTGGCGGGGAAGACTTACGATGCAAGTTTAACATTCTTCCATTTTGCGAATCAGACCACCTCGATTCCCGATCTGCCAGCCAGCGCTGGTTTTTCAAAAGAAACCCAGTTCAAAATCGGTGGCGGCGGAAGCGTGACTCCGCCTTCGGCGCCGAAGTTCACCCTGATTCAACGACTCTCAGATGGTTCCATCCATCTCCAGTTGACCGGGCAAGCCAACGCTCTTTACGTCATCCAAGCCACCGGTGATTTTCTGAATTGGTTGCCGCTAAAAACATCGAGCTCCTCCACTGGCGTGATCGATTTCACCGACACCACCAATGTCGGCGCATCCTGGCGAATTTACCGAGCGACGACACCGTAACTGTTCCGTTCGCTCGAAAATAGCGAAATGCCGGAGCGGGGGACGGCTCCCACTGCCGCTCCTTCTTCTTCCTCGCCCCGCGACCGTGGAGCGGGGAGAGGATCGAGGAGAGGGGAATCCCACGAAAATCGGCCTCCTCTCCCCAGCCCTTTCCTCCAGGAGTGGCGGAGAGGGAGAAGACAAACAAGGTTGCATTCCTTAATTAAAAAATGACGAAGGACCAATGAACGAATGAACGAATTAAGAACCCAATACCAAAGAGGAGCCTCTCCGACGCGCGGGTCGGTCATTCAAAATTGAGGATTATTTAGTCATTCGTTCATTCCGCCATTCGTCATTTTCCGCACTCAGTGGTCTGTGTGCGGAGCACCAGCCGCGGTGCAACGCTCAATCCGCCTCGTCACCTCGGCGGCTACATCACGCCTCATCACTTCACCCGCTTCACGGTTCCCTGTTTCACTTCCCAGCGGATCAATCCCTCACCCAGTTCCGCAGCCCAGTTCTCTTCTGTCGCCGTCATGAAGACCTGTCCTTGAGCAGGGCCAGACCGATGCAGCAGCGGCAAAAAGCCCGCCCGCCTGCTCGCATCCAGTTCGCCCATGATGTCATCGATCAACAACACCGGCGGTGATCCGTGCACATCAGTCAAAAACTCGGCTTGGGCCATTTTCAGCGCGATCGCGATCGAACGTTTCTGGCCTTCGCTGCCGAATTGCCCCGCGGAACGTCCATTCAACGACAGCTGCAGTTCATCCCGATGCGGCCCGATAATCGTCGAACGAAACGTCTGCTCGCGCGATCGGGCTTGGGCCAGCTCGACGGCAAAGTTAGCTTTCACTGACGGCCGGTATTCCAGATCGAGTCGTTCTTGATCGCGAGCAATCCTGGCATACGCCCGCGCCGCCAATGGCGCCAGCTTGGGCAAGAGCTGCCGCCGAAATTCCGTGATCTGCGTCCCGCAATTCACCACTTCCTGCGAAAACCCTTCCAGAGCGTCGGGATCGTACGACCGCTGTTTCAATAACGCGTTCCGGGCTCGAAGCGCTTGCGCGTAGCGCTGCAGGAGCGGCAGATAAACCGGCTGGCTTTGCGCCAGGAGCAGATCGAGAAAACGGCGCCGGCGGCTGCCCGGGCCTTTCACCAGGAACAAATCCTCGGAACAAAAAACCACCGCCCGAAAGATTCCGAAGAAATCACTCAACCGTTTCACAGGCGTCCCGTCCAAGGTCAGCTTCCGTTCCGGCACAGACCAATAGATTTTTATATCATGCTCGGCCGTGGCAGAGATCGTTGCGCCGACAAAATATCCTTTGGCGCCCTGCCGAACCATCTGTGCTCCACCCACCCCGCGAAACGATCGCAGTGTCGCCAGCAAGTAAATAGCTTCGAGCACGTTGGTTTTCCCTTGCGCGTTCGGGCCGAGCAAAAGATGAAGCCCAGGACCGAAGTCGACATCTAAATAGGCGTAATTCCGGAAATCCCGCAGGCGTAAATGGGCCAGGTGCACGATCGATAATTCAACCGGCGTGACTCTGCCGCACAGGCGCGCGCTGCTTTTCGAACCACTCGACGAACAACGGTATCCCCTGCTCGATCTTCACACGCGGATTGTATCCAATCAGCCGGCGCGCTTTCGCAATGTCCGCAAACGTGATCGGCACGTCCCCGGGTTGCGGCGGCTGCCAATCAAGCTGCGCTTTGGTTCCCATCGATCGTTCCAGCAGTTCGATCAGGTATTTCAACTCCACCGTTTGCGATTCTCCGAGGTTCAAAATTTCAAACCCAAACTCGCGCGACGTGCATGCCAGTATTCCATCGACGGTATCAGTGACATAGGTGTAATCGCGCGCCGCCGTTCCGTCGCCAAAGACGGGCACTGGCTTTCCAGCTCGGATCAAGCGGGCGAATTTGTGAATCGCCAAATCGGGGCGCTGGCGCGGACCATAAACAGTAAAAAAACGCAACATGACCACGTCCATTCCGTAAACGTGGTGATAAACGTGGCCGAGTGCTTCGCAAGCCAGTTTGCTCGCTGCATACGGCGAAATCGCGCAGAAGATCGGGTCGTTCTCGGAAAACGGCACTTTCGAGTTCACCCCGTAAACCGACGACGAAGAAGCGATGACGACTTTCTTGACGCCCTGTGCGCGGGCTGCTTCGAGCAAATTAACCGTTCCTTCGACATTCACGCGCTGATACAGCGCCGGTTCCGCCAAACTAGGCCGCACTCCCGCTCGCGCCGCTAAATGAATGATTTGATCGAACGACGCTCGGCCGAACACGTCAGCCAAAAACGCCGGATCTGTCAGATCGCCCTGATAAAATTCGAAGCGCCCTTTCTTCGTGCGGATTTCCGCGAGGTTGGCCCGCTTTATCGCCGGGTCGTAAAAAGAATTCAAATCGTCGAGCACCCAAACCGCGTGGCCCTGTTCGAGCAACCGTTCACACACATGCGACCCGATAAAGCCGGCGCCGCCAGTCACCAAAAAATTCATGCGGCGAACGCTAACAAAATCGGTCATCGAATAAAACGGTAATCCAGCCCATCGGAGCGCGGACAGCTTGTCCGCCGCCGCCTGTAGCCGCCGAGTTGACGTAGCCGCCGACGTCAGGAGGCGGACGAAACCATTGCACCGTCCCGTACCCGTCGACCTAAGCCGGACCAAGGCATTACACCTAATCGCTCCACCCTTTCACCCCTCGCCAGGACCGTGGCTTGTCCATCGCTGCACGCGGAGCGCGACTAAAAAATGACGAAGGACCAATGGACGAATGAACGAATTAAGGACCAATCCCCCCCAAGGAACGGATGCCCCCCCCAACAGGAGGGCTCTCCAACCTGTCGGTGGGTCATTGAAGAATGGGGTTTATTTAGGTCATTCGTTCATTCCGTCATTCGTCATTTTCCCGCGGGTTGAATGCCTGCGTTGCGAGGCTGCCAGCAAAGAAGCAAGGCCGTGGCAAATCAAATGAACAGGAGAAAAACATCCCACTATGGCACGAATTAAACGAACCTCTGGCGTCCTCGAAAAGGCCAGCGCCCGGGCGACCGCGCTCGGGTCGATCGATAAACAACTCAACTTGGGCAACGATCTGACCTTGGACGGTTACAACAAACAGATCAAAAGCCTGAACGGCTTGTTGAGCGATTACAATCAGATCTTATCCAAGGTCGATTCGATCGCCAACGAGCTCATAGCTGCGGAAGAACAGGTCAAAGATTGGTCGGAACGAATGCTGGCAGGTGTGGCGGCTAAATTCGGCAAAGACAGCAACGAATACGAAATGGCGGGCGGCGTGAAGAAAAGCGAACGCAAGATCCATCGCAAATCCGCGCAGTCAACCAATCAACTATCAGCGCAATAATCCCCTCCCGGGCCAGACAATTGGACATGGGCAGCCTCGGCTGCCCTTTTTAATTTTGAGTTAATCGGTTTGATTCTCGCATGGAGTGCTTTTCTTTGTGTTCTTTGCGGTTAAACTGCTCTTCTTAGGATGAATGCCCATGGACGCGAATTCTTTTCGTGTGGTTGGTCTGTTTCGTGGTTCGCGCCTTCTTGAATCCAAAATCTAAAATCCAAAATCGATAGAACTCTGTTCCGAATTAGCGGTCGGTTTGAATTAGCGGGTGTCTACTCTGCCTTGCTAAGTTAGCTACTCGGAAGCTGTTTCCTTCAGTTCTTTTAGTGTCATTCGTGTGTTTCGTGGTTCCTTCTTCAATCCAAAATCCAAAATCTAAAATCCAAAATCGATAGAGCTCTGTTCCCAATTAGCGGTCGTTTTGCATTAGCGAGTGTCTACTCTTCCTTGCTAAGTTAGCTACTCGGAAGCTGTTTCCTTCAGTTCTTTTCGTGTGGTTCGTGTGGTTCGTGGTTCCTTCTTCAATCCAAAATCCAAAATCTAAAATCCAAAATCGATCGGGCTTTTGACTCCCAGCCCCGGCCGCGCCATCACATGCGTATAAATCTGGGTGGTCTCGACGCTTTGATGCCCCAACAATTCTTGCACCGTGCGAATGTCGTAGCCCGCTTCGAGCAACAGCGTGGCAAAACTGTGACGCAAAACGTGTGGTGTGACGCGTTTGTTCAACCCTGCATCATGCCCTGCGGTCTTGATCGCGATTTGAAACTGGCGGTCGGAAACGTGATGCCGCCGCTGGAAACCACTCCGGGGATCGATGCTCAGCGTGTCGTCCGGCCAAACCCAAAACCAGGGCCACTCCATTCCCGCCTTTGGATATTTGCGCTCCAATCCAGCTGGCAAATAGACCCCATCAACCTCTCGTTTCCGGTCCTCTTCATACGTTTTTTGAATCGCTGCCAAATGGGTACGTAGCGGCTCGACGAGCGCGTGAGCTAATGGCACATGCCGATCTTTATCTCCTTTGCCTCCGCGAACCGTGATGATTTCCTGTTCCAAATCGACATCCTTGACCCGCAGCCGGAGCAATTCCATCAAACGCAAACCTCCCCCATACATCACTTGGGCCATCAGACGTGGCTTTTCGGAAAGTTGAACGAACAGTCTTTGGATCTCCGCCCGCGTCAGCCAGACCGGCAGATGCGACCGGACTTTGGCTCGACGAAAATCGGAGAAATCCCCGAGCTGCTTGTTGAAAACCTCCCGGTAAAGAAACACGAGAGCATTGAGAGCTTGCCGTTGGCTGCTGGCGCTCAATCTTTCACCCAACGCGAGTTGGTTCAGAAATTCGGCGATCTCTTTGTCTCCTAAATCTTCAAGCTGAGCCGATTTAAAACTCCGCGCAAAACGTCTCAGATACCACCGGATGGTGATTTCGAATGTTTGGTGAAGACGTTTGGGGAGATGTTGCGAATTCAAAACTTCGAGCCATTGGGGAAAATGCACCACTTTCATTTCGGTTTTGCCGGTCCAATAAACGCCTGATAAACCGAAGAATTCTTCGCTTTATCCGGAACCGCTGGGCTCTTATTGGGAACCGGTCCTTCCTCCTTGACGGTTGGATAGCACACTCCTATGTTCCGAAAGAGTCAAGAAAAAGCGCTTTATCAGAACCGGCCAAACCGAAACCGAAAACGATAACGCGCCTCTCCTGATAAACCGAAGAAGTTTTCGTTTATTAATACTGTTGAACTAAACCGCTTCGCGGAGTGGGTTTTTCGGCATCAGGGAGGGGGTTTCCAGTTTAGACAAGTTCCGGGAGAGTTGTTGTCTTATGACAGCTTTACGCCAACAACTCATCCAGGAACTGGTTCTGCGCGGCATGGCCGAGCGAACGCAGGAAACTTACATCCATCATGTTTATCATCTAGCCAAATTCTTCAGGCTTTCACCGGATAAACTCTCCGACGAACAGGTGCGCCAGTACCTGTTTCATTTGGCCAGTGAACGCAAGCTCTCGGCCAGCACGGTCAACCAGGCGGTCAATGCCTTCCGTTTTTTCTACGACCATGTCCTCCATCGCGAGGTGGAAGCCTTGCGCCGGGCGTTGCCGCACGGACGCAAAGCGATTCGGCGGCCGGAGGTCTTCAGCATCCAGGAAGTCGAGAAGCTCTTGACCGTTGGCGCGGTCCATCCGCTGCACCGGGCTTTTCTCATGACGGTGTATGGAGCGGGGCTGCGCCTCAATGAAGCCTGCCATCTGAAGTTCGAGCACCTGGACCGGGCACGAATGCAAATTCGCATCGAGCAAGGCAAGGGCAACAAGGATCGTTACACGCTGCTTTCGCCGCGGTTGCTGGCCGAACTGGAGCAGTACTGGAGGGTGTGCCGGCCCCGGCATTGGCTCTTTCCCTCGATCCGTGATCCGCAACGCCCATTAGTCGATGGCAGCGCGCAGAAGATTTATTACGCCGCGGTGCGACGAGCCGGCTTGCGGCGCAAAGGCGGCATTCATTGTCTGAGGCATTCCTTTGCCACGCATTTATTGGAAGCGGGCGTCGAGATCACAGTTTTGCAGCGGCTCTTGGGCCACGCCAGTTTGTCTACTACCACGGTTTACTTGCACGTGCGCCAAGAACGGCTGGCGCAGATCACCGGGCCGTTGGACTTGTTGGATCTTCATTCGGTGCTGCCCAAGCCGTGAACACGCCCGCCGCCCCAGCCCTGGGGCAGGTGTTGCGCAGCGTGCTGGACAGAGGCTTGCTCAACGTTTGCGCCGCCCATCGAAAAATACTGGGCGCGCTGGCCGCCTGTCGCACACCGGCCTTGGGAGGACATTGTTATCGCTGCGAAAAATGCGGCAAAGAACATTTCGCGCCGCACTCCTGCCGCAACCGGCATTGTCCCCAATGCCAAGGCGCCCAGGCGCTGGAATGGCTGGAGCGGCAAGAGAGGGTGTTGCTGCCGATCCCTTACTTCCATCTGGTGTTCACGCTGCCGCATGCGCTCAATCCGCTCATCCG
>ORJL011177653.1_pt1 | contig 34179 bp, 31 predicted proteins | sample 1779941 | NCBI WGS metagenome assembly ORJL01 (sample SAMEA104232317, study PRJEB22302) | groundwater metagenome | biome: forest; feature: aquifer; material: groundwater | place: USA | collected 2011-08-07 | depth 5.8 m | reverse complement strand
TTCCTTATACGGATTAATTTATGAAAATATATATTGAAAAAGTAGAACCTGGTGCTGTTTACGAGGATCATATTTATAACTTCTGGATTACTGCAAAATTATCAACAGGATTAAAAATAAAAATTTTTGATTTGGAACCCTTCGACTTGAGTAACTTTGCATTAAAAGAAGTTGAATGTTTAATTGTAGCAGGATTCATAGAAAAAGTTAACACTTTATATGATATACAAGAGCCAATAATTTCCGGACGATATTTTCCAAAATACTTGCTCACCGGGAGTTGGAATAAAATAGAATCAAGTTTCTATGAAAGACTGTTTGATTTTGTTGAAACTAAAGATGGTATAATCCTAATTAATGATTCGGCAGCTAAAAAATGGAATTTTCAAGAAGGTGAGGATATTAATTTTTCAGTAATTCGTTTTGATCTTATTGGTGTAAATATATAATGAAACAAAATGTTTTCAACACAATTTGTAGATACGAATGATATTCACCAAAGAAATAATCATCATAAAATAATTAAGTACGGGAATACGCGGTAACCGATTGGTAGTATTCTTTGTGGAAAATGTCAGAAATCGTATTGATAATGGAAAATAGAAAGATTAAAATGAGTAATTTTACTTTTGTTGGTTATGAATTAAAGAAAAAGTTTTCAATTCCAGTAGAAGACTTTAAAGTTCCCTCTACATGCGTTACTATGGATACATCTTTAAGTAAACGCCATCCACAAGCATCTGAACTTAAATGGGAAGAAATAAACGGGATTTTAAATGCAACATACCTAAGAATCTATTTGGAAGATTTAGAAAAAGTCTATTCAGGATTATCTGAAGAAGATAAAAATAATTATTGCATTTTTGGATACTCCGTTGAAACTGAAAATATGAATTTTATAGTTCAAGATATGAAAGATGGTGATATAGTTCAAAGTGTACCAAAGTTTGCTTATGCTGAAAAGGGAAAGATTAATATTAGTAAATCATTTAAACTTTTAGGTTACGAAGTAATAGATGCCAGTATAGAATGGTTGTCAGCACAAACAAATTGTTCTTATCGGTTAAATGAAATAGAAAGATTTGGGCTATTAAATGAATATAATCTTTTCACAGAATACCAAAATGCAAAATTATTTCGAGATTTTGCAGATATAGATGCGTCTGAACATTCACCATTTAGTGTATGGCAAATATGGGGTCCCTCGAATAGATTTTAAATTAATGTTTACAGTGGCGTCGGGTGTTTCGAGGCTGTCCGAGAACTTCCAACTTTCCGGTGGTGTCGGGTTTTCCAACCAGACACATGGTATTAGATACGTATGATATTTACCAAAGAAATAATCATCATAAAATAAATCAAGTGTGGGAATACGAGGTAACCGATTGGTAGTATTCTTTGTGGCAAGAACCGCCAGGACGAAAGTCCTGACGGCACGGTAGCAATAATAATCTAAAAAAATGACCACACACCACACAATCCCCACACGCCAAGTCGTGGTCTGCGACTCTCCAGAGGGGACTTTAGATTTTTCGAATTTAATCGTGCCTTCCTTAACCTTACAGCATTGCCTTAAGGTGTCTCAAAAGATTAGCTGTAGCAGCTGATTACCAAATCGGCACAGTATTTTGTTTCATTTTGCGGGTCTGTTGACCCGCTACTACAGGGTGATGAGTATTTTACTTTTAAGACAGGCACAACGAAAATCTTTGATTAGATGTCCCTCTTTCCTATATTTCTTATTCTATGATTAAGTTTAAACAAGAGCAAGCAAAACCAATAGGTGTTTTCGATTCGGGAATAGGCGGACTGACTGTCATGCGTTCGATTATGAGACGGCTGCCTCACGAAAACATTGTTTATTTTGGTGATACGGCGCGTGTTCCCTATGGTTCAAAATCACCGCAAACGGTGAGGGAATATTCCGATCAGGATACAGAATTTCTTACCTCAAAAAATGTGAAGATGATCGTGATTGCTTGCAATACGGTTTCATCCGTTGCAATAGATGTGGTTCAAAAGCGGGCAAAACTTCCTGTTGTCGGTGTGATAGTACCGGGCGCAAGAGCGGCATCACATGCAACAAAAAATAATCGTATAGGTGTTATTGGAACTGTTGGTACGATAAAAAGTAACGCCTACACAAATGCCATACGATTGGAAAATCCCAAAGCGACAGTGAGCGCACTCCCCTGCCCTTTGTTTGTTCCCCTTGCAGAAGAAGGATGGATAGACCATAAGGCAACAGAGCTTATCGCTAAAGAATATTTGTTCCCTCTCAAGTTGGCAAAAATTGATACGCTTGTTCTTGGTTGCACGCATTATCCTATTCTCACTGACCCTATACAAAAAGTATTCGGAGATGATGTAATGTTAATCGACTCAGGTGTTGCGACATCAGAAGAAGTAGAACGTGTCCTCATTGAACACGATATTAAAAACCCCAGCACCCATAAAGCTAATTTAGAATTTTTTGTAAGCGATATCCCCTACAAGTTTACCGAAGTAGGCGAACGATTTTTAGGGCAAAAGCTAGGCAGAGTGCGTAGGGCTGAAGGGTTCATCGTATAATACTTATTCAATCATCAATTCATTTGTTCATTCTTTTACCAATTTACGACGAGAATCATTATGGCTACTGTGTTATCTGAAAAGCAAATCAAACTCAAACTCCGCTCGCTCAGAGGGTGGAACCTTGTGAATAATGAGATCACAAAAACGTTTGAGAAGAAGAATTTTATTCAAGCAATGGGATTTGTAAATCAGGTTGCGCTGCTTGCAGAAAAAGCAAATCATCATCCTGACATAGATATTCGTTGGAATAAAGTAAAACTGACACTATCAACGCATAGTGCAGGCGGGATAACCGAAAACGATATTGAACTTGCAAAAGCGATAGAAAAGCTGTAACGAATATTTTATTATCATGAGCACATCACGACTTTCAGCATTACAGAAATTTCTCGAACAAGATCCCAATGATTCCTTTACCCGGTATGCTATCGCAATGGAATATGCATCACAAAAAGATTTTATTTCAGCGATTGATCAACTTCAACAAGTTACGGTGATTGATCCCAAGTATATTCCGGCGTATCATCAGCTTGGATTACTACATTCACAGTTAGGGAAGAAAGAGGAAAGCAAGCAGTTTTTTCTTTCAGGAATACAAGCCGCAAGGTTGGTTGGAGATTCACACGCAGTGAGTGAGATGCAGGAATCTTTGGATGAACTTGAAGAAGGATAAGAGAGTTATTTGTATAATTCGTTGCGATGGGTATAAAACCCATCGCTCATAAATTATTTAACACATTTAGAAAACATTTTCCATCGTTCCATGTTAGAAAACCCGTTAATTCAACATTCAATTTACGCATTCATTATAATTTTAGGATCGGCAGTTGTTGGAAGAATATTAAAATTCTTGCTCAACTCCTTATTCAAAAAATTATTTGCCTATACCGATACGACACTTGATGATCGTATTTTAGATGTTATACGTGGCAGAATAGTAACGTTAAGCATCATCGGTGGGATTTATCTCGCCATTAAAGAGATGGAGAAAATCGCTCCGGCAAATATCAATGTCCAGAATCCGGTAATTCATTACTTGAACATGGCGTTGTTCGTGTTCCTTGTGTTTGTGCTAACACGGCTTGCAATCAAGTTGGTGCAAACAACATTTAATTGGTATCTCGATGAAGTTTCGTTAAAAACACACTCAACGATAACGCCAACCATTGCCCCATTAACGACAAAGCTACTCAACATTTTGTTGTTTATGATTGCAGGTATGATTGTACTCGATTTCTTCGGTATCAATATAGGCAGTTTTCTTGTTTCTCTCGGTGTGGGTTCTTTGGCAGTTGCCCTTGCTGCTCAGGAAACGGTGGCGAATATGATAGCAGGATTTGTCATTCTCATCGACCAACCTTTCCGTATCGGCGACAGGATTAAACTGCCCACGGGTGAAGAGGGAAATGTTTCACAAATAGGATTACGTTCAACACGCATTTTAACGCTCGATAATAATCTCATGGTTATTCCAAACAGCGATCTTGTTAAAAACCGTATTATTAACCTTTCATTTCCCAATAATGCTATTCGTTCAACAATTGATATTAATGTCGGTTACCAGACTGATATTCCGAAGGCAAAAGAATTACTTACATCGATCATACGAGAACATGCAGGATTATCGAAAGACTTTCCGCTTATTGTTCAAGTGAATAATTTTGGTGAATCAGCCGTGACGTTGAGAATAGTTATTGAATCGGTTGAATACACTGAACGATTTACAAACGAATCCGAGATCAGAGAAAAAGTACTCAGCGAATTTGTAAAGAACGGGATTACGATCCCCTATCCTCAACGTACAATACAGATAGTCAATTCCAATGAACTTAAAACTTCTTAAGCACGAGGTCATCCGCAAAGGGCGAGTATTCAACACTATTGTTGATGAGATTGAATACCCATCGGGACGGCAATCGATACGCGAGGTTGCAGAACATCCCGGAGGAGCAGTTGCACTTGCTGTTTTTCCTGATAAACGTGTGATTCTTATTAAGCAACACCGCTATCCGATTGATAAATTTATCTGGGAACTTCCTGCGGGGAAATTGGAACCGGGCGAAGATCCACTTCTCTGTGCACAACGCGAACTTGCAGAAGAAACAGGGTATAGTGCAACAGAGTGGAGAAAGATTACATCAATTTATACTACTCCCGGTTTTTGTGATGAGTATTTACATCTGTATTTAGCCATAAATCTCACGGCATTACCCGAAGGAAGAAAACTTGAAGAGGGCGAATTGACCATGACAATGGAAATTGTACCGCTTGCTCACGCTCTTGCTATGATTGAACGCCAAGAAATTATTGATGCGAAATCAATTATTGGGTTGATGATGGGAGCAAAGCTAATTTAGGTGTCAGATTTTAGATTTTAGATTTTGGATTTTAGATTCAGGATTCAGGATTCAGGATTCAAAAAGGAATAAAGGGATTTTTAAAGAGTAATTTTAGAAACGATAAATCGGTTTCATTCTCTTGTTTCATTTGTATTCCCACGACTGAAGTCATGGGCTGGAAATAATCCACTTAAAATTTTATTTAAATATTTCATAATAAAAGTATTGAACGTCAAGGCGAACCTGAGCCCACTTCCACCGCAAGCGGCAGAGCATTTAACCCTGAGAGATTAATTTATCTACACGTATTTTTAACTTACATCAGCAATCAGAAATTAGAATTTAGAAATTATGCTAAACCCAACAGAAATTATTAGAAAAAAACGCGACGGTGGAAAACTTAGCCGCGAAGAGATGCAATTCTTAATCAAAGGATATTTGGACGGTAAGATTCCTGAATATCAAATTTCCGCTTTTTTGATGGCAGTGTTTTTCAGGAAAATGGACTTTGACGAGACGACAGTCTTTACCGATGTTATGTTGAACTCAGGTATTGTTGTTGATTTATCGGCAATCCCGGGCATTAAAGTTGACAAACATTCGACAGGCGGCGTTGGAGATAAAGTTTCGATTATTCTTGCTCCCGTTGTTGCGGCGTGCGGTGTTCCCGTACCGATGATTTCGGGGCGAGGATTGGGGCATACAGGTGGTACACTCGATAAGCTGGAATCTATTCCCGGATTTAGAACAAATCTTACACTTGAAGAATACAAATCGGTAATAGCGAAAACAGGCGTGGTCATGATCGGGCAGACAAAGGAAATTGCACCTGCCGATAAATTAATGTATGCACTTCGTGATGTTACGGGAACGGTGGAATGTGTTCCTCTCATTTCGGGAAGTATTATGAGTAAAAAACTTGCCGAAGGGATTGACGCACTTGTCCTTGATATTAAAACCGGGCGCGGCGCGTTTATGCAAAAGCGAGAAGATGCCATTGAACTTGCGCAAACACTTATTGCCATCGGGACAAACTTTGGGAAAACTACTATTGGTTTGCTTACCGATATGAACCAACCGCTGGGACTTGCCGCCGGTAACTGGCTTGAAATTGTTGAGTGTATTGATTGTTTGAGAGGTAAAGATATACCTGATTTGATGGAAGTAACCTATGCACTCAGCGGCGCAATGGTTATGCTCGGCGGAAAGGCGAACACGATTGAAGAAGGCATTGAACGATGCAAAGGAGTTATTTCAAACGGTAAAGCGTTTGAGAAATTTGTGGAGATGGTGAAAGCGCATGATGGTGATGTATCGTACATCCTTCATCCTGAAACGTATCCGAAGAGTAAAAATATTGTTGAAATCAAATCAACACAAGGCGGATATATTGCAGGGATTGATGCACTTGAAATCGGTTTGACAGGTATACAACTTGGCGCGGGAAGAATGAAAACCGATGATATCATCGATCCGAAATCAGGAATTGTTTTCAATAAAAAAATGGGCGATAAGGTTAATAATGGAGATACACTTGCCGTCATGTATGTTGATAATGATGCAGTTGTTGCATCTGCAAGTACGCGTATTGCTAACGCGTTTACCTTCTCTCCTGCTCCGGTAAACCCGCCTACGATGATACATAATTTGATTGATAAAGATGGGGTGAAGGAGTGGAATGGGTAAAAGTCAAAATGACCATTGATGGTCACGCAAAGTCGCTAAGACGCCAAGGTAAATCTAATACTTCAATCCACCCCTTAGCGACTTTCTTGTCAGCCTTTGGTTGAGCGGCTTTGCGTGAGCAGAATGTTATCATCGCTAAGTTAGCCATTCATAAATACTGCTGTGCCATCCAATCATAGTATAATATATTGTGATTTTAATGTGATTTAGCCACCCCTTAAATTACCCCGCAATTGGCTCGAAATTCCCTCAAATAAGCCAAATGTAACATTCTAGAAATACTCTCGTTCAAATATCTGATGTATTTCTTATACATAAACTATTTCTTAATAACCCTCAAATAATACAATGGAGCCATTCTTTACACTCTTTTTTATCCTTCTCCCCTATCTCATCGGATTCATAGCATTTATTCTTGTTATTAAATCCATTGTTCTTGTCCGTGGTACCGAACTTGCAGTTGTTGAACGAAAATATTTCGGTAAAAAAATGCCACAAGGTCGTGTCATCGCTCAAAACAATGAAGTCGGTATTCAAGCGCGCACACTTGGACCGGGATTGCATTTACTTATCCCGTTTTTGTATCGCGCAAAAAAATATCCATTCACTACTATCAGTGAAAATGAAATCGGTATTGTTGAGTGTATTGATGGTGACCCTATTCCGGCGGGAAAGATTTTTGCAAAAGTTGTTACGGGGCATAACTCGTTTCAAGATGGCGAAATGTTTTTACACAATGGCGGACAAAAAGGTCCTCAGATAGAGATATTACCTCCGGGTATGTATCGAATTAACCCTGTCCTCTTTATTATTCATAAAGAACCTTCCATGGTTATTGACAAAGGGAAAGTCGGTATCGTGAATTCGATGGATGGCGGTTCAGTTCCATTTGGCAGATTATTGGCAAAACGTATATCCGACCATAACAATTACGAAAACGGTCAAGCGTTCCTGAACAACGGCGGACAAAAGGGTCCTCAGATCGATATCCTGTTACCCGGTACGTATCGTATCAACAAAAATTTATTTAACGTTGAAGTACGGGAAGCAACTGTCATCCCTGCAAGCAAAGTAGGTTTAGTTACAGCGTTGGACGGTCAACCCCTCCCCGAAGCCGAGTATGTAGCCAAGCCTGTAACAGGGCATCAGGATTATCAGGATGCATCAAAATTCTTAGAAGCAGGCGGTCAGCGCGGTCCTCAGTTTGATGTATTACGTCCGGGTACGTATTATATTAATCCGTTAATGTTTAAGGTTGAACTTGATGATGTTGCTGTGGTTGAACGCGGTCAGGTTGCCGTTGTTGTTTCGAACGTTGGTGAAGAACCGAGAGAGATTAAAGTCGCTATTGAAGATCAGGCGCGATCACAGGGTATTCAACCCGGTACGGAATCATACAAGGAATTGGAAAAACGCTTTGATAGAGGTATTGAACGCTACGTTGTTCCGAAAGGGTATCGTGGTATCCAGCAGGAAGTTGCTGGTCCCGGTATATACTACCTCAACCGCAGAGCCTATATTGCTTACATTGTTGATACGACAAACATTACCATTGATTGGGATGATTCGAAAGAAACACGATTCAATCCGTTGCAGGTTATTTCGCGTGATGGTTTCTCGATTAGTGTATCCGTGAAAGTAGTGATTCGTATTCGCCCTGATCAGGCGCCGTATATGGTTGCAAAAATCGGTTCGATTGAGAATTTAATTTTACATGTAATTCACCCGATGATTGATTCAAGTTTCCGAAATCAGGCATCTTCTACTTCTGCAATGAACTTCATGCAAGATCGCCAGGAAGAACAACACAAAGCTGAAGAGCGTGCGAAAGCTGAATTGGAAAAATATCATGTCGAATGCGTATCTGTATTAATTTGCCAGATTAGTTTGCCTCAGGATTTAATGGATACGCAAACGAAGAAGGTCATAGCCCAGCAACAACAAGCTATGTATCAAGATCAGCAGAAAGCGGAGTTGACAAGAATTGCAACGGAAAAAACTCGATCAGAAGCCGACCAACAGAAGAACCTTGTTGAAGCTGAAATCGGCGTGAAGATTGCGGAACAAAATAAAGAGAAAGCTATCCGTTTTGCAGAAGGCGATGCAGAAAGCATTCGGTTGCGTGCCGAAGGTGAAGCCAAAGGTATCAAAGCCAAGGGTGAAGCTGAAGGCTTGAAGATTCTTGCAATAGGTGAAGCGACTGCGAAAGCGTATGAATTACAAAATAAAGCAGTCGGACAACAAGGTGTTACGGCAATCGAAATCGCAAAACAAATTGCAAGCGGCAATATCAAAGTTACACCGGACTTCCTTGTACAGGGCGGTGGTGATAATGTTGGCGGATTGCTCTCGGCGTTCCTTACTAACACTATCGCAACACAACGGAAACAAGAAACACAGGTTGAGGAAAAGAAGTAACACCTATTTATGATGCAGTAGAGACAAGCGATGGGTGTAACAACCCATCGCTTGGCATTTTAAATCTCTTTATACCAACTCGTAGATGGGTTTTATGTTTGATTCTCTCAAACGAATTTCTTATACTACACAATACATTAAATGAGAATGACATTATGCTGACAGTTAAAGGAATATACGACGGGAAAACAATAAAACCGTTAGAGAAGCTTCCTCAGAAGAAAAAATACAAAGTAATTATTACGTTTCTTGAGGAATTAGAAGATACTGATGATGTGCGAGATTTTAGCTCTCAGTCAAATGCTTTCAAATTCTGGGAAGATTCATCGGAAGATATTTATCAAGACATTAACAAATTTTCAAATTAATTGGTGATATACGAATTATATTATCTTAAGACGATTATTTAACAACTTTATAAAGTATTTCTTTTAATGCAGGATATTTTTACTGGCCTTTGGAATTTTTTGATCCTGATGGATCCAATACCACTTGAAGACAAAAATCATACAATAATATTTTCATTAGGTTGTTATATTGTTGGTTTTTTGGTTGTTATTGTTGATGCGATTCTTTATAAAATAAATGATAGATCATTTCTAAAACTCAAATATACTTCAAAAACATTTTTTATTAATCTTTTTCTCTGGCCATTAGCCGCTTTTATAGTTGGTTATTTGGGACAAATGTTAAAAATATTCCAACTTACTGTCCAAGCCTGTGCAGGTGTTGGTTTCACATGGCCAATACTTACGACAAAATTACTTAATAAAATAGCACAGCAAGAACCCGAACAAAAACAAACAAAAGAACAATAATGATAAAACTATCTGATTTACTACAGGGCCGCCCATTTGCATCTCCTGCAGAAATAAAAAAGTATATCACTAAATCAATCCATTTTGATTCTCAACGTGAAAACTATCATAACGCAACCGAGTTATTGATCTATCAAATCTCATTCCAACAGACATGGCTCATCGCGACGTCTCAGAGACTTTATAATATTCTGGATGATGTTAATAAATCAAATCCACATATTAATTGGTCCATATCCAAAAACAAACTAGTAACAAACGGAAAACTCAAAATCAATATCACTAAGCACAATTATAAATCAAAAACAGGTCTTGTCGATATTGGTCCAGACCATAAGGATTGGTTGTATTCAGTTCATTTGTTTTTAGACAAAGATATTACACAAGCTATTGAACAACTTATATTGGAACAAATGCTATAAATGCTATATCATCCACGTATTTGTATAACAAGCTCATGATTTAGCCTTTCTACTTAACAACATCAACTTCCCCAATTATTTGTAGTGATAAGATTTAGACGATTACCAATTAACGAGGAGCGTGAAATAACACCTACCTAAACCACACCCACCACACTACAATAAACACAGGAAGTAAAATTGGTATTGCATATTTAAAGATATATCCAAAAAAGCCGGGAGTTTTAACACGGGCATGATCCGCAATTGATTTCACCATAAAGTTCGGACCGTTGCCGATATAGGTGCTTGCTCCAAAATAAACTGCGGCTACGGAAATCGCTTTTAGGTAGATACTGCTATTCCCAATTAAATACGCTACACGAATATCATCGAGCGGAACATTATTGGCTTCCAGTAAATTCATGTGATACTTCACTAACACAGCAACAGCATTCCGGGTTTCTTCCGAAAATGCACCTGAGACATTAGATATATTTGCGCCGTGTGTTGTTATCATTTGTTGAATTTCCTTTACCGCATTACTATCAACTAATAATCCCATTGAAGCGCTTAAAAAATTTAAATATGTTGGAGCGTTATCTAATACGCTTGATAGAAGTCCGCTACCCCAATAGAAATGACCCGCAGTAGTTATTCCGATTTTCATTGCGTTCATCTCTAACCAATCCAGAGCAGGAACCATTGTCGCGAAAATGCCGAAAAAGAGGAGAGACACTTCCTTCAAAGGCTCATAATTAAAATTATTTTTTAGGCGGATTTCCTTTTTTGTAAATATGATAGAACCCACTGCTCCCACAACCATCAAGAATTCTCTCAGAAAAGGAGGATTTTGAATAAAAATGGATCCTATGATGATGAGAAGGAAAACAATATTTACCCACCCGCTAATCTCTGCATCCTCATCAAACTGACTTTCATCTAAGTTCTTTACTTGTTTCTCATACCGCCTAAACGAGATGAAATCAAGAACATAAAAAATGAAGAGTAACATTATGATAGTAAAGACCCAGGGTTGCCAAACATTTGCAATAACCCAAAAGAATGGAACGCCTTTCAAATATCCAAGAAATAACGGCGGGTCTCCAATCGGCGTAAGCGCACCGCCAATATTACTTATTATGAAAATGAAAAACACGATATGAAATGGTTTCAGCCTGTAATGATTCACTCTCATAAACGGTCGAATCATAATCATGGATGCGCCGGTAGTGCCAAGTACATTTGCAACCAATCCGCCTAACGCGAGAAATCCTACGTTTCTCATTGGCGTTGATTTCCCTCGTAATCGAATATGAATACCCCCTGCAACAATGAACAATGAACCGATAAGCGCAATAAAACTCACATACTCGATAAGTGAGTGCATCATCCTTACAGAGTTATCCAAGCCGAAAACGTAATATCCTATTGTCACTAAACCGAGACTGATGGATACTTTTGGATAATTTTTTTCCCACCAATGCTTGGCTATAAACGGCATAACAGCAATTGCCAATAATAACAAGACAAATGGTGTAATCATGAATGGATTAACAGGAATGAATTCACTCTCCTCTCCCGCAAATGCAGAAGTAGCATTTGTTATGGTTAAGAGAGAGAGAATAATGAGCGGGCGGAGTTTTCTGAGAAAACCTTGTATTGATATCTGTTGATTCATGCAATTGAATAATACAGGAATAATTTTGAAGAAGCAAGAAATAATGCACTTGATGATATTACACTTGATGATATTACACTCACGCCAAAGTGTGGTCTTCGACTCGATATTATTATGATTATTGAAAGTGAAACAAATAACCTTGCGAAGGTTATACCTATTTGAAAGCATTTATGTAATCAACACTACAGAGCAAATCGAAAGGCAAAACCTTCGCAAGGTTACGTTTTGACTTGTAAGGATTTTCGTTTATGGGAATAAAAAATCCCATTCTTTTCGGAATGGGATTTAATGAAACGTAAATCTTATATAAGTTTCTTGAAAAATTATTTTATCATCTCACCGGGGGAAGTGGTAGTTACATTTGCACCTGAAGTTCGTTGAACCAATGAGATTACTTGTTTCGTTGCGGTTGCAGTTTGTTTCAAGAATGTACCGGGATAGATACCGATCCACACGATAAAGACCATGACGGGAACGAGAGTAAGAATTTCACGAACAGATAAATCGGTTAACTCAGCATTCTTTGGGTTTGTGACATTACCGAACACCACCCGCTGATACATCCAGAGCATATACACTGCGGCAAAAATGACACCCGTCGCTGCAAAAATTGCAAACCACTTATTGATATACATCGAGGAGAATGAGCCAAGAAGAATTAAAAATTCTCCAATGAATCCGTTTAATCCCGGTAAACCAATAGACGAGAGTGAAACAATGAACAAGATCGTAGCAAACAAAGGCATCACTTTGGCAATTCCGCCAAACTCTGAAATCTCTCTGGTATGTCTGCGGTCGTAAATCATGCCGACTAAAAGGAATAATGCTCCCGTTGATAACCCGTGGTTTACCATCTGAAGAATGCTCCCTTGAATTCCCTCTTCATTTAAGGAACAGATGCCAAGAACGACAAACCCTAAATGGCTCACTGAGGAATAGGCTACAAGCTTTTTCATGTCTGTTTGCACCATTGATACCAACGCGCCATAAATAATGCCTATAACCGCAAGTGTGGCTAAATACGGGGCAAATACTTGGGCTGATTGGGGGAACAAGGGAAAACTGAACCGAAGAAGACCATACGTCCCCATCTTAAGCAAAACGCCGGCAAGAATAACACTACCCGCTGTCGGGGCTTGTACGTGTGCATCCGGCAACCAGGTATGGAACGGGAATAATGGTACTTTAATTGCAAAACTTAAAGTGAACGCGGCAAACATCCAAAGTTGAATTGCCAATGGGATCGTTGGTGCAATTTTATAAAGCTCTAATAAATCGGTTGTAAAATGCCCGCCCGGTTGATACGATGCATAATACCCAAGCCAAAGAATTGCAACAAGCATGAGTAAACTGCCGAACATTGTGTACAAGAAAAATTTTACAGCCGCATAAATTCGATTTTGTCCGCCCCATATACCGATAATGAAATACATCGGGATAAGCATTGCTTCCCAGAAAATGTAAAACAAGAAGGTATCGAGTGCGCTGAATACGCCAAGCATCCCTACTTCAAGTAACAGCATCATGATGGTATATTCTTTTACCTTGTTGGTAATCGATTCCCATGAAGCGATAAATGCAATAGGGGTCAAGAATGTGGTGAGCATAATCATGAGAAGTGATAAGCCATCCACGCCAATGCTGTAGGAAATGTTTAATGCAGGAATCCACAATACCTTATGCGTATATTGCATTGCAGGATTGGTAGCATCGAAACCGAAATACAGGAAGAGCGAAACAATAAAGGTCGCACCGCTGAAAAACAACCCTAAGCTCTTTGCCGCGAGATCGCTATTCTTCTTGAGAAAAAGTAAAGCGATACTGCCAACGAGCGGGAAGAAAATAATATATGTCAACAGATGACTCATTCGATCACCTAAATACCAAAATCCATAACACCAACACAAGTCCCCCAACAAAAACAAGGGCGTAGCTTTGTGTAACACCAACTTGCACTCTTCTCATCCATCCGCCGAGCACGGTAATCACTTTTGCAGAGCCGTTCACTGCGCCATCAAGTACATACACATCAAATATTTTCCAGAGGAACGAATCGGAGACAATTTTAATCGGTTTCACTACTCCATACTCGTATACTTCATCAATGAAATATTTATTCCATAACAATTTGTAAAACGCACTGAAACTCTTTGCTGTGTTATCGGCAATAGAACGTTTCTTAAGATAGACGAACCGGGCGAAGAAGATACCGACTAAAGCAATAGCCACAGAAAGAGCCATGAGAATATATTCTGTTGAGACAGCGCCATGATGAGCCATCGGTAGTTTAGCATTTGCACTTTCAAAAATCGGATCGAGGAAATGCTCGATAGCATTGTTACCACCTAATGCGGCAGGGATTCCGACAAAGCCGCCAACAACTGAAAGGAGAGCTAACACCATTAATGGAATCGTCATTAAGGAAGGTGATTCGTGCGGGTGCTTATCGTGTCCCCATCTTGGTTGACCGTCAAACGTAAGAGTGACTAAACGGAACATATAAAAAGCCGTTAAACCTGCACAGAGCCAACCAAATGCCCAATACACACTTGAACCGTTGCTGAATGCTTTCCAGAGAATTTCATCTTTACTGAAGAAGCCGGAAAGAGGCGGCAAACCTGCAATTGCTAATGAAGCAACAAAAAATGTTTTATACGTTGTGGGCATCTTCGACTTGAGTCCGCCCATATTCTGTATATCCTGTTCTTCGTGCATTGCATGAATGACTGAACCTGCTCCAAGGAATAACAATGCTTTGAAGAAAGCATGAGTCATAACGTGGAAAATACCGGTGGTAAACGCACCAACACCAAGACCGAGGAACATATATCCAAGCTGGCTTACGGTTGAATACGCCAGTACCTTTTTAATATCATTTTGTACCAAACCCATCGTAGCGGCAAGTACTGCTGTGACGAGACCAACTACTGCGACAATTGTCATTGTGGTGGGGGCTAACGCAAATAGCACTGAGCACCGTGCAATCATGTAAATGCCGGAGGTGACCATTGTTGCGGCGTGGATAAGAGCACTGACAGGCGTTGGACCCGCCATAGCATCGGGCAACCAAACAAATAAAGGAATCTGCGCCGATTTACCGGTTGCCCCAACGAATAACATCATGGTAACGAAAAACATGGTCGTATCCCCTACACTCATTGTAGCATTGGCGGCAGAAAAAACCTCTCCAAAATTTAATGTTTTGAAAGAGGTAAAAATTAAAAACATTGCAATCAGAAAGCCGAAGTCACCGATACGGTTAACAACAAAAGCCTTCTTTGCGGCATCTGAAGTTGAGGCTGTGCCCTGTTTGTACCCGCCGGTATCAAACTTACGATCATGCCAGAATCCGATAAGGAGGAATGAACACAATCCTACACCTTCCCATCCGAGGAACATCAATAAGAAGTTATCGGCAAGGATAAGGTTCAGCATCATAAAAATGAATAAATTCAGGTAGGCAAAGAATCGCCAGAATCCTTTATCTCCGTGCATATACCCGATTGAGTAGACATGAATAAGGAATCCGACACCGGTAACAATCAGTGTCATCAGAATAGAAAGCTGATCGACTTGATACGCTACATCAACGGAGAGTGAACCGGCGGCAAGCCACTTGAAGATTGTCACCACATGGGAACGGTCTTCAACAGGCGATTGAAGCATCTCAAGGAATATCGCGACCGCGATACCAAATGAAATACCCACAGCGCCACTGCCTATCCAGCCACTGAGCTTCTCCGAACCAAGCTTCTTACCGAGCAACCCATTGATGAGGAACCCGATGAACGGAAGCAGGACTATATAACCAACGTAATTATACACTACAACGATTTCAAATTAGGGAAATTAAATTTGGGGATACACTAACAACAACACGGAACGTAATACTCAATCGTTCTTACCATTTCATTATATTGATTTCATCAATATTGATCGTCTGTTTGTTGCGGAACAGAGATATGACGATGGCTAATCCGACTGCCGCTTCTGCCGCGGCGACTGCCATCACAAAGAACACGAGTATCTGACCGGTAGAATTACCGTAATACGAAGAGAATGCAACAAGAGTAAGATTGACCGAGTTGAGCATCAATTCGATGCACATAAACACAATAATGGCATTGCGGCGGGTCAAAACACCCACAACGCCAATCGAAAACATAATAGCGCTTACCAATAAATAGGAGTTGAGATCAACTGTAATAATGCTATTCATTAGTCAAGCCTTTTCTTTGCCAAAACGAGAACTCCAACAATTGCGGCTAACAATATCAGTGAAGTGACTTCAAAGGGGAGTAAAAATTCGGTATATAACACTTTGCCAATCGACTCAACTGTACCGATTTGAGCGGCACGGGTTGATTGACTAAACCATTGCGGCATCGCACTTAAGCTAAGAGCGAGCATTAATTGGATAAACATGGTGATTGCAAGAGCGTAGGCAAGAACTCTTTTGGGATTGGCTTTGTGTTCAAATTGCTTCTCATCCCCCATATTCAGCAACATAATAACAAATAGGACGAGAACCATAATAGCCCCCGCGTAGACCAAAATCTGTATTATTGCAATAAATTGGGCTTGAAGGAATAAATACATGATCGCCAAACAGAAAAAATTCACAATCAAAAACATAACGCTTTTGATAGGATTCCGCTGGGTAATCATCAAAATGGCTGAGCCTATGGCGAGTGTTGCTACAACAAAAAAGAAAACAGTTACAAAATTCATGTACTCATGTTCAGTATTAAAAGTGCTCCCAAAATACCATTTTTTTGACAATTAAAAAAATTTTAACTCGTTTTTCCTTAAATGGGGGATTGGGAAAGGTAGGAATATAAACAGTTTCATACCTTACCTGTTCAATGTAGGTAGGTTAACGATTAATCCCGCATAACCATAAATGGTCACGCTACTACAAAAAAAGCCCGATAAATCGGACTATATACATAGTCGCATTTACGAGGCTTTATTCGATATAGCGTTCCGATTAATAGGGATGCGGATATGGCTAACTGAACATCTGTGATCATATATTCAATCCCCCCTACTTCGTCCTTACAATCGTAATTATTTCACCGAGGCTTGGGCGTTTTCCGGTGAGTAAAATTGTGGTTCTGAATATCTTCCCGGCCACCCACATCATAAGAACGGATGAGAGGGTTAAGCTGATAATTGTACCGACAATCTCCCATGTGGCAGGCATCTGGATGGGGATGCGCAACGCCATCATTGTAGGTGTCGTCAAGGGAATAAACGACATGATCGTCGCAAACGTGGAGTTGGGATTTTGCAAAACGGCAAAGGCAAACATGATAGGCATTACCAAAAACATTGTTACATAACTTGTTGCTTGTTGCGCCTCTTGCTCAGTTGATACAGGCGCGCTCATTGCAACGAACAATGCGGCATAGAACAAGTACCCCAGTATAAAGTAAATAAAAATAAGTAATAGGTGATCAGGCGTAACAGGCAAAGCTCCAAATTTCATCGAAAGTGCAATCCCAATCACACCCCAAAGTGCCATTTGAGTCAACCCAAGCCCGCACAAACCTATAATCTTCCCGGACATTAATTCCATTGAACTGCATGAAGAGAGTAGTACTTCAACAACCCTGTTCGACTTTTCTTCGAGCATACTTCGTACAAGCATTTGCCCCGATGTTAAGACAAGAATAAACATCATCATAACAAATCCGTATGAGGTAAAGAACACTTTCTCGAATCCTGAAACTTCTTCCTTTCCTTCCTTCGATAGCTTAATGCCTTTTAACTCAATGGGGCTTTTCAATTTTTGAACTAATGAAAGGTCAAGTCCTTCGGCTGTCAGTTTTTTCTCGATAATAATATCGCGTAACACTCTCGTTATCCGTTCAGAAACTTTTATGTTACCGACATTGAGTGATCGATACTCAAACACTGTGTCTTTCAGGACTTCTTGACCAATAACTAAATATCCTTCAAGTTTTTCGTCTAATACTAAGGCATCCGCGTTATGTTTGGATGCTTGTAAATCTCCTGCGTATTCCAATGGCACAATAATGTAATTCGGTTTGCCATCTTTTAGTTTATACTTCTCCTCAATACGGGGTTTCAATACTTCCATAACCGAACCATTTTGGTCAATAATGCCGATTGATCTGCTTTCGGTATCATCTTTTAAGGCGAGTAAACTCGGAACAATGGCAAATCCCAACATAAGGGCAGGAGTGAGAATCAAAGAAATGATGAATGCTTTCGATTTAATTTTTTCGAAATATTCCCATCGAGCAACCATAAAGGCTTTATTCATGAGTTCGCTCCTTTCATTGCAATGCTTGATTGGGGTTGAAGTGCATCTCCTCCAACCACTGTTAAAAATATTGAGTTGAGTGATGGCTCCACAAGTTCAAATTTGGAGAGTTGAAGTTTCAACATTACTTCTTTGAGTACATCGTTGACTTGAACGCCATCATGCACATCCAACTCTGCATAATTCTCGTAGAGTAAAGCGTGCTTCACCATCGGTAATGATGAAAGAAATGCCCCATCGCCGGAATATTCCAAATGAATGGAATTTTTCCCAAATCTGCTTTTCACTTCGTGAATACTTCCTTCAAGAACAGTTCTGCCTTTATTAATAAGACAAATTTTCTCGCAAAGCTTTTCCGCCTGTTCCATCATGTGTGTGGAAAATATGATTGCCTTACCCTGATCTTTTAACTCCATTAAAATATCTTTTAATAAAATTTGATTGACAGGATCAAGCCCGGAAAACGGTTCATCTAAAATCACTAAGGCAGGATTATGGATGATAGCATTAATGAATTGTACCTTTTGTTGGTTTCCCTTGGAAAGTTCTTCGACTTTATTATCAATTTTATCAAGAAGTTCAAATCGTTTCAACCAATCAAGCGCTCGTTTTTTTGCTTCGGGTACGGCGACACCACGCAACGTAGCAAAATAGATGATGGTGTTTAATACTTTATTTTTTCTGTATAAACCACGTTCTTCAGGTAAGTATCCGACAATATTTCTGACACTCTCATCGTATGGTTTGCCGTTAATTAAAACAGTTCCATAGTCAGGAGAAATAATATTTAAAATCATCCTGATTGTTGTTGTCTTCCCGGCGCCGTTAGGCCCAATGAGACCAAAAATCTCTCCCCCTTTTACTTCAAGGGAAACATTATCAACAGCCAAAACTGTTGCGTATTCTTTTCTAAGGTTTGATATTTGTAACATAAAGAGATATTACATACTGTGAATAAAATTGCTCTTTGGATTCAATGAGATTGTTCACTCACCACTTGGAATATAAATTACTCCGACGCTAAGACCAAATGTTACCTGATCTACTGTTGCTGAGATGCTCGGTCCGGCAACCATTGTAAGTTTCTTGGAGCCTTTATTAATTATGGCTACTTGTATTCCATACGAAGAGATGCCAGAATGAGAGGTAAAAGCATAAGAATAATTAAGAGACCATACTATACCGATACGACTATTAAACATTAATTTCTTCGAAAGATTGATGCCTAACAATAAATTATTGCTCGATCCCATGTCGTAGGAAAAGCCCCTATCTTTAAACTCTACCCACGAACACCCTAAATTAATGCCGATTGAAACAAGTTTTTTGAGAGTGTCTTGTTTGGATAGTTGAACTGCAAGATTAACAGATTGAAGATTCCCTGCTATATCATGCGGGTATATTCGTTCGGTTATTGTTCTCCCGTAACTGTATTGTAAATCTACCATGCCGGAAAGTGAATAGCCGACAGATGCCACCATCGAAATATCATTCTTACTCGCTGAATAGCCTGCAAATCCACCTGCTCCCGATTTTCCTCTATCCAAATATAGCCCTTGAGAAACTGCTTGATGTACAAGAATAAACAACACAACTAAAATGATTTTACTTTTCATACCTCACCTTTCTTTCAATTGTTTATTCACCGTTCGGGATATAAATTACTCCTGCGCTAACACTAGCAGCCGAACTGAAATCGGTCATTGTTAGGCTTGGCCCACCAACAACCATGATATTTTTATTCAATTGATAAATCAAAGAAACATCAATACTATATGTGCTGATATTTGAAGAAGTGATAAAACCGGGTGTATAATTCGCTGTTACAACAAAACCGAACATATCTGAGAACATCGCCTTTCTTGAAATATGGATGCTGGCACTCAAATTGTTATTCGTTCCGGCACTCAACGAATTATTTCCTAGATCAAGCACCATCCATGCATAACCTATATTTACTCCAATAGTTGCAGGATGTTTTTTGGACGTATCTTGCTTGAACAATTGGAAACCCATATTGAACACTTGAGTACTGAAGGTCGTCTTCGCTGAAAAAAAGTGGTCAATTGATGCTTGCCCATACCCATATTGAAAATCGAGCTTCCCGGAAAATGAGTAACCCACGATACCCACAACAGATGATGCATAAGATGTCCCTGAATATCCAATTAAAGCGCACGCTCCCGATTTTCCCCTGTCTAAAAATAGACTCTGCGAACACGCAATCTGAAAGAACAAAAACACACTGATAATAATTGTCTTGCTACTCATACATCACCTCTAATGTGAATGAAGCAATTCCTCTCTCACTATAGTTATGTAGAGAGAGAGGATTAATTAATTTATAATTAAATTTTGTGTTACGGTGTAAGCCTGTAAATCATACGTGGGAATGGGATGGTTTCGCGTACATGGTCGAGTCCGCAAATCCACGATACAGTACGTTCAATCCCTAATCCAAAACCGGCATGGGGAACTGAACCATACCTGCGCAAATCGAGATACCACTCAAATGCCTCAACAGGGAGTTTGTGCTCTTGAATCCTTGCAAGGAGAACATCGTAATCATCCTCACGTTGACTGCCGCCGATAATTTCGCCGTATCCTTCGGGGGCAATCACATCCATTGCAAGCGCAACTTTCGGATTTAACGGATCGCGTTTCATATAAAACGCTTTGATTTCCGATGGGTACCTGTGAATAATGACAGGGCGATCAAAATCTTTGGAGATAATCGTCTCATCTGCACCACCGAAATCATCACCCCACTTAAATTCGGGGTTTTCCTTTTGTAAAATCGTAACAGCTTCATCGTACGAAATTTTGGGGAGTTGACCTTTCACCTTTTCAAGGAATGTCGTATCACGTTCAAGCGCCTTTAACTCGGGTTGGCGGTGTTTAAGCACCGACTGAACAATATGTTCCAGAAATTGCTCTGCTAATTCCATGTTATCGTTCAAATCGTTAAAAGCAACTTCAGGTTCCACCATCCAGAATTCAGTCAAATGGCGTCTTGTTTTTGATTTTTCTGCGCGGAACGTCGGACCAAACACATACGTTTTCCCGAATGCCATTGCTCCCGCTTCACCATATAACTGTCCTGATTGCGTGAGATATGCAAATCCTAAATCAAAATATTCGGTAGCAAATAGAGTCGAAGTACCTTCACATGCCGCCGGAGTAAAAATAGGAGCATCCATCAATACGAATCCGCGATTATCAAAAAACTCACGTATCGATTTAATAATCTGATGTCGCACTCTCATAATGGCATGCTGGCGTGAAGAACGCAACCAGAGATGACGAATATCCATTAAATAATCAACACCGTGTTCTTTTGGCGTGATAGGATATTCTTTCGCGATACTGATAATGGAAACATTGGTAACCTCCATTTCAAATCCTCCCGGAGCGCGTGGCTCAGGTCGGACTTGACCGGTTACGCTAAACGATGATTCTTGTGTTAACTCATCAAATTTATTAAACACTTCTTCCGGGAGATTCTGCTTTACCATTACACATTGTAATACTCCCGTTCCATCGCGAATAACTAAAAAGCGAATCTTGCCGCTTGAGCGTTTATTGTATAACCATCCGTGAATGGTTACTTCCGTACCTGCATGGTTTGCTAAATCTTCTATGTAAATTCGTGCCATAAATTCAATTCAAATTATTATTAATTGTATGCTTTTAATATATGCTGTGTTCAAAAAATGCTCTGTACTACTGTCGTGTAACGAGCTCAATATTTAAATCCTTTTCTTTGCAGTCAAACAACAAATGACTACTGACTAATAACAAACTACCGCCCCCATGTTTTTGATATTCTCATCAATTCTCTTCGCACAAGGTGAATATCATCATCAAGAAAATGTCGCGAAAATTGCCGCGCTCTTCGTATTTCATTCGAATCAATTTCCGTAAAGACTAAATCTTCATCAAATAATTTTGCCTGTACAACCACTTCACCGCCGGGACTTACAACTTCCGATCCGCCCCAAAAATTTACACCATCTTCAAATCCAACGCGATTACAAAATACGACGTATGAACTTAACATGCGCGCAATCGTTTTGTGGTTCTCTACGTTTTCTTTTCCTATTTCTAATTCCGTTTCATCGGGGGAAAGTCTCGTTGGACTTGCTACCAACCCGATAATAACTGATGCTCCATCTTGAGCAAGCAAATATGGTAACGGTAAATGCCATAAATCTTCGCAGATGAGGACGCCTAATTTTCCTACAGAGCAATCAAACGAGGCTACACTCTTTCCGGGGCTGAAATATCGTAACTCTTCAAATAAACCATAAGTTGGAGGATAAACTTTTCGATGAATAGTTTTGAATGTACCTTTATCGAATAAAAATGCAGAATTGTAAATACCGAATTCAGCCGACTCTTCAACACCACCGGCAATAATGGTTATATCTTTGCTCTCATCGATGAGTGGCTGGATGTGTTTTAGATTTTCTTGTTTGAGGATGACATCCCAATTTAAATCCTTGATGGAATATCCGCTGAGACTTAATTCGGGGAATACGACGAGAGCCGCTCCTCCTTCTTTCGCGCGACGAACAAAATCAACATGCTTTGCGACGTTTTTCTTCACGTCGCCGAGAACACTATCTACCTGAGCTAAGGCAATTGTAAATTTCATGAATGGAAATGATGGTGGTTGAGAGGGAATTTATGACAGATCAATCATTCGTATATCTTTGATATACTTGACTGTTTTATCCTCTTTAAGCTGTTTAAGTTTTTCAAGTTTTTCGCTGATGCGATCAATATTATCGGAAATAATTTTAACGTAATTTTGATGCGCTTCGGTATTCAATGTCCCTTGAAGGTCTGTCGAAAGAGAACGCATACTTACTAAAGGTTTTTCCAGATCATTGACTACATTCGCGAGCAAATCGTGCATTGCTTTCAGCCGTTGCTTGCTTACTTCTTTCTGGGTGATCTGCCGTTCGAGTTTGTGACGTTCAAGTACATTGAGAATTGTTCTCGGGAAAATAGGGCTTGAAATTTCTTCTTTGTTGAGATATTCAGCAACGCCAAGTTTCATCACATTTAAAGCGATGTCAAAATCTTTACTGACAGTAAGAAACACAATAGGGAGATCGACTTTCCGTTCTCTGAGTTCCTTTACAATTTCCAATCCGTTTTTGCCCGGGAGGAAATAATCCATAAGAATAACATCAATATCGGAATTCGATTCGATTTCTGTTAACGCCGTTTGGAAATTTTCTTTCCAAATAATGAAAAATTTATCTTTTTCATATCGTTGAAGATTTAATTCCGTTAGGCGGGCAAAATCTTTATTGTCTTCAACAAGTAAAATTATAACTTTATTTTCGTGCATCTCATTTTCTGTACAGAACGTAATTACTTTGGTAGTGTAAAATAAAACGTTGACCCTTGTCCCGGAACGGATTCTACCCAAATCGTTCCGTTATGAATCTCTACAATTTTCTTGACAATGGCAAGTCCCGCACCCGATCCTTCATACTCTTCCCTGCGATGAAGCCGTTGAAAGATAATGAATATTTTCTCTTGAAAATCCTTTTCAATACCAATGCCATTATCACGGACAAAGAAAAGATAAGAATTATTTTCAGTATTCTGAAATCCTACCTCAATAACCGGTCTTTCCTTATCATTAAATTTGATAGCATTACTAATCAAATTTTGGAATAATATCTTCAAATGGGAGCGGTTTCCGATAACAACGGGCAGTGGATCTTCAATAACAAGAAGCGCGTCTTTTTTGATGAGTGAAAATTCAACATCTGAACGTACTTCATTGACAATTTCATCCAAAGATACGGGTTTAAATGCTTCTCTCGGTTTACTCACGCGAGAAAGATTGAGTAAATCATCAATTAGTCCCTTCATTCTACCTGAAGCGGCAACAATGGAATCGAGGTATTCGTGACCTTCACCCTCAATTGATGCCCCAAAATCACTCTCCAAAATCCTGCTGAAACCTTCAATACTGATGAGTGGCTCTTTCAGGTCGTGTGAAACAACATAGGTAAAATCATCAAGTTCCCTGTTGCGGCGTTCAATTTCAGCTGTCTTCTGAATTGTTTCCTGATAGAGCTTACCTTTTTCAAGCGCGATTGCCAATAAATTTGCAATGCTTTCGAGCAGACGAACCTGTTCAGGCGAATAGGACTTTTCTCCTGTCTGTGTAACAGCCATGATCCCTATTATTTTTTCTTTTGAAAGCATAGGGATTAAGAACAATGATCCTTCATTTTGGATGCTTGTTCTCTTCGTTATAATTGTTTGCCATTCAGATGAAGCGGACGAAATAATTGACTTCTCAACCGTCTTGGAAAAAATCTGAACGTTTCCATGAAAACTTCCTACTTCCATTACAATTTCTAACTCTGAATTTTTCTCGTCGTAAAGACCGATAGAAAGATTTTCAAACGGAATTGCTTTCTTTACTTGTTCGACAACAATTTCAAATATCTTTTCAATTTCGAGCGTTGATGTGAATTGTTGACCAAGTTGGTACATGATCGATAACTGATCAATTTGACGTTGTAATTGATTATAGAGTTCGACACTTTCTATTGCAGAGCCAAGTTGGTTACAGGCAAGAGTCAGAATTTGACTAATTTCATCGGTGAATGGCTGTGCAGTTCGGTACATGACATTCATAGCGCCATAAATTTCGTCATGAGAAAGAATGGGTATAATTCCCAATGCCTCAACGCCATTGCTCCTGAAAATATCTCTGACATGCGGTAAAAGCCGCTGATCGCTATACGCTCTTTTTTGGATAAATAATGATTGTCTCGATTTCAGGACATTTCCTGTTGCTGTCGAATCATACGGAATCCGATTCACCTGCTCTAAAATTTGAGGATCAAGCTCTGAGTTTGCGGAGAGTGTTAGATTCCCGGAAATTTCGTCTTTCAAATATACAACGAGAGCATCTGCCTCAACAGCTTTTTGAAGCATGGGGATAGCTGTTTTAAGAATCTCATTGATATTCTTCGAAGCTTGAATTAAGACAGAAATTAAATTCAATGTTAATAGCTTATCAGAATATTTTTTTAACTCTAATGCCGTGCGACGCAATTCGGTAATATCGTTATGAATAATAACTAATCCGGTTATTTTTCGTTCAATCACTAAAGGATTGATAGTAACTTGATTATATCGTTCACCATTCTTACTGTGGAGCACAATTTCTTGTGAAAAATACCGTACCGATCCGGAAAGGATATCTCCGGAAACACGTTGTATTAATAATTTTAGTGTTTCATCGGGAATAACATCAAAAAGATGAATCCCGTGATATTCATCTCGTAAGGGGACATCGTACGCGCGAAGGAAATCAGTCCAGGCGCGATTCACTTCTAAAATACGGCAATCCGTATCCACCGTATAGACAACGTTATCTATCGAATCCAACAGGTTGTGAATATAACCTGCATCCTCTGTCACTTTATGGAACAATAAAATTCTATCAATGATGACGCCAAGTTGCTGTGCAACTAACTGAAGGGACTTCGTATCAACTTGATGATACGTATTTGGAGTAATACTCCCAATATTCATCGTTCCTAATATTTGTCCTTTTAGTACGATAGGAAAGGACATGATCGAGCGTATTCCAAATGAGTAGGAATACATTGAAGCATATTCAGGGAACTCATCAAGATTTGAGACTATAACGGGTTGTTGACTACGAACAGTCAAATGAGAAAATGTTTGCTCCAATGGAATCAACATCCGGCGTGTATCTGTTATCAACCCGTTCGATGCATAGATTTCAACCATTTCCCCTTGTTCGGCAAGAAGCATAATATTGACATCATCGAACGGTGTTGTTTTCTTTAACTCAACGGCAATCTTGGCAAAAATTTCATCAAAATCGAGTGACTGTTCTGCGCTAATCATAATGCGATTGAGTAACTCAACCTGACTATTACGCTCTTCTAATTCTTTGGAAAGCCGTTTTCGTTCAGTTATATCTCTGGCAACGGTGATAAGAGCTATCGGTTCGCCTTCTAAGGAACGGAGAATTGTTGAACTGATACTCACATCGAAGAGTGTTCCCTCCTTCGATTTCCATATCATATCAAAATCAATCAACCTGTCATTTGCATTTAATTCCGACATCCATAGTACATACTTTCCTGTTTCTTCCGCATTGAGCCAGGGTTGCGGGAATTCAAACTGTTGTGCTTCCTCAAACGAATAACCAAGCATTGTTTCAAATGCCCGATTTATTTGTAGGACGTTACCCTCAAGAGAGCTTACAAGAAGGACATCTTCCATCGTATCGATAACGTCATTCAGCATTTGATTGGAATCGGCAATCGACTTTTCTAATTCCTGCTTTTCCACCTCTTTTGTGAGTTCAAGCAATCCTTGTTTATACTCTGTGATATCAGTGATCGTTCCTTCAAATCGAGTTGTTGCATCAAATTCAGAGATTATAGGGACTAAAACATCCCTTACCCACCTGTATGCCGCCTTCCCCTTAGGACGCACCCTATATTCGATTATATGCAATTCTTTCAAATCATTTAATAAGGTCTGTCGCTCAAGCAAGAATTTTTTATCATCGGGATGGATTAAACTCAGCCAAAGGCTTGAAGTGCGGAAAAAATCTTGTTTGTTATAGCCAGTTAGCTTTTCGAGAGCATAATTAAATGATTCAAATGTCCCATTTGAGGATAGACGGTAAAGAATACTTTCCGAATTTTCAACGGAATATCTGTAAGCTCCTTCGGAAGTTCTGAGTTTTTCAAAGGATAAAACACGCGATAATGTTTCACCTGCGTGTTTTGTGAGTAACGTTAATAAATTTGTTGAAGGGGCTTCTGTTTCTGTGCTTTTGACGGCAAGAATAATTGCTCCCAATAACTTTCCCTGACTTACAAAAGGAATAAATGCAATTTTTGAAAAGCCACCATCTTTGAACACCGCACGAAACGGTAAAAATGAAGGATACTGTTTTGTTTCGAAACAGTGGGGCTCTAATGTTTTATTGAGATATGCCCCTATTCCCTCTTCAAAAGGTAATATTGAAATTTTTTCAAGTACTTCTTCTCCGAATCCCCTGTGATGTTGAACTTCAAGGCAGGTAGATTTGGCATCTGTAAGATACATTGCAAAATTGGGAAAGCGGATGATATTAACAAGCTTTTCGGGAAGCGCTTTTATCAATTCACTGAGAACTGAAATTTCACCGAGTGAGGAAACAATATCATCTATATTCATCCATTCATTGGCTTTAGCAATTAACTCGTTTTTCTCAATAACGATTTGAGTAATATCCGTGAATGAAACGAGGAGGAGTTTTTCACTTTTTTTATGAATGAGATTAATTTTTGTTTTTGAATCAAAGAACTGCCCTTCTCCGCGATATGCTTTATGCTCTATTTCGGCAGAGGGTAATTTTCCTGCTAACACTTTTTTAGCAAGCCCTGCAAATTCGGATTGTTTTTCAGGGTCGATAAAATCGGTGATATCTTTTTCAGCCAAAAACAGATCGTTTGCCAGAAAGAAAAAATTACGAAAGGCTTCGTTACAGAAAGCAACCTTACCATCTTTTACTGCAACTAACGGTTGAAGTGATTGGGTAAAAAGCGATTCAAACAAGAGCGCTTTTTCCTCTAAACTACCGATAGTTGATTTTTCTGTAGAAATATCACGGAAAGTAAACAGTTGACTATTCGAATCACCGGAGTAATTGAGTGTTACAGCGACTTGTATATCGAATATATCACCTGTTTTTTTAACACCTCTGAGTTCGATATGCAGTGTTTTATCGTCGAAATGTTCTTGAATAGCTTTAAGAAGTTTTTTATGCGATTCGGCAGGGAATAATTTTTTAACCCCGGATCTGCTTAATTCAGTTACAGACTCATAACCAAACAGAGCCAATGCTTCGGAAGAAATATGAGCGATTTTACTGTTTTCAACTACGATAACAGCAATGGGTAACGATTGGAAAAGGGATTCGGTAATGCTACCGTTTTCGGTCTGTGAGTTCACAATGAATACTAATGAAGAAAATTACTAACAAAAATATCAGCTAAACTAATGCAATTTTGAACAAATCAAGATACAAAAATTTCTTAAGAATACTTAAGAAAGCAGTGTTAAAATTGGGCTGGGGCAAAAAAAAAGCGCTCCTAAAGAAGGAACGCTTTGAAATAGAACGGATTGAATTAAAAGTAAACACCAAGTGTCAATGACCCGTTTGAATTTAGGCCCAATCCTGTTGTATTTGGAAAATCAATATCATAATTGATAGTAGCTAATTTCGCTTCCACGCTGGATGAAGTCATTGTCAATAATAAACTATATTCGCAACCCACGCTAATGTTCTCCCATGGGAACCAATCAAATCCTGCTAACACACCCAGCCCGAAAGAAGCTGAATTATAGGATAATTTATCGACTGTAATAACTTGATTCTCAAAAATAATGGTAGGGTTATCATAACTGCTATGTCCCCATGTAAACATTGTTGTACCGCCAACGAAAGCGGTTATCGTATTGCCGGTGGCAAGATCAAAGATAACTGCCGGAGAAAATGATACGTGGACGCTGTCTCTGGAAAGATCTTTTGCGCCGGAAACACCTTTCAACGTTGAATTTTCATACCCAAACCCTACTCCCCCACGTATTGCCATTTCATCCTTCATGTAATATTTTATCCCTATTCCGCCATCATAATTTCCTGAAGACAAATTTGTCAAGCCACTGAGAGTAAACAACATTGCTTTATCTCCTGCTTTCGTTTTTGGGGTAGGTTCACCTGCTGAAACGAGATTTACGAAACAACATATTGATATCAAAACAATAAATAATTTTTTCATTTTTTTCATAGTCCGTTTAATGTGTAATTAGTTTGGCTCATTTGACGATTTTAACCTGTCATTGAAAACCATACGGCAAAAGTATAGCGATAAAAAAATTATTTATCAAGTTTTCTTCGAATTACGATTCATATTGCGCTTACGAAAATTAAGGAATGAAACCATAAAACAAGTCTCTGACTTTTCCAATTGTAAGGGTAAAAAAAAAAGGCGTTCCTGAAAAGGAACGCCTTCTGTAAAGCACTACGTAAAGCTTAGAAGTATACTGCCAATGTTAATGAACCTGCACCACCAAGGTTGAAATTGGTTGATGTTGGAGCATCTGTTTTCACTGCTACGCCGCCGTTTGTGACTTCACGGCTACCTGAACCTGTTGAGAACATTAAAGAATATTCTGCACCAAGGCTGATGTTTTCATAGCAAAACCATTCGAAACCGGCTAATGCGCCAACGCCGAAGGTTGTTGTTGTTGTTACGTCTTTGTCATTTCCCATATTTTCTAAGGTGCGGGTTGATAACCAAAAACCAGCTTGACCGCCAATATATGAAGAAACTGAACCATTGCTTGCAAAGGTATAGGTAACTGCAGGTACGATTGAGAATGTTGTGGTATTATCTTTCTGATCAGGTGCACCATTTGTGCCTTTTACTGTTTGACCATTAAGACCGAAACCAAGACCAAAACGTAATGCCATATCATCCTGGAAATAATACTTTGCGCCAACGCCGCCGCCATAATTGCCGGCGCCGAGATTGCCTAAACCATTGAACGAGAACAACCATGCTTTGTCGCCGGCTTTCGATTTTGGCATTGCATCACCAGCGAAAGCGAGACTTGCTAAGCAGAATACCGCTAATAAAACTATAGTAACTTTTTTCATTTTAGAATAACTCCGATTATGAATAATTAGTTTATTGATTAATTAGGTGTTTATTTTATGATAACTTTTACTTTACGGTGAAAGTATAACAAAAAAAACATTATTTGTCAAGTTTTGCTTGAACGAAATTCTGAAATCGCAATAATAATAACATCTTGGGCATGTTTTTTTTTCACAATTCCAAGATTTTCGTTGTCTGTTAAACGTTAATACCGTTCAAAGAGTTTCATCACACGATCAAACTGCCGTTTTTGAATCAAATTAAGCCATATTTCAAGAAACTGCTATTTTCAATCCATTTAAGCCATTTTACCGACAACCCCTTACAATTTCAGAAGGGGACTAAAGATACGGGAAGTTTTTCAATAAATCAAAAATTTAAAATCCAATACACTGTTATATTACAAAACAGTGTTTAATGCAACAATTTTAATTTATCTCTTTTAGGTTTTATAGCTCATTTAGTAAAAAAAAAGAGGCTGTCTTTTTTAAGACAACCTCAAAAAATCTAACAATTTGTTAGATAAACCGTTTAGAGCTTATAGTCCGAATGTTAAGCCAACACCTAAGCCGATCCAACTTGTTGTTGAACCTGAAGTGAATACGTTAGCGTAACCGACATGGACATCTGCATTCATCTTATCACCGGCTTTAAATTGCACACCAACGTTTGGTGTAACACCAAATTCTGATGAACTTGATCCTGAATTAGAGAAGAAATACATCCCTGCATCAACAGAACCGTAGAAACGTGTTTCACCCGGCATAAAGAAATATTTTGCACCTGCAAGAACGGGGACTACACTTGATGTAGGAACTGTGTAACCATTGATATCTTTACCGGAGAATGATAAATATCCGGCTTTTAAAGTCAACATTAAATCAGGATTGACTTCATATCCATAGGTAGCAAGACCACCGATGCCCAATGAATAGAATGTGCTAAAATCGCCACTGGGAATAGCAACTTCGACGCCGACACCGAGACTATTTTCTTGAGCAGAACTATTTGCTACAAAACAGAAAGTTAAAATGAATAAAAACAATACCAATTTTTTCATTGGATCAACTCCAAATAAGTTATTAAAAAATGAATTAACGGTTAAAAATACAAATAAATAGAGTGTTTGTCAAGTATTGAATGAAATATTTTATTAAAATATGATGCAGGTTACACTTTTTACTTGATAAGTAACATTAAGTGAACGATTTTAAGGTGGTTTAATAGTTGTTACATCAACTTTCCACGCCCGACTCTGTGTGCATGTAGAACCACGAAATCAAATAGAATTGCACACACTGCGCACTTGCAGAGTGCGCAGTGTGAAGTGAGGAGCTATGCGTCAGATTAAGGAAAAAGCGATAAACAAGAGTTGTCTACTACTGCAATGTTTCAGATTAACTGTACGTTTTATTCTAAAACAATGATAACACACCCCCTGCCCCCAATGTTGTCAGGTTAACGATTAATCCCGCATGACCATAAATGGTCACGCTACTACAAACAAAGCCCGATAAATCGGACTGGATACATAGTCCCGTTTATGGGGCTTTATTCGATATAGCGTCTTGATTTATCGGGATACGGATATGGCATATCGAACAATATTATTCATACTACTTTCCAAACCAATGTACCGGTATGTTAAGGAAAAAAGTTAAGCCAGTAGTAGTTTAAGACTGGGATGTTTTATGTTAAATAAGGATTGATAACGGCAAAAAAGAGCTCGAAAAAGACTGGAAAAGCATAAAAAGAGCATGAAAATACTCAATAATGGGTGGTTCTGAAAACTTTTTGCGCTCGGTTTTGCGTCCTCGCAGAAACACGATACCAAACAGGATTGAGCACTCTGCGAGGACGCAGAGTGGAGCCGGGGCAATTTTTGGAACCACCCTAATTGCACAATTATTTTAGGACATTTTTCTCTTGTTTGAAATTGAGTAAAAATATTCTATATTTTTGAAAGGTATGTTTGGGAATTATTTCAAACATTTCTTGGTTTAATTTTATAATGAAACGAAACGTTACATATAAGTGGTCAGCGATGGGCTTAGCGCTCATCTTCAGTCTTTATATTGTTGGATTGCCTATAATTATCTCGGCATGTCCGATGATAGCAAATGGCGGTAGGATGGCATGTTGCGCTGAGACTCCGATGAAAGGGATGTCGCTGAAAGCAGAACGGAATACATCGTGCTGTACAGTTGTTATTGCGGCTAAGCCGACTACTACGGAATTTGTTTCATCTACGTTACAGCTTGTACACATCTCTCACTTAGAAGTTACTCCCCTTATTCCCTTGTATAGCGGAATAACACTTTCTCAGTCTCAATCAGGAATACTTTTTACCAATTTATATCCTGTTACCGAACAAAACGTGAAGGATATTTGTATCCTCACGTCCTCCCTTCTTATTTAAAATTTTCTCTTCGTTCGTTTTTCTTTTTTCTCTCAACACTGAGTGTTGCGGGGTTGTGTTTATTATTTCATAACGAATGATTGACACCCCCTACCCACCTCAAATTTGATTGCAATTATTCTTAATAAATTTTTCGAGAATAAACGATTTAACCGCCAAGAGCGCAGAGATTACGCAAAGCACGCAAAGAGAAATTAGGAGTATTATTAACGATATTTTCTCAATGCAGTAATTGAGCGGGATATTTTCGATCAAAAAGTTTTGGAAAGAAATTAAAGACTTGTGTTGTTCCAATCGATGCCGATCTGGTGATCGGCTACTACAAAGTTTATTTTAGAGATTTATTATCAGGTAAAGTATATATGAAATATTATTTAATCATTTTTGGTATTGTGTTTTGCATTAGCGTTGGTTTGGGGCAACAGGATAGTTTAGTTATCGCTGAATCAACCGTCATGGATTTAGATGTATTAATTGAAGAGTTGACGATGAATAATCCAGAAATTCAGGCGGCATTGACAATGAGTCAAATGAGTGAAACGAAAGTTGCACAAGAAGGATCGTTAGATGCTCCGACATTTGAATATATGCAGGATCAATTTCCGGGTTTACAATTCGGCGAAGCAATGATGAGTAAATTTAAATTGATGCAGATGATCCCTTTTCCCGGCAAGCTTGGTGCTATGACTGAGATTGCTGAGATGCGGGCTGAACATTCACACCATGATCAGTATGAAATGATTAACACAATCGTTGCAAAATTTAAGGCAACGTATTTTGATTTATGGTACATCCAAGAGTCCATTATTCTTATGCGCGAAAATATTCGATTGATGAAGCAGTTTTCAGAAATTGCATTATCGAATTACCGGGTGGGCAAATCGAGTCAGCAAGATGTATTAAAAACCGATATTGAAATCAGCACAATGCATAATGAGATCATCAGCCTCCGCTCGAAAGAATTGGGCATGAAAGCGATGATGGCGGCTACACTAAACCGTTCTGCAAAGGATACGCTTGGCCACGCTGTAATAAGTGAATCGATTATCCTTCCCCCCTCGCTCGATTCACTAGAAACATTGGCATTACTTCAGAGACAGATGTTGAAGCATGATTCATTAAGCATTATAGAAAATGAAGCGATGCTGAGCCTTACGAAAAAAGAATATCTGCCGGATTTTACTTTTTCAATCGAACGAGATATTTCGCCGATGACCGACTTTAGAGGATGGAGTATTTCAGCAGGCATCACCCTCCCCTTTGCACCCTGGTCTATCGGGAAAACTGATGCTATGGTTGAAGAAGCTACGTTGGGTATAAAAAAAGCAAAAGAAGATTTCAATAGCAACAGAAATATGGTGCTTGGTTCAGTGCGTGAGTTATCGGCGAAGATTGACGGTTTGTACAAACAAATGGTTTCATACGGCGGAGATATAATACCGAAGGCACAGCAATCGTTGAGCGTTAGTTTATCGCTTTATCAAAACGGGAAGACTGATTTTTTGATGCTGATAGATGCGTTTCGTTCGTTGAGTGATTTACGCATGAAGTATTATATGGTGCGTATGGACTATGAGATGGCAATGGCTGAACTTGAGAAAGCAGTGGGAGGGCTGTGATTTTGGATTTTGGATTTTAGAATGGTGTTAGGTGTTAGAATGATGAATGATTTGAGATTTGAGATGTGGAACGAGTTTAGAGAAGATAAATCAATAGTGGTTTACTACCACTATGTTTCAGAACAATAAAGTGTTTTTATCTAAAACAATGATAACACACCCCTGCCCCTCTCAAGAGGGGACTTTGGATT
>ORJL010237470.1_pt1 | contig 34213 bp, 34 predicted proteins | sample 1779941 | NCBI WGS metagenome assembly ORJL01 (sample SAMEA104232317, study PRJEB22302) | groundwater metagenome | biome: forest; feature: aquifer; material: groundwater | place: USA | collected 2011-08-07 | depth 5.8 m | reverse complement strand
CCGCCGCCCGGCGGGGGGCGGCCGCGCGAAGGGCGCGGCGCGGGGGCGCCACCCCCCCCCGCCGCGCCGCGCCGCCCGTCCCCGCCCCCGCCCCCCGCGCCCCGCGCCAGCCCCGCGCCCCCGCCCAGTGGCCGTGCCCGGCGGAGTCGGAGAGGCCCTCGGGCCTCTTCGGCACCATCGGCACGACCGGGGCGTTCCGCTGCACCTGCGGGTGCAACGCGGACGTGCCCGCGGCCGAGGCTCGCGTCCCCTCTTGGGACGCGATGAAGGCGCGTCAGGACGGCGAGGCGGTCTACGCCGCCGACCTGTGGCGGCACGCCCTCGACCCGCGCTGCGCGCGCCGGCTGTCCGGCCGCGGCAACGGGTTCTCGCTCGCCGAGACCCGCCAGGCCGCGCAGGGGCGCGAGCGGTGGGGGGCGGTCTACGCCCACCGTACCGCGACCATGTCGCGCGGGCTCGGCCGGCACGTCCCCTCCCAGCGAGGGTGAGGCGCAGCCCGAGGGGAGCGATCACCCCCTCGGGCGCGAAACAGATCAAAGCCGGGGGCGGCGCCGTGGTAATCGAAGGCCCCATGCGAGCCTCGACCCACGGCGCCGTCCCCTGACGGGAACCCTTCCCTGGGAGCACACCCCGGACAAACAAAAAAGCCGGGGACTCATGCGAACCCCGCCACGGCCAGCGATTCTCGTCGGTCAAAGAAAAACTCGCGGTTCCGTCCTCGCTCCCCTGCACAGAAGACGGACACAACGCCGGGTGACCCTGCAACTTACGCGCAGACCAGTCGCCCAGCCCTAAGAGCCCACGAGCACCTCGTGTCCTGCTAGGGCTAACACCCAAACTCTCTCCCAACATGAGAGGAACAAAAAATCGACCTCATCGAAGGCCGGTTTTTTGTTTGCACTCGACAACAGGATAGCTTGACGCGCCACAAGGGCGATGTTAGTCTGCGCTCTCGCTTCTGTGGTGGGAGCGACTTGACCGGCTACGGCCGGCTGTGTGAGAAATAGTCGCCCGCGCGCGACAAAGGTTTCGGAGGACGAAATGAGAGATACGGTGGGGACATACGAAGCCATTGAGGCGGCGCACGAGTTCAACGCTCGCGTTGCCGAACGCCTTGCCCTGGGTCGCCGACACGAAGTCGACAAAGACCCAGCCCGCTTCCAACCGACGTACATCTGCCCGCAGGGTGGCTGACGACGGACCCAACGACCTTCTCCCTCTTTCATCTTCCTCGAGACCCTCACACGCCAACGGAAACCACCACACGCTTCACCACACGGGACCATAAGGTCCTTATTCTTTTTGGCAAATTTTCCCTGGGTACGCCTTGGCGCCATCCCATGCCAGATCAAAAATCGCACGCAGAGCATCGGCGATCTCTTGACTACGAATAACCACGGAAAGGATGGCCGACCGATAAGAAAATAGGAAGACATAGTCGGCTCGCACCACGAAGCTCCCATGAATCGGAAATCGCTCGGGCGGCAGAATACGCCATTCCCCCACGCCCAGCTCTGGAAGACAGCTGGGGTCCTGATTACTGGTCACGGCGAGGATGCGATACTTGATCCCTCGCTGACGCAGCGCAGAATGGTGCTCTTCGCGCTCTCGACCCATAAGCTCGGATGTCTCATGGACGTCTTCCAGCGGGACAATCTCTACGGAATCGCCGGAAAGTTTTTCAAACAGCGCCCGCACCGTCTTCACACCCTCCGCCCCTTCGAGGTACCTCACCTGCGGCTTTGCCCCTTCCGCATTGTAGAGCGCCTCGAGCATCGGCATCGCCTTCATGAGCTCGGACTGTTTTTCCGCTAAAACTTTTTGCTCACGCTCGACAATGGTCATGAGCCGATCAGGACTCTCGGCGGCGTAAAACCGCTTTTTCCCTTTCTGGAACGTCGACATGAGTCCGCGGGAAGAGAGCGACTCGATCATGACGTATGTGGTCGCGCGGTTGACGTGCGCCTTGTGGGAAATGTCCTGGACGGGTGAGGGACCCATCTCAAGAGCCGCCAAATACACCCGAGATTCTTTCTCGGTCAGCCCCAGGTGTTCAAGTTCATTTTTGAGTTCGTCCATAGTCAAGTGGTTGAGTCGTTGAGTGATTAAGTCGTTGAGTGGACAAAAAATTATTGTGTCGAAAATTTTTGTAACTGTGAAACATGAGCGTTTATTCCCGCAGCCAAACCGTTGTATCGAGACGAAAGAGCTTGGTAAGACTCTACCGAGAGATACTCTAAATCCCTAGCGAGAATTAGTTGGTAGAGTACCTCTTGAAGGGAACCTCGAGCCGTTATCAAGAACCGTGTTAAGTCCTTTGAGCTCCTACGACCCATCCCCTCGGCAATATTCGAAGGAATAGAAACTGCAGCTCTTCGAATCTGGGATGTCAGTCCGTACTGCTCTTCTTTTGGCCAATTCTTTGTAAACCGATACACCTCCAACGTAAGCTTGTGTCCCTCTTGCCACGTTCTTAAATCTGTAAACGATCTGACATCTCCCATAACTCAACGACTAAACGACTCAATCACTCAACCACTGTAATTATACCAAACTTCGCAAGACTTCCCATGTTTGCTCCGCAGTTTTGTCCCATGAGAACTGTTTGACGCGCGCATAGCCTTTGGCGATTAACTCTGTCCGCAGCGTCCCATCTTTGACGATTCTCTCCAGCGCGCGTGCCCAGGCATCGGGTTGATCGGGGGGGACGAAGAGCCCCGCATCGCCCACGACCTCGCGGTGAGCCGGAATGTCCGAGGTGACGAGCACGGTTCCCGCTGCCATGGCCTCGAGGTTGGGAATCCCAAACCCCTCGTACCAACTTGGGAAGAGGTAGGCGATGGCTTGGCTCATGAGGGGGGCGACTTCTTCGTCGGGGACGTAGCCGAGCTGCCGGATCTGAAGAGCGTGCGGCGAGAGATCGAGCGACTTTTTGATCTCCCAGTACCCAGAGCCAGGCTCGCCGACAAAAACCAGCTCAAACGGATCCCCTACACCACGACGGCTCTTGAACAACTCAAACGCGCGGATGAGGTTCGAGACGTTTTTCTTTTTTTCCAGTCGGCCAACGACGAGGAAAAAATTCGTTCCAAGACGGTACTTCTGGAGGGCGGCTCGCGCTTCCTCCTGGGTGTAGTGTCGATAGAGGGTCGTATCAGCCGCCTCTGGAATAACGACCACACGAGCGGGATCGACTCGGTACAGCTCCACGAGATCTTGCTTGGTCGCTGACGTAGGGACGATGATCCGCGTGGCTTTTTTGACTGCCTTCTTCATAACGCGCCGCAGACGCTTGCGAGCGGCTGGCTCGTACAAGTCAGGACGTCGGGCAAAGGCGAGGTCGTGGACCGTTGTAACGACCGCTCGAGGACACACGATTGGTAGTGCCTGACCCGGGACAAAGAGAACGCTCGGCGCTCGGCGCAGCATCTCCCAGCTCACGCGCACGGACATCCATCCGCGACCTGGGAGCCAGTTCAAAATCGCCGAGCTCCAGCCCTGTGGAAGCGTCCCCAGTGTTTGAGCTAATTTTGTGTTCGAATACAAAACCACGCGCTCCCCCTCCTTGAGCGCGTGGATTTTCATGGCTTCAATAAGTGACCGGCTGTAATTCTCCACCCCCGTCCGCTTCTCTTTGTTGGCCGAAGACGCGTCGATGCCATAGACAATCGTGCCGCCGGCTTTGGACGTGAGAAGATTGAGGTTAGTGTTCATAATGTTCTCCGGTCCCCCTCCTTCCCAAGGAGCCCGCCCGAACGACCGTTCCTCGGTCGGGCGGGGGGTTAGGGGAGGTTGCCGGCAACCCCCTCTAGCTCCCCCTTGGAAAGGGGGAGGACCGAATACTAGGGGGACGTAGCTCTGGAATTAAGAGGTAAAAATCGATCGCTTGTAGGCTTCGAGGTTCTCCAATGCGATGCCTGTTCCCTTGGCCACGCACTGCTGCGGATCCTCGGCCACGAACGTAGGAACGCCAGTCGCCTGCGCGATCAGCATGTCAAAATTGCGCAGCTGGGCGGATCCGCCCGAGAGCATAATTCCCTTGTCCATCACGTCTGCCGAGAGTTCCGGCGGCGTCTTGTGAAGCACTTCTTTGACCGCGTTGATGATGCCTTCAAGCTCTGACTGGATGGCCGCTGTGACGTCGTCGCTTGTCACTTCGATAATCTTTGGCAGACCCGTGACCATGTCTCGTCCCTTCACTTCCATCGCGAGCTTATCTGGCAGATACATGGCTGCCCCGATCTGAATCTTGATGTCCTCGGCCGTGCGCTCCCCCACCGCGAGGCCGTATTTGCGACGGATATACTCGGCGATCGCCGCGTCAAACTTCACCCCGCCAATGCGGACAGACTCCGACGCCACGATGCCTCCCAACGAAATAACGGCCATCTCGGCTGTCCCGCCGCCGACATCGATAATCATGTGGCCGGACGGCGAACCGATCGGGATATTCGCTCCGATTGCCGCGACGATTGGTTCCTTGATGATGTAGGCCGCCTTGGCTCCAGCCGCGAGTGTGGCGTCGATCACGGCGCGACGCTCTGTAGAGGTAATGCCGCCTGGAACCGCGACCATGACTTCTGGACGAAACAACCGCACGCCGCCTAGTGCCTTGTTGATGAAGTAGCGCAGCATGGCCTCGGTCGTGCGGTAATCCGCGATCACTCCGTCCTTGAGCGGTCGTCGCGCGACGATCGTGTCGGGGGTACGGCCAATCATGTCCTTGGCCTCTTTTCCAACCGCGAGGACTTTCTTGTCGGTATAGGACACGGCCACCACAGAAGGCTCATGAATAATAATGCCTCGTTTAGGGACGTAAACCAGAACGGTGGTGGTACCAAGGTCAATGCCGATTTTTCTTTGAAACATAGGTGGGAAGGTGGAAAAGGTGGAAAAGGTGGAAAAGGTAGAAAAGGTAGAAAAGCGAAACTCTAACCACCTTTGCCACCTGCGCCACCTCTTCCACCTACAATTCTACGTCTACGACGATGTCTTGATCTAAAATCGTGTTCAAGCGATACACGTCGTCGCCCCACTCATCAGAATCTTCTCCAGGGGTCGCGTGTGTCACATTCTTACCAAAATCCAGGTCGAGCGTCAACGCGTTGTTTTGCGCTCCGACTTGTTTGATGAGCGTAAGGTCGTACGTCCTGGAGTCGATGGCCTCTGCAATCTCCTGGGCAAGAACAAACTCGAAGGTCAGAGTACTCTCTTCCCCGGGCTCCACCGAGGTAAACGTCCCAAACGAGGTAAGGCCAAACTCATCGACAATGTCGACGGATCCTTTCGCACCTGTCGGATTCTGCGTCTTATCGTTAACCCAACTTCCCTCCACGCTCAAAAGCTCTGTGCCCTCCGGAAGATAGACTCGTGTGTACGTCCGATACCGCGTCGTCTTCCAGTCAAACGATCCGTTGTGCGTGTAGCGAATCGACACACGACCCACCCATTGGTTCGAGGCATTTTGATACACCTCATACGCTAGCCTGCGCCCGACGGCCGGATCCGACTTCAGACTCGCGAGGTTCGCGTCCACAACCATGAGCGTATCAACCGTCGATGACTCCACCGAGCCCGCCCATCGAACCTCGGTGAGAACTTCTTGGATCGACTCATCCGTGCTGTACAACAGGAGCTGCTTCTCTCGCAACGCCTCTTGAGTAGCCTCCAAGACCGCAGGCCATTGCGCGGAAGACAACGAGTACAGATGCGACTTCATCTCGTTCACCAAGTCCGCGAGGATTTCTTTGCGCTGGGCTTCTGGAGCCCCTGTGAGTGCATACCCATATTGAACCTGGTACTCGAGCAGGTCAGCCACATTTAGTGAGGTAAACGTCTGTCCACCCACCGTGAGAGGGCCCGTGATCGCCAGCAGATCTGCGGCGTAGGTCGGGGTAAACCCGACGAGATGGTCGATACGGTCGGCCGCTGGAACACTTGATCCGTCAGGCAGAAACCCGACTTCTTCGAGAAACAGCGCGATCGACTGCGCAGAGGAGGCAGCGAAATCTGGCGACCAGTTGCTATCGCGAAAAAACCACTTCGTCGTGGCGTTGTATCGGTTGAGTGGCTCGGGAGAAGCGCGAGAAACGGTTTTCTCCACAGCGCGGTCGAGCGCGTACACGTCCGCTGTTTCAAGATGGGCAATGTCCCCGCCGGACATTTCCATGATGCCATAGGAACCGATAAAGCCTCCGCCAGGGCGCAGCTCATTGTTGTTCATGAAGAGCACAAGTATAGACGACGGCTCCTCAAGTCCCGCAAACCCTGGGAGCAATCGCGCGGCGATGGAGAGCAGTTCGAGTGGTTCTTGCGCTGCGCGTACATCGTCCATGAGCGGATCCAGGATCCACAGCAGCGGCCCAACCTGCGTTGATTGTGAGAGCAAAGACATTTCTTCCTCGACGATATGTAATTGAGCAACCAGGAGATCGAGATCGTCCGCGCTGGCGGCAAGGCGTTGCAGCACGGCCCGTTTTGTTTGCGTGGAGAGATCGTCAAACGTCACTTCCGGGGAAAGACCCGCTTCCACATCGCGCAGGTACTCCTCGCTCAAACCCGCCAGACGCATCAGGTCACTCCCCAAATCGATCACGGGAGCAAATGCCTCCAGAAGCGCCTCGCTTTGGGCGATGATATCGACGAACGTCTCGACGGATCCTCCCACGAACGGAACCCAGGAAGCGGAGCGAATGAGCGGGAGAACGGATCTGGCCGAGGCAAGCGAGGACTGCGCCGTCTGTGTGTGTACGAGTGCTTCCTCAAAAGAAAGCTGCTCAATCGAGCTTCGCGCTTGGCCAATGAACTCGCGCGCGTTAAACAGTTTCGTGGTGGCGTGTGCGCTGGCGGCCACAAAACCGATCACCCAGAGAATGACGAGAACAAAAAAGAACACCAAAAGTGTTCGAACGACTCTCGTTCGCTTGATCCGCGCCTGCTCCTGTTCAGGCTGTGTCGTCAGCAAAAAGTCTTGATGGTGCGTCATGTCCTCCTCTGCTTTAGCTCTTGTCGAGACCTCCGCAAAACTCGATGAGATTTGCTTGAACGGGCTGTCGAGCCCCACGAACCCTACTCCTGTAGGGAGAGTGGGGTCGACGGGTGCCCGTGAAAGCAAAGATCGCGAGTTTTGCGGAGGTCTCTGTAGCATTATATCGTACTTTGCATCTTCCCTCCCTTCAGACGAACCATTTTCGAATTTCACTGGCTGGCCGCTTGGCGCGCGCCATCGTTGCCCGACGTTTACGCCACATGCGGGGTGCGAGCGCGATGGCCCCGCGAGCGGCCTTCCAGCCGGAGCGCTCGAACACGAGTACATACCCAAGTCGTCCGAGCTCATAGGTAAGGACCCAAGGAAAACTCAACAGAAAATTTACCGCCTTGTAGTTCTTCAAAAGCATCAGCCAATGGTTGCGGGTGGAAAAAAAGTTGCGCATCGACGACTTCTCTTTGTGGTTGTGCAGCCACTTCCAAAACCCGCTCTTCTCCGGGCCGTACATCCCGCGATAATGGTACGCGACCGCCCGGGGGACATAGAGCGCGTCCCAGCCCAGGTGCTGCAATCTCCAGGCAAGATCGACGTCTTCTTTGTACGCAAAAAAGTCATGGTCGAGGATCTCTTCTCCAAACCGCACCTCGTTCAAAGCGGAGGCTCGATAGAGCGAGAGCGCGCCGGAAATCCCAAAGACCTTCTCTTGCTGTTCGTACTGGCCCTCGTCGAGCTCCCCTGCCCCACGATCTGTCACGGTACGATTGCGGTGCGGGTTGAGACCTACCGAGTCAATGCGATCCGAGCGAACAATTTCTTTGAACACCTCGTCGCCGAGGTTCTCGCCAAACGCGCGTAGAAGCTTTCCGCCGAAACTCCCGACTTCCGGATGTGCATACGTGGCGGACATGAGCTCCTCTAGAAACGTGGGAGTGAGCAGGATATCTGGATTGGTCAGAAGGACGAACCGGTCGTGGAGCTCCTCTTGCGGCCAATGTTCGATGGCGTAACGGATGCCCTGATTGTGGGCGACGGAAAATCCAAGGTTGCGAGCGTTTCGGATAAAGCCGATTTCGGGGTGGTGTTCACGAATAAACGCCTCGACCCCGTCTGTGGACGCATTGTCGATAACAAGCACATTGAAATCCCTGTAGGTCTGACCCATAATGGACTTCAAGAGGTCCGGTAAAAACCGCATCGAGTTCCAAGTGACGATGTGAATGCTTAGCCTCGGATACGCCATATGTGCCCCCTATGGTAGACAAAGACTCTCAACAAAACAACTCTCGAATCCAAGGAGTTTTATTTGATTGGTCCGGGACGATCAGCGATGACCGTCGCCCCGTGTTCGAGGCGAACAAAAAGATGTGCGATTACTGGCAGGTTCCCTGCGAGTCGTTCGAAGAATGGACACGTACCGCCAGCATGACTCCCATCGACGGGTTTAGGAAAAAGGGCGTGACAGCAAGCGGCGACGAGATCTATGCTCTCTATCGCACCTACTTCCAGGAATCTCTCGACGCCGGAATTCGCCCAGCCATTTTCCCCGATGCACACGAAACGCTCACACGGCTACGCGGGACAGGTCTGCTGCTTGGAATTGTGAGCTCGCATCCGCAAGGCTTCCTGACACAGGAAGCCACGGACTACCTCATCCATCCGCTAGTCGAACTTCTCCGTGGGGACGCGCGCAACAAGGTCGAGTCTCTCAAAGAGGTGTGCCAAGTGCTGGGTCTGCAGCGTGAACGCACGATGTACGTCGGGGACACAATTTACGATATCCGCTCCGCACGTGAGGCAGGTCTCGTCACCGCGGGAGTCTCCACAGGGTACCACTCGCACGAGGCACTCGAGGCAGAACATCCTGATTATTTGTTTACAAGCTTAAGTCAACTTGTGGACGTCGTATGAATACACAACGGCCAAAAGTAGGAATCGGAGTTCTCGTCGTGAAAGATAGGAGTGTGTTGATGGGGAGACGCAAAGGGGCGCAAGGAGGAGGAACCTGGCATCCGCCTGGAGGGCACCTGGAATTTGGAGAAACATGGGAGGACTGTGCCCGTCGAGAAACACGCGAGGAAGCAGGGATCGAGATCCAGAACGTCCGGTTTGCGACCGCCCTCAATGACTACCAGGCAGAGGAATCCCGGCACTACATCACGATCTTCATGAGAGCTGATTATCTTTCTGGCGAGCCACAGACGTGTGAGCCAGAAAAGTGTTCAGGCTGGGAGTGGTATCCCTGGGAGGCCATTCCGTCTCCTCGGTTCTCCCCTGTGAATCTCCTCTTTGCCCAGGGGTATCACCCTCTGTGTGTCTCCCACGACAAACTTGTTCGAGACAAAATTCCAGAGATCATCGAGTTGCGAGGCGGGATCGCGATTACCTACACCGCAGACCTCGCGCAGTATAAAGAACGCCTACGCACAAAGCTCGCCGAGGAAGTCCTCGAGTATCTGGAGTCGGGAGAGCTCGAGGAGCTCGCCGACATCCTGGAGGTCGTTCACGCTCTCACGGCCATCGAGGGCACGCCCCGCGAACAGCTCCAGATCATCCAAACGAACAAACGAGACGAACGCGGCGGGTTTGATAAAAGAGTCGTCCTTAAAAGCACTCGTTAACCTACAGACTTATGTCAGAAAAGATGCGTCGTGAACCTCCCCCATTAAAAAAACGAAATGGCTTGCTTGCTGCTGCCGGTCTCCTGACCGCAGCTCTGGGTCTATCCTCCGACCATGGAACTCGCTCGGGACTCGAACTCGAGGAGCAAACGACAGAAACTTCCAGGGAGACGGACAACCCCGCAAGCGATTCACCACCGGACAAAGACAGGGCACGTCGAGCTCGTTCCCAATTGCTTGAACGCGCGGTTCGAGGTTTACACGCTGCCGCTGACGCGGAACAGGCACCTTCGATCACACGCCTGGCACAAGTCGACATCAACCACGATGATCTCATGGAATTTGCCCAACAGCTTGCCCAGAACAACCCAAATGCAAGCGTGGGCGACCCACGGTTCCTGCGATTGGTGGATACCATGCGCGTCGATCACGACGGAACCAGCTTTTACATCTATTCCGATTCAGACGAACTGAATGCCTATGCAAGTCGATTTCCAGGTGTTCATCTGGAAACATTGATGGTCATCGAGCAGGACGTGGATCCGTCTGGACAGACGGAGTACTCCCTGAATGTTTTTGCCGACTCCTCCGAAGGCGTCGTGCCGCTTGGCACACGCATCATCATCAGTAACCCTGAACAACTCAAATTCCGCATTGCCGAACGCATCACCGACGAACTCGCGAGCCTGGTCATTAATGGGTTTCCGACCCAAAACTAACCTCCCCTTCCCGGGGAGTGTGTTGAGACCTCTGCAAAAGTCATTAAGTCGTTGAGTGGTTGAGTGATTGAGTGATTGAGTAACTCAACGACTAAACTACTCAACCACTAAACGACTTTTTCAGAACTCTCTGTTGTTTATCGAACCTTTCTTGTCACATGGAATCCAAGGTATTTTCCCAGCATGAGCCTGGTTTGCGCGTCGATGGCTGGGAAGGAACCGAAGAGAATGAAGGTGATCGGCAACAAAATCCACTGCAGACCCATGATGACCCAAGTGTGTCGACGAACCTGCTGCGGGCGTGCGGGTAACAACGTGAGCGACATCACGGCCGAGATGAGGATACCGATCATGGCAAACTGCATGAGCTGTTCGAGCGTGAACGGGGCGGCTTGAATGAGCGCGTTGGTCTGCCCCTTGGCAACCCACAGCGGTAACCACCCTAAGACAAACATGATAATCGGCGCAGTGGCCCAGGTGAACATTCCTTCGACATGATTGAACACATATTGTGCCTTCTTCCTCCAAGGGATCTGTTTATCCTTTCCAAACTCGTGGATGATAAACGGCAGGTGCTCCACCCCCCAGGCCCATCGACGCATCTGGACGTAGAGCGCTTTCATTGACTCGAGGTAATTCGCCCCGGTCACGGCATCCATGGAAACTGGAAGGAACATGGGCGTCACGCGATAATCTCCATGGTAGTGCAGATAGGCCTGCATGAAGATGCGCGAGTCCTCGCTCACAATGTCCTTCTGCCAGAACCCCACGTCCTTGAGCATCTTCCAGGGCATGGAGTGGGACGAGAAGGTCCAGAGTCGCTCTGATCGTGTCAGCTCGCCAAACAACCAGAACGTCGTACCAAATGCACCAATACGCACCGGTGCGTTCGCGGACCAAATGTTATTGGAGAACAGAGCGATCGGCTGGTAGGAAGAACGCGTCGGGTTCTCGACCGTACAGTAGAGATACGTGAGATAGGAAAAGTATTGGGGATGCGCAAGGGTATCGATATCAAACGCGGATACGACGATGTCTTCGTCGTTGACCTCGGGGAACCGTTCTTTGAGGCGAGCCTCAAGTTCGTGTCCCATCCAGTTGAGGTTCGACCCCTTCCCCGAGATCTCGTCTGGAAGACCGCGCGGATGCAGGGTCGTCCCAAAATAGGCAAACACCGACCCAAACTCTTGCTGCGCTCGATGGGCAATCTTTTCAAAGCCTGCCTTGTCCGCCTCCTCGCCTCCAAGCACAACGAAGAATCGATCATTGGGGGTTTTGTTGTCTTTGAGAGAGCGCAGCGTGGAGCGAATGATGTCGTACCCTTCCTGGAAGGTGGGAAGCAGAACCAAGTGCCGGATGCGCTGCGAACCGGGAACCGAGGCGAGCCTCTGCTGCCAGTCGGTTTTCCTGGCCTGGCGGTAACGGTTCCAGGAGATCACGACAAACAGGTTGAAATACAGCACGCGAAAGAGCCACAGGAGATCAAAGACGATGATGAAAATAATCACCCAAAGAGGAGCGACAAAGCTCAACAGCAGCGCAAGAGAAAAAGTTCCCCAAACCAGGAGGCCGGGGAACATTTCCCAAAATCGTGATTGACCGTAGGAATAGGACATTATCTTTCAGAGGAAATATCCTTTTTTAGCCGGTTGAGGAACTGGTGGGCGTGCTCCTTTCCGCCAAGACCAAACGCGAGGCCTCCCGCAAGAGCCAGCATCGCCACAAGTCCCGTGAAGAGGACGCGAATCAGTTCGGGAGCAATCTGGAGTTGAACCAGGGCGGCCATGAAGGTGAAGATGAGAATGGCCCACTTGGCGATCCCCGAAAGGAAATCAGCTGAAGCTAACTGCGCGGCCTCAACCGCGGACTTCACCACGTTTTGGACAAAGTTCCCCAGCAAGATACCGGCCAAGAGGATGATGACCGCGATTATGACGTTTGGAATGAAGAGCACCACTTGACCTAGGTAATCGGTCACCTGGTCCCAACCCAAGATATCTGTGGCGGCGATCAAGGCCATTACGATGAAGAACCACTTGACGATCCAGCCCAGGAGCCCGCCGATGTTCAGGCGTAACCCTACGCGTTCAAATTGACCGGTAATCTCCAGCCGGCGAGCGAGGTCGTCGATACGCAGAAGGCCAATGACCTTCACCACGACCGTGCGCAGAACCAGGGCCACAATGACCCCAATAAGGAAAACCAGAATTGCGCCCAACAGACTTGGGAGGAATGCCACGATGGTGTCCCACAGCTCCAAGAGCGAACCTTGGAGTACTTCTTGTGTAAAAGACATAGAGACAAAAATTAGAAGAATAATACATCTACATTAGCATTTCCAAGGAAATTCAGTCAGGCGTGTTATCCCCATCTTACTTTTGCCGCCAAGTAATCTGTGCTGGCCGGTCATAGGATGGGAGGGTGTGGCTCGAACCCGCTGGGAGAGTCTGAAGCGGGAGGTCACGCAGGGGCAGGTGATCCTTGTTTTCAATCCCTATCACAGGGATCCCCTGCGCATAGGCCAGGCCATTGGCGATGGTCGTACTCACACGACTCGCCGTGAATGACCCAGGTCCGGTCACAACGACCACCTCGCGCAGGTCGCCAAGTTTCACTTTCCACCTCGCGAGGGTCTGTGCGAGCGCCGCCAAGTACCCTTCCGGAGGTGTCTGAACCGACTGCTCACGCTCTACTACGCCCTCCTGGACAAGTCCAAACGCAATCGCCCCAATATCCTGGGCACATATGACAAGCTTCATACCGATCGATGAATGCGATCAATCATCACGACCTTTTCCCCGTTGAGTATCGAGACCAAAAACCTGTCAGCCATCTGGCGACGATCCAGGAACTCATCCTTGGGCATCAGTGTATAGTTGATCTCGTAGGGAATTTCATCCTCAAATTTCGCGATCATCTTTTCCAGATCCTCCTGCTTGATCGCCCCCACGATAAGCAGGTCGGTGGGGATGTCCGCTGCGTCAACGAATCTTCCGGTGAAGGCAAGGTAGTCGATGCGACCTTTTTCCTGGATCTCTTGGACAAAATTTTGTTTCAAGAGGATCTGAACCTTCTGGAAGAGCGCACGCAAATCTTCAAAGAGAATAAAATCTTGGTTCACGCAATAAAATTTCTTCTTGTCGGACAGCCGTTTTGAGTCTTTCTTCAAGCCTTCTTTTTCAGAAAGAAAACCGAGCTGAACCAAATTCTTCAGTTCTCGTCGTACCGAGTTCAATTGGGCGTCAATCCGACGGGTCAATTCTCGTACAAAGAACGACTCGCTTGATTGAGAGAGAAAGAGCGCCATGAGCCTCGCTCGGGTTTTTGAGCCAAACATCTGTTCGAGTTTGAAGGGTTTTTTCATCATATAGTTCATTTGCGCCTCCCGAACATCTAGGTATAATGTACACAAATGCTTAATCCTGGGCAAATGGTTATGCGCATGGAGATCAAGGGAGCCGCTTACGAGCCCCTGACGCCTGAAGAACATATTCGTGGCATCTGTACGATTCTCCCAGTTCAGGAGAGGGGAGGTTTTGTCTTCCTGACTGCCTATACAAAAAAGGAAAATGCGGACACAGAAGTGCTGCTCCAGGTTCTCATGGATCAAGCGCGGCGGCTGGCTGACTCATTCGGCAAAGAGGCGAACCCGCAGCACCGCTTTGAACAATTCCTTGGTGCACTCAATGAAACGCTCGCACAGCATGTCAAAGAGGGTCGGTGGCATATTCCGATCGAACAGCTCAATGCGCTTGTGGGCATCGCCACGGCCACGGAAATGTATCTCTCGGGAACCGGGGAGCTTGTTGCGCTTTTCCTGCACAAAAAGGCATCGCAGCAGTACCAAATTTTCAACCTCTTTCGAGGGATGCAAACGGAGCAGTCTCTGCCTACCTGGGAGAAGCCCTTTGCGGTAGTGCTCGATGGCGACCTGCACCCCGGAGACGTTTTTTGCATCACAGACAAGGATATACAGCGATCGATTCCGCCAGACGAACTCAACCATATCCTCGCCTCCCTTCCGCCGGTTGGTTCCGTTGAAAAAATACGCCAGTACTTCCCGCATCAGGATTCTCTTCTCTTGACGGTTCTTAAAATCATGGATCAGGGTTCGATACAACACGACGCTCACCAACACACGGCCGCCCCGCAATCCAGCCTCTCGGTGGAGGCTCTCAATGCGACAACCCAACTCACAGACCGATTGTTGGACGACCAGCGGCCAAGTATTGGTATTTTCCTCAAGAAGCTCGCCAGGGCTATTCGATCCACAACAACGGGACGCTCCCGTCTTGTCAAAGAACTTCGGAATCGGGGCGAGTTTCGAATGTTCTCCCAGCGAATGCTGCGAACGCTCGCGCGCCTCTTGGGGATCATCATGAAGCGCACCGTTGCCCATACCTTCCAAGCCGTCCGTTTGCTCAAAAATAAGGAGGTACGGACGCAAGTGCAAAGGCGCGTACAGCTTCAGGGTCGCACTCTTCAACGCAGCGTGCGATCGTTTTGGAGGAGGGCGCAAGCAACCTCTGGGTCCACCCGGATGCTTATGGGAGGTGTGGCGCTCTCGCTGGTTGTACTCGTGATTGGGATCTCGGTCATTTCAAAATCCCAAGCCCAGGCGGCGGAGGAGGAAATCTATCAAGCACAGCTCGCCTCCATTGAAGACGTGATGGAGCGTGCGGCGGCCGCGGTCATCTATAAGGACGAACCGCAGGCTCGCAATCTCTACCAAAACGCACAGACGCTAATAGAGGGACTGCCCGCGAATACGCCCGAGCGCCAAGAAAAAGAGCAGTCGCTTGTGCGCGACCTTCAGGCGGCACTCAACGAAATTCGTCATCTGGTCACGATCCCCAATCCGCCCCTTCTCGCCGACCTCGAAACCCTCACCGATGGCGTGTTCGGTAACGGCATGACGCTGGCCTCTGGGAACGTTCTCGTCGCCGGATCAGACGGTCGACTATACCAATTCAACCGAACGGAAAAACGCTTTGACGTTGCCGCAGGTTTGAGCGAAGGCTCCCTCTCCCCCATCGCCATGAGCCAGGAGGACGGGCGAACCTATCTCCTGGATACAGACGGACAGTCGTATGGCGTTTCCTTCGAGAACCAGTTGCTCAACCTGCTCGCGCAAAAAGACGACCGATGGGTCGACCTGGAGGCGTATGCCAACCGCTTGTACTTCCTGCGGCCGACCGGCGATTCCGCCGAAGGGCAGATCGTCCGGTTCACCCGCAGCGGCTCCTCGTTTGACCAAGAAACAGAGTGGATCACTTCACGCACCGTTCCATTCGATACCGCCGTTTCCCTCGCCATCGATGGAAGCGCGTACGTCCTCATGCGCGATGGCTCCATTTCGCGCTTTGCCAGCGGCAGCGAGGAAGGTTGGAGTGTGGGCGTGGTCGACCCCCTTGTAACCCAGGCAACGAAGGTTTGGACGAGTACAGAAAGCCGGTATCTCTACGTCCTTGAATCTGTGACTCAACGCCTCGTGGTCTTCCAAAAAGACTCGGGTGCGTTCGTCGTCCAGTATCGATCCGATGCCTTCCAGGGGCTCACTGACTTCGTCGTGGACGAGGAGGGCTACACCGTCTACCTCTTGGCTGGATCAAAATTGTATTCAATCGCTCCTAGTCATCTTGAGTAATATCTGTAGTGAGCCACGTCGCCCTTCGAGATTCCTAATGGCGACAATGAAGTATTGAATGATCGAACTATGAAAACACATCATTGGATCCTCCTTGTCCTTACCGTCCTCGTCGTGGGCGCGTTCTTCCTCTGGCCTCAAACCAACATCCAGGTTCCCACGGACGAACTCACCGGTACCTGGCGTGGGCAGGCGAACCGTGAGTCAGAGTACCAGTGGTGGATGGAATACACGTTTGATAACGGGGCGTATATCCTCACCACGGACTCGAGCTACAGCGAGCAAGGCACGTATGAAATTACCGAGCGTTTCTTGGACGGCTCGATCCTCGTAAAGAAAGTGTACGCAGACGCAACCAAGGAATACGAAATGGCGGTGCTCATCTCCAAGGACAAGCCATACATCATCTCGATTGAGGGAGCGACGCTCACTCGACAGTAAAAAGAGAAACAAAAAATCCCTCGAAGAATCTCGTGGGATTTTTGTTTCGTCACTTGAGGGTCACCGTAGCACCAGCCGCTTCAAGTTGCTTCTTAACGTCCTCGGAGGTGGCCTTGTCCACTCCCTGCTTAATCAAGCTGGGCGCGGCGTCAACCATATCCTTGGCCTCCTTCAGACCAAGACCTGTGATGGTACGGACAGCCTTGATCACATTGATCTTGTTGTCGCCGACTGTCGAGAGTTCGACATCAAAGGACGTCTTCTCCTCAACCACAGCGGCGGCAACGGCTGGGCCTGCGGCCATCATCATGGCAGGAGCACTGGCGCTCACGCCGAATTTGTCTTCAAGCACTTTCACGAGATCCGCGAGGTCGAGAACTGACATTGACTCGATGGACGTGACGAGACTCTTGAACTTTTCAGGAACCTCGACTGTTTTTGTTTCGTCTGACATAGGGGTAGGGAAATAGGGGGAAAGGTGGATTAGGTGGGAGGGTGGCTAAGCTTTTGCGGACTTGATGGCGTTGAGAACGTAGAGGAGGCCCTTCAAGTTCCCTGCAAGGACATTGACGAACCCAGAGATGGGCGCGTTGAGCGAGCGGACAAGCTGGGCAAGAAGCTGCTCGCGGCTGGGAAGTGTGGCGAGCTGTTTGATGGCAGTAGAGCCGACAAATTTCCCTTCCAAGATACCTCCGACGATCTGGATCGTCTCTCGATCCTTGGCAAACTCCGCCATGAGCTTCGCAGCCGCGACCTCGTCATCCAACCCGATGGTGGTGAGGATGCTACCTTCGAGCTCGTCTGGCGCGATCGTGAAGCCTTGGCTCTGAAGTGCTCGGTTCAGCAGCGTCTTCTTGGCGATCATGACTTCCACACCGACCGCGCGTCCTTTCTGGCGCAGACTGTTGGCGTCATCCATGGTGTATCCCGAGATTCTCGTGAACACGACGGACTTCATTTTCCCCAGCTTCTGGGAAAGCTCCAGAACGATCTCTGCCTTTTGTGCACGTGTTTTTGGCATAAGATATTCGACCTTTAATTAAAACCTACGACTCACGCCGTAGGAGAAAAAAGGCCAAAGCCCATTTACCTCGGCGAGACTTATGGCTATGCCAGCTCGCTTTCTACGGCAAATCTTCAGTTCGGCAATACTCTACCCAAGAGGCGGGATGGGTGTCAAGCGTGCTGGGGAATAAAAAACGGCCCCTTGGAAGAAACAGCCGCAGGTCAGGAGAGATGTCGTCGAGGATGGAAGACCTCCACCCTGAACACGTCGGATGCCCGAATTTCCCCCACCGTCGCCTGGAGAACGGGCGGGGCGTGACCACGCCAGCGTCGATCGGCTCGCGCAAGTACCTCGAGGTCGAATACGCGTTGCCAGCTTGCCTCCACCTGCGCGCGCGTCCACAACTCGCTTGCCTCCCACTCACGCTCGTTGAGTGCGAGTGCGTGCCCATTCAAGATGCTGTGCCACGCATCGAAATCGCTCACGAGGATCCGCTCTGGATCTGCACGAAACCCAATCCGCACCAAAGACTCCTTGATGGGACGATGCCCCGCCCGCCGCATATCGGGCTTGCGCGCCCATGCCCAGACGGGAAACTTGCCGTCGTAGCCTGGAATCCGCGTCTTCATCTCCCCGATCATCCAACGGTACGCGGGAAGAAAGACCGGGTCGACGTGCGCCTCATCGCCGCGCAACACTCCCTTGTCGCGCACAACATCGACCACCCGCGCGCTGCGGATGGACCACAGTTCGATGAGCCGCAACGGCCGTGCTCGAACATCTCCAACCGTCACTCCTCGCCACGGCGTGTCCACGCGCATTGAGTGCTCCTTCGGCTCCCGGAATGGAGGATCGGAAGGATACCTCTAAGAAGCACTTATGGCAATTCGTACGTAAAGAATGGGCGACAAATCGTGAAGCTCTGTTCGGAGCTAAGCTCCGGACATGAAGCCCAGATTGACATTCGGACCGTTTTGGACCATACTCGCTCGTTCACGATTCGACGTGATCGGCTGGCTTACTTCGAGCTGACCCGGAGGGATATCAAGATGAACCCGATCCTCTTCGCCGCAAGCCTGACAGGGATCGCCTCTCTGGCGGTCGCGATCCTCTTCTCGTTCCGGATCGAGCGTGGGTCGATGACAACGTGCTCGTCGACCTTGGTTGTCACGCTCCCGGTCTTCGCGACCGTCATCAACTTCGCGACCGGCGGAGGCCTGCCCAACTGGCGTCACATCGCCGCCTGGGTGCTCGTCGCCACAGCCGTCTGGCTCGTGAGCAGTGGCAAACCAGTCCCCGCTTGCTGACTCACCGCAGTCAGCATGCCCTCCGTAGCTCGACCCCGTCCACCATAGCTTGGCGACGGTGAAAGAGCGAAGGAGGGTTTTCTTTTCCACAGACGAGACCGTTGAAATACTCCAAAACTGTGTCATTGCGAGGAGTATGCCGAAGCCGCGAGCGAAGCGTGGCGGGACGAAGCAATCCACTGATTCCTTAGCAATCGAAGGATTGCTTCCCGCCACGCTGCGCTCGCGGCTTCGGCGGCGCTCGCAATGACAAAAGGGAGTATTTCAACGGTCTCCAGACCTTCGTTGACAGAACTGTAAAGCCGTGATGTAATCAATCTACCAACTGAGGGAGCGATCCCCCACACGTTGATGTCAGATAAAACCCCCTTTTTACCGTCATGGGAATTGGGGTTTTATTTATCCCGGGTTCATGGGCCCGTGGGGGTAAGGGTAACCTCAGTTGGCTTGACATCAACAGATGCCGGTTCGACTCCGGTCGGGTCCACCAGCTGCTAAATAGCCGAACCCGGGACCAAAACACCCGCCTCACAAGGACGGGTGTTTTTATTCGATTCTAATGTCTTCCTCGCTCCCCACGACCTCAATCCACGTCGCGCCAGCGTTCATCACGATCTCTTCATCGGTCACGCGGTCATAGAATTTCAGCCGTTCTGACTTGGACGGCTTCTTCCACGTCGCCTCGATCGCGATGCCGTCCTGAAGCACATAGCCTTCCCCCTCCCCGGTCGTGCGAATCTGGCGACGTCCAATGTTGTCGATGATCTGGATGTCCGTCATGACGACCGCCACGTTGTCAGCGACGATCTGCTCGCCAGACTCAACCTCGTGAGGTACCACAAACTGCGACCGACGATATCGACCAGTCTCTTTGTCATACTCCCAGTCAACCACGTACACCGGCGCCCAGAAGTCGACATAGAGGCCGATGCCGTCCCTGCCTGTTGGCTCTGAATCCTTGAACGTCCAGAGGTCGTACAGCCGAGGGGGCACCGCACCAGCCTCCTCGCGCAACTGATAAAACGCATTAAACAATTCACTTGAGGTAAACACGTTATGTGGAGCAAGCCGATTTCCATTCGCCCGCCAAAAGTACTCTCCCCACCAGTATTGATTGAGGTCAAACGTGCCTCCGGAGGCAATGAGATCGAGTGCCGCGTTGGAGCCGCCGACGTGAACATACAAGGCATCGAACTCCGCTGCCCAATCAAGAAAATACGGCCGAGCCGATCGGACAGGGCCGATTTTCTCGACCGCTTGTTCCTCGCTAAAAAACGCCAACAGACGAGGGATCCCGGCCTCAACCGGCGCCTCGACCACCAAGAACGCCTGATCGACACCCGCGGGTGGCCAGGCCTCCTCGTGGTTGTCGACCATCACGGCAAACACCTGCGGGGAATCGACTGGCTCGTAAACGGACATCCCTGTGAGGGGGTGGCGATACAGGACTTGCGGCATCTCTTGCCCTTGCGCCTCCCCGCGCTCCGAGACTCGATACAGAAACTTCGGGAGCACCGCCGCGACCAACACCGCCAACGCCAACACAACAAGAAGACCCCCCTTCGCCAAGGCTTCCACCTTCGCTGAAGCTACGGTGGACAGGTCGGGGTGCAGGCCGACAGCACCCTGGTAAAGGGGGGTTTTTTTAATTCGATCTAGCATGCCACGGACATCGATCATGTTATTTCTTGTCTTGTTTTCCGGCGGAGCCTGTTTTTCCAGGCTTCTCCCCCGCATCCTTCGCCTCTGGTGCAGCCGCAGCCCCCTCCTCGCCCTCGACCTCCTCTTCCTTCTTCTCCTTGGCGACCTCCACAGCGGAGACATCCATCTCCACAGCGGCATCAAGCTCCTTCATTTCTGCTTCCGAGCGAGGCGGCTCAACCGACGCAATGGCGATCTCGGCATCTTCCAAAATCTTGACCCCGTCTGGGACAACCAAATCCGAGACGCGAATCACGTTGTCAAAAGTCGCAAGCGAGCTGATATCCACCTTGATGGAACGCACAAGCTTGGACGGGAGCGCACGAATCTCGACCGTTTCCAAAGAGGGAATAAACGTTCCGCCCAAGGCCTTCACCGCGGCGGACTCGCCGATAAACTCAAGCTCCACCTCGGTCTGGATCTCCTTGTTCATGTCGATCGAGCGGAAATCGATGTGGGTAAACTCGTTGCGCAACGGATCAATCTGGTAGTCCTGGATCAGGACATGCAACGGCGACTTCCCGTCGATCTTGAGCTCAACAATGGAGCTCTCTCCAGCCGCTTGGTACATCCTCGCGAATTGGTTACGATCCACCGTCAGTGCCTGCGGTTCGGTTTCGGCTCCGTATACGATCGCTGGAACAGCTCCCGCGTTGCGCAACACATAGGTTTTGCGCCCTTTTTCGATTCGTGTCTTGGCCTCAAGAATGTGTTCGCTCATAGGTCGACTTTGCTCACTACAGGTAAAATCATGGTAATTCGCGGCTATTGTGCTCTACGGTCTCCAAACAGTCAAGTCACGTCGGTCGCGACCGACGTGACAAGCGACGCGGGATTACCGCGTCGCTTTGTCCTTTTGTAGAGGCCCCTCTTTTCTCTCGCGCATGACTTGACGCTGGCGCACATGATGCACCTGATCTTGGGAGGCTCTTCCCAACTCTCGTTCCCACTGCTGGCTATCAAACAACCGGTGCGTCTCAATGACGTTATCCACACTCACTCGCTGACCCGCCTTCATCGAAGCGACGTCCTCGTAGGAAAGATCTGTCAGAAGCCCGACCGAACTGGCTCCCGCCTGGTTGACGAGAACCAACGCAAGAATCGCGTGCCGACATTTCCGGCACACAACGTGCAGTAGATGCGTCTCTCCTTGCTCTCCCAATAAGCGCGCTTCAATGGGCGTGTAGCGCGTCTCGCAAACCGGACAAAACGAGACCAGCTTGAGTCCTTCGTGCCAAAGTTGTGAACCAAGGTGTGTGGACATATATGTCTTTACGATAACATACCCCACTCGAGCTGACTACTTTACGCTCGATTCCGAGTCGCAACACTCTGCACAATCGCAAACAGGATCAGCATGACAAACAACGAACTCCCTCCATAGCTCACGAACGGCAGGCCGATCCCGGTCACGGGAAAGAGCCCGAGATTCATCCCCACGTTCACAAAAAACTGGAGGAAAAATACGGCGGCAATGCCAAGGATCAGATAGCAGGTGAAATCATCCGTGGCTCGATCGGCAAGGCGAAAGAGGCGGAAAAAAACAAGCGCGAAGGCTCCAATCAACAAGGCAACGCCAAAAAACCCAAGCTCTTCCGCCACCACCGCAAAGATAAAATCCGTCTGGCTCTCGGGAAGAAATTTTAACTGGCTTTGCGTCCCAAACCCGAGTCCGCTTCCAAACCATCGCCCAGAACCCACAGCGATGATCGCTTGGGCGACGTTATACCCTTGACCGAGTGGATCGATGCTTGGATCCAAAAACGTCAGAATGCGGGAGCGTTGATACTCGGCAAAAAAAAACTTCCATCCCAACAGGAACAGTCCGACTCCGCCCGCGCCCAATGAGGCCGCATACCTCCAAGGGATGCCTGCATAGAGAAGGAAAAACGCCCACAAGCCTCCCAGGATCGATGCCGAACCAAAGTCGGGTTGCAACAAGACCAGCGCGACGGGAACGAGCGTGATCGTGCCGCTTTCCAGGAATCCACGCAGATCAAATACGTGCCTCCCGCGGCGAGCAAAGTATGCGCTAAGCGCGATCAAGAGGGCGATCTTCATAAATTCAACCGGCTGAAAACTGATCGATCCCACGATGTACCAGCCCGTGGCGCCGCGCACCGTATCGCCAAAAAGTAGTACCCCTATGAGCAGCGCGAGGGAGACGACATACACGATGAGCGCGTAATTCTGCAACAGGCGGTAATTGGACGGAACGATAAAGAAAAAAGCCCCGATGCCAAGCAAGAGCGCCGCGACCTGTTTTTGAACGTGGATAAATTCTGTAGCGTCTTGAGAAAGCTCGACGGAGTAAATAGCCGCGAGCCCCAAGAGCACCAACCCAAACACCGCCAACAAAAGCGCCCAGTCCATACCGTGCGCGCAGCGAGACAATCGAGAGAGGTAGCTCTGAAGAGGTGTGGCCATGGCTAGCGGGGAAAAACACGCGTTCGAGTGTCTCGCGTCGACTCCCCTTGGAGCGGTTTATACACCTCCAGGTCGAAAATGTTGAGCTCGGGGATCACTTGCACTTGGCTGACGCTAGGGAGCGTGCCAAACCAATTGACCGTCACCTCCGTTTCCACGCCGCTCTCCAAAGCCGACAAGGTCGTGCGGTTCACGCCCACCACCGAGCTTCCGCGCAGGAGCAGGACAAACAGGCCGACGTCGTAGTAGCTGTAGGCCGTGTCGTTCTCGATCGTAAACGCGGTGCGGCCAAAGACCTCGCCGTCAAAGCGGGTCTCTTTTTCAAACGAGGATGCCGAGATCGTGAGGTTCAATCGATCATCGGCCCACGTTGCATAGTCGGGAATGCCGTGCGCGTCAACCCGGTGCCAGCGGACATCCTGCAGGACGAGGCTCGCGCTGGGGATCGGGCTCGCGGATTCGACCGCAAGCTCGGCCACCGGTTTTTCTTGCGTGGGCAAAATAAATCCCTCGCGCGACTCTGTCTGTTCTCCACCGATCGAAAACGCGTAGGTAAACTCTGCCCACCAGTCCTCGTTTTGGTTGGCGAGGGTCGCGTACAGGTCATAGCGCCCGCCCCCGATCGAAATCACTCGCCCATCCCCCACCTCAAGGTCGACCGCTGCGTTGGCAGCTGTATATGCGTGGAGGTCAGACTGCCCAAGTGCCACCATGCGCATGACCGCGTTTTGCTCGACTCCGTAGCTCACCGCAAAGGCGTCCAAGAGATGCCAGCCGCCAAACAACAAGAGCGCGGCATCAACGGCAATGAACAACGCGAACCCGATACGCTTCAAGAGCGCTCGGTGTGTCACCCACCACACGCTCAATCGATAAAACCGCTTAAACTCTTTTTCCTCCTGCAGGAGCAGACCCCCTTCGATCATATGGGGAAATTATAGCATATCGCTTGACCGCGGGCTGATTTACTGTCCTCTCCGTGCCACACTCGACGGAGACGCAACGCAGGAGGATCGCAATGGCCGAAGAAAGCGACAGAGTCCGTCTACCGCTCGACTTCTCGAGCAACTCCTTCACGAGACTCCAGCAGATCAAGAATCGAGGGCGTCACGCTTCCAACGCAGACACGATCCGCGAAGCGCTGCAGGTCTACGAGTTTCTTCTCGACATCACTGAAGACAGGACCAAGCGGCTCCAGCTGATCGTCGTAGACAGGCTCTTCGAGATCGAAGGATTCCTGAAGCCTGCGTAAGTCACCCGACGGCGGGCGCGAGATCCGGGTCTGACGACCCTACGGCACCACACGCGTGGTGCTTTTACATTTTGAACGCTTTTATCCGTGGACCTGTGGGGAGTCGAACCCCAGTCGCCTCGGTTGACAAACCAGACAACGCAACCTGCCAGGCCCACGGAGAAAAATTTTCAAAACAAAACCCCCAGCCATTTAAGGAAGGGGTTTATCATGTCTGGCTTGTCAACCTATTTACATTCAACCATATCTGAACGTGTCTGTCAAACGAAAAATCCCACGGCCGCGCTCTTCTTTTCTAGTCAACCACGGCAAACCCCGTTGACAAAAACGGCTGTTTTGTCTGGGTTATTCTGTCCGGTTCATCACGACCGGAGGAAGGACATCCAAATGACAGACTGTGAGCGCTACGAGACTTTGCTTTCCTGGATCACCGGGCCGGGCGCGGATCCACAAGCGAGCAAGGAAGACCGTGAGCTTTCCGACACGGACATCGCGTTCCTCGTCGAACACCGCAACCGGTGCACGAACGACGAACACGGCGATCCCAACTGGATAGAAGAGCTCGAGAAGCTGGGAGAGAGCCTGACGGGTCGTTTCCGCTCTGCCATGGACGACCTCGCGCAGCAGGAGCGCGGCATCCTGACCGACGATAGTCCACACTACTGGACGCTCGAAGTGATCAAGTCCACTGGTGCCGAAGGCGTCCGTGGTCTTCCCGATCTCATCGGACGCACCTTCGTGTTCACCTACAACCTCGATCGCGAGGACGACGTGCCGGAACAGTGCGGCCAGATCGCTGGAACGATCACGGGCATCAGCGTCGGTACGATCCCGGAGGGCGACTCCAGGTCGTTGAAGTTCATCCACCTCAACCTGTCTGAAGCGCGTTTCCGCTTCCACACCGACGAAGGCAAGGGCTTCGCTCGAACCGTCTTCCTCGGACTGTCCATAGTGGAGGGAGCCACGCGCGTCCCCAACGCGGCCGCGCTCTGGCACCTTGTCTTCCTCCCCTGGGAACGGGTGGGCGGCTACAAGTCCATCTCCGGCATCCTGCGCATTCTTCCACACTGACCTTCGACTGCACCACACGCGTGGTGCTTTTCTATTCCCTCTGTTTACGATAAACTATCCTCGCAACAATCAAGCTGTGAATAGATTTTTTTATGGCCAAAAGTGAGAAGAAGAAGCCCGCTAAGGGCGCCTCGGGAGAATACGGTGCGTCACAAATCCAAGTCTTAGAGGGACTCGATCCCGTGCGCAAGCGCCCGGGCATGTACATCGGCTCGACTGGTCTGACGGGTCTGCACCATCTCATCTGGGAAGTCATGGACAACTCCTTTGACGAGGCCATGGCCGGACACGGCAAGCAGATCACCTTGCGTCTCCTCCCCGGCAATATGGTTTCTGTGGAAGACGAAGGTCGCGGAATCCCAGTTGACACTCATCCGCAGTACAAAGTCTCTGCTCTCGAGCTCGTGCTCACCAAACTCCATGCCGGAGGAAAATTCGGCGGAGGCGGCTACAAAGTTTCCGGCGGTCTGCACGGCGTGGGTGTCTCGGTCGTGAACGCGCTCTCCACCTACCTCAAGGCAGAAGTGAAACGCGACGGGAAACTCTGGGTGCAGGAATACCAGCGTGGAAAGCCAAAGGCCAAAGTGAAATCCGTCGGCACAGCCAAGGGCACGGGCACCACGATCACCTTCCACCCAGACGAGACGATTTTCGAGTCCATCGATTTTGACTTCCAGACGATCATCGACCACCTGCGCCAGCAGGCCTACCTCACCAAGGGCATAAAGCTCGTCCTTGCCGATGAGCGCGATCCTGCCGCGGCCAGCGTCTACGCCTTCTACTTCGAGGGCGGTGTGGCCTCGTACGTCCGTCACATCAACCACGGCAAGGAGGAAAAGCACAAAAACATTTTCTACGTGCACAAACTCGACGAGGCCACGGACGTCGAAGTCGAAACCGCGGTGCAGTACACCGGCGAGTACCACGAATCCGTCTACTGCTACGCCAACAACATCACCAACCCAGAAGGCGGCATGCACCTCTCGGGCTTCCGCGCCGCGCTCACCCGCGAGCTCAACAACTACGCGCGCAACAAAGGCATCCTCAAAGAAAAAGATCAGAACCTCTCTGGTGACGACGTGCGCGAGGGTCTCACGGCCGTCATCTCGGTGAAAATCAAAGAGCCGCAATTTGAAGGACAGACTAAGGCCAAGCTGGGCAACCCCGAGGCGCGCACTGCGGTGGAGGCCGTGTTTGGCGAGGCGTTCCGCATTTTCCTCGAGGAACATCCCGCCGATGGCGAGGCAATCATCGCCAAATGTTTTCTTGCTGCCCAGGCTCGCGCTGCGGCTCGCGCGGCTCGCGACACCGTCTTGCGCAAAGGCGCGCTCGAGGGCCTCACCCTTCCAGGCAAACTCGCGGACTGTTCCAGCAAGGATCCGAGTATCTCGGAGATTTTCCTCGTGGAAGGCGACAGTGCCGGAGGATGTTTTTCAATCGACACGCGGGTTGCGCTCACAGATGGAAGAACACCGTCGTTTGGGGAACTCGAAAAGGAATGGAAAGATGGAAAACAAAATTTTTGCTACACCATCAAAGATGACGGTCGTGTAGGAGTCGCCCCGATCCAAAACGTACGGAAAACGAAGTCTCTTGCAGAGGTTGTCAAAGTCACCCTCGACGACGGGAGCGAAATCGTCTGCACAGCCGACCATCGCTTCATGCTGCGAGATGGCACCTACTGCAAAGCAGCACAACTGCATGAAAAAAATTCTCTCATGCCGTTGCGACGCCAACTCTCTCGAAAAGGAAAGCGCATTACAATTGAAGGATATGAGATGGTCTACGATCCACAAGAGTCACGGTGGATTTTCACACACATGCTTGCCGACGAATACAATCTTGCGCAGGGCGTCTATCCTTCGCTGGAAGGTGCGCATCGCCACCACATCGACGGGAACAAGCTCAACAATAACCCCACCAACATCCTTCGCTTGACAAAAGAAGACCATCTCGAACACCACCGACAACTTGCCGATCAAAATCTTCGACGACCAGACGTCCTGAAAAAACTAAAAGCCCTAAGGCAAACCCCGGCTTATCGGCTCAAGATCCGAGAAAGCATGCTGCGTCCGGAAATGCGTCGCCAACTTTCTGATCGAGCAACAAAACAATGGGAGAACCCTGAATATAAAAAATTCATGGGAGAAAAATGGCACGAGTTCTATCAACAAAATGGCGAGTACCGTAAAACGAACCGAGAGCTGCTAAACAACGAACAAAAAAATTACTGGAGCGATGAAAAAAATCGTCAATCCCAATCAGACCGCGTGACACGTTACTTTGAAGCATACCCGGAAGCAAAGGAGGTTCTGTCTGCGCGTGCTCAAAATCAGTGGAAAGATGCGATGCTGATTGACTGGCGAAGGAAAAAGACACAGGAACAGTGGACGCCGGAATTTCGAGCACAACGAAAGCAAGCACTGAATCGAACGTATTTTCAAAAAGCCATGTCGATCTTGCATGACATCTATGAAGGGACTGGTAAGGTTGATGTCGACCGGTATCAAACCATTCGCGCCCGGTTGCGCGACCGAAGCCTCCTTCGAGTGCAGACTCTCCTAGATCGTTTTTTCCATGGTGATCATGAACGGTTTAATCAGGCCGTGATCAACTTTAACCACAAAGTAAAGTCAGTTGAGCGGCTGGAACAACGAGTCGATGTCTACGATTTTGAAGTTCCTGGAACGCATAACTTTGCGCTGGCGAGCGGTGTGTTTGTGCACAATAGTGCCAAACAAGGCCGCAACCGAGAAACACAAGCCATCCTCCCCTTGCGCGGAAAAATCTTGAACGTCGAGCGCGCGCGGTTGGACAAGATGCTCGCCAACAACGAAATCAAGTCGCTCGTCATCGCCCTGGGTACGAACATCGGCGAGGGGTTTGACATGAGCAGCCTGCGCTACGACAAGGTCGTCATCATGACAGATGCCGACGTGGACGGCGCGCACATCCGCACCCTCTTGCTCACCCTCTTCTACCGCTACTTCCCCGATCTCATCCACCAGGGCCACATCTACATCGCCCAACCGCCCCTGTACCGCGTGAACATCGGCAAGAACTTCCGCTATGCATACACGGAGGAGGAGAAGCAAAGGATGATCGAGGAGCTTGTGGGGGATATCGGAAAAGTGAAAAAGGTGGCGGAGGTGGAAAAGGTGGACGAGGTGGCGGAGGGCGAGAGCGAAACCGAACAGATGGACGTCTCGGGCGTGAAGGTGAATATCCAGCGCTACAAAGGTTTGGGAGAAATGAACCCGGATCAGCTCTGGGAAACCACCATGGACCCCAAGACGCGCGTCATGAAGCAGGTCACCATCGAGGACGCAGAGAAAGCCGAGGAAGTCTTCGACGTCCTCATGGGTGCGGACGTCGCCCCCCGCAAGCGCTTTATTCAGACGCATGCAAAGACGGTGAAGAACCTGGATGTATAAAAACCTTTATAAAACCCGCCGTCATAATGACACGGGTTTTTCGGTTACAGAGCCGCTCTTGACCTTGCACAGCTTTTCATGTAGAAAAACTTGTCGTGCGAGGAGGAACGTGGCCACACAGGTCGCAGAGCATCGTGCACGACCATTGCCGAGCGAGCAGGTGCTTGTCGCAAGATGAGGCTTCGAGTGCTTGGCTCCATGAGAGACATGAGGCTGACTGTCGTAAGACGCAGAGAAGGCTGTCACTCCCACATCGGGCGATGTCCACCCTGTCCAAAGACGTGGCCGTCGGTGTCCGATCCTCTGCAGTGCGCATGAATGGCTGTCCAAAAGGACGAGAAAGGAGGTGCGCTGCCCTTGCCGAGCGATTCATATGTTGCGTTCTACGCGACAGAGGAGGTGCTCGGTTCCCTCGAGTGACGAACGTACCGCTGTCGCAAGACGGAGTACCCAGTGTCACTCCCCCTGCTCGACGCCCGTCCCATTGTCGCAAGACGAGGCGGAGCTTGTCGAGCCTTCATCGGGCGAAGAAGGTCATGGTGAGAACCTAGACTGTCCTTGCCAGAGCCCCCGCAGCGCGACCATAAGTGTGTCCAAAAGGACGTGTGCTGATCTGCGTTGCCCCCCTGTCGTGCGACGAGTATCCTGACCAAACGGGTCGAATCTTGAGTTGCACGACCACTGCCGAGCGACTTATGTGTTGCGTTGTACGCGATAGAAGGAATGCTCGGCTCCTTGAGTGATGTGAACCCGACTGTCGAAAGACGTGTTCGCGGTTGTCACTCCCCCCGCCACGTCGTTCGCGAACGGACGTGACAAGCTCGACGAAGGGCGCGTTGTCGCAAGACGTGCAATGGCGTGTCGAGCCAATCTGTCGGACGTACAGGTGCCTGCTCAAAGGCGATCGCACTGCTGTCCGACCCATGAGCCACTGCTCGACACAAGGCCGGGTATCCTTGAAGGACGACAGACTGGGTGTCGAGCCACATCGGGCGAAAGCCCTACTATCGAAAGACGAGGAGCGCGGTGCCCGATCCACCGCAGCGCGAAAGGGAGTATGTCCAAAAGGACAAAAACGAGAGTGCGCTGCCCCCTCCTGTCGAGTAAATGGCTCCCCGCCGCAAGGCGATCCTTCTGGTGCTCGACCCGCGCCGAGCGAAGCACATCGTGCGATCCGTCGCGAAACGAGAATTGTTCGGCTCCCCCGCCACGATGGACATCAGTCTTTACGTGGCTTGAGTGACTTCCAGTCCGTTGTCGAAAGACGTTACTACGCCTGTCACTCCCCCTGCTCGACGAATGGCGCGTTGTCGCAAGACGTGCAATGGAGTGTCGAGCCAATCGCAGGGCGAAGAAGGTCATGGTGAGAACCTAGACTGTCCTTGCCAGAGCCCCCGCAGCGCGATCCGGTGAGTGTTCAATAAGAACGAGTGGAATTTTGCGCTGCCACATGCCGAGCGAGAAGTTGATTGCGAGACGAAGCGAGCGTCGAGCTCAGCTCGACCGAGCGAGGCGAAGCAAACAAGGGTACATACCCCGCAGCTTGGCTCGCGGGGAAAGGCGCGAGCGAAGCGAGCTCCTTTGGCGGAGCTTGCTCCGCGGTGCATACCCTTGATTGACGTCAAGGCGAGAGTAGTCGTGCTCGGCTCCTTAAGGGACGAGTGGACGTCTGTCGAAAGACGAATGCACCGTTGTCACTCTCCCCCACCATCGTGGGACTTGCCCTCCCTACTGCGCCCTTCAGGTCGCAAAAGGAGGGTTTTTTCTTTGAACCGTTTGACATTTTCGCCACAAATGCTAGTCTGACGCGTTGCCTCAAACGGGGCGACTTCCACAAATGGCCGGCAGGCCCAAAACAAGGAGATGTCTGTGAGATACATCGGCATCCGACACCGGATCAAGAAGACGGCCGCGGGCGAAGCGCGCCCCACGCAGCTCTACATCCTGGAGACCGACACGCTCGTCGAGCTTGATGACGACAATGCCGAGCTCGACTGGGTGCGCTGCACCTTCCCCGTCAAGTTCCGCCAGCCCAAGCCTGGCGAAGACATCTCGGTCTTCAGCCCCCGTCATCTCAAGTGGCGAACGGTCAAGGGGGGAGAGAATGTCGAGGGCATCGACCCCACGCACCTGCGCACGCAGGGCGGCAAGACCCAAGTTCTCTCCAAGATCCCAGTGGCCTACGATGGGCACAAGCAGGGCGACGTGATCGGCATGATCATGGGCGGCTCGGGCGACCGGCTCGCCTTCGCCCTCTCCAAGGTCGGCGAGAAGCTGGGCTCCAGCGTGCTGCGGCTCCCGCCCTCTATCCTCAAGATGCGTCGTGGCGACGCGGACAAGGAAGAGGACAGCAAGCTCGTCGCGAGCCTCGCGGAGTCAGAGCCCAACCTCTTCCACGAGGTCACGCGCAACGCCCGCTTGATCATCCTGGTGCGCGAGCTCCAGGCCTTGCGCATGGATGCCATGAAGGCGCGTATCGCCGCCGAGCAACGGGTGCACCAGACCTTCATCGGTGCCGTGTTCTGCAGCGAGGAAGACTTCCACGAGCTCGACCTGGAGGCGCAGTTCGCAACCCTCAAGGCCAACGACCGGATTCTCGGAGCGCTGGTCGACGAGGAGAACAAACGCATCTGCGAGCTCGACCTCGCGATCAAGCGGACCGCGGTGTGGCGCGAGATCCTGCGGGACGTCACGGGCATCGGCCCGGCACTCGCCGGACGTCTCATCTCCGCCATCGGCACGATCGAACGCTTCATGGTCGAGCCCGACCAGGCGCGCATGGACGCGCTCTACGAGGAGTCCGTGCGGCTGGAGCGCGAGGCCGGGCTCTCCGAGCTCACGCGCTTCGTCCAGAAGGGCGAGAACGACTTCCAGACCCTGCAGCGCGTCGCTGTCTGGTGCGCGAACAACAACCGGCCGCAGCAGGCCGCCAAGCTCGAGCGTTCCGTGATGTGCCACCAGGAGCGCAGCCACCTGCGCCACAAGGCGCGCAAGGCCACCCAGGGCAAGCTCAAGAGCTTCTGCGGCGTGGCGGTCATGGAGGACGGCCGCTTCCCGCGCCGACGCGCAGGAGTGCGCGCGGCCTGGAATCCGGACGCGCGGCAGGCGCTGTACCTGTTCGCCGACCAGGTCAACCGCCAGAGCGACCGCACGCACTGGGGCAAGATGCTCCTGGAGTACAAGCGCAAGCTGCGCGCCGCGCACCCCGAGGTGATCGAGGTGGACGACAAGAAGCGCTACACCGACGGACACATCCACAAGATGGCCATGTGGCGCACGGTCACGAAGTTCGTCGAGTGGCTCGCTGACGCCTGGAGCGACCTCGCTCGCCGCCAGAAGCTCGAAGAAGCGCGCGCTCGCGTGGCCTGAAGCAACTCAACGTCCCATTCCTACGCGGATGGGACTTTTTCTTTATCCACCGACCGCTTGCCAAAAGTCCACGCCTCGTGTATAGTCGCCTTCATCAGCCCCCACCCGGGGGTTTTAAAATAGAAGGTGGAAAGGTGGATAAGGTAGCCGAGGTGGTTAGAAACCTCCCCGCCACCTATTCCACCTCCGCCACCTATTCCACCTATGAAAAACCCGTTCCAGTGGCTCTGGCGCTACTTCAAAGAAGCGCGCGAGGAGCTGCGCAAAGTTACCTGGCCAAACCGCCAGACCACGACCAAGTTCTCCTTGATCGTGATCGTCCTGTGCGTTGTCTTGGCCGCCTTTTTTGGAGGTCTTGATTGGGTGCTCAATAAGGGCCTCGAGTGGTTAATCCTCGTCACCAGCTAACCTATGGCAAAACAAACAGCCAATTTCGGCCGCCGCTGGTTCGCGATCCACACCTACTCGGGCTACGAGGAGAACGTCGCCGAGAACCTGACCCAGCGTATCGAAACGATGGACATGGAGAACAAGATCTTTAGCGTCCTGGTTCCCAAAGAGAAAAAGATCAAGATCAAGAACGGCAAGCGCAAAACCGTCGAGGAGAAAATCTTCCCCGGCTACGTGTTGGTCGAGATGCTTGTGACCGATGACTCCTGGTACGTGGTGCGCAACACGCCCAACGTGACGGGATTTATTGGAACCGGTACGACCCCAACGCCGATTGCCGAGGAAGAAATGGATGCGCTCAAGAAACGCATGGGGGTCGATGAGCCCGAGTTCAAGATGGATGTTCAAAAAGGCGACTCCGTGCAGATCACGGATGGGCCGTTCAAGAACCAGGAAGGCAAGGTCGCGGAGATCGACGAGGAGCGTGGCAAGGTCAAAGTCCTTGTGAACCTCTTCGGCCGCGAAACCCCCGTCGAGCTCGACTTCTTGCAAATTAAGAAGACGTAAGGTATATATTCGCCCGTTAACTCATAGTCTGGTCGCTCTCAATTGAGGGAATCCAGCCATGCCCGACATAGCTGCAACGCAGCGACGGCGGGTAAAAAATACTCTATGGCAAAGAAACTTGTTACCCAGGTCAAACTCCAGATTCCTGGAGGAGCGGCCACTCCTGCCCCACCGGTAGGACCAGCGCTTGGTCAACACGGGCTCCCGATCGGGGACTTCGTGAAAAAGTTTAACGATGCGACGCAGGATCGTCGCGGTGAGACTGTCCCAGTCATCATCAACGTCTATGAAGACCGAACCTTCGACTTCATCACCAAGACCGCTCCAGCGTCTGACATGATCATGAAGGCTGCTGGCATTAAGAAGGGCTCAGCAAACCCGCTCACCACCAAGGTGGGAACGATCACGAAGGCGCAGCTCCAGGAGATCGCCGAGAAAAAAATGCCCGACCTCAACACCCAGGACGTGGAAGCCGCGATGAGGATCATCGCCGGCACAGCCCGTCAGATGGGAGTTGAGGTTAAATAATAAAATGGTGGAAAAGGTGGATGAGGTGGAAAAGGTAGCATAGTTTTGCAACCTCTTATCTACCTTATCCACCTTCGCTACCTTATCCACCTATTGTGGGAGGCCTCGTGCCGTTACCACCACGAACCACTATGCCAAGCATTCGATTCAAACAAGCCAAAGCGCTTGTCGATAAAACCAAGACCTATACGATCGCCGAAGCCGTTGCCCTCGCCAAGAAAGCGGCAACTGCCAAGTACGATGAGTCCATGGAGCTTCATGTGCGCCTCGGGATCGATGCCTCCAAGTCTGACCAGCAGGTGCGCGGCACCATCGCGCTTCCGCACGGAACCGGTAAGACAAAACGTGTCGCCGCGTTCGTCGAAGCAGAAAAAGAAGCGGATGCAAAGGCGGCCGGAGCCGATATCGTCGGCGGTGATGAACTCATTGCGATGATCGCCACGAAGGGCACCATCGACTTCGATGTCGCGGTTGCGACTCCTGCCATGATGCCCAAGCTCGCCAAGCTCGCCCGACTCTTGGGACCTCGTGGCCTCATGCCAAACCCCAAGACCGACACCGTGTCACCAAACGTGACCAAGATGATCGCCGAGCAGAAGGCTGGAAAGGAAAGTTTCAAAAACGATCCACAAGGAAACCTCCACCAGATCTTCGGCCGCAAGTCATTTACCGAGGCACAACTCGAGGCAAATCTGCGTGCGCTCCTGGAGACGGTCAAGCGCATGAAACCGCAATCCTCCAAGGGCAT
>ORJL010711872.1_pt1 | contig 34214 bp, 44 predicted proteins | sample 1779941 | NCBI WGS metagenome assembly ORJL01 (sample SAMEA104232317, study PRJEB22302) | groundwater metagenome | biome: forest; feature: aquifer; material: groundwater | place: USA | collected 2011-08-07 | depth 5.8 m | reverse complement strand
ACAGTATTGGCAAAATGTAAAAAAGTGGCTTGGAACAAGAATCTGGTTTTCAATAAAAGAACTCAAAAAACAATTACTGGCAGGATTCAGAAAAAAAGAGTTAATGCTAAAAAGCTACGGTTATTAAAGTCTTATGCTATACTTGGAGAGATTTTAGGATTCCAAAAGAAATCTTTTCTGCAACAACAGATAACAAAAAAGAATTTTTAAGAGGCATAGCAGATGTAACTGCACATATTAGAAAAAGTAATGTTGCATGGAAAGATTATGAAAATAGAGTTTATGTTGAAATAATGGTAAATTGGGATTTGTGCATAGATATTGCAAACTTGTTAAAGGAGTTAGATGTTCCTGTTCAAACAATTAGATTTGCACATCCAAATATAGTTGACCCTAATCTAAAAAAATATAATGAGGGTAATAAAGAATTTTGGAATAAAGAACATCAAATAAAAATATGGGCCGAAGAATTTGAAAAAATTGGATTTAATATTGAACACAAAAATAAACTTCTGAAAAAATTTGCAGATTTAAACAGAAAAAATTGGAAGGAACATACAAAAGATTCTACAAAATACAAAGATAAACCAATTTCAGATGCACATCACAAGTTTTATTGGAAAACCAAAGAGATTGATAAGAAAAAGCAGAAACACCCCGAAGAAAGCAGTTCAAAATTACCCTCTAAAGTTAGAAAACATTATGATAGCTGGAAAAATATGGCTAAGGAGTTAGGTTATGATGAGTAAGGAAGAAGAAAAGTTATATCCTGAAATAAAGGAATGGTTGCAGAATTATTTAACAGATAAATATAAGAGTTATAATATCGAAACCACTTATGAAACATCGAGAAGAAATTTAGATGTGGTATTAAATAGTAAAGGAATTCAAAGTAAAGAAGCAATAGGGCTTCAAATTAAAATAGATGTTGTGGGCATTTTGAAAAAGGGGGATGATTTTAAGCTTGTTTTTGTCGAAGTTAAAGATACAGAGTTAACGTTAAAAGATTTAGGTCAGCTTTGGGGATATACTCAATTAATAGATCCAGTAGAATCTTTTCTGATTTCTTCCAAAGGTTTAGGAAGGTTATCACACTTGTTTAATGTTCTCAAAAGAGAAGATTTACTTAAATTTGGAACAAATATAAATAAGTTTATGCAATTAGCAAAATGGGATAAAGGAAGAAAATCAATTGATTATTCAAGTTTGATTCCAAAAATATAAAATAAGTCTAAACCCAAACTGTCAAAATCACGCTGTTTATTGCCAAAATAACAAGGTAATGCGAAACATTCAGTAGATACAGCCTGAAAGGCTTGCCTTCCCAGAAGACCATTCCCAGCATTGTTGTTGCGAAAAACCCAAGCCAAACCATCACTCCCAAAAGTACTCCGTCCATTGCGGTTTCTGCTCCGGCATATCTTATGAAATGAGCAAGGATAAACGCCGAAACAAGCGCAGACACGAATGCAAGCGCATATGTTTTTCCCATGCCTTTTTTCATTGCCTCTTCCATTTTTTTCTTGTCAAACTTCATCATAGAAATCCACATCTTGCCGAACAAATGGCCATACCACAAAAATCCAACTGCCATGCTTGCGATTCCGCAAACCAGAACTGCCCAATAATTGATGTTTACCGCAATGTTCATTAAGATTCACCTCAATTTTTATCTTAATCTTTTTTGGTATATCAATATTTCTAATTCGAGAGTTATTGAAAAGTCCGAAGTTGCCATCAGTTTGTGAAGCTAATTATGCGAATGAATACAGCAAAATTCGGAGTTCCAGAGAGAATTTTGCAATAATGCTCTAATTCCGCAGCTGAACTGATGGCAACCTGAGCGAACGCGAAGGGACTTTTCAATAACTCCAGCAAGTTAAAAAGAAAGCTAATGCTTAAACAGCCTAATCCCCGTAAACACCATAGCAATATTGTGCTCATTAGCTGCCTGAATAACTTCTTCATCTCTAATTGAGCCCCCGGGCTGGATTATTGCAGTCACTCCTGCTTTTGCAGCCTGGTCAACACCGTCCCGGAAAGGGAAGAATGCATCTGAGCTCATTGAGCTTCCTTTTATTTTTTCACCGTTTTTAATTATCGCAATATTGACTGAATCAACCCTAGACATCTGACCCGCGCCAATGCCCACTGTAACATTGCCTTTGGCGAAAACAACTGAGTTTGACTTGACGTGCTTGTTGACTTTCCAGGCAAACATAAGAGATTTAATTTCTTCCTTTGTCGGCTTTCTTTTTGTGACAACTTTCAGGTTTTTTGAGCTTAATTCCACATGCGGCTCTATCTGGGCAAGCAATCCTCCGGTTACTCTTCTTAGGTCAAACTTGGTTTTAGATACCTTAACAGAACCGGTCTCAAGGAGCCTGAGGTTTTTCTTTTCCTTCAAAATTTCAGCAGCTTTCCTGTCAAACTTCGGACAAATCACGACTTCTATAAACAATGGCTTCATGTAATCTGCTATTTCAGCTGTGCAGTTCCTGTTCAAAGCCACTATGCAGCCAAAAGCTGACTTTGGATCAGCCTCGTGGGCTTTTTTGTAAGCTTCTTCAATTGTCCGGGCAGATGCAACACCGCTTGGGTTTGTGTGCTTGATGACTGCGGCGGCAGGAGCGTCGAATTCCTTTACAAGCTCGAATGCTGCATCAATGTCTAATATATTATTGTAAGACAATTCTTTCCCATGAATCTGTTTTGCTGTCGATACATGTCCATTCTCAACAAAGAAATCGCTGTAGAATGCGGCAGACTGGTGCGGATTTTCTCCATACCTTAAATCCTGCAGCTTCCTAAACGTAAGATTCAGCGTTTTCGGATAATTATTTTTGACAAGCCCGTTAAAATACAAGTTGATAAGCGAATCATAGCTTGCAGTTGCTTCAAATGCCTTTGCAGCAAGCCCAAGGCGATACTCATCGCTTAATTTTCCTGATTTTAATTTTTCAATTACGGAAACGTAGTCATTGGGATCTACAACAACAAGGACATTTTGATAATTTTTGGCTGATGCCCTCACAAGCGAAGGCCCTCCGATGTCTATACTTTCTATTGCTTCTTTTAATTTAGGATTATTTCTTACTGTTTTCTCAAACGGATAGAAGTTAACAGCAACCAAGCCAATGGCATCAATTTTATATTTTTTCAGTTCATTAAGATGCTTTTTGTTTTTCCTGTCTGCAAGAATGCCGCCAAATATATTCGGATGGACTGATTTGACTCTTCCGTCCAGCATTTCGGGAAATTTTGTAACGTCAGAAACTGAAACTGCGGCAATCTTGTTTTCCTGAAGCAGCTTTGCAGTTTTTCCTGTAGAAATGATCCTGAATCCCAGCTTATTCAGCTCTTTTGCAAATTCCACTATTCCGGTTTTGTCAGAAACTGAAATGAATGCTGTTTTTGCCATTTTACCTGACCTTCGCCAATACAATTTTTGATGTTGAGACAATTTTACTCATGCTTTTCTTGTGCAGCCTTTTTCCGTAATTAACGCTTTTTTTTGGCAGCTTCCTCGCATCGCTGATTGTTTTTTTAACATTACGCTTTATATTTGCTTTTATTAATTTAACTCCCTCAAAGCCGAGAAGGTAGATTCCTGCAAACAGCATGAGCCAGGTTAATGCGTAAATTCCCAGCCAAATTTTCCATTGAAATGGGTCTTTAAGCGTGGCAACCATCATAACCTTGGCATAAAATCCAAGGACAAAATTGAGAACTATAAGGGCCAATCCTATCAGCAGCTTTATGTCTTTCCACCACACTAAAAAATCTTCTTTCATCTGTTCTGTTGATTTTGCCATTTTATTGAGTTATATTGACTTTATTATCAATAACCTTTATTTTGCCTTTTTCAAATAAGTCAATTGCTTTTAAAATTATCTCCTGCTCGGCTTTTTGTACTTTCTCTTTCAATGAATCAGCAGTTTCATTTTTTTCTATTTTGACTTCTTTTTGCAGTATGATTGGGCCTGTGTCGGCGCCTTCATCAACAAAATGGAGAGTTGCTCCTGTAACTTTTTCTTTGTTTTTTAAAACTTCCTCATGAACGTTTTTGTCCATTCCGCCAGCGTATTTTGGCAAAAGGCTCGGATGGATGTTCATTATCCTGTTTTTATACTTGTTTACGAACCAAGGGCTTAAATAGCGCATATATCCAATAAGCAGTATAAGCTCCACTTTATCTGAATCAAGCTCTATTGCCATTTCCTTATCGAATGGCTCCCTTTCCTTGCCTTTGGAATCAATAAAAATTGCCTTTAGATTATTGTCCCTTGCGCGTTCCAGGGCATAGGCGTCCTGCTTATTGCTTATCACAACAGAAATAATTGCATTTAGTTTTTTAGTCTTGATGGCATCAATGACTGCCTGCATGTCAGTCGCTCTTGTCGACGCCAAAACACCTATTCTTAGCATAGAATCTCCTAGTTTGAAGTTTGTTGGAGTATATATAAATGTTTTGGGCGGATTGTTAAAAATTTCAAAAATGCTGGCGTATTCTTTGATAAAGAGAAGTCAATCCTTGGTATCGCGAATACTGCGCATCAAGTGGCCTTCCGGCAATCGCATCATTTGCAATTCTCAGAAAATTGTCGGTCATAAATGCAGGACTTGGATTTCGGTCATTGTTCCTAGTTCTCAAACTTTCTAATGCAGTTGCAGCATCTGGAAGATTATGTTCAATTAAAGAGCTCAACCCGTCAATTGAATCAGGCTTAGTGTCTGGAACGTGTCCCATAGACAAAGATAGGGAATGCTCCATACGCAGTACATTCTGCAACCTTGCCAGCGTTACCCCTGCTTGATAGATTTCTCCAATTGGCGGGTCTTTTTGCATTAAAACAGCAGCATATTTTTGTGCTGCGTCAAGGCCTTCAGACTCTTTATTGGCAAGTTTTTGTAAAAGGCCACCTAGATCCTGCGGTGAAAGCAGTTTTGCTGATTCTTGTGGGATGTCAAAGTTTGGGTTCCCATTTTCAATAGAAAAATTCAGATAAGTTAATAGAAAATCTTTTCTTACCTGCTCTTGCGCTGAGATTTGGCTAGTTTTTGGCATTTTTTAACTCTGTAGTAAAGAATTATCTAAATATATTTAAAACTTTCTTAAGTTTCAATCAAAGATTTTAAATATTACTATTACTCTGTATAATAAATGGTTCCTAAAAAACAAATAAAAAACGTAAAAGTTTATTCTGCCAGTGGGATGGCTGCGTTTAAAGGTTTTATAAAAAACGGCATGGATTCAAGCACACTGATAAACCTCATTGTGGTTCATGATGGCAAATTTGAATATTTCAGACAAAGGGGCTTTACATTCCCGCCAAACTTATTTTATTATCATGAGATTTCCAGATCTGAGGTTATAGGGGTTCTTATTAATAAGAATGGATTCACAAAAAATGAAGCAATTGAGGCGCTGAATAACTTAGTTAATGAATTTAATTTATCTCCAATTGTCAGAGTTCCGGAGTTGGACGCTCCTTTTGAAAAGTTAGTTGAAGAAGCAAATAACACGATAGTTAATAAGACAAGTGATGAAAGATTAAGAATTGGCGATATAGATATAATGATTATTGCAGGCTTCAAGAGAAATAACATAAACTTTGTTCACTCTGGAGATGAAGGCTTCTTAAAAACCTGTGAAGAGTTAGGGATTAATACAATGCCAACACCTAAAAGAGATATAGATAAAGAGAATGAAATTAAGAAATGGATGAAAGGAAAGAAATAATTTTAATACAAATTCAAATATTTTTTATATGCTTCTTCTCTGCTGGAATTGCTGTTCCAGTTTTTGGCTCTAAACTCTTTAAGTTCTTTTAAAGTTTTTTTATTTTGCTTTGCAGAAACTTTTGAATCATACAACATTTTAAATTTAAATGTTTCAATCATAGATTTGGAAATTTCAGTAACTTTGTTGATTACATCTTCTTCCATTTTCTGAAATGTTTGTTGGTCATAAATTTGTCTTTCCATGCGTGTAGTAATGCAGCTAGGTATTTAAATTTTTCATTTGTAGAAACAGCCGCTTTGTCATTTTTTAACCTCTCTATTACCCTTTAAGTATGGATATATTTAAACCTTTGCTCAGGAATCCATCTATTTTGTTACACAAGCCTTCACAAATCCATAGAATATCGGAGAAGGATTTCCTAATCTTGACTTGAATTCCGGATGAGCCTGAGTTCCTATTAAAAATTGCCCCGGCAACTCAATGTATTCCATCAGTTTTGTATTGTCACCCCTGACATGATATCCTGAAAATACCAGCCCGTTCTTCTCCAAAATCGGAACATACTCGGGATTGACTTCATATCTGTGCCTGTGCCTTTCAAGGACAACCTTGGAATTTTTTTCCAAAAGGCCAATCCTGAATGCGTGGCCTTTGTCTTTCTGCAGTTCTGAAAGCCTCTTTGCATCCTCTGCAAGCCTTCCTGTTTCTTCATATAACTTCAAAATCTGGGTTTTTTCTTTCATGACGGCAGAATAAACACCTAATCTCATCGTGCCGCCGTACATGTTCTTTTCAAGGATCTCTCTTTGCGATGGCTGTACATCTATCACAGGATTTGATGTTTTGGGATTTACCTCTGTTGTGTTAGCATCCTTGAGCCCGCAGACATTTCTTGCAAATTCAATTACTGCTAACTGCAAACCATAGCACAACCCAAGATAGGGGATCTTATTTACTCTGGCAAAGTTTGCAGCCAAAATTTTTCCTTCAACTCCTGATGAGCCGAATCCTCCCGGAACTATTATCCCATCGTAATTTTTCAGCTGGCTTACTGATTTTTTGTTATCTTCAAACATCTTGGAATCGAGCCATGTGATTTCAACTCCGGTGTTTAGGGATGCGCCTGCATGAAGAAGAGACTGGTTTATGGAAAGATAAGAATCAGCCAATGCGTAATCGCCAATATCAATGTACTTCCCCACTATCGCAACCTTTATTTTCTTTTTTGGATTCAGAATGTTCTGAACCAGCTTGTTCCAGCTTGACCAATCGGGGGATTTTCTGGATTTAATGCCGAATTCCTTCAGCAGCTTCTCTCCAAGCTTTTCTTTTTCCAAGTCCAATGGTATCTGATAGACACTCTCTATATCTGGCTCTGAAATGACATGCTCTGCCGGGATGTTCGCATACGTTTCAATTTTCTTTTTTCTTGGCGCATCCAGTGCTCTTTTTGCCCTGCAGATTATGAAATCAGGGAAAATTCCGCTTTCGCTAAGCAGCCTTATTGCCTGCTGTGTCGGCTTGGTTTTCATCTCTTCGATGTGGCTTGGGATCGGCAAATAGGTTACCAGAACATATGAGAGGTTTTGCTTTCCAACTTCCCTTTCCAGGCTCTTTAATGCAAAAAGGAAAGGAATATTCTCATAATCTCCGATAGTTCCTCCGACTTCTATCAAAACAAAATCGTAGCTGCCGCTTGCTTCCTTTATTCTTTTTTTAATTTCATCCGGGATGTGGGGAATGAACTGGACGGTCTGGCCAAGATATTCTCCCTGACGTTCCCTGTCAATGACTGTCTTGTATACCTGGCCTGTTGTCAGGTTATTTTTTTTCGGAATGTCTTCATTTAGGAATCTTTCATAAGTTCCAAGGTCCTGGTCGATTTCTCCTCCGTCATCTGTCACCCAGACTTCACCATGCTCTGTCGGCCTTAAAGTTCCGGCATCATAGTTCAGATAAGGGTCTATCTTGAGCGCAGTTACACTGAACCCATGCTCCTGAAGAATCTTGCCAATTGATGCAGTGGTAACTCCTTTTCCAACGCCGCTCATTACGCCGCCTGCAACTACAATGTATTTAGTCATTTAGAAATCACCTTTTGAAGTATAAATTAAATTGCTTAGAAAATCATTGCCACAGCATGAGAATTCCTGAATCATATTTCTGAATTTTAATTTCAATCCGGCTTCGCATGCGCTCAGCCAATATCTTGTGCTCGGCGTTGCTCCGATTGCCACATCGCAACGCCTCGCTGATTTATTTGATAAAAGATAAAGTTGATTACAATACCTTAATAATTTAGAATCTGAAAAAAATCTTGGTCGCATTACTTGGAAATGAAACAGGTTTTATTTATAGTTTTCTGTTTTGATGAATAAAGAAAGATTGTTTTCAATATGGAAAACTTTATGCCAATAAATTTATATTTAACACAAATTAAAGTTCTTTTAATCCATCATAGGAAACTTGATTTATGGCTGCCTGATAAAGATGGCTGAAACAATAGGATGTTTGCCGGAATTCATGATTTATCTTGATACAAAGGATTTAAGCAATATTTATATTCTCATTTCTCTAATCAGTTTATATGGGCTTAACTGAAAAGAAATGCGTGCCATGCGAGAAAGGAACCCCACCTCTGGAAGAAGAACAAATAAAGAAATTGCTGAAAGAAATTCCAAAATGGATTTTAAAAGAAGATTTTATTATTGCTGCGAAGATTGATGCTGTCAGCCGATAAAAGCCCTTATAATGTCAATATAAAACTTGAAGCCGTCAAATCCCGGGATTGGCAGCATATTGAATATGAAAAGATACATGTTTATCCTGCTTGTGAGCATCAGCAATGGCTGGTATTTCCTGCCTGCCATCTTTTTCTTGAGCAAAAGCCACGGGACAATCCAAAACAGCAAATTTACAAGCGGCCCTGCAAGAGATGTCAGCGCATACTGCAGATTAGTCCCGTTCCCCCCTATTCCGACAAATCCCGGAACGAAAAACATAAATCCTATTCCGGTCAATTTTGATAGGACAGCCATTGCTCCAAGAACCAGTGTAAACGTGCTTCTGTAAAATGCGTAAAATACAGCATTCAGCCCAAAGCCAAGCGCCACGAACTTATGCGCGAGCTCGTGCAAAATTATTCCAGGGGCTGTTGCCAATGTAGTAAGTATAAAACTTTCATAATCAAATCTTCTTTTATAATGCACCAGCGGATCATAGTTTTCCCTTTTAACAGGCATAATTCCCGAGAAGACAAAGCCTACAAAAAAGGTCATGACAACAAGGTCAAATATCTCTGCCAGTGTTATTATTGCTGCCATAAGAATTGCAGGGAATTATTTTTTTCGGATACTATTGCAACGGCAATCCTCATCCATGCTTCCTTTCGCTCTGACATTCCCATTACTAATATTTTATCTTATATAAACTTTTGCACAAAAACATTAATATATCCAATCTTAAATCTTCCAGTTTATGACTGACTTGGTTGCGTGCCTATCATCCGGAGAGAAAAGCCAGGCTCATGTGCTTAGGCTGGTGAATGACGCAGAATGGAAAAGCATTTTTCTTGTTACAAATGAATCCGGAAAAAATAATTTCAAAAGCAATAAAGACGTAAAATTTGTTGTTGTTGATTTTGAGAAGCCGGTTTCAATCCTCATTGAAGACATAAGAAAGGGATTAAGCGGAAAACTCACAGATTTTGAGGTTGCCCTAAACATCGTTTCAGGCTCTGGAAAAGAGCATATGGCAATATTGTCTGCATTGCTTAAGATTGGAGTCGGAATAAGGCTGATGGCAGTTACTAAAGAAGGGATAAGGGAATTATAACTTTATCAATTCCAGTTCTAACCTTAAATTTTCCGGCGAATCATCAAAATAATGAGCAGTTGCTGATACACCATATCTTACTTTTAAATCGTCTTCAATCAACTCAACTGGCGTGGCTAATTTATATGTTGCATGCGCTGCTGGTTTTGTTGTTATTTGTCTAGTCATTTTATCCATAAAAAGTTTTTTATTGATTATTTTTTCCCCTTGATGTGAAACTGCCTTAGGTTTTTATTCCTCCTCAATCCTTGCCATCTTCTGAACTTTTTCTGCTGTAAGATTATAAGCCTCGTCATAGAAATGCGCATGAAACGAGCCAGGTCCCTGTGATTTTGCCGCAGCCAATTCTCCTGCAATGCCGAAAGCTGAAAGGGCATAGGCAGCAGCTTTTGCATAATCTTTTTCAACGCCTGCAAATGAGCCGATGATTGATGCAGCCATGCAGCCTGTTCCTACCATTGAGCCCATCATCGCATGGCCATTGTTGACAAGGTAAACTTTATTGCCGTCAGTTACTATATCCTGCTTTCCCGTTACAGCTACAGTGCATTTGTAATCATTTGCCAGATTCTTTGCTACAGAAGCCATGTCAGCTTCAACCTTTGTTGATTCAACGCCTCTTGTCGTAACGTTCATGCCCGCGAGCTTTGCAATCTCTGAAGAATTTCCTTTTATGATGTCAATTTTGACTTCTTTCAATAATCTTAATGCTTCATTATCTCTTAATTTAGTAGCGCCAACCCCTACAGCGTCCATGACAACAGGAATTCCTTTTTTGTTTGCGCTTTTTCCTGCAATAACCATTGCATCTATCAGTTCAGGCGTCAAAGTGCCGATGTTCAAAACCAATGAAGATGCGATTGAAGCCATGTCTGCAGCTTCTTCCTTTGCATGGGCCATAACAGGCAATGCTCCGAATGCCCTTGTCATGTTGGCGCAGTCATAGATTGTAACCCAGTTGGTTATGTGATGGACTAAAGGCTTGCTGTCTTTTAATCTCTGAAAAACTTCGCTTATCATAATCACTTGGAAATGCTATTTTGTTTTTAAAGGTTTTCAAAAACTATTTAAACTGATGCAAAAAGCTGATTTCGGGGTGAGTTAATGATAAACAGCAAAGTAAGGGAAGTAGATGTTACAAGAGCTATTATTAGCAATTTTACTAAGGATTTCTTAGATTATGCAGAATGTGATGTTGTGATTGTAGGAAGCGGACCGGCAGGAGCTACGGCCGCGTTGCTTTTGGCAAGAGAAGGGGTAAAGACATTGATAATTGAAAAGGATGTCAAGGCAGGCGGAGGGATGTGGCAGGGAGGCATGTTATTCCCCAAAATTGTTGTTGAAGAGCCTGCAAACAAATTCCTTGAAGCATTTGGAATAAAACTGGAAAAACAGGGAGAATTATACATTGCTGACAGTTACTATGTAACCACAAAGCTTCTCTCGCTCGCCTTCGAGCATGGAGCAAAGATGCTGAATTCCGTGAAGGTTCAGGATGTAATATACAGAGAAGACGGACTGCATGGCGTCGTAATCAATTGGACTCAGGTTGCGCATTTGACAGCAGAGTGCATTGACCCTCTTTGCATCGAGAGCAAGATTGTAATTGATGTAACCGGCCATAATGCCGAAGTCTGCAAAATTGTGAACGAAAAGATAATGCCTATAAAAGGCGGATTTGTCGGGCATGAAGGCTCGATGTGGATTGAAAAAGGAGAGATTTCGACAATTCGCAACACTAAAGAAGTCTTTCCGAACCTTATTGTCGGGGGAATGGCTGCAAATTCAGTTGCAGGATTGCCGAGAATGGGGCCAATCTTCGGCGGAATGTTTTTGAGCGGAGTAAAGGCAGCAAAGCTTGCTTTGGAGAAATTGAGAAGCGGCACGTTCGAGAATAACAACATTTCAAAAGAGGTTATGACTGCGATTAATTATTGATTTTTTATTTTATTTTTCCTTAATGCGTTTCCGCTTAATGCTTTTACCGCTTCTTGCCTTAGACAATAGGGCACGTTCAATACTATTATTTTATCAATAAATAATTTTATAATTTTAAATAAATTACGCTTTCTCACTCAAATAAATTGAATATCCTGATCTCCTTGCAATCACTTTGACGTTTCCAAAAACTTCTTCCATTTTTTTGCTTAATGTTTTTCCGCCTTTATTGTGCCTGGCAACCAGCTGAAATGTTCCATTTTGCTTCAGAAAATTTTTTGACCCTTCAATCAATTGGAAACATAATTCTTTTCCTGCTGTCTGCGGCGGGTTTGAAAGGACAGAATCAAAATCATTTTCTTTTATTTTTTCATAAAGATTTCCCTGATGAACTTCTGCCTTCACATTGTTCAATTCAGCATTTTTTCTTGCCAGCATCACGGCCCTTTTGTTGATGTCGGCCATTACAACATCTGCGCTGAACAGCTTTGCGGCAGCAATCCCAAGAATGCCAATTCCGCACCCTATATCAAGAACTTTTGAGTTTTTTCCTAAATGCATATTTTCTGCGAGAACCAAAGTGCCTGTATCAGCTTTATCCTTTGAAAAAATGCCTGAAGCAGTATAGAAATCAAAATTCAACCCCCTGATTTTTTGGCGTATCTTTTTTATTTTAATGCCTGATTTTTGATCTTCGGAATAGTAATGCTCGCTCATTGTTCTTCCTGCTTCATTATGCTGTAAAGATTGTATAGTATCCTGTCAACCCCCTTTACAAGGTCAAGGCCTTTTCCATCCACAACAATGCAGTTTCCGTTATAATAAGACCTTTGCCTTTCTGACTCTTTGATATAGAGGACCAGCTTGTCTTTGTCATCGCAAGTCACAATCGGCCTTGTCTTGCAGGCTTCCGTTATATTCCTGTCGCACGATGCAATCGGATTTTTTTCAAAAACCTTTGACATGTGAGTTCCAAAATCAGCAGCTGCAAGAGAAACATAGGAAAAATCCGTTCCATTTGGGTTGAAAGTAACATAGAACTCGTTTTTTTCGTCGAACAGGAATTTATCAAGATTTCCCTCTATTACAATATCCTTCAGGTCATTTGGAGAATATCTTAAAGCCAAATCATAAACCTTTGTTCCTTTTGGAGAAGTTAACTGAGTGTACCAAAGGCTGTCATAATTTATAAAGCTGTATGCTTCCTTGTAGACATATCCCTGCTCAGGCTTTAACTTCCCCTGGAGGTTGAGGACATGCAGCTCCTCAAGGGTTTTTGGCCTCTGTTTTAAAAAAGTGCTTACAAGAAATACGGAAGCAAGCAGCAATACAATAACTGCGATTGTGAAGATTAACGCCTTGTCAGATGTTTTTTTTGGCTCTTCGGCAGGCTCTTTGCCTTTTTCTTCTATCTTTTTCTCAAATTCCTTTATTTCAGGGTCCAGCTTTTCCTTTTCCCTCTCGTATTCGTCTTTTTCAACCGCGCCTGATTCAAGGCTTCCTTTCAGAACATGCAGCTTTTCTCTGGGGTCTTTCATTTTAAAACTCCAAGAATTGAATAAAGCAACCTGTCTTTCATTCTTATGAAATCCGGATTCGTTGAGGCTTCTGCGATGATGCAGCTTCCCTCGCTCGCTATTCTTGTGGCGTTTCCCTGCCTGAAATAAATCACAGGCACCGCCTCAGTTGCATCTTTGCATGCTATTACCGGAAGCTTGAATGTATTGTTTGCTGTGAAACCTTTCCTGAGGTAAATGTTATAGGCTGAAAGCGTAAGCCCCATTTCATGCTGCGCCAGGGCAATGGATTCCTTGAAAGAGCTGTTGGCTTCTGAAGTAGTGTCCAGCTCGAATTTGTTCTGAAGCTTTTGCTGTATATCTGGCGAAAGATTTATTTCCTGCACGTCCATCGGAAGGTAAGTAAAAGCCGCTTCTGCGCCGTTTATCTTTGCTGTCCAGAAATTTTGATTGCTCACAAAAGAGATTCCATTATATTTTATTGTGTTCCGGCCGGGAGGGGCAAATCCAAAAAAGATGACGCTGAAGCTGGTTCCTATCATAATGAATATTATAAAAACCATAAGCCCCCATCTTTTCTTCTCTTTCTTTTCTTTCATAGGCGTTGCTAATTATGGAGTGTATTTAAAAGTTTTGAAACATTCTTATGAAATGGAAGAACATTTATATATCAAACAGCTTCTTTTATATCCTATGTTTTTAAGGCAATTAACTAAAGAGCAGGCGAAAGAGGAAGTTAAGAAACTAGTTGATAAATAGATCTAAGGCTAAAATACGGAAAATGATTTAGCAGGAGCAATGTTGTTTATATGCGTTTATTGTTCAAGAAATACCAAAAAAGTCAGACACTGTCTGACCAATTGACCTGGAGCCATTATATAGAAATATTACCAATATAATATGACTTTGAAATGAATTTTTATGAAAAACAAAAAAACTGATGAAAAATCCCTTATTGTCTTCCAAGACAAGAAGATTCGAAGAATCTGGCATAATGAAGAGTGGCATTTCTCAGTTGTTGATGCTGTAAGTGCCTTGACAGACAGCACAGACTCGAAAGACTATTGGTACAGGCTGAAAAAAAGGGAAGCGGAATTGAGTTATCGACATTTTGTCGACAACTGAAACTGCCTTCGGGAGACGGCAAATATTATGAGACAGACTGCGCCAATACAGAGTCACTTTTTAGAATAATACAGTCCATACCCTCAAGGAAAGAGCTAGAGCAAAAAATAGGCAGGCCTATTGTTTCAAAAGAAAATTACCTGCATTTAACGCAAAAGAAGAAACAAAGGCAATTGAGGAATCTTTGAAATGAGAAAAACACTAATCAGGCTTGAGGATGTCTGGAAAGTTTACAGGATGGGTGATGTTGAGGTAAACGCCCTTCAGGGATTAAATCTTGAAATAAAGGAGGGGGAGTTTGTCGCAATCATGGGCCCTTCGGGCTCGGGAAAATCAACTGCTGTCAACATGATTGGTTGCTTAGATGTGCCGACTGCAGGGAGGGTTTTGCTTGAGAATCATGACATTTCAAAGCTCAAGGAGTCAGAGCTTGCCCAGATAAGGGGAAGGAAAATAGGATTCATATTCCAGCAGTTCAATCTTGTGCCTACACTTACTGCCATTGAAAACGTCATGCTGCCGATGATATTCCAGGGCATTCCTGAACAGGCAAGAACAAAAAAAGCAAAAGAGCTGCTGGAGCTTGTTGACCTTAAGGAGAGAATGAGCCACAGGCCTTCTGAACTAAGCGGAGGGCAGCAGCAAAGGGTTGCGATTGCAAGAGCGCTTTCAAATGACCCTGAAGTCATACTTGCTGACGAGCCGACAGGCAACCTTGACAGCAGAACCGGGGCAAATGTGCTTGATTTTTTGGAAGGGCTCCATAAAAAAGAAAAGAAAACCATAATCATGGTCACGCATGATGCCAATCTGGCAAAAGTTGCCGAAAGGGCAGAGTTTTTAAAGGACGGAAAAATAGTTAAAAAAATCAACAACCATTCATAGGAGGCGGTTAAAATGAAACAATATTTTTGGATAATCACTTTTGTTTTTTTGTCAGCTTGCGCTTTTGCGGCAATTGATGCACAATACATGGGATATACTTACGATTTAAGGCTAAGCATATCTCTGCAGGATCCTGATCCGGTTGAGCCAGGGAAGGAAGTTGAGGTAAGCTTCAAGATTGAGAACAACGGCACTACTGCAAATGGTGTGGTTTTTGAAGCGGTTCCTGAATTTCCGTTTTCATTGGTTCCGGGAGAAAACCCCGCCAAGCCAGTAGGCACAGTAGGCACTTCACAAAACGGAAAGCAAAGCGTTATTGTAAGATACAGGATGAAGGTTGCCCAGGAAGCGATTGACGGAAACCACGAAATAAAAGTGCGGTACAAAGTGGGCGGATTTGACTCATGGGTTAATGTGGAAAATCTGAGGATAAAAGTGCAGAGCTATGATGCCATAATCGGAGTGGAAAAATTTGCGACAGACCCTGCTGTAATTGCGCCAGGCTCAAAGGCAAAGCTCGGCATAACAATAAAAAATTACGCAAATTCACTGATGAAAAACGTGAAAGTTGTTCTTGACCTGGAAAGCGCAGATGGGTCAAGGCCTTTTTCGCCGCTTGGCTCAACTAATGAGAAAATAATATCCTACATTGAGGCGCAATCTTCAAAGACGATAGAATTCGAGCTTCTTGCCGATGCTGATGCGGCCTCAAAACCATATAAAGTGCCTTTAAGCCTGAGATATTCAGATGCGAATTCAAGAAATTTCTCTAAATCAAGCCTGGTTACTTTGGTTGTAGGGGATCAGCCTGATATTACAGTAGGCATTGAAAGCGCAACCGTTTACACATCAAATGCTGCAGGGGAAGTGACTATAAAGATAGTGAACAAGGGGCTTCCTGACATCAAGTTCGTGAATGTGAAACTGGACAAAAGCGATAAGTACAGGATTATCTCACCTGCAGAAGCATACATCGGAAATATAGACTCGGATGATTACGAGACTGTGGATTTTAAAATTTTTGCCGAAAAAACATCTGACAAGGCTTTAACGCTACCACTTATAATACAATACAAAGACGCAAACAACAAGGACTATCAGATTAATGTAAACCTTGAGCTGCCGCTGTACAGCCCCTCAGAAGCAAGAAAGCTCGGGCTTGTGCAGAACGGCGGATATTCCCGGTGGATCATTGCTGTCATCTTGATTGTAGCTGCATTCTTCGGCTACAGATATTGGAAGAAAAGAAGAAAGCACAATTAACTTGGGAGTATACAACCTTTTCATCTGTAATGAAATTTCCGTCTGAAAATGCTGAAAGACTATGCGCTTTTTTCCCTGAAGAACCTTAGGCACAGGAGATTAAGGTCATGGCTTACCATGATCGGAATATTCATCGGCATAGCGGCAGTAGTTTCTTTGATAGGCCTCGGGGAAGGATTAAGAATAGCAATCATGTCGCAGTTTGGCTTTCTCGGGCCCGATGTTCTTAGCGTGCAGGCTTCCGGCCTTGCCTTTGCAGGGCCGCCTGGAAGCGCTGTTTCAGAACCGCTGAGCGACAGCTTATCGTCCGAGATTGAAAAACTGAATGGGGTAGAGGCAGCTTTCAACAGATACATAGAGTCAGCAACCCTTGAATTCAATAATAAGCAGGACATCGGAATTTTAGCCTCTGTTCCTGAGGGCGAGAACAGGAAAATATTCGAGATGATGGTCAATCTGAAAGCGGAAGGCGGAAGGCTGCTTAAAGAAGGAGACTCAAAAAAAGTTGTTCTTGGAAATAACTACAAGTACGAAGACGAGTTCGGAAAAGGCATAAAATCCGGAGACAGAGTAACGCTTAACGGGCTCACTTTCGAGGTTGTCGGAATTCTTGAAAAAAAAGGAAGCTTCATCTTTGACAATGCAATATTCATAAACGAAAAGCCAATGATAGATGTACTCGGCACTGACGAAAAAAAAGTTGACGTCATAGCAGTCAAGGTAAAAGACCAGGGCAGAATTGCGGAAACCCGCGAAGACATAGAAAAACTTCTCCGGAAGGAAAGAGATGTCCAAAAAGGAGAGGAAAATTTCCAGGTTCAGAGCCCGCAGCAGACCCTTGAAGCGCTTAATTCAACCCTGTTTGCTGTCCAGCTCTTCGTCTATATTATTGCTGCAATTTCTCTTGCTGTGGGGGGCATTGGAATCATGAATACGATGTATACTTCTGTGCTGGAAAGAACCAAAGAGATTGGAATAATGAAATCAATCGGAGCCAGGAACTCAGCAATATTCACAATATTTTTCGTTGAATCAGGACTTTTGGGGATGATAGGCGGCCTTATAGGAATTGCGCTTGGAATGTCAATTGCATACGGAGTTTCAGCCCTTGGAAGGCTTCTTTCGGGATCTGACTTGATACGGGCCAGCATACCTTTATGGCTTATACTTGTGGCTCTTGCCATTTCATTTCTGCTTGGCTCTTTTTTCGGGGTTCTTCCCGCATATCAGGCATCGAAGCTAAACCCGGTTGATTCACTGAGGAGCGCAAAATGAATATTTATGAAATCAAATACGCGCTGCAGAACCTGGGCAAGAGGAAGCTGAGGAGCGCCCTCACTATACTTTCAATTCTTATCGGTATCACCTCAATATTTGCGCTGCTGAGCTTCGGGATAGGCATACAGAATTATGTCGATACGCTTGCGGATGAGGCTGGAAGGGACAAGCTGTTCATACAGGCGAGGGGAATAGGGGCTCCGGGAACGGACGAGACATTTTTCCTTTCGAAAGATGATGTAAGATTTGTGGAGAAGATTAATGGGGTTGACGAAATAGCGGGCATTTACCTGAAAGCAGCCGAAATAAAATTCGGCAATGAAAAAAAATTCTATTTCCTGATGGCAGATGTAGTTGAAAAACTGGATTTCATTGAAGAAACATTTTCTGTGAAAGTTATAAGCGGGCGGCGCCTGAAAGAGGGCGACTTGGACAAGGCAGTGCTCGGCTACAACTACCAGCTCAAAGAAAAGATTTTCAAGAGTCCTGTCAGGCTGGGCGACAAAATAGAAATAAATGGCAACCGATACGAGGTCATTGGCTTCAAGGAAGAAATCGGAAACCCGCAGGACGATACAAACATATACATAACTGAAAAATCATTTGAGCAACTTTTTCCCGAAAGGAAAGATAAATTCTCTTTTGTGATGATGAGTGCCCAAAAGGGAACCGGCACGGCAGATTTAGCCGAGAGGGTCGAAGAAAAGCTCAGAAAATTCAAGGATCAGGAAAAAGGCAAGGAGAACTTTTTTGTCCAGACATTTGAGGATGCGCTTGCAACTTTCACGACGATAATCAATGTAATAAACGGAATGCTTGTCCTGATTGCCCTTGTTTCTGTAGTAGTTGCATTTGTCAACATAATGAACACAATGTACACTTCGATATTGGAAAGGACCAAAGAAATTGGAGTCATGAAAGCCATAGGCGCCAAGAACAGCGACATCCTCATTATCTTTATAGTTGAAGCCGGGCTGATAGGGCTCGTAGGGGGGATTTTAGGAATTGCAACCGGTTATTTGATTTCAAGCGTAGGCGGCTCAATTGCGGCTGCATCCGGCTTTGCGCTGCTTAGGCCATCTTATCCTTTGTACTTGATTTTGGGCTGCCTGCTGTTTTCTTTGATTGTCGGCGCTGCTGCAGGATTCTTCCCTGCAAGAAGAGCGTCAAAACTTAAGCCTGTTGATGCGCTCAGGTATGAATAGAATAAAGATGATAAATAAGGCACTGGAGTGAACCCCTCGCAACGCTCGCCGATAACATTTATTTATAGAATTTTAACTTTATGATGCTATGCACATACTTTAGGTACGTAAATTTATATAATGGGGGCTAATTAGGAATTAAATAATGGCAATCGCATCAGAGCTTGAAAAGGGAAATTACTTCATCCTAAATGGGGAGCCTGTAAAAATTTCAAGAAAGGAGGTCATATCTGTGGGAACTCACTCGCACACAAAACTGAAATTCTACGTGCAGGGCTTAAGAGAAAAAGGCGAAAGGCAGGTTGTTTTCTCCCACACTGACAGGGTTGAGAAAGTGGACATAATGAGGAAGCAGGGGCAGATAATCTCGAAGACTGGAAACAAGGTGCAGGTAATGGATGCTGTCAGCTATGAAACTTTGGATGCGAACATTCCAAGAGAGTTTGAAGAAGAGCTTAATGAAGGAGACAATGTTACTTTTGTTGAACTGAACGGGACTGTTGAGATTCTGGACAAGAGATAGGTTTTTAACTCGAGTTAGCTTTTTCTGAGACAATGTCAAAGAAAATATCATTAAAGCAGTTCCTGATGAAAAGCGGGAAGTTTGAAAGGGCGCAGGACTGTGAGCAGGCAATCAGGAATGGAGAAGTAACTATCAACAGCAAGAAGATAACCAATCCAAATTATTTTTTCAGGGTGAAGAACCCGCTTGTCAAATTCGAAAATGAAAAGCTCAAGGCAATAGAGCCACTTTATTTTCTTTTGAACAAGCCATCAGGCTACCTGTCGCAAAAATCTGAAAACGAAAAGGCGATTTACGAGTTGATTGTAAAAACCGGGCTGGAGAAAAACATAATAAACTCACTCTTTGCAGTCGGAAGGCTAGATAAAGATACCGAAGGCCTGATGATAATTACCAATGACGGCAAGCTTTCTGATTTATTGATGAGCCCGAAAAATGAAATCATAAAAAAATATTATTTAGTTTTGGAAGCTCCTGCCGATAAATCCAAAATAACCCAGCTTGAAAAAGGGATTGAAATAAAAGCTGATGATGGCAAATACAGGACAAAGCCATGCAGGATAAAGATTACAGGAGAAAAAGAAGCCTACATCTCCATTTCAGAAGGGAAGAAAAGGCAGATAAAGCTTATGTTTGAGGCAATTGGGAACAAAGTTATTTATCTGAAAAGAGTTTCTATAGCAGGAATACAACTGGGAAAACTGGAAACAGGGGAAATCAAGAAGGTTACCAAAGAGGAGATTATGGGGAAGCTGGAATTCTGAATTTTCTTTATATTTTTTGATTTTTTCAGCAACGTTTATAAAGCAAGTTTTATTCTCAAATGGTATAGCGGGATAGGGCAGCCAGGAGTGCCCGATGATTCTACTGGCCTAGTAGAAACGGAAGGCTCATATGGTGCACATCTTGTGTCCTTGGTCACCCATTTTAGCCAAAAGCTAAGCGGTTGAGGTCGGAAGTTCAAATCTTCCTCCCGCTATTTTTTCTTCATAAAGTTTTTATAGGTAATATATATTTTTTATATAGTGATGCAATTAAAACCAGAATTAACTATAAATGCTGTTGAAGGCTATATTAAGAAAGTTAACGAACTTATTGCCAAATCTTATAAAGATGGACAAGATGAAAAAATACAATTAGACACAACAATTCAAAATTTTATTAGAACTACTTTTTTAGATGGTGAGGCTAAATTAAAAGATTATAAACGCTCTGTTCATTTTTATATAGGGGTTGTAGGACATGAAGAAACTGAACAGGAAAAACAAGAAGATTACATCTCAAGGTTGAAAACTATGAAAAATCATCTAATTGCTTTTCAAGAGGAGCTAAAACTAAAAGCAGCCACTTTTAAAGACTCGTCTAAATTAGATGATATTGAAAATGAAACTGAAATTAGGGACGCAGAAGCCAGAAGAAGATCCTCTGTTGTTGAGGGAAAGTTATGGGGTTCTGTAATAGAACTTATAGACATGCAAAGGAATGAGTTGAAGAAAAAAGATGAATTAAATAAAGAAATTATTGATATTAAGAAAGAATTAAAAGATTTAAAATCTATCTTAATGAAGTTTGTAGAAACTAAATCTCAGGAGAAGAAATGGTATTAACCGCCACCTGACACCCTTGCCTAAAATATAAAAAGCTAAACTGCTTCTGAAATCTGAAAAAGAGAAATATTTATATATTGGTTCTTATATACACTTATATAATATGGCAGAAACAACAGTTTTACATAGCCCAACATTGGAATCTGTGATTATGGTAGAAAAAACAATACAAAAATTTAGCCAAGAATGCGGTAAATACCAGCTTTGGAAAAAATTACCTAAAAAAATGATGTATCAGACATTCCAAACCATACTGGATTATTTGGGAAATTCCGGAAAAATAATTATTGACAAAGATGGCTGCGTTATTTGGACATACAATCCTGAAAGAATAAGGAAACTAATTTCTGAAGGAGTTAAGTTAAGATGAACAACAAGCCAATTTATGTTACTTTTGGCGAGAAGAAAATTGAAAGTGAGTTTGAAACTCTGAAAGAAGGCAAATTTGAAGACAGGCAATTATATGATTTTATTCACAGGGCAATAAAAGACTTGAAAGCAAATCCCGCTTGCGGCACAAAAATTACAAAAAAACTATGGCCCAAAGAATATATAAAGAAATTTGGAATAACAAATTTATGGAAATATGACATGCCTAATGCTTGGAGATTGGTTTACACCATACAAACCAATGAAGTTATGATTTTAAATGTTATTCTTGAATGGTTCAGCCATAAAGAGTATGAAAGAAGATTTAAGTATTGAGAACTTTGAAAAATTCGTTTTTGAACGAATTTTTCAACTTTTGAATGTCGATAAGGCTTCCGCTTTCAGGACGATAAAGTCATCAAGCGGCAAATTAGGAAAAAATCAATTTCGTCAAAAAAATTGATTTTTTCAAAGTCCTCTATTAACTTTCAAATAATTATTATTCCGCTTTAGTGTATATGCGAAACGGTGACAACAAATTGGCATTAATCTGCGGCATTGATGAAGCGAGAAGAGGCCCTGTTCTCGGCCCGATGGTAATGTGCGGAGCTTTCATTGAAGATAAAGACATGAAAAAATTGGAAGCATTAAATCCAAGAGACTCAAAACTATTGACTAAAGAAGAGCGGGAAGAAACCTATCCAAAACTGATTAAAGTTCTGAAGAGCTATAAACTGTTTATCATCCAGCCTGACGAAATTGACAAAGCAGTAAAAGGAGGAGATGGATTAAACCTGAATAGGCTTGAAGCAGTAAAGCAGGCAGAAATCCTAAATGAATTTAATCCTGACAAAGCGATAATTGACTGCCCAAGCAACAACATTGATTCTTACAGAATTTATCTGAAAAATTTACTGAAAAACAAAAAAGTTGAGCTGATTCTTGAGCACAAAGCAGAGCGGTATCCTTTGGTTGCAGCGGCTTCAATAATCGCAAAAGTAACTGGCGACAGAGAAATTGAAAAAATAAAAAAGGAAATTGAAATTGACTTTGGCTCAGGCTATCTTTCTGACCCAAAGACTGTGGAATTTCTCAAAACGAATTTTGAGAAATTCCCTGATTTGTTCAGGAAAAGCTGGTTCCCTTACCAAGACTTAGTTAATAAGAAGTTCCAGAAAAGCCTTTCTGACTTTGGGCAATTCCTGAAAGAAGAGCAGAAGCATGACGGGCATACTTTAGAGGATATAAAAAAACTTGAAGACTTCGGGTTTAATTTTGAAAAGCCGAAATCAGAGCATGAACTGGCTATAATGAAAGGACCATGCACGGTGATTCTTTACAAGAACGGGAAACTGCTGGTGCAGGGAGATGAAGAGGCGAAAAATAATGTCAAGAAACTGCTTGATTCTTAAATTTAACACGAACAAACATTTATAAAAAGATTAAAATAACTATAATCATGTCAGATATTGTTGACCCAGAACTGATTAGTTTTGCTCAAGTTTTTGCAGAATTAGTTTTCAATCAATTGCAAAGGCCTATTGCTGGCACTAAAATTTGGCATAGTGAATTAAAATTAATTGAAAGGGGGAAGTTCAGAGGCGTTGATGTATACGGAACTATTTATTCAATACCAGCAAACGAAGAGCCATTTTTACAAAAAAGAATTTGCATTAGCTCAGGCACATCGATTGATTTCAACCCTGCCGATGTCATAACTGAAATCAGAAATATTCCTAATATATTTTATTATTTTGGACCTTTTGTAAAAAATGATAGAAGTGAAATTTGGTATCATGACCAAATGGCTGATTTCTCTTATTCTCCCCTAGAAAAGTGCGCAAATGAACAAGCAGAGGAATTAAAAGATACGATTTCAAATATCAAAGGCAAATTAGAACAATTTTAAATTTCAAAATCAAAAACTTTAAATAAACCCTTATTCAAAAATAATCCATGCACGAGCAGATAAAAAAAGACATATTGAGCGTTCTTGAAGAGCTGTTACAGATTCTAAAGTCAAGAGAAGATTCTGACACTGCGCAAATCAAGGAATTAAGCAACCATACAATCCACAACGCAAGCGTCTTTCAGGATGAAGATTCTGTTTCTATTGCGATTCTTATATACTCACTTTCAAAGGTGATTGAAAGAAGAGCCAAGGATATTGATTACAATAAAATTCTTGCAATGATTAATTCCTGCGCTGAAGGCCTCAGAAGAAATGACGACAGAATGTATGCGCAGTCTGTGAGGGGTTTTTTCAGCTTCATAAGGGCAATGGACGAGAGATTAAGGCTCTATATACAGGAAGTCATAAACCAGGCTCAGATAAAAAAAGGATGCAAGCTCTGCCAGCACGGAATCTCTGTTGCAAGGGCGTCAGAGGTTCTTGGAATATCGCAGTGGGAGCTTATGGGGTACCTCGGGCAGACAATGTTTACTGACCAGGTTTCAGACCCAATAAATGTCCAGAAAAGGCTGAAAACTGCAAGAGGCCTGTTCCAATGAAATCTTTGATATTTGATACCGGCCCTATAATAAGCCTTGCCACCAATAACCTGCTGTGGATACTTGAGCCGTTGAAGAGGCAATTCATGGGAAAATTTTACATTACGCAGGCTGTCAGAAAAGAGCTTGTTGATGTTCCGATGAAGATAAGAAGATTCCAGTTCGAGGCAATACAGATTGAGAAGCTGATTGAGGACAATGTGCTTGAAGTACTGAATATCAATAATGATGATGAAACTCAAAAACTGCTTGACACAGCAAACAATGCCTACAGCGCATTCAATAACCCCATCCAGATAGTTCATTTTGCTGAAATGTCGGTTGTTGCATCTGCGATTAAGATTAATGCTGACGCAATAGTTATTGACGAAAAGATTACACGATTCCTCATAGAAAATCCGGAAATGGCGCTTGAAATACTGAGAAAAAATTTGCACACATCAATAAGCGTGAATGAATCCAGCTTAAGGATGATAAAAGAAAGGATGAGAAACTTAAAGGCAATACGCTCAGTAGAGCTTGTGGCGATAGCTTATGAAAATGGAATCCTGGACGGATACATAACAAAAATGCCCGATGCAAAAAGGAATTTGCTTGAAAGCGTCCTGTGGGGGGTGAAGCTGAAAGGATGCGCTGTTTCAAGGGATGAAATTGAGGAGATACTGAAGATAGAGATGCAGTAATCACAACAGCAACTTTTATATACGATTCTTTATTCTTTACTTTCGGGTGGTATGCTGTTGATTAAAGGCCAAGTTATTTCTGGGGAGTTTGGAAGGATTGTTGCAAGGCAGAAATCAGGAAGCTCAATTGAGATTGGAGAACTTTTAATCTCAGAATCCGATGAAGCAAAAATTCTGTTGCAGGTCTATGATTTGATTTACGGGAGCCAGATATCCCAGCAGAATCTTGAATTAATATCGGGAATGAAGCTTGAGGAAAACACCGATTTCGAGCTTTTTGACCCAAATCTGAGGAATTACATGCTCGCGATGATGAAAGCACTTGTTCTGATAAAGGGAAAGACTGCCTCTGTAAGCAAGTCCCTGCCTAAATTCTTTTCTGAGGTAAGGGAAATAAAAGAATCTGATTTAAGTTTTCTTGCAAAGCCTAAAAACCAGCTGTTTGTCGGCAACTTAAGATCTGGCTCCAAGCTTCTTGATGTTCCTATTTATCTTGATGGGGAGAAAGTATTGTCACACCACATCCTGATTGCAGGAACAACCGGGAGGGGAAAAAGCGTCCTGGTCTCAAATTTGCTTTGGAATGCAGTGGGAAGAGGATACTGCGGAATTCTGGTACTCGACCCGCATGACGAGTATTACGGAAGAAACAGGACAGGAATGAAAGATCATCCCTACAAGGAAAATATTGTTTATTACACTTCAAGAAATGCGCCGATAGGGACAAATACTTTGAGGATAAATCTTGACATAATAAAGCCTCTTCATTTCGAGGGCGTTGTTGACTTCAGCGATGCGCAGAGGCAGTCGCTCAATCTTTATTACAGGGAATTTGGAGAGAAGTGGATAGAATCAATAATTCTTGAAAAAGAGCTGACAATCGGAAAAGCCTTCAAGGATGATACTCTTGCAGTCGTTAAAAGAAGGCTTCTTTATATTCTGGACCTTGAATTTTCCAACAACACTCTTTTGTGCAACGGAATTTTCCAGCTGAACTCCGGCTTCACGACAATCAGCGACATCTGCAAGGTTCTTGAAGACGGAAAAATAGCAATCATAGACACGTCAAACTTTTCAGGCTCTGTAGAGCTGCTGATAGGCAGCCTGATTGCAAATGAAATCTTCAACAAATATAAGTACTACAAGATAAACGGAAATTTGAATTCAAAGCCCGTCATCTCAATTGTTCTTGAAGAAGCGCCAAGAGTGTTGGGGAAGGAAGTGCTGGAATCCGGATCAAACATATTCTCAACAATTGCAAGGGAAGGAAGAAAATTCAAAGTTGGGCTGTGCGCAATCACTCAATTGCCATCATTAATTCCAAGGGAGATACTGGCCAACATTAACACAAAAATAATCTTAGGCATTGAAATGAAGCCTGAAAGGCAGGCTATTATAGAAAGCGCATCACAGGACTTGAGCGATGATGACAGGACGATTGCATCACTTGATATCGGGGAAGCTTTGATAACGAGCAATTTCGCAAGGTTTGTAACTCCGATAGGTATTCCTTTTTTCGATGATGTTGTTAAAAATACTCCTGGAAAAAAAGAAGAGTTTAAGACTGAGTTCAGCGAGCTGGGTTAATCGGCAAATATTCTTTCACTAAGGCTTCTCTGGTTTGGGCAATCATGAACATCATAATCAGGAGGCAGTTCTAACCAGCCAAGATATTCATCTTGTTCTTTCAGTTCTTTTAATGTAAGACGTGCCCTTAAAAAAGCTAATCGCTCGAAATCTTGGTTTTGCGAAATAGGTAAATGTTTAAGACCGATATCATTGGTGATTATTTCATGCAGTTCTGGCAATACAATATTTGTCAAAACTAAGGCATCTAATGGATTTTGCATGTAACTTCTCAATCTTTCTGAAGTTTGACTCAAATTTTTTGGGTTAAACAATCCGTTTATATGAGTATTAAACATTGTGGGATCATAATCGCCCTTAGTTATTAAATCTCTTTTAGGTACACCATATTCCAAAAATTTCAAAATCGAAATAATGGAATCCCGTGCTCCGGTAATACTTTCAAGCCCATCTCCAAGTTCTGCTGTATGGATTATTTTTTCTAATTTTAATTCTCCGCTGTCTAATCTAACCATCAAAGCTTCCGGTATGTGCGCTGGTTCCCCATAACCTTGAGCTGTTCCCCCTAAATCTCTTATTGTTAAATTAAACGAACGTGGCAGTGGCAGAATGCGATAATCAACATGGCCTTGTTCAGTCATTTCAGCGTGCATGATAGCCGGGATATAATACCTTGAGCCGCCTTCAGATATATAATTTACAGTAATCATAGTTGAAAATGAATTTTGACCATCTTGAGATTTCCTATGAGCTAAAACATCTCTGGCTCTTTCAAAATGACAAAGGCCATATAAAAAAGAATGAGGTTCACCAGTTAGTTCACATGCAACTTTTGAACCGTGTCCACCATAAATATTAAAATAACGGCGAGCAGGTTGGTTGGCATAAATTAGATTTAGTGTATCTCCATTAAGCCTAAATGCGGGGTCTTCCAGTTTATCAATTGATTTCATTGTTGATGATGGATTCTAAGCACATTTAAATAATTTTCTAAATTTAGTGGTGGTTACTTTGCATTTAATAGGCAGCATATAAAAGAAATACCAATCATAATCCCATCAGAAATAGATGAAATTGTTTACGAATTATACGGAATAACAGAAGAGGAAAGAAAAATTATTGAGGAGAGCTTGAGATGAAAAACTAAATATTTATATATGGGCTTTCAAAGAGATGTTGTATAATAGCAAAAGAGGTGCGAAATGGCTGATGACCTAATTATAACTTCCGTGTATACGCCCATAGATTTAAAAGGCAGTAAAACTTGCTTAGCTATATTGGGGGTGCAATGCAATGACTGAAGACATAGCCGTAATGCTAAAATCTGGACAGAATGATTTGCTATGGTTCGATTCGAATTTTAATAAATTGCTGGAGAAATATAATGAAAAGTTTATCGCTTTTAGAAACCGTGAAGTTATAGATGCGAATTCTGACTTGAATAGGCTAATAAGCAATTTAGAGATCAAGCATATAGACACTTCAAACATAATTATAAAATTTGTGAGTAAGATTAAATTTATTCTTTAAGGGAGTTGCAATGAAGGATAGGATACCTCTTCAAATAGTTGAAGGAAGATTAGTCTTAACTGCAGTCATAGAGTGTAAAAAATTGAGGATACAAAGGCAGTTTCTTGATTTTGTTGTAGACACTGGCAGCCCGGAATCATATATTGCTGAGAAAGATTCCTTAAAACTCCAAATACCGACAGATAGAGAACATACAGGCCATGTAGATTTTGGTGGTTCAAGATATAGTATTATAAAACTACCAGAATTCATATTTTATGTGCTTAAGGGCGACGAACCTGTTCAGCTCAATATATTCATCAATGCGCTAAAAAGCTCAAAAACATCTCCAGAAAAGATAAAAATATCACAAGCATTGCCTTCTATTTTAGGTTTGGATTTCTTGAAAAATCAAAAATTATCGCTTCACGCTTATATGACTGAGAATTTGGCTTATTTAGAGTTTGAAACTTGACTAATCTTTCCGACAAAAATACGGAATAACCGAAGAGGATAAGAAGATTATTGAAGAGAGCTTGAGATGAAACAAAAAGATTATGATTTTAATTTAAAATTTTTGGAGGAAACTTCGCTTGTCATGTTAAACTTGTCGAAGAAAAAAGGATTTGAACTGCCTTTTAGGATTTATAGAATACAAATTAAACCAGGCACTAACGTTCACGAAATATTGACTCAAATTGAAGAATCATTTTTTGACAAAATTTCTACAGCATATAACTATGACAACATTTATTTCTTTGCAGTGCCTGAAGATTTTGAGCTTGTTCTGGAAACGTTAAAGAATTTAAACCCTGAAAATCTAGAAACAATTGGAGCAGGTTTTATTGATAAAATAGAAAATCAGTTTTTGTTTGTTGAATTTTTCACGCATTACAAAAATAAAAAAGCTTCAAGAGGCATAGTAAAAATTGATGGTGTCGAACTTGAATGGAAAGGCGAACCTGCTTTTATTTTGGAAAAAGGTAAGGGATAGATTATGGAAGAAATCTTGAAATAAGCATTATGTTTATTTTCTATAAATGATAATAATCAAAATTAAAACAAAAAAATAAAAAAAATTAAATAATTTATCTTTTCTTCTTTCTTCCGCCCCTGTTCATCTTTGCCATGGCAACATTGCCTTTCTTGTCGACAAAGTACAGGTAGCCAGATTTTCTCTTGACTCCGCACTTGTGAAGCACTTCCTGCTTCTTGCTGGATTTCTTTCCGGCCCTTGCCATCTGCACTCTTGCGGCATTTCCGTCCTTGTTTACAAAATAGAGGTATCCAGATTGCCTCTTAAGCCCACATTTACATACTACTTCTGCCATTTAATCACCTTTTATATTTTTATTGACGAGAAGTGTGCAGACGTTGCTTATATAGTTTTCTATTTTGACGTTAACAAACACCAGATTGCAAGTCCATACTTTTAAATAATCTTATGAATTACTCTTTGCTTATGAAATTCGCCCATATGGCAGACTGCCACATAGGATCATGGAGGGACCCTAAGCTGAAGGATACAAGCACTTTGGCATTCATCAAGGCAGTTGACAAATGCATTCAGGAAAAAGTTGATTTTATACTGATTGCAGGCGACCTTTTCAACACTTCTTTTCCAAGGCTGGATAACCTTAAGTCAGTTGTTTCAAAATTCAGGCAATTAAAGGATATGGGCATTTCTGTTTACATAGTTCCAGGCTCGCATGACTACAGCGCGAGCGGAAAAACAATACTTGATGTTCTCGAGGAAGCTGGATTGTTCTTTAACGTATTCAAGGGAACTGCAGAAGACGGCAAACTGAAGCTGAAATTCATGATTGACGAAAAGACGGGCGCAAAGATAACCGGAATGCTGGGAAAAAGAGGGGCGCTTGAGAAGGCATATTATGAAAAACTGCTTCTTGACAATCTGGAAGAAGAGAAAGGATTCAAGATATTTATCTTTCATTCCGGGATTGATGAGCTCAAGCCTAAAGAGATGGAAAATATAATATCGCAGCCTCTTTCGCTTCTTCCGAAAGGATTTGACTATTATGCAGGTGGCCATGTGCATATAGTGGAGAATAAAGAGATTGAAGGATATGGGAAAATTGTTTACCCCGGCCCTTTGTTTCCCAACAGCTTTTCAGAGCTGGAAAAGCTCGGAGGAGGGGGCTTTTATATTTACGAAGACGGAAATTTGAGATTTGAGACAGTGCAGATTTATAATGTTGAAAAACTGGAACTTAAGTGCGACAACCTTGCTCCAGAACAGATAAAAGAAAAGATAACATCCCATTTTAAAAATAAGGAGCTGAACAATACTATTGTCCTTATAAGATTAAACGGGGTGCTTGCATCCGGAAAGCCAAGCGACATTAATTTTAAGGAGATTTTTGACTTTCTTTATTCCAAATCTGCATATTTTGTGATGAAAAGCTCCCACGCACTGATTTCAAAAGAATTTGAGGAGATAAAGACAGATGCGGGGAATGTGGATGATATTGAATCATTTTTGATAAAAGAGCATCTTGGGCAGATTAAAGTTGAAAATTTGACTTTGGAAAAAGAAGGGGAGCTGGTAAAGAGCCTGATGAAAGCGCTGTCAGCAGAGAAGCAGGAAGGGGAAACAGTTACTGATTTTGAGAAAAGGGTTAGGGAAGAGGCAGGCAGGGTTTTGGAGATGGAATTATAAAAGGGTAGATAATATAAGACTTTTTGAATGGGAATATGGAATCATTTATCCCCCTTCCAGCAACCTTTCTGCATTCCTATACGCAAACTTTTCCTGCACTGCCGGGTCGAGCTGGCCGATAAACGCACGCGCTATTTCATCAAGAAGGCCGCCTACTTCTGCATCAAAATGCATGGGATATGCACGATCGGTGCCCCATAAGAATTTGGTAGGATTTTTTTCAATCTGCCCTTTCCAAGTTGCGGCTGCACCTGCGAGGATCGTTTCATAATCTCTTTTAAAATTCGCAACAAATTCTTCTTTTGTTTTGTCGCCATAGAGATTAGCGCTCTCATGTTCGTCAGGTATGTCGTTCAACTCCCCATCGATGGAATAATACGCGTTCGGATACTTCGCAACAAGTTCTGCTGCATATGACCGCATCTCATGCCCATGGAATAAAAAATTCACACCGGAATAATCTTGCAGAATTTTTTCTATTGCCTCGCGTTGCCCATTGTCCAGATGAATCATGACCGTTAATCCATGACTCGCTGCAATGTCATAAAACGCACGCAATGATGCATCGTCAGGGCTTGTCCCTTTGTACGCAGGCTTATACATCCCAAATTCTCCAATGCCCTTGAAAAGGCCGGGATTTGCTTTTAGCACAGACTCTACATCTGCGGGCTGCAGGTTTAATGTGGAAACATGCGCAGTCATGATGAACGGCGTTATGCGCCCTTTAAATGTCTCGTCAATCGCCTTGACCTGAACAACTGCCTGGCCTTTGATTAGATTGGGAATCGCGTAAAAACCAAGCGCAGATTTAACACCAGTCTTATCGAATACACACATGATGCTTCCTGCAGCTACGTCTTTTTCAAGTACTGCACCATCATATTCCGCCTGCGCATACAACGCTTTAGGTGCATCAAATGTGAGCGGCATATGGAGATGTGCATCAATTAAAGGACCAGTATAATACGGGCTAGAAGAAAATTGCCTTTGTGTTGGAGTTTTATCACATTTAACTTCCTTTAGTTTGCCAGCGCCGGTTTCTGGCCCCCCTCCCAATATCTGCCTGGTTATCTCATCAGTTCTCTGCTTCACCATCTCATCAGTAATACTGTCTATTTCGCCTTGGGTTATTCTATCGGCTTCCTGATTTGTTATCCTGCCTATCTCCTGTTGAGTAATCCTCTTGACTTCCCTTTCAGTTATTTTTTTGACGGTATAGCCAAAAATAAGGTACCCAATTATAAGCGCAATTACAACAGAAACAGCAATAATCGGGATTAGGATTGATTTTTTCATCTTTCATTCATTAAATTTGGATTTTATAAAGTTGTTGGTTGGAAAGATTTTGTATAAATTGTTCGTATAACGTACAATTTTAAGTGAGGTTTTTCTCCTCGAAAATTTTGTTGAGGAAAATGAGACATCCCACATTTTCACTCGTAACAAAATTTACAGAGCTGAGAAAAACTTAAGTTGAGTGAAGCGAAGCTACGTAGTGGCGAGCGGAACGAACCACTTAAAATGTGTTAGGCGAGTGAGCCTGCGAAGTGGGCGAACCGAACGAACGCAGTGAGCGAAGAGTTTTTTACCGCCGAAAGTCTAGTTGGTGGCGTAATTTTTGGTTATAATTTTAATAATGTATTTCTGCGGTAGCAGAGTAGTTTTAGTAATACTTTTTAGAAGAATCAATAATTCTAAGATACTGGCTCATACTTTCATTTAAAATAGCATGCATAAGTGGTCTTATTCCTCTGTAATAATACTTTAATTCGGTATTTGTAAGTTTCTCGTGCTGGAAAATTTTTTCCATTATTCTGCGTTTAGCCGGAGAAAAAATTTCTGATATGGATTTATTTGTATCTAGTTTACCTCTGAATTTAATATTTTCCCTAAATCTTTCATCTTTAATATCAGTTGTTCTTCTAGAGAAATCTTTGAAGGAATCGTAATAATACTTAAATTCTTCATCTTTTATATCTTCTTTTATAGAGTATCTATCTATGGTGTTTTGTATATCATAATTTAAACTTTCTAAAATAAAAATCTTATTTGTTATAATTAGTATTTTATTGAATTGTTTTATTAATCTATCCGCCTCATTCTTATTCAGGGAAGACAATTTGTTAATTATTATATCATAATTGAAATGATATTGCAATATTAACGGAATCGCCAAGAAAAGTCTCTGATTATTGGTCTTTAGTATTTCAAATATTCTATCTTCATTGAATTTATAAGTAGGAAAATCTAATTGAAATCCAATCTTTTCAAGATCCTTAATCAGTTTTGCTGGTATCATCTTTATATGATTTCTCTAAAGCCTTAAATTTTGCATCATAGTCTGAAATAATTGATCCTTCCGCCAATTTGTAGTATCTTTCCTTTAATTCTTCAAAGTTAATATTTTCAGCTTTGATAATATCTATTGCATCATCAATATCTCTTTGTTCATTGCGGGCAATTTTTGTAATTAGTATATCTTGCCAGTTCAAAATGTATAATTTTACTTTTCCAATATCTTTTAGGTGCTCAGATTTGTCTTTCCAATCATTAGGGAGACTAATTCCAAAGATAAATTCGTCATAAAATAAATCTATCCTAATGTTTTCTAGATACCAAATATTACAGAGTTTTGAAGTATCTTTTTCTTTCAATCCAGCTAAATTGAAGAGTTTTCTAATTTTTTCTTGATTCTCTGTAGTTAAAAAATCTATATCTTTTGTAGTTTCTTTGATGTTCTTGAGAATCATTGCAGTGCCGCCAATCGCGTAAAGTTCCAGCTCTTCATTTAGGTCTGCTAATAATTGTAAAAGAGTGTCCAAATTATCTAAATTTGTAGCGATTGGGTTTTTATAGTTATCTTCATACATTTTAATACACTTTTTCATACTATTAAATATGAACTATTATATAAATGTTTCGCTTTTTTGACGATATCCTAGCAAAAAATAGGAAAATTTATATATCTAATTAACTTATCTGGCGACAGATAAGTTAATATGTGCTGATATGGTATCTGAAAATTCTTTTTCTGAAGAAGAAAACAATTGTATAAAACATGAATTTGTATTTCCAGAGTTAAGCAAGAATATTTTGAAGAAAATTAAATTTGATATATCCAACGAAGACTTAATTAGAATTTCAAGTGTTATCAAGGAAGAATATGGAACAACAGTATATCTAAATAAGTCTTTTGATTTGAAACTGCAGTATCATGGAAGATTTAGATCCTTCCTTTTTAGTCTTGACTTACATAAAGATACATTACATCAATGCACTTTGAATTTATTAAGAATTGAAACTCATACAGAAAGAACGCACAATGATGGAAAAATGGCATTTTTGGGTCCCAAAAAACTAAGTGGTCCACATTTACATTGGTATAACTCATTTTTTAAAATTTTCTTAAATCAAGGAATATTCAAGCTCAATGAACCGAATATTGATATTTATCATAAGATAATCGAAATTTTTATTGATAATAACAAAGAATTGAATTTTAATGCACAATTGATAAAAAAAGCTGTGCCATATAGTCAATTTTTAGAACTTTGCAATCTTGTAATTTCCAAAAAAATGAAATTCAGAGAAGATGGTTATATAACTAAGGATGATAACATAAAAATGGACCCCATTATAGTCCTTCAACAAATAATTAATCGGGAAATAACCTAAAAGTAAAAAATTATTCATAAATAACACATTTTGTTTTGTCATAGCTTACGTAATTTTCCATAAACGTTATATATACTTAATACAAACTAAGCTAATATGGAGTCATTATTAAAATATCCGTGGAAATACATACATAGTACTATAGCATAGGACTTTAATTTTCGTAAGTTTTAAATAGTAGTTTTATAATTCTCTATTTTGAGGTGATTTTTATGTATGTTGCGAAAGGAAATTCATTTCTATCGAGTTTTTCATTGAAAGAAATAGAAACAAAATATT